>MHCFD02800__coassemble_1637_pt1 | contig 12772 bp, 10 predicted proteins | sample MHCFD02800__metabat2_low_PE_007 | metagenome-assembled genome bin MHCFD02800 | reverse complement strand
TCTTTTTCATTATAGGAGTCGGCCTTGCCCCGGAATACGGTGTTCAGCCAAGGGTTCTCCCATACAGACGCGCTCTTTAATACAGCGCAAGAAAGCTGCGTTTTCTGAGGGCGACACAGGGGCACTGCTAGAATCCGGCCCTACGCGCCCGTAGCTCAATGGATAGAGTACTGCCCTCCGAAGGCAGGGGTTGCTGGTTCGATCCCAGCCGGGCGCGCCATATGGATCAATGACTTACGCCACCCTTGAGGTGGCGTTTGCATGTCTGGTGCCTCAAAGTTACTCGCCTCTGCACTGTTGAACTCTCAAGGCCAGCCGATGTAGCGAAGTTCAGCGACTTCATTGACTGCTTGGGACGCCGCCTCGGCGGTCTGGGGCTCGGTTGATTGAGCCCAGATGCACTGGGCCCATTCGACGATGCCTGAGTGGCTTAGGTCGCCTGCCACCGTGGGAAGCCGCCAGGTGATGGGAGAGATGCGGGGGCCAGCCTGTCGGATTTACCGTCCAACTCCATCTGGCAGGAATGAGCTCGGTCATGGCGATCTCAATGGCGTGCCCATCAACTTCCAGCGTCGTCATCTTGCGGATGCCCATGGCCGCTCCTCCATGCTTTGCGATCAACTCTACCGCTTCTAAAAGCGCTGTGGCGGCGCGGCATCCCTGTTGATCGGCTTGTCGCAGCTCAGACGGGCCCAGTCATGAGGCCAGGGTGAACGATGCCACCGAATCCTGAAGCTTCTGAGCCTGCAGGCGCAGACTGCCGGCGGCGGCGGTGGACTCCTCAACCAAGGCCGCGTTGGCCTGCGTGGCCTGATCCAGTTGGGATACCGCCTGGTTGACTTGGGAGATGCCTTGGCTTTGCTCCTGGCTTGACGCGGCGATTTCCGTCATCAGGCCGTTGACTTTCTGCACCTGGTCTACCAGGCGCTCGATGGCGTCGCCCATGACCCCGGCCAGAGCGCTGCCTTCTTCCACCGTTTCAACGCTGGCGGCGATCAGCGTCTTGATCTCCTTCGCGGCCTGTGCACTGCGCTGCGCCAGAGTGCGCACCTCGCCGGCCACCACCGCGAAACCGCGGCCCTGCTCGCCTGCGCGGGCGGCTTCTACAGCCGCATTCAGCGCCAGGATGTTGGTCTGGAACGCGATGCCATCGATCACCGCGTTGATGTCGGCGATCTTCTTGCTGGACTCCTTGATGGCATCCATCTTGGCCACGACCTTGCCGAACACCTCGCTGCTCTGCGTGGCGATGGCCGATGCCTCTGCGGCCAGTTCGCTGCCTTGGGAGGCGGTGGTGGCGTTGCTGCGCACGGAGGCCGCCATTTCTTCCATCGAGGAAGCCGTCTGCTGCAGAGAAGACGCCTGAGCCTCTGTGCGTGCGCTCAGATCATGGTTGCCTTGTTCGATCTGGGCCGACGCGGTGGCCACGGATTCACTGGCATCGCGGATGCTGTGAAGGGTGCCCTCCAAGTGCCCCATGGATTGGCTCAGCGCGCTCACCATTTGCCCGACCTCGTCCTTGCTCACGGCTTTCGAGCGGTGCGTGAGATTGCCTTCGGCCAGCGCTTGCGCCATCTTCATGGCATCCGACACCGTGCGGGAGGTGGTGCGCGAGATCGACAGCATGACCCAGGCCGCACTTACCATCGCCACCAAGACCGTCAAGGTGGTGAAGATGAGATCGCGTTCATCTGATCTGATGCGCTCCGCCAGCAAGGTCTCAAGTCTGTTCCATGCCAGATCGGTGAGTTCGTAGTGGGCATTGATGGCCTGAGTCATGGCCTGGAAGTAGTCACCCGTGGTGATCTGCCCGGGGGTAGAGGCCTCGCCCACCCGCTTGATCCATTCAGCGGCCGAGCCCAGCGCCTTGGACGCCGTATCGATGGAAGCCGACAGCTTGGCATCCATGGCGGCCTCGTGGCCTTGCGCGCGGCTGAAGCCGCGCCGCACGTCTTGCTCATACAGGCCGATGTCTTCCAGCGACTTGATCAGCTCATGCCGCTGCGCGGGCTTGTCCTCCTGACTGGCCAGGATGGCCACGCCTCGTGCACGCGCCCGTCCCAATTGTTCGGTCAGCCGGGGCAGGTCGCGCGTGGAGGCGATGATCAGGTGGTAGCTGCCCGCATCCGGGTCCAGCTCCAGACCGGTCACATAGGTGAGATCCTCCAGCAGCGACAGCTGCGCAGCGACCAACTGGGTATGGCGTGCAAGGCTGGCGGGCGCTGCCAAGGTGCCCGACCCCACATCGCTGACCAGGGCTCGCCACTTCTGCCGCATCTCTTCGACCTGGGACGTCAACTGGGGCGACGCCAGCGCATTCAGCGCAGCGCTCATTTTGTCAAAGGCGGTATCAACAGCAGCTTGACGCTCCTGGCGTAAGCCTGCTTTGCTGCTGTCGCCATTGAGAACGGCAGAGGACAAGCCCCGGTGCTCTTGCGTCAGGCGTACAAGGTTCAAGATGGTACGAGCGGGTGCCACGCCCTTTTGCTCCGCCTGCGCCGCTTGCATGTTGCCCACCGAGGACTTGAGCACCAAAACCATTGGCGCCGTCACCATCGCCAGGGCAATCAAGCCGATGAGCCCAAATTTCTGGCGGAATGACAAATTATCGAGAAACTGGGACATTGTCGACTGGCGTTGGACGTGACGGAAACCGTTGTTTTCGGCACTTCTGAGCGCGGCCTAAGTATTGACCCTGAAGTCAGTCATGGAATTAAGGTGCTCGCACTCCATGTCTTTCGACCAGCTGATGTGCCGCATCATGTTCAAGGGCATGCGCTACGAGGGCCTGTACACGGCACCGAGCACCGACGTGTCGCTGAGCTTCTCGGGCTCGCTGGGCGGCATGAACTGGGGCGGCCTGTCGATCGACCCGACCGCCGGCGCGCTCTTCGTCAACCGGGGCGACGACGTGATCGCCTACACCTTGCCGCATTGAACGTCATGAGGTGTCGAGCCCACCTGGGCGCGCCGCTATTCGACGAAGTAGGTTCGCCCCGTCTGTGCGCCCTCCACGCTGCGCTGGTAGGCCAGTGCCACCCGCTCGGCCGGCACGCTTTCCATGCCGGGCATGTAGGGGCCGTAGGCCGCCAGCGATTCCGTCAGCACTGCCGGGCTGACCACATTGATGCGCATCCCGCGTGGCAGCTCGATGGCCGCGCCCCGCGCGAAGCCCTCGATCGCGGCGTTCACGGCCGTGGCGTTGGCACCCAGCCGGATCGGCTCGCGCGAGACGATGCCGGCCGTGAGCGTGATGGAGCCACCGTTGCGCAGCACATGCTGGCCCAGCAAGGCCAGGCGCACCTGCCCCAGCAATTTGCCCTGCAGGCCCACATTGAACTGCTCGTCCGTCATCTCTGCCAGCGGGCCGAAGTGCACATCGCCCGTGGTGCTGACCAGCGCGTCGATGGGGCCGACCTCTGCCAGCAGGCGGCGCACGCTGGCTTGATCGGTGATGTCCACACGGAACTGACCGCTGTGCCGGCCGGCGGTGAGCACCTCGTGCTGCTGGCCAAGGCGCTGGTGCACGGCGCGGCCGATGGCGCCACTGGCGCCGATGAGCAGGACTTTCATGTCGGACTCTCCTTTTGAGAATGCTGCGGTAGCAATGAACAGGGAGCCTCAGTATTTATGCCATCACTGGTTGAATAAATGGCCGCGATGTTCGATCATTAAATACTTTTCATATCGAATCACCCAGCATGTTCGACAAATTGCGCAGCATGGAGGTGCTGGTGGCCGTGGCCGATGCCGGCAGCTTCGCGGCGGCGGCCCGCGCGCTCGATCTCACGCCCGCCATGGTGGGCCGGCACGTGCAGGCACTTGAGACGCACCTGGGCGCGCGCCTGATCCAGCGCACCACGCGCCAGCACCGCTTCACCGAGGTGGGCCTCAGCTTCACGCAGGACAGCCGCCGCGTGCTGGAGCAGGTGCGCTGGGCCGAGACGGCTGTGGAGCGCAACCGGCGCGAGCCGCAGGGCCAGTTGCGCATCACCGTGCCGGTCACCCTGGGCCAGTGCGTGATCGGCCCCTTGCTGACGGGCTTTCTCAAGCGCCACCCGCAAGTCACGGCTGATCTGCACCTCAGCGACAGCGTGGCCGATCTGTTGGGCGATGGCTATGACGCCGCTGTGCGCATCGGGCCCGTGCATGCGGAAGGGCTGGTGGCACGCCCGCTGCAACCCTACCGCATGGTGATCGCGGGGGCGCCGGCCTACTTCAAGCGCCACGGTGTACCCCGCCAGGCCGCCGACCTGGCCCGGCACACCTGCCTCAGCCATTCGGTCTGGCAGCGTCGCAGCGAGTGGACCTTGTCCGACGGCGCGCAGAGCGTGCAATGGCCTGAGGATGCGCGCCTGTCCGCCAACCAGGGCGATGTGCTGCGCCGCGCGGCCTTGCAGGGGCTGGGCCTGATCATGCAGCCTGAGGTGCTGCTGGCCGATGACCTGGCCACGGGCCGCCTGCGCGTGGTGCTGCCCGATTGCGCGCCGCCCGAGCGCCCCGTGCACCTGGTCTACCCACCGGACCGCCAGCGCCTGCCCAAGCTCAGCGCCTTCATCGACGCGGTGCTCAAAGGCTGGGGCGCCTAGCGCGCACGCTTCGTGCTTGCAGGGGTGCTTCAGTTTCACCACCCCGACGGAGTTCCCTCCATGCAACGCAGAAGTCTTCTCAAATCCACCGCCGTCCTGGGCCTGGCAGGCGGCCTCGGCTGGCCCGCCTTCGCTGCCGGCAAGATCAAGCCCGGCGCCAAGGCCGCGCTGATCGTGGTCGATGTGCAGAACTGCTTTCTCGATGGCGGCACGCTGGCGGTGAAGGGCGGCAACGAGGTGATTCCGGTCATCAACACGCTGGCCCCGGCTTTCGAGAACATCGTGGTCACGCAGGATTGGCACACCGCCGGCCATGCATCGTTTGCCAGTGCGCATGATGGCAAGAAGCCCTTCGAGACCGCCAAGCTCAGCTATGGCCAGCAGGTGCTGTGGCCCGACCACTGCGTGCAGGGCACGGAGGATGCGGCCGTGAGCAAGGAGCTCAAGGTGCCGACCGCGCAGCTCATCATCCGCAAGGGCTTCCACAAGGACATGGACAGCTACTCGGCCTTCGAGGAGGCCGATCACAAGACGGCCACCGGCCTGGCCGGCTACCTGAAGGCGCGTGGCATCAAGACCGTGTTCGTCACCGGCATCGCCACCGACTTCTGCGTGGCCTGGACGGCGATGGACGCGCGCAAGGCGGGCTTCCAGACCTACGTGATCGAGGATGCGACGCGTGGCATCGACCTCAACGGCTCGCTGGCCGCGGCCTGGAAGCAGATGACTGCCAAGGGCGTCAAACGCATCCAGTCGGCGGACATCGCGACGGCCTGAGGCACGCCCCTACAGCAGGGCGGCCGCGGCGGCCGGCGCGCCTTCGGGCGCTGCGGCCACGCGCTGCCTGGGCAGCGTGATGTGGAAGGTCGTGCCCAGGCCCGGCTGGGATTCGGCACTGATGCCGCCACCCAGCCGCTCGATGGCGCGCCGCGCGATGGTCAGGCCCAGGCCGGTGCCGGGGAATTCGCTCTCTTCATGCAGGCGCACGAAGGGCTGGAACAGCCGGCTGGCCAGGCGCGGATCGAAGCCGACGCCGTTGTCCTGGATGAAGAGCTTCAAGGGCTCGTCGGGGGCCTCGGGTTGCGCACCCACGACCACCTTGGGGCTGCGCTGCTTCGACGAATACTTCAGCGCGTTGGACAGCAGGTTGTCCAGCGCCAGGCGCAGCAGGCCGGTGTCGCCATAGGCTTTCAGGCCAGGTTCGATGAATACCTCGGCCATGTCGGGCAGGGTGTCCGCCTTGCGCAGGTCGATCACGGCCTGGCGTGCCATCGCACTCACGTCGATCAGCTCAGGCACGAAATCCTGCCGGGCGGTGCGGGCCAGGGTCATCAGATCCGAGATGGTGTGCTTCATCTGCGAGGCGCAGTCGCGGATGGTGTGGATGTAGTCCTGTTGGTTCGTTTGCAACTGTGGGCTCACCTGTGTTTCCAGCAGCGAGCTGAAGCCCAGGATGGCGTTGAGCCGGTTGCGCAGGTCGTGCGACACGGATGACGAGAATGCCTCCAGCTCCTGGTTGGTGCGGGCCAGGTCCTCGGTGCGCTCGATCACGCGGCGCTCCAGGTCCTTCTGGAAGCCCACGTTCTCGATGGTCAGCGAGGTGGCGTTGGCCAGGGCCTGCATCAACTCGATGTCTTCCGGCGTGGCATGGCGCTTGGTGGCCCAGTAGGTGCCGATGGCCCCGATGGGCGATTCCGCGCGGATGGGCACCATCAGCAGGCTGCGCACGAAGGTGACGGCGTAGGCCGCATGCGGCACGCGGGGGTCTTCGTAGATGTCTTCGATGATCACGGGCGCGCGCGTCAGCATGGCGACACCGCTGATGCATTCGCGGATCGAGAAGCGCTGGCCCTTCCACAGCGGCGAGATGGCGTCCTCGTCGGCGTAGTAGCACTGCTCTCGGTCGCGCAGCACGAAGGTGGCGCCGTCGGCCCCGCTCAACTCGCGCGCGGCGCGTCGCACGATGGCCATCACCTCGGTCAGGCTGCGTGTCATCGACAGCTGCTGCACCACATCGACCAGGCGGGCGCGCCGCGCCAGCAGGGCATCGGCACGCGCCTTCTCGATCACGGTGCTCAGGTGGTGCAGGGCCACGCGCAGGCGGGCTTCATCCACCGTGCCGACCACATCGAGCGCGCCACCATCCAGCCATTGGTGAATCTTGGCTGCGGGCGGCTTGTCGGCCGTGAGCACGAAGCCCGCCACGCCGGGCAGGCCGCCCAGCAGTGTGGCCGCATCGTGTCCCCACAAGGTGGCCGGGCTGAACACGCCGACCGGCTGGTGGTGCTGAAGCAGGCCATGGAAGGCGGCCATGTCATGGGCCTTGAGAACGGCAACCGAAGGCGGCAGGCGCAGCGCGGTCGCTGGCGTGGGCGGGCCTTCGGGATCCTCCAGTTGAATGATGTACAGCGTCTGCATGGTCGGCGCAGGTGGCGACGGGATACCCACTCTACGCGCGAGCTTTCTCGCATGCCAGAAGCCCTGCCCAGCATGGGTGAATGAAGCGGTATTTTTCAGGTTTTCAGGACGCGAAGAACGAGCGGGCGCTCAGACATCTCATCACTTCATGAAATGTCCGCGCGGCTGGCCGGGCGCGGTGCGGGCGAGGCCGCGCCATCCGGATCGTCCGACAGGAAGCCGCCCGCCTGACGGCTCCACAGCCGCCAGTAGGCGCCGCGCGCCGCGAGCAAGGCCTCGTGCGGGCCGTCCTCGATGACGCGGCCGTGGTCGAACACGAGGATGCGGTCCAGATGCGCGATGGTGGACAGGCGGTGCGCCACCACGATCACGGTCTTGCCTTTCATCACGTGGTCCAGCGTTTCCTGGATGGCCTGTTCGGTGATCGAATCCAGCGCGGAGGTGGCCTCGTCCAGGATCAGGATGGGCGCGTTCTTGAGCACCACGCGCGCGATGGCCACGCGCTGGCGCTGCCCGCCGGAGAGCTTCACGCCGCGCTCGCCAACCATCGAGCCGTAGCCATCCTTGATCTGGCTGATGAACTCGTGCGCATGGGCCTGGCGCGCGGCCTCGATCACCTCGTCGTCGCTGGCCTCGATGCGGCCGTAGCGGATGTTGCCCATCAGCGTGCGGTGGAACAGGCTCGGGTCCTGTGGGATCAGGCTGAGCTGGCTGTGCAGCGAATCCTGCGTCAGCGCGCGGATGTCCTGGCCGTCGATCACGATGCGGCCGCCCTGCGGGTCGTACAGGCGCAGCAGCAGGCTCACGAAGGTGGATTTGCCCGAGCCCGACAGGCCGACCAGGCCCACACGCTGGCCGGCGGGGATGTCGACGCTCAGGCCCTTGAACACGGGCGATTCGGGCGTGTAGCCAAAGTCCACCGCCTCGAAGCGGATGTGGCCACGTGTGATGGCGGCCTCATGCGCTTGCGGCTGATCGACCAGCTCGTGCGGGCGCACGATGGTCTGCACGCCATTGGCCACGTTGCCGATGTACTCGAAGAACTCCAGGAAGCGGCGGCTGAGGTTGCGCGCCTCGTTGATCACCATCAGCGAGAGGCTCACCGTCATCACGAAATCGCCCACGCCGATGCGGCCGTCGGCCCACAGCCGCAGCGCGAAGCACAGCAGCCCGATCTTGAACACCGCCGCGGCCGAGAACTGGAACCAGCGCACGCGCTCGGCGTAGCCGTTGGAGATGCGGATGGCGCCGAGCTCGCGGCCCAGGTGGTCCTCCAGGTGCTGGCGCTCGTGGCCCATGCGCGCGAACAGGCGGGCGCTGGTCAGGTTGGTCACCGAATCGACCACGGCGCCGGTGGTGTCGCTGCGCGCGGCGGCGGCGCGGATCACGTACGGCCGGGCGCGCCGTGCCATCAGGTAGGACAGGCCCACGAACAGCACCGTCCAGACCAGGGCGAACCAGCCGAGCGTGGCCTGAGCCTGGAACAGCAGTGCCACCGACACGACCAGCACGATGATGGTGGGCCAGAACTCGGTGAGCAGCGACCACAGCGTCTGTGTCACGCCCAGCGAGGTCTCGCTGATGCGGTGCGCCAGGGCCCCCGCGAAGTGGTTGCTGAAATAGCGCTGCGAGTGATGCTGCAGGTAGTGGTAGATCTCGCGCACGACCTGTTGGCGCTGCCGTGGCCCCAGTCGGATCTGGATGGCGCCGGCCAGCCGGCCGAACACCACCTCGCCCACGCACAGCACGATGAACAGCACCACGGGGCCATGCAGTACCTCCAGCGTGGCGGCCGGGGCCTGGCCCTGGCTGCCCGCCACGGCCTTGAGGATGTGGCTCAGCGCATAGGGCAGCAGGATGCCGCTGCCGGCGTTGAGCGTCTCCATCGCCAGGATCAAGGCGTACCAGACCCGGTAGCGCCGTACGAAGTACAGGATGAAGCGCAGCGGTGTGCCGGGCAGGGCGGGCGCGCCAGGGGCGCGGCTGCCTTCATGCGAAGGCGCGTCGGGCAAAGGTGCGGCGTCGTGCGCCATGGGCATCCCCAGAAATCGTGTTTTTTATGGTCAGCCCATGACATTAACGCGGTTGAGTCGGCTTGGCTGGTGTCAGGGTATCCCCTCAATCAGGGGGCCTGGAAAACCCAGCTGCATCGGCGTTCATGCCTTGACACATTCCGTTCAATATTGAGAATGAATCTCATTCTCAAAAAGAGAATCCGGCCAGCTGGTCCTGCGTGTCGGAGCGGCGGCCGGTCCATCCCTGCCCGCACCCTGCGGGTTGTTGTTGCAATGAAAGGACTGTTGTTCCATGACTCAGATGTTCGCCAAAACCCTGGTCGGCCTCGCCGTGCTGGCCGCCACGGGCCTCGCCCACGCCAATGCCACGTATGAGGGGCTGGTCGATGTGGCTGGCTCCGTGTCCTTCGATGGCTGGAACGAACTCAACCGCAACCGCGTCGGCGGTGCGTTGACCGAGGCCGACCTGGTGGCCGGCACCGGCTCCAATGTCGTCGGTTCCGGCGATGCGGTCTTCACCCGCCTGTCGGGCTCGCACTACCCGGCCGGCTTCGGCCTCTACGGCAGCAACTCGGTGTTCACCTTCACCGACACCACCGTCGCCAGCAACATCGGCTCGCTGGTGTTCCAGGGCGTCATCAACGACTTCGATGCGCAGTTCGGCGCCACGCCCTTCTCCCTGACGCTGAGCCTCAATGGCGGCAGTGAGGTGCTGGCCGCCACGTCTGTCAGCAGCGTGCTCAATGGCGGTGTCTCCGACCTGCACACCTACACCTGGGACCTGTCCGGCGTGAGCACGCCCATCACCTCGTACACCCTCACGCTCACGGCCGGCTTCTCGCAAGTGCTGGCCCTGCAGGTGGACCAGGTGGCCGCCGTGCCCGAGCCCAGCACCTACGCGATGGCCTTGGGTGGACTGGCCCTGGTCGGCGTGATGGCCCGCCGCCGCCGTTCAATGCAGTGATGCTGCATTGACCCGCTCACGCGCACCGCGTGAGACCGAGCATCTGCTTCCGCGGGGGATGAGATGCCGACCATGACGACATCCCGATCCGAAATGGCTTGTTCCGATCCCTGCCGACCCCATGTTGCCGGACACAGACCGCCCGGTTTGTGAGAGATCAAGGCGCCGCTCGAGCCGGCCGCCTAGCATGGCTCCCACTGTTTCGCGTGCCCATGCTGTTGTCTTCCCTGATGTCCCGCCTGCCCCTGAGGGCCACGCCCGTGGTGCGTGTCGGTGGCCCGCCTGGCAGGTGTCGCGCATGAACACCTCCAACTGGGTGCTGCCCACCGCCAAGGAAGAAGCGCGCGACGATAGCCTGGCGCAGGCCGATCCGCCCGTGCGCCTGGTGCGGCACGTGCTGCTGCCATCGGCCGTGTCGCTGGTGGCCGTGGTGCTGCTGTTCGTCTTCATCGCGGCGCATGGCCTGGGCCTGGCCGATGCCTCGCCTGCGGCAGGGCCGGGCTGGTACTCCGCGCCCTCCGATCAGGGCGCTCCGGTGGCCGCCACTCCAGGCCCATCCGACCACGCCGCCCGCCTGCTGATGAACGTGGCCGGCGCCGGTGCGGCCACCGTGGCCCTGATGCTGGTGGTGATGTACGTGCGGGTGCGCGACGCCGAGGTGCGCATGCGGCGCGCCGACACGGCCCTGCGCCTGGCGGCCACGGCCTTCGAATCGCAGGATGCCATCATGGTGCTCGACGGACAGGGCCTGATCCTGCAGGTCAACCAGGCCTTCTGCGACATCACCGGCTACACCCGGCACGAGGTGCGGCGCCAGACGGTGCAGTTGCTGCAGACCGAGGCCAACGAGCCCGGCCTGTACGAGGCCATCGGTGCGCAACTGGCCGAGCGCGGCCGCTGGGTGGGCGATCTGTGGAGCCGGCGCAAGAGCGGTGAAGTCTTTCCCAAGCGCCTGAGCCTGACGATGGTGCGCGCGGCCCATGGCGAGCCCGCCTATTGCGTCGGCAGCTTCATCGACATCACCGAGCACAGGCAGGCCGAGGCGCGCATCGAGCAACTGGCCTTCTTCGATCCACTGACGGGCTTGCCCAACCGGCGCCTGCTGCAGGACCGCCTGCAACAGGCCTTGCAGGAGTGCTCATTGAATGGCCAGGCCGGCGCATTGCTGCTGATCGACCTGGACGAGTTCAAGGCGCTCAACGACACGCTGGGCCATGACATGGGCGACCGGCTGCTGCAGCAACTGGCCGCGCGCATGCAGGCCTGCCTGCGCGAGCGCGACACCCTGGCCCGCCTGGGCGGCGACGAGTTCGTCGTGGTGCTGCACCCGCTGAGCGCGCAGCCGCAGGAATCGGCCGCGCAGGCTCGCGAAGTGGGTGAGCGCCTGCTCAACGTGCTGGCCCGGCCTTGCCAGCTCGATGGCCACGAGCACCATAGCACCTGCAGCATCGGCGTGACGCTGTTCGGCGCCAGCCAGCCCGCCGCCAGCCTGGAAGAGCTGATGAAGCAGGCCGACCTGGCCATGTACGAAGGCAAGTCGGCTGGCCGCAATGCGTTGCGCTTTTTCGATCCAGCCATGCAGGCCGCCATCAGCCAGCGCACCGCCTTGGAAGCCGACATGCGGCGCGGGCTGCAGCGCGGCGAGTTCCTGCTGCACTTCCAGCCCCAGGTGTCCGACGATGGGCGGTTGCGCGGGGCTGAGGCCTTGGTGCGCTGGCACCATCCACAACGGGGCCTGGTGTCACCGGGCGAGTTCATTCCGGTGGCCGAGCAATCCGGCCTGATCCTGCCCCTGGGTGATTGGGTTCTGTCGGCTGCCTGCCATCAATTGGCGGCCTGGGCGCGACAACCGGCCCTGGCGCATCTGAGCCTGTCCGTCAACGTGAGTGTGCGGCAGTTCCATCAACCCGATTTCGTCGATCAGGTGGTGATGGCCTTGCAGCGCAGTGGCGCCAATCCGCGCAGGCTCAAGCTGGAACTGACGGAGAGCGTGCTGATCGACGATGTGGACGCCGTGGTCTCGCGCATGGGCGCGCTCAAGGCCTGCGGCGTGCGCTTCTCTTTGGATGATTTCGGCACGGGCTATTCATCGCTGGGCTACCTCAAGCGCCTGCCGCTGAGCCAGCTCAAGATCGACCAGTCCTTCGTGCGGCATGTGCTCAGCGACGCCAGTGATGCCGCCATTGCACGCACCATCGTCGCGCTGGCCGAGGCCTTGGGGCTCAGTGTGATCGCCGAAGGGGTGGAAACCGAGGCGCAGCGCGAGTTCTTGCGCCATCTGGGGTGCAACACCTACCAGGGTTATTTGTTCGGTCGGCCCATGCCCCTGAGCGAGTTCGAAACCAGCGCCCCGGCCTTGCAGACCTGCGAAGCCTGAGCCGGGGGCTGGTGGTCACCTCAGCACGTCAATGCTTGGCGCTGGTGCGCTTCTTCGCCGATGAACTGCGTGCCGGTACCTTGGCACCGGCCTGGCGCGCCTCGGACAAGCCGATCGCGATCGCCTGCTTGCGGCTCTTCACCGTCTTGCCGGACTTGCCGCTCTTGAGGCTGCCTTCCTTGTACTCGTGCATCACCTTGCCGACCTTGCCTGCGGCCTTTTCGCTGTACCTGGCCATGATGGGCTCCTTTCAGTCGGGCCCTCCATGGGCCCTCGGAGCCATCACGGCAAGCTGCGTTCCTGGCCGCTCAATGCGCCGGCGGAATGAACCAGTCCTTGATGAAGTGCAGCGCAGGCGTGTCGTTGACCAGCAGCGGGCCGAAGGCCACGATGGACAGGCCCACCGTCA
>MHCFD02800__coassemble_1632_pt1 | contig 12904 bp, 9 predicted proteins | sample MHCFD02800__metabat2_low_PE_007 | metagenome-assembled genome bin MHCFD02800 | reverse complement strand
AGACCAGCGTGATCGCGGGCTTCTCCGACGTGAGCGGCCTGGGCACCGAGATCAACTACTCCGAATACCGCAGCGGCAACGACCTGGTCAACACCGTGCGCAAGGTGCCCAACACCTTCAAGCAGGAAGACGTCACGCTCAAGCGCGGCCTGATCGGCTCGACCGACCTGTTCCAGTGGGTCAAGTCCGTGCGCGAGGGCACGGATGGCCGCCGCTCGGTCACCATCACCGTGCTCGACGAGGCGCGCAACCCCGTGGCGGCCTTCAAGCTCACCAACGCCCAGCCCAAGAAGTGGGTCGGCCCCACGCTGGCGGCCAAGGGCGGCGGCGAGGTGGCGATGGAAGAGCTGCACCTCACGCACGAGGGCGTGGTGTACGAGTGACCAAGTGATGCGCTGACACCGCAGCACCGCCATGCTCCAGTCCGCACGCACCCCCCTGGGCACCCCGGGCGCCTACGCGCTGCCCGAGGTGATCACGCCATCGCTGAACCCTCAGCGCATGGACGTGTGCGCCTTCGTGGGCGTGGCGCCGCGCGGCCCCGCGCATGTGCCTGTGGTGGACCAGAGCTGGCCCCTGCGCTGGGACATGGTCGACGAGGCTTCGGGGCGGCCATTGCGCCGCAGCGTGGCCGTGCCGGTGCGCAGCTTCGATGACTACGTGCATGTGTTCGGTGGCTTCGAGGGGCCGGGGGCGCTGCCGCACGCGGTGGCCAGCTTTTTCGAGCAGGGTGGGCGCCAGGCCTGGGTGGTGCGCATCGTGCATGCACGCGGGGCCGCGTTCGGTGATGGCTGCGCCACGGGCACTTTGCAGGCCGCCTTCAGCCTGCCCCTGGGCTTCACCGCGCGCAACGAAGGCAGCTGGGGGCGGGGCCTGCGGTTGTCGTCCGGCTTCACGGCCACGGCGCTGAACTTCGACGCGTCGATGGCGCCGGACCTCAAGCTGGTGCTGCCCTTCAACACCGCCGTGCAGCCCGGCGCCTTGCTGCGGCTGACGGATGCAGCGGGCAAGGCCACGCTCAGCCATGTCGATGCCTTGCAGGCCGAGCGCGACGCGCTGAACCCGGCCACGCGATGGACGGCATCGCTGGCCGTGTCACCCGCTGTTGTGCCCGTGCGTGTGGACCTGGTCGAGGCCTGGCTGGAGATCCGCGAGGAGGGCGGCGATGGCGCCGGCCGCACCGAGCGCTTCGAGCACCTGGCTTTGTCGCCCGAGCACCCGCAGGCCATGTCCACCATGCTGTGCGAGCGCTCCACGCTGGTGTGGCCGCACAAGGACTGGGCCGGCCTGCGCCTGACACCCGCCGATGTGCGCGTGGAGTTGCTGCACGGCACCGGCGGCCCCTTCAGCGGCGGCGACGATGCCTATGAAGACATCGAACCTGCCGATTTCTTCGACACCATCTGGACACCCGCCGACGACGTGCCCGGCGATGGCATCACCGCCCTGGCGCCGGTCGATGCTGTGGCCGTGGTCGGCACGGCCAGCATCACGCAGCTGGTGGTGCCCGATCTGTACGTGCCTGCGCAATGGGCTGATCCGGCGCCCGTGCCGCCGCAGGTGCTGGGTTCGGCCGGCGCCGAGTTCGCGCCTTGTGTCGACACGGTCACCACGCCCGCCGTGCAGGCCGTGCAGGCCGTGCCGCCCAGCGCGCTCACCGGCCTGATCCTCGATCCCCGCCTGCCCGGCGAGCTGGACACCATCATCCGCCTGCAGCGCGATGTGGTCGCCTTCTGCGAAGCCATCCAGGCCCAGATCGCTTTGCTGGACGTGCCGCCGGGCCTGTCGCAAGGCCGCATCGAGCAATGGCGCGCGCGCTTGGACAGTTCGTGGGCGGCGGCCTACCACCCCTGGCTGGTGCCCGCACGCCGGCAGGACCAGCCCCTGTACGGCCAGGATTCGGCCACCGTGCGCGTACGCCCGCTGCCGCCCAGCGCCGTGGCCGCCGGCATCATCGCGCGGCGCGAGCTCGACAAGGGCATCCAGTACGGGCCGGCCAACGAGGTCGCCAGCCAGGTCATCCATGTGGCCGAAAGCCAGCCCGAGGGCCGCGCCGATGCGCTGCACCCCTTGGGCATCAACTGCTTCGTGCGGGGGCCGATGGGCATCGAACTGGTGGCCGCGCGCACCTTGTCCACCGAACGCGACTGGCGCCAGCTCAGCGTGCGCCGGCTGATCCTGATGCTGCGCCGCACCCTGCTGGTCGAGATGCAGTGGGCCGTGTTCGAACCCAACGGCCCACGCCTGTGGAGCGATCTGCGCCACGCCATCGAGAGCCTGCTGCGCGGCCTGTTCCAGGTGGGTGCCTTCGCGGGGCGCACCGAGGCCGAGTCCTTCTTCGTGCGCGTGCTGACCGAGCCCTGGCGGCTGGACCGTGGCGAGCTGCTGGTCGAGATCGGCGTGGCCCCGGCCGAGCCGCTGGAGTTCATCCTCGTGCGCCTGCGCCGCGAGGGCGACGGCACCCTCAACCTGGAAAGCTGACCGCACGCCATGGCCGACAACGCCCTGCTCACCGCCTTCCGCTTCGAAGTGCGCCTGCTGCAATCGCCGCGGGTAGAGGCGGGCAAGCAGGTCATGCCCGGTGGCAAGGGGGCCGAGCAGCAGGGCTACACGCCTCCCACGGGCGGCAAGCTGCTGGCCGAAGGCGCGTTTCAGGATTGCTCGGGCCTGGAGATCGAAATGGACGTGCAGGAGTACCTGGAAGGTGGCCGTAACAATGGCGTGGTGCGCCGCGTGGGCCGCGCCAAGTTCCAGCCCCTGGTGCTCAAGCGCGGCTTGTTCCATGCGCGCGAGGCTGGCGCCACGGTCGATCCGGCCCTGTGGCATTGGATGCAGCGCATCATCAATGGCGAGCGGCCCGTGCCCCGCTACGACGGCGTGATTCAGGTCATGAGCCCCGATGGCACCGTGCGCGCCACCTGGATGTTCGATCGCGGGCTGCCGTCCAAGATCAAAGGGCCTGAGCTCAATGCCCGCAGCGGCGAGGTCGCCATCGAAGAGTTGACCATCGCGCACGAAGGGCTGCGCCTGCTGCCGATGGAGGCACCCAAGTGACCGCGCTCGCCAAGGCCCGCCTGGCCGAGATCACGTCCACCGACAACCCGACCGAGGTCAAGGACTCGTCGGTGCCGGTGCAGTTCAACCCCACCTCGCTGCGCGTGCAGATCGCCAACAAGACGGCGGGTGGCCAGCAGGCCGGTGCCCAGGCGCGCCAGCGGCCAGGCACGGGCGAGATGCAGGTCAGCTTCGACCTGGTCTTCGACACGGCCGACGAGGCGGGCGAAGGCGGCAAGGCCGTCGATGTGCTCAAGAAGACGGCCGATGTGGAGCGCTTCGTGCGGCCCAAGAGCAGCAAGCCTGGCGAGGAAGCGCCGCCGCGCGTGCTGTTCGAGTGGGGCAGCTTCCTGGTGCAGGGCACCATGGAAAGCGCCAACCTGGACCTGGATTTTTTCGACGCGGGCGGCACGCCGCTGCGCGCCAAGGTGGCCGTGACCATCAAGGGGCAAGACCCGCGCTGGACCTACCAGCCACAGCCCGTGCCCTCCAGCGCGAACCAGCCCAGCAACCCGTCTGGCGCGCAAACCGGCCTGCCGGCTGGCACGCCGGGCACGCAAGGCAGCGCCAAAGCGCCTGACAAAGTGGTGCAGGCCATGCCCGGTGAAAGCCTGCAGCAACTGGCCGCGCGCCATGGGCTGGACCCCTCGGCTTGGCGTGCGCTGGCCGATGGCCTGGGGAACCCCTTGAAGCTGGGCCTGGGCCAGGAGGTGGCCTTGCCGCCGGGGTTGGGGCAGGGCGCCGCCACTGGCAGGCAATCGCAAGGGCAGGATCCGGCCCGCAGCAATGCGCAGTTGCCGCTGGTGGGGGCGGGCAGTGTGCCGGCTTCGGCCGGGCCGTCGGCCCGCGCGATGAACGGTGTGAGCGATTCTGCTTCGAGCAATGCCGCGGGCCGCACGGCGCCTGGCGATGCACTGCGGCGCGGCCAGGCCGTGGCCAGCCAGGGCGGCCTGGGTCCGGCCATTGGCCAGGTCAAGGCGCAAGTCCACCAGCAGGGCGCACGCCTCAGCCTGGGCGCTTTCGGGCTGGGCGGCCAGCCCACGGCCGACACCGACGACCGCCCCTGGGGCATGGGCGTGCCGCTGCGCCCGCGCATCGGCGGTGCGGTGGATTCCGGCCCTGTGGTGCCCGTGGCCACGCGCATGGCGCTGGGCAGTGCCGTGCCGCGCAATGCCACCACGTCAACCAGCACCGCCAGCGCAGGCCGCAGCACCCGAAGCACCACGCCCGTGTCCCGCGGCTGCGGCTGCAAGGGCCGCCGATCCCGCAACGGCCGCTAGGCGCATCACCACGACCACGGAGCCCACCCATGCCCATGCACATCGACGAAATCCATGCCGACGTCAACGTCCAGTCCCGCGGCCAGGCCGAGGAGCCCTCGTCCGGCGGCGAGGCGCCATCGACCAGCGAGCAGGAGCGCTGGCAGCAGGTCGAGCGCCGCGCGCGTGCGCTGGCCGAGCGCACTTCCGCGTGGGGCTTCGACGACTGAACCCGAGCAGTGCCATCGACCCACTCCCATCACCTGATCACCGAGCCCCGACATGCCCGCCGCCCAGCCACCGCTGCAATCGTCCACCCTGCCCGCGTTCACCGTGGGCGGGCAGTTGCAGAGCGCCATGGCGCGTGACGTGACCCTGGTGCGCATCGAGGAGGACATCGATGGCCTGAGCCGCCTGGAGGCGCGCTTCATCGCCATCGGACCGACCGACAGCGGTGAGAGCCAAGGCATCAACTGGCTCGATGGCCGGGTGCTCGATTTCGGCAAGGCGCTGCGCGTGGGCATGGGGCCCAGCACCGCGCCTGTCGATCTGTTCGACGGCAAGGTCAGCGCGCTGGAACTGTCGATGGACGCCGGCCGCGCACCCGAGGTGAGTTGCCTGGCTGAAGACGGCCTGATGGACCTGCGCATGACGCGCCGCTTCAAGACGTACGAGCAGGTGAGCGATGCCGACCTGCTGCAGCAGATCGCCGCGCAGCACGGCCTGAGCGCGCAAGCCGACGTGGACGGCCCCACCTACGCCATGGTGCAGCAGTGGAACCAGAGCGATCTGGCCTTCCTGCGTGAACGCTCGCGCCGCCTGGGCGCCGACGTGTGGGTGGCGCAGGGCGCCTTGCACATGGCCGCGCGCGACCGCCGCCAGGGCCCGCGCCTCACGCTGATCCAGGGCAACACGCTGGTGCAGGTGACCTTGTCGGCCGACCTGGCGCACCAGCGCAGTGAGGTCAAGGTGGGCGGCTACGACGACGACAACGCCGACCCGATCGACGAAGAGGCCACGGATTCGATCGTGGCCGCCGAGGCGCAGGGAAACACGCATGGCATCGATGTGCTGGAGCGGGCCTTCGGCGCGCGCCCCAGCCACCGCGTGCGCGACGTGCCACTCAAGGGTGAAGAGGCGCGCGCTCTGGCCAAGGCGGCCTTGCTCACGCGCGCCCGCCGCTTCGTGCGCGCCGTGGGCATCGCCGATGGCAACACCGAGCTGCGCGTGGGCACGGTGCTCAAGCTCGAACGCGTCACGCCCCTGTTCGAGGGCGATGGCTACTACGTGACGCGCGTGCGCCACCAGTTCGACCTGAGCAACGGCTACCGCACGCACTTCGAGGCCGAGCGGGCCTGGATCGGGCAGGGGGACTGATGCGATGAGCCATTTCGACCCCCGCGCGATCAACGACGGCGCCGGCGCCCGCTGGTTCGGGCTGTACCCCGCCATCGTCACCGACATGGTCGACCCCGAAAGCAAGGGCCGCATCCAGGTGCGCTTCCCGAGCTTCGGCGAGGCGGGGCAGGGCGTGCGCGCCTGGGCCACGCTGCTCACGCCCTATGCCGACGACGACCAGGGCCTGGAGATCCTGCCCGAGATCGATGCGCAGGTGGTGGTGGGCTTCGAGGCGGGTGACCCGTCACGGCCCTACATCGTGGGCAGTTGCTGGAACGGCCGTGCGGCCTTGCCCGAAGCCGCACAAGGCGCCAACAACCTGCGCACGCTCAAGACCCGCTCGGGCAGCCTGCTGCAGTTCGATGACACGGTGGGCGCCGCCAAGGTGACGGTGTCGATGGAGAGCGGCCACAAGCTGGTGATGGACGACGCCATGCAGGAGATCACGGTGCAGCACAGCAATGGCTGCAAGATCGTGATCAACGTGGCGGGGCAGGTGAGCATCACGGCCAACGCCACGGTGGAGGTGAATGCCTCGGCCGTGAACCTGCACGCGCCGATGGTGACCTGCGATGGCGTGCTGCAGTGCCAGACGCTGATCGCCAGCACGGGCGTGGTCTCGCCCAGCTACACGCCAGGGGCGGGCAACGTATGGTGAACGTGGCACCCCAAGCCCAGGCTGTTGTGGCCGGCACCTCCGGCCCATGGCGCCTGGTCGGCCCGTGGTACCGCTGGGCGCGGCCCGGCCTGCCGGAGGATGGCCGCCTCTCGGCCCCGTCGATTCAGAAGTTCGCGGGCAACGATTTCATCACCGACTTCCTGGCGCGGCCCCAGCACTCGCTGAAATACGACCCGGTGGTCGATGTGGTGCAGACGCAGGACCTGGTCAAGGTGCCGGGCGCCACCCTGCGCAGCCTGCTGCTGGCGCTCAACGCCAAGGGACAGGTCGCCAAGCAGGGCGATGTGGCGGGCGGCCTGTGCCGACCGCGCGTGGCCCCGGGCAGCCTGCGCAAGCTCTACCAGCCGGCGCATGATCGCCACTACCTGGTCACCTGCGAGCTGCATTGCGATGCGCCGGGCTTTCCGCGCGTGAAGCGCGACCAGGTCTGCCAGGCCGGCTTCGTGGTGCGCCGCCGCCGCAGCGTGGTGCCGGCCAACATCACGCCGGCCGACATCGAGGCGCAGACCGCGCCGGTGCGCAAGCTTGAGGCCGACTTGATGGAACTGCGCACGCTCGATGCCGCCGTGAGCGATCCGCAATCGAGCGCCGAGCTCAAGCTCAACACGCAGGCGCGCCAGGCCACGCTGGCCACCCAGGCCGGCCAGCCCAACTGGGCCGCGCTGGTGCAGCACACGCTCAACGCACTGCTCGCCAAGCGCCAAGCCCTGCAGCAGTGGTACGAGCAACACCAGATCACCGTGGCGGTGGACGGCTGGTTCCCGGTGCTGGTGAACGGCAAGCCCAGCACCACCTTCGGCCAGTGGAAGGAGCTCAGCGCCGCCGAGCAACAGCAGGACATCACCAGCGGCGAGCACACCTACCCGCTGTACCCGCTTGTGCCCGATCCGCGCGAGACCACGCACGACGCGGCCGGCCGCACGCTGTACTACGGCCTGGTGCCCACCGGCGGCCTGCAGCACGACACGCAGGCCCACGCGCGCTTCGACGACCAGGCCACCTACGAGATCCGCTGCTTCGTGCGCCAGCACCACGCCTGCCCGGGCCGCGCCGGCAAGGCGCCCGATTGCCATGGCGCACTGGTGTGGAGCCGCCCGACCGAGCCCTTCCGCGTGGCCGCGCCCTTCGATGTGCTGGGCTCGGCCAACCGCCCCATCACCATCAAGATGCCGGACCTGCGCGAACTGGCCGCGCAGGCCGCGCTGCGCCCCAAGGGGCGGCTCTCGCCCGTGCGCTTCGTGCAGCCGCAGCACCTGTCGCCCAAGATAGACGATGGCAAGCCGGTCGAAAACGACGTGGGCGGCGAGGCCATCTGCAGCTTCTCGATCCCGCTGATCACGATCATCGCGCTGTTCGTGCTGAACCTGTTCCTGCCCATCGTGGTGTTCGTGTTCAACCTGTGGTTCCTGCTGGTGTTCCGTTTCTGCATTCCGCCGTCGGTGTCGGCGGCCGCGGGGCTGGATGCGGCGCTGGCCGTGACGCCGCCGGGCATCGACCTGGACGCGGAGTTCAGTGTGAAGGTCAACGGCGTGGACGTACTGGTCAAGCCGGGCGACCTGAAGGACGCGCTGACCAAGAACAACGGCGCGATGGAGCTGCGCGTGCAGAAGGACACCGGCATGGACGAGGTGCCCGTGCTCGACGCGCTGGGCAACAACGCGCTCGGCGCCATCGACCAATCATTGCAGGACGCGGCCGCGCGCCAGCCGGATGCCCAGGGCCAGCTGCCCGATGTGCCGCCCGTGGGCGAACCGCTGGTCTACGAAGAACCGGTCACGCCCGTGTGGACGCTGAAGGGAGCCGTGGCATGACCACACCGCTCGGCCAGCTCAACCGCTTCGACCGCCTGGGCCGTGGCCTGGGCCAGCCCATCGCACCCGACGCGCAGGGCCAACTGCCCGTGGTGGACGGCCCGGAGAAGGTGCGCCAATCCATCTTCACCATCCTGGACACCGAGCCCGGCGAGCGCGTGATGCGGCCGGATTTCGGCTGCGGCCTGCGCCGCTACCTGATGCAGCCCAACAGCCCGGCCACGCGTGCCGGCATCGCCCGCGACATCGGCAACGCCCTGTCGCGCTGGGAGAGCCGCATCAAGGTGATCGACGTGGCCGTGAACACCACCGACGACCGCGCCACCGTGCTGATCGAGATCCGCTACGCGCACGTGCTCGACGGCCGTCAGGACATCCTCGTCTACCCCTTCTACCTGGAGCAGGCCTGACGGGCCGGGGCACACATGCCGTTGATCACCCCCATCCTCGACGACCGTGGTTTCGAAGACCTGTTCACCGAGCTGCGCAACCGCATCCCGGTTTACAACCCGCAGTGGACGGACCACCAGGACAGCGACCCCGGCATCACGCTGCTGCAGCTCTTCGCCTACCTGGGCGAGGGCCTGCAGTTCCGCTTCAACCAGATCCCCGAGGCCACGCAGCTGGCCTTCCTCAAGCTGCTCGATCTGCCGCTGCGCGGCGCCCGCCCGGCCACGGCCCTGGTGCGCGCCAGCAGCGATGCACCCAATGGCGTGGTCGTGTACGCGGGCGACCAGCTCAAGGCGGCCAAGACCGTCTTCACCGTCACGCAGGATGCGACCGTGTGGCCGCTCGATTGCGTCACCGTGGCGCGTCGGCGCCTGGTGGCGGGCGACCAGCCCGATCAGGTGCAGGCCTTCATGGCGGGGCTCGACCCGGAACTCAAGACCACGGTGCAGGGCAGCATCGATGCGCTCAACCAGCAGACCGATGGCGCGCTGGAGGCCGTGGCGCCTTACGAAGTGCTCACGCTGGGCTCCGACGGCCAATCGCCCGCGCTGGATTTCAGCGACACGGTCGATGGCTGTGTGTGGGTGGCCGTGCTCAAGAACCCCAAGGCGATCACCGACCCGGCCACCGACCTACAGCGCGAGAAAGGCAAGCCTCTGCCGCTGAGCCTGGGCTTCTCGCCCGCCGCCTGGTACCCCGACATCGACCAAGCCGGCAGTTGCGGCGATGGCAGCGGCCCCTCGCTGTGGTGGCAGGCCTCGCTGGCCGCGCCCGCGCGCGATGGCGGGCCTGATTACCAGCCGCTGCGCGTGTCGGGCGACACCTCGCAGGGCTTCACGCGCCAGGGCGTGGTGCGGCTGGAGTTGCCCTCCGACCTGGCCCCGTTGGGCGTGCCCGTGGCGCCCCCCGGCCTGGCCGGCACCGGCGACTACCCGCCCGAACTGGACGACGAACAGGCCGACCGCCTGTGGTTCTGGCTGCGCGCCTGGCGTGCCGATGGCAGCCGCATCGGCCCGGTGCAGCTGCTCACGCTGAACCCGCTGGCCGTGGTGCAGAGCGTCACCGCCGCGCCGGAGCTGTTGGGCTCGGGCAGTGGTCAGCCCGATCAGGTCTTCCAGCTGGCCTATGCGCCCGTGCTGGCCGAAGAGGCCGATCCCGTGCGCCTGCAAGTCGAGGAAAGCGGCGTGTGGACCGACTGGGCCCAGGCCGACACGCTGGACGCCAGCACGCCCGACGATCGCCACTTCACGCTCGATGCCGAGGCCGGCACCGTGCGCTTCGGCGAGCGCTTCCCGCAGATCGGCGAACGCGTGCGTGTCAACCGCTACCGCTGGGGCGGTGGCGCGGCGGGCAACGTGCCCTCGGGCGCCATCAACAAATGGGGCGATGTGCTGCAGGGCGCCGTGCCCCTGCCGCCGCTCAAGCGCCCGGGCCAGGTGGCGCTCACCGTGCTCAACCCCTTGCCCGCGCAAGGCGGTGTCGACAGCGAAAGCCTGGACGCGGCGCTGCAACGCATCCCGTCCGAACTGCGCCGCAACCGCCGCGCCGTCACGCGCAGCGACTTCGCCGAGCTGGCCCTTCAGACGCCCACCGTGAACCTGGGCCGTGCCGAATGCCTGCCGCTGTTCCACCCGCCCAGCAAGAGCGCCAAGCCGGGCAACGTCAGCGTGGTGGTCTGGCCCGAGCGTGACCCGATGCACCCTGATGCGCCGTTGCCCGACGCACTGGAGATCGGCCAGGTCTGCGCCTGGCTCGACCAATGGCGCCTGGTCACCACCGAGCTGCACGTGATCCCGCCCACCTACCAGCGCATCGCCGTGGCCGTGTCGCTGCAGGTGCAGGAGGGCTATGGCCTGGACGCCGTGCGCGACTGGGTCGGCACGTTGCTGCGCCAGTACCTCTCGCCGCTGCCGCCGCATGGCCCCGAAGGGCGCGGCTGGCCGCTGGGCCGCCGCGTGCTGGCGCGTGAGCTGGAAGGGGTCGTCATGCAGGTCGAGGGCGTGTCCTACGTGCAGTCGCTGCGGCTGGACCGCGAGGTGCCGCCACCCGCCGGCAGCCCCGAGGGCACCGCGCCCACCTCGTCCGCCATCGACGTGCTGACCCTGCCCGAGTGGGTGGTGCCGCACCTGGCCGCCGTGACCGTGGTGGACGAGGCCACGGCCCTGCCCGCACCGGGCCAGAACGTCAGCCCGCCCCCGGGCACGCCGCCGGTGCCCGTGCCGGTGTTGCGCGACGAGTGCTGAGGCCCAGGCAATGAGGCTCACCCCCGACACCGGCACCCTGCTGATGCGCGGCCGTGCGCATTGGCTGCGCGGCGCCTTCATGGACACCACGCTGGCCGATGACATCGTCACGCTGGCACCGGCCGCGCCGCCCGTGTCCAACGCGCCCGCGCAGGCGCCCGCGCCCTGGGCCGGCCTGGCCTTCGATGCGAACTGCCGGCTGTTTCACGCCCTGCCCACGCAAGGCGCGATCGAGTATGTGCTCTGGGGCGCGACCACGCAGCTCGGTGTGCACGACGTGGCCCCGCACCCTTTCATCGTCACCGGCCCCGAGACGGAAGACAACGGCCAGCCCCTGCCCGGCGCCGACCTGCCGCTGCGCCCCGAGGCCCTGGCGGCCGGTGACGACAACCTGCTCTACGTGGCCGACCCGGACCGCCCCGCCATCTGGGTGATCGACACCTGGAAGCAGGAGGTCACGCGCCGCATCGACATGGGCCAGGTGCCGCTGGACCTGGCTTCGTGCGGCGGCGACATCGTCGCGCTGCTGGCCGATGGCAGCACCTGGCTGATCGCCCCGTGCGACGAGCCCCGCCGCCTGCCCTGGCCCGTGATCGCCGGGGCCGCCCGCTTGAGCGTGGCGCGTGGCGTGGACGGCCGCCGCCTGGCCTGGGTGCTGACCGCACCGGGTACGCCCAACGCGCGCCTGTATGCCCTGCACCCGGGCGACCCCAAGCCCTACGCCGTGCCTGATGCGCGCGACGTGCTGGCCGGCGAGGACGACGCCGAGTTCGGCACCCTGCTCGTGCTGGCCATGCGCCCGGGCGACGAGTTCGTGCGCCTGCGCTGGCTGGGCAAACAGCCGGCCCTGCTGCCGGGCCTGAGCGCGCCCCTCTACGATGGCGCGGGCATCGCCTTCGCGCCCGATGGCCGCGTGGCCTACTGGACGGCCCAGGGCCTGCGCCACGCCGCGCCCGCCCGCGCCCACTACAAACCGCGCGGCGTGCTGATGGGCCATGCGCTGGACAGCGGCCAGGATCAGACCACCTGGGGCCGCGTGCTGATCGAGGCCTGCCTGCCGCCCGGCACGCAGCTGCGCCTGTGGACCTTCACCCGCGACGACATCGACCACGACGACCCGTGGCCGCGCACGCCACCGGCCGGCCAGCCGCTCAGCGACATCGCGCTGCCCGGCGAGACGCCGCTGCCCTCCAGCTATACCTGGCTGCAGCAGACGGGCGAACCGTCGCGCCTGTACCGTGACGATTCACAGCGCCCGCTCACCCGCGCCGTGGCCGAAGGCTTCGCGCTGTACGAAGCGCCCGTGCTCGCACCGCCTGGCCGCTTCCTGTGGCTGGTGTTCGAACTGACCGGCACGCGCGGCAAGAGCCCGCGCCTGCGCAGCGCGCGTGTCGACTATCCCGGCCACAACCTGCTGCGCCAGTTGCCGCGCACCTTGTGGCGCGAGCCCGCCGCGCGCGATTTCCTCTACCGCTTCCTGATGCCGATGGCGGCCATGCTGGACGAGTGGGACGGCGTGTCCAACCAGCGCCACCGCCTGCTGGACGGTCGCGTCGCGCCCGGCGAAGCCTTGCCCTGGCTCGCCTCCTTCATCGGCCTCTGCATGGACCCGTGCTGGCCCGAGCCCGTGCAGCGCGCCATGGTGCGCGAGGCCGCGCCGCTGTTCCGCACGCGCGGCACCGTGGCCAGCCTGCGCCGCATGATCGAGATCCTGACCGATGGCGCCGAGGTCATCATCCTCGAGCACTTCAGATTGCGTGGTGGTGGCGTGGCCGGCAACCCGGATGTCAACCAGTCGCAGGCCGTGCTGGGCGTGGGCTTCCGCGTGGGCGGCCTGATCGGCGAGCCCGAATCCAAGCCCATGGCCGATGCCGGCCCGGTCGATTTCGACAGCCACGCGCACCGCTTCACCGTGACGGTGGTGGCCGCGCTCAGCGACGCGCAACTGGCCTGCGTGCGCCGCCTGATCGAGGTGCACAAGCCCGCGCACACGGCCTTCGAACTGTGCAC
>MHCFD02800__coassemble_1617_pt1 | contig 13249 bp, 13 predicted proteins | sample MHCFD02800__metabat2_low_PE_007 | metagenome-assembled genome bin MHCFD02800 | reverse complement strand
GCCAGCATTGTGAGGAGGTGTAACGAAAAGACCTACCCCTTGGATCGGTGGAACGCTCCTGTTTTGACTCTCCTCAAGGGATCAGCAGGCGAAAAAAAGCCGGGCAAGCCCGGCGGTGCGCAAAAGAGGCGATGCCTTCTTCAGGCGCGTTGGCGACGACGCAGCAGCGTGCCGGCGACACCCAGGCCGGCCAGCATCAGTGCCATGGACTCTGGTTCGGGCACAGCAGCCGCGCTGGTGACGAAGCCACCATAGGCGCTGAAGGTGGACGTGGTGGGTGTGGCCACGAAAGACAGCGTGTAGGCGCCGTCAGCCAGGTTGCTGAACGAGAAGGACTGCGCCGTGGACAAGGTCGGCGTGATCGTGGTCGAGAAAGAACTGGGGCCGCTCAGCGTCACCAGGATGGACGATTCGTCGGTGGCCTTGAGGCTGCCAAAGAGGTTCGTCAGGTCGGTGGCGGAATCGAGCGTGAAGCTGTAGGAGAAGTTGACAGGACCGAACTGCGAGCCATAGCCTCGGCATAGGTCGGGTTCAGGCCCAGGTCGCCGGCCGGTGCGGCGATGGCACCGACGGCAGTCAGTGCCATCGCGGCGGCGGCGGCCAGATGGCGAAGATGGAAGTGCATGGTTGTGTCCTTTTGGCGGTCTTCGAGAAAAAGCCGGAGGCGCATCAGCGCCCCACACCCCTGTAGCGATTCGAGAGCGGCATGCGTGCCGCATTTGTTTGGTCCACCACGTGACGGGTCACGTCGCGACGGCCGCTGGCTGTTCCCCAGCGGTCTGTCGGTATCAAAAGTGTAGAACTGTTGCGGCGTGCAGGCATCCCCGGGGATGGGGTCGGCGTCACCCTACAGGTGGCGTCAGTGCTGCCCTACGTGGGGGCGTGGCGGCCGCGTGGATGCGCGTGAGCATGGGCGGTGTAGCGGCCCACCCCCAGGTCGTCCGCACGGATCTCGGGCGCGCGGCCCGACATCAGATCAGCCAGCACCTGGCCCGAGCCGCAGGCCATGGTCCAGCCCAGCGTGCCGTGACCTGTGTTGAGGTAGAGGTTGCGCAGCGGCGTGGGGCCCACGATGGGCGTGCCGTCGGGCGTCATGGGGCGCAGGCCTGTCCAGAAGCTGCCCGCGGCTGTGTCGCCGGCGCCAGGAAACAGGTCGGCCAGGCACATCTCCAGCGTGGCGCGGCGTTGGAGCCGCAGGCGCATGTCGAAGCCGCGCAGTTCGGCCATGCCGCCCACCCGGATGCGCCGATCGAAGCGGGTGATCGCGATCTTGTAGGTCTCGTCCAGCACGGTGGACGCGGGCGCGCGCGCCGGCGCATCGATCGGCACGGTGATGGAGTAGCCCTTGACGGGGTAGACCGGGATGTCCACCAGACCCGCCAGCAGGGCGGTTGAGAAGGCCCCGAGCGCGACCACATAGGCCTCAGCCTGCTGGGGCTGTCCATCGACGACCAGGTGGGTGACCTGGCGGCCGTCCGACGCGATCGCATCGACATGCACACCCTGGCGAAAGCGCGCGCCCAGTGCCTGGGCCATCTCGGCGAGGCGCGTGGTGAACAGTTGGCAGTCGCCTGTTTCGTCGTGGGGCAGGCGCAGGCCGCCGCGCAGGTGGTCGTGGCGCAATGCGGGCTCGACCAGGCGCAGGGACTCGCGGCTCAGCAGTTCATAGGGCACGCCGGCGGCCTGCAGCACGGCCACGTCCTTGGCCACGTCGTCGAGCTGGGCCTGCGTGCGGAACACCTGCAAGGTGCCGCCCTGTCGCCCCTCATAGGCGATGCCCGTCTCAGCCCGCAGGGCCCGCAGCTTGTCGCGGCTGTACTCGGCCAGGCGCACCATGCGGGCCTTGTTCTGGGCATAGCGTTCGGGGCGACAGTTGCGCAGCATCTGCCACATCCAGCGCAGCTGGGCCGTGCTGCCATCCAGCCCGATGGCCAGGGGCGCATGGGCCTGAAGCATCCACCTGAGGGCCTTGAGCGGCACGCCGGGGGCGGCCCACGGCGAGGCATAGCCGGGCGAGATCTGGCCGGCGTTGGCGAAGCTGGTTTCCTGGGCCGGTGAGGCCTGGCGGTCCAGCACGGTGACCTCGTGGCCGGCACGGGCCAGGTAGTAGGCACTGGTGGTGCCGATGACGCCGCTGCCCAGGACGATGACTTTCATGGGGCGGCCTGCGTCATCTCATGCGCCAGCGTGCGGGTTCACTGGCTGCTGGGGAAGTTGAACGCTGCCTTCTCGCGCACGCCGGACGAGGGCCAGCGCTGCGTGATGGTCTTGCGGCGGGTGTAGAAGCGCACGCCGTCAGGGCCGTAGGCGCTCAGGTCACCGAACAGCGAGCGCTTCCAGCCGCCGAAGCTGTGGAAGGACACGGGCACCGGCAGGGGCACGTTCACGCCGACCATGCCGACCTTGATCCGGTCGGTGAAGTAGCGCGCGGCCTCGCCGTCGCGCGTGAAGATGCAGGTGCCGTTGCCGTACTCGTGTGCGTCGATCAGGGCCATGGCCTCGTCGAGCGAGGCCACGCGAACCAGGCTGAGCACCGGGCCGAAGATCTCGTCGCGGTAGATGCTCATCTGCGGCGTGACCCTGTCGAACAGGCAGCCGCCGAGGAAGTAGCCGTCACCGCCGTCCTTGACCTGCACCTCGCGGCCATCGACGACCAGGCTGGCGCCTTCGCGCACGCCCGCATCGACATAGCCGCGCACCTTGTCGAAGTGCGCGCGCGTGACCAGCGGGCCCATGTCGTTGCCCGCCACGGTGCCGGGGCCGACCTTCATCTGGCTGAGGGCCGCACTCAGGCGCTGGGCCAGCGCATCACCGACGGCATCGCCCACGGCCACGACCACGGGGATGGCCATGCAGCGCTCGCCGCACGATCCGAAGGCCGCGCCCATCAGCGCCGACACGGCGTTGTCCAGATCCGCATCGGGCATGACCACGGCGTGGTTCTTGGCGCCGCCCAGGGCCTGCACGCGCTTGCCATTGGCGCAGCCGCGTGTGTAGATGGATTCGGCAATCGGCGTGGAGCCGACGAAGCTCACGGCCTGCACCACGGGGCTGTCGAGCAGCGCGTCCACGGCCTCCTTGTCGCCATTGACCACATTGAGCACGCCCGGCGGCAGGCCGGCTTCCAGCGCCAGCTGCGCCAGGAACAGCGTGGAGGAAGGCGTCTTCTCCGACGGCTTGAGCACGAAGGTGTTGCCGCAGACCACGGCCAGCGGCCACATCCACAGCGGCACCATGGCCGGGAAGTTGAAGGGCGTGATGCCGGCGACCACGCCCAGCGGCTGGAACTCGCTCCACGAATCGATGCCGGGGCCGACGTTCTTGGTGTGCTCGCCCTTGAGCAGCTCGGGCGCGGCGCAGGCGAACTCGACGTTCTCGATGCCGCGCTGCAGCTCGCCCAACGCATCGCTGAGCACCTTGCCGTGCTCGGATGTGATCAGCGCGCAGATGTCGTCGGCGCGGTCTTCGAGCAGCTGCTTGAAGCGGTACATCACGCGCGCACGCTTGGCCGGCGGCGTGTCACGCCAGGCGGGGAAGGCGGCCTCGGCGGCGGCGATGGCCTGCCCGACCGTGGCCTTGGAGGCCAGGGCCACGTGCTTGGTGACGCGGCCCGAGGCCGGGTCGACGACCTCTTGCGTGCGGGCGGTGTCTGCGGTGGTCTGCCCGTTGATGAAGTGTCCGACGGTCTGCATGGTGTGTTGTTCGGTGCGTGGGTTCTTGTGGAGATTGTCAGGCTTGCTGGTCCAGCGCGTCGCCCAGCACGGCGACGAGTTCGTCGATCTGGGCGGGTGTGCTCACGAAGGGCGGGGCCAGCTGGATGGTGTCGCCGCCGAAGCGCACGTAGTAGCCGGCTTTCCAGCAGCGCATCGCGATCTCGAAGGGGCGGCGGGCTGGATCGCCCGGGAGCGCATCGATCGTGAAGCCGGCGGCCAGGCCGACGTTGCGGATGTCCTTCACATGGCGGCGGCCCTCGAGGCTGTGCACGGCATTCTCGAAGTGTGGTGCCAGCGAGCGCACCAGGCCGGGTGCATCGCTTTGTTCGAGCAGGTCCAGCGTGGCCAGGGCGGCAGCGCAGGCCACCGGGTGGGCTGAGTAGGTGTAGCCGTGCGGGAACTCGATCAGGTGCTCGGCGCCGCCCGCGTTCATGAAGGTGTCGTGGATCTCGCCCTTGACGACCACGCCGCCCATCGGGATCACGCCGTTGGTCACCTGCTTGGCGAAGTTGAGGATGTCGGGCGTGACGCCGAAGGCCTCGGCGCCTGTCCAGGCGCCTGTGCGGCCGAAGCCGGTGATCACCTCGTCGAAGATCAGCAGGATGTTGTGCGCGGTGCAGATCTCGCGCAGGCGCTGCAGGTAGCCCTTGGGCGGCACGACCACGCCGGCCGAGCCTGAGAAGGGTTCGACGATCACGGCGGCGATGTTGGACGCGTCGTGCAGCGCGATCAATTCCAGCAGTTCGTCGGCCAGGTGCGCGCCCTCGTCCGGCAGGCCGCGCGTGAAGGCGTTGCCCGGCAGCAAGGTGTGCGGCAGGTGATCGGCCTGCAGTCCGTCGCCGTAGAGCTTGCGGTTGCCGACGATGCCGCCCACGCTGATGCCGCCGAAGTTCACGCCGTGGTAGCCCTTGAGCCGACCGATCAGACGCGTCTTGCCGGCCTGGCCCTTGAGGCGCCAGTAGGCGCGTGCGATCTTCAGCGAGGTGTCCGCCGCTTCGGAGCCGGAGCCGGTGAAGAAGACATGGTCCAGGCCTTCGGGCATGTGGCGCACGATGCGCTCGGCCACCTGGAAGGACAGCGGGTGCCCGAACTGGAAGGCCGGCGCGTAGTCCAGCGTGCTGACCTGGCGCGCCACGGCCTGGGCGATCTCGTCGCGGCCATGGCCCAGGCCGCAGGTCCACAGGCCCGACAGGCCGTCGAAGACCTCGCGGCCGTCGGCATCACGGTAGTGGCAGCCGCGAGCGCTGACCAGCAGACGCGGATCCTGCTTGAACTGCCGGTTGGCGGTGAAGGGCATCCAGTGCGCGTCGAGCTGGGCGACGCTCAGGGGCACAGGGGCGGGGGAGGGCAGGTCGCTCAGGTCCATGGCGGTGTTTGTGGCTGGTATGCAAGGTGGGTGCTCCAGCGCATTGTGGCCATCGCTTCTGTTCTAATAAACAGGCATCTATCGCCGCTTGCTTGCATAGGATTGAAACTTTCATGGTCAAGAAAGCCCTGCTCGGCCAGGTCAGCGATTCGGAGATCCGCCTGCTGCGCATCTTCAAGGCCGTGGTGGAGTGCGGCGGGCTGTCGGCGGCGGAGCTGGAGCTGAACATCGGCCGCTCCACCGTGAGTCGGCACCTGAAGGATCTGGAGGCACGCCTCGGCCTGGTGCTGTGCCGGCGGGGCCGCGCCGGTTTCGCGCTCACCCCCGATGGCCAGCGCGTCTACGACGGCGCCCAGCGCCTGCTCGATGCGATGGACGGCTTTCGCAACGACGTGAGCGAGATGCACGCCGAGCTGGTCGGCAGCCTGTCCATCGGCCTGTTCGACAAGACCATCACCAACCCGCAGGCGCACATCGACCGGGCTATCCGCGATTTCCGCGATGTGGCGCCCAGCGTGTCGCTGGACTTCACGGGCGCCTCGCTCAACGAAATCGAGTCCGGCGTGATCGACGGCCGACTGCACCTGGGCATCGTGCCGGATCACCGCCGATCGGACAGCCTGGACTACCTGGAGCTGTTCGACGAAGCCATGTACCTGTACTGCGGCCGCGAGCACCCGCTGTTCGGCCGCGACCACGCCCGGCTGGGCTGGGGCGAACTGCAGGCCTGCGACCACGCGGCCCTGGCCTTTCACTCGCCCAACATGGAGGCCACCCACCGCTTCGGCCTGCGCCGCCAGGCCACGGCCAGCGACCAGGAGGCCATCGCGCTGCTGATCCTGTCCGGGCGCTACGTGGGCTTTCTGCCCGACCACTATGCAGCCGGCTTCGAACGCGAGGGGCTGATCGAGCGGGTGGCGCACCCGGATTGCAAGTACAGCGTGCGCTTCGTGGCGCTCACGCGCCGCTCGCCCCAGCCCTCGCGGTCCGTGCAGGCCTTCCTGGATGCCTTGAAAGCGGCGCATCGCCGGCCCTGAGACGCTGCACAGGGCCTTTGTCCGTGAACTGTGGTCGGGTGGGAAGATCCTCAGGCGGCCCGATCCGCCCCGCCGCGTTAGAATCGACGGTCTGACGCCCGCCCACCGCCCCGGCCGCATGGTTCCTCTCGCCCCCTCCCGGCGATACCGGCCCTGGCACCACGGTGCACCCGGGCAGTCCCCGAAAGGAATACCCCATGTCGATGGACGACCGCGACGGCAAGATCTGGATGGACGGCCAACTGGTGGAGTGGCGCGACGCCAAGATCCACGTGCTGACCCACACGCTGCACTATGGCTGCGGCGCCTTCGAAGGCGTACGCGCGTACAAGACCGAGCAAGGCCCGGCCATCTTCCGTCTGCAGGACCACACCGACCGCCTGTTCAACAGCGCCAAGATCCTGCGCATGCAGATCCCCTTCACGAAGGAGCAGGTCAACCAGGCCCAGCTCGACGTGATCAAGGCCAACAACCTGGAGAGCGGCTACCTGCGCCCCCTGGTGTGGCTGGGCTCCGAGAAGATGGGCGTGAGCCCCAAGGGCGCCAAGGTGCACCTGATGGTCGCGGCCTGGCCCTGGGGTGCCTACCTGGGTGAAGACGGCCTCAAGCGCGGCATCCGCGTCAAGACCTCCAGCTACACGCGCCACCACGTCAACATCACGATGACGCAGGCCAAGGCCGTCAGCAACTACAGCAACTCGATCTTGGCCAACATGGAGGCCACGGAAGACGGCTACGACGAAGCCCTGCTGCTGGACAGCGCCGGCTTCGTCTCCGAAGGCGCGGGCGAGAACATCTTCGTGGTCAAGGGCGGTGTCATCTACACCCCCGACCTGTCGGCCGGTGCGCTCAACGGCATCACCCGCAACACCGTTTTCGCGATCGCCAAGGACCTGGGCCTGGAAATCGTGCAAAAGCGCATCACCCGCGACGAGATCTACATCTCCGACGAGGCCTTCTTTACCGGCACCGCCGCCGAAGTCACGCCCATCCGCGAGCTGGACCGCATCCAGATCGGCCAGGGCTCGCGTGGCCCCGTCACCGAGAAGATCCAGGCCGCGTTCTTCGACATCGTCAACGGACGCAACCCGAAGTACGCCGAGTGGCTGACCAAGGTCTGAGGAGCGATCGATGAGCGCGAACGTGCAAACCCCCAAGGCCGTGGTGGAAGTGACGGCCGCTGATCTGCAGGGCCCGGGCGTGGTGTTCTGCCCGAACCCGAAGCAATCCCTGTGGAGCAACCACCCCAGGGTCTACCTGGATGTGGCCACCACCGGCGAAGCCCGTTGCTCGTACTGCGGCACGGTCTACCGACTCAAGGCCGGCGAGAAGGTCGGGCACGGACACTGAGAGGTCTGGAAAAGGTACCAGCATGGTGTCTTTCGCGAAAAAGCCGCCCGCGAGGCGGCTTTTTGCTGGGCGATGCACTGGTGGCGCCGCTCCTCCCCCCGAGCAGGTGTCGTGACGCTGCGACAAGGGCGGGCTAACCTTTTCCTCTGGTATGACCGCCTGTGACAGACTCCTGCCTGCCAGGCGCGGGGCTTGGTGATTTTCAAGGGAAGACAAGCATGAAGAAGATGCTCGTGGCCGCCGCACTGGCAGCCGTTGCTGGCGCCGCCAGCGCTCAGGGTTACGTCGGCGCTTTGGCCGGCCTGACCAAGGTGAACATCACGTGCGTGACGGGTGCCACCTGTGACGACACGGACCGTGGCTTCAAGTTGTACGCCGGTTATGCCATGACCCCGAACTTCGGCGTGGAAGTGGGTTACACCGAACTCGGCAAGATGAAGCTGACCGCGCCGGTGGTGCGTGCCGAGATCAAGGGCGCGGCCTTTTCGGTGGTGGGCGTCCTGCGCGGACAGTTCACCAAGGATCTGGCGGGCGTCGCCCGTCTGGGGGCGGCCAGCGTGCGCGCCAAGCTCTCCAGCAACGTGGGCGTGAGCGATTCCGACGAGACGCTGCGCCTGTACAGCGGCCTGGGCCTGGAGTACGCCGTGTCCAAGACGCTCAAGATCACGGGGGCGGCCGATTTCACCAGCGTCGAGCTGAGCGGTGAATCCGGCAACGCCTACATCGCTGGCGTGGGCCTGCAGTACGGCTTCTGAAGCCTGGCGCTGCCACTCGCGATGAAGCCGCCTCCGGGCGGCTTTTTCCATGGCGCCATCCGAATTTCCCGGCCCCTTGAATCCGTGTGGCACGGCCACGACAACGCTGAGAACGAGGGCCCCGGCTGTGACCAGGTGTGACAGACTGCCCCCTGCCCGGCACAGGGCCGGGCAATATCCAAGGGAATGAAGTAATGAAGAAGATCGTGTTGGCTGCCGTTCTGGCAGTTGTGGGAGGCGCGGCCTCTGCTGAGGGGTATGTCGGTGTCGTGGCCGGTGTAACGAAGATCAATTCGGAGTGCTCCGCCGGTTTCTCGTGCGATGACAGCGATTCCGGCTACAAGGTGTACGGCGGCTACGAAGTGGCTCCGAACATCGCCATTGAAGTGGCCTATACCGATTTCGGCAAGACCAGCTTCGACTACGGCAGCGCTCATGCCGAGATCAAGGGTTCGGCGGTCGCCGTGCTGGGCGCCCTGCGCGGCCAGTTCTCCAACGACTGGGCAGGTGTGGCACGTCTGGGCCTGGCCTCCGTCAAGGGCAAGGCCTCGAGCAACTTCGGCTACAACGGCTCTGAATCCAACGTCAAGCCGTACGCCAGCTTCGGCGTCGAGTACGCCGTGACGAAGGGCCTCAAGATCACCGGCTCTGCCGATTTCACGCAAGTGGAATACGACGGCGACTCCGGCGCGGCCTACCTGGTCGGCGTGGGCCTGCAATACAACTTCTGAGCGACAGACCCGTCGTCTTGAAGCGAAGGGCCACCGCGAGGTGGCCCTTTTCGCATCCACGAGCCGGCACAATCCCGTCATGAACGTCCGAATTTTGCGCGCCTGGCGGCATGCCGCGGCCCCTTCGTTCGCCGCGATGCTGGTGATGCTCGGCATGGCATCACTGCGTGCCGAGGAGGCGCCCTCGTCCGTGCGCCCTCGCATCGGCCTGGTGCTCTCTGGCGGCGGCGCGCGAGGCCTCACGCACGTCGGTGTGCTCAAGGTGCTGGAGCGCGAACGCATTCCCGTGGACGTGATCGCCGGCACCTCCATGGGTGCCATCGTGGGCGGCCTGTACGCCACGGGCATGACGGCCGCCGAGGTCGAGCAAGAGGTGCTCCGGCTGGACTGGGACAACGTCTTCGCGTCCCGCGTGGAGCGCCGTGAGCTGTCGCAGCGCCGCAAGGAGCAGGATTTCGAGGTGGCCCCGCTGTTCGAGCTGGGCATCGGCGCCGATGGCGTGCGTGCGCCGCTCGGACCCGTCTCCAGCCATGGCCTGGAAGCCCACCTGCGCCGCCTGACCCTGCCAGCCCGCCAGTACACCAACTTCGACCAGATGCCCACGCCGTTCCGGGCCGTGGCCACCGACATGGAGACCGGCCAGCCCGTGATCCTGAAGGATGGGGATCTGGCCACCGCGCTGCGCAGCAGCATGTCGGTGCCGGGCGTGTTCGCGCCGGTCGAGGTGAACGGTCGCATCCTGGGCGATGGCGGCCTGGTCGACAACACCCCGGTGGACGTGGCCCGCGCCATGGGCGCCGAGCGCCTCATCGTGGTCAACATCGGCACGCCGCTGTCCAAGCGGGACACGCTGTCCTCGTTCACTGGCGTGACGGCGCAGATGATCAACATCCTCACCGAGCAGAACGTGCAGCGCAGCCTGGCCACGCTCACGCCGCGTGACGTGCTGATCGCGCCCACGCTCGATGGCCTGACCGCAGCCGATTTCAACCGCGCCCGCGATTTCATGGTCCAGGGCGAGATCCAGGCCGAGGCCCTGGTGCTGCGCATGCAGGATCTGAAGGTCAGCGAGGCCGAGTACGCGCGCTGGCAGGCGCAGCGCAAGGCCAGGCCCCTGCCCAAGGCCGGTCCATTACGCGAGGTGCGTTTCAGCGGCTCGCGCAGCACGCACCCGGACACCATGTCCGACACGCTGGAGACCCGCGCCGGCGAGGAGTTCGATGTGGGCCGTGCCGAGCGCGACCTGCGCCGCCTGGCCGCCACGGGCGACTACCTGCGTACCGACTACCGCCTGGAGCGCATGCCCGATGGCGAAGGCCTGGTCTTCGACCTGGAGGACAAGCCCTGGGGCCCCGACTACATCCAGCTGGGCCTGGATTTCTCAGCCGACACCGAGGGCCGCAGCGCCTTCAACATCAAGATGGTGCACAACCGCCATTGGCTGGACGACAGCGGCGCCGAGTGGCGCAACTTCGTCCGCCTGGGCTCGTCGCCATCGATCCTGACCGAGTGGTACCGGCCGGTGGGCTGGCAGATGCCCGACGGCCTGCGCGCCTTCGTGGCCGTCAATGGTGGGGTGCAGCGCAGCACCACGGATCTCTACACCGACCCGACGCAGGACCCGGTGCTGTCGCTGTCGCGCCGCTCGCGCATGCTGGGGGCCGATGTCGGGCTGACCTGGCGCGAGCTGGGCGAGGTGCGGCTGGGCTGGTCCAGCCAGTGGGGCCGTGACGAGCCCGAGCTGATCTCGGCCCGCTGGCAGGGCGTGCAGGACACGCAGCGCTGGTCGGAGAAGGGCTTTCGGCTGCGTGGCGTGTTCGACCAGCTCGACAGTGCCTATTTCCCGACGCAGGGCTGGCGCTTCGAGGGGCTCTACTTCAACGGCGACCGCGGTGGCGACGACCCGTATCAACGCGCCACCGGACGCATGAGCCGCTGGGACCTCAACGCGCAGGCGGCCACCAGCGTCGGCCCGCACATCTTCCAGGTGGCGGCGCGCGTGGCCGGGGCCACGGGGGCCTTGCCCGAGCTGCCCCGTTATGGCCTGGGCGGCTTCCAGCAACTCTCGGGCTACGCGGCCGACCAGCTCAGTGGCCAGCAGGTGGCGCTGGTGCGTGCCGGCTATGCCGTGCGCCTGGCCACGGCCCCGCTGACGCGCGGCGTGTACCTGGGCGGCAGCGTGGAGGCCGGCAATGCCTGGGAGCGCTGGAACGACCCCGACCAGGGCCGCTGGCGGCACGGCATGAGCCTGTACGTGGGCGCTGACACCTCGCTGGGCCCCGTGTTCGCGGCCATCGGGGCCGCACAGGGCGTGCGCCCGGTGCTGATGCTCTTCGTCGGCCGGCCTTGAGGCCAGGCCCGGTGCGCGGGCGGGCCCGGCGCCAGCCTGATTGAAGCCTCAGACACGGCTGAGCATGGAGCCTGCCGTGCTGCGCAGGTGGTCCATGATGTGGCTGGCGATCTTGGGCAGCGGCAGCACTTCGTTGATGGCGCCGGCCGCGATGGCCTCGCGCGGCATGCCGAAGACCACGCAGGTGGCCTCGTCCTGGGCCACGCAATAGGCACCCGCATCGCGCATCTCGCGCATGGCCGTGGCGCCGTCCGCGCCCATGCCGGTCAGCATGATGGCGATGGCGTTGGGACCCACGCAGGCCGCCGCCGACTTGAACAGCACTTCCACGCTGGGCTTGTGGCGGTTGACGGGGTCGCCATCGCGCACACGGGCCACGTAGTTCGCGCCCGACTTTTCAACGCTCAGGTGCAGGCCACCCGGCGCGATGTAGGCGTGGCCGGGCAGGATGCGCTCGCCGTCCTCGGCCTCCTTCACGCGGATCTTGCACAGGCCGTCCAGGCGGGCGGCGTAGTTGCGCGTGAAGCCGGGCGGCATGTGCTGGGTGATGACCACGGCCGGGCAGTCGGCGGGCAGGGCGGTCAGCACTTCCTTGGTGGCCTCGGTGCCGCCGGTGGAGGCGCCGATGAAGAAGATCTTCTCGGTGGACAGGCGGCCCAGCGAGGCCAGCGTCACGCGCGGCGCGGCCGGGGCGGGCGCATGGTGATGATGGTGGCCATGGGCGCCCGGCGCGGCGCCATGCGCGGTGGGCACCGCATGCGCGCCGGTGCTCATCATCGAGGCCGGTGCGGGTGGTGGGCGGTGGATGCGTGCCTTCGAGGCCACGCGGATCTTGTCGGTGATGTCGTTGGACAGCTGGCGCAGGCCGTCGGCCACGCCGATCTTGGGCTTGGCCACGAAGTCGATCGCGCCCAGCTCCAGCGCCTTGAGCGTGACATCGGCGCCGCGCTCGGTCAGCGTCGACACCATCACCACCGGCATGGGCCGCAGGCGCATCAGCTTGGACAGGAAGTCGATGCCGTCCATTTTGGGCATCTCCACGTCCAGCGTGATCACGTCGGGGTTGAGGTTGCGGATCATCTCGCGCGCCGCGAGCGGATCGGCGGCCGCGCCGATGCACTCCATGTCCGGCTGGCGGTTGATGATCTCGGCGAGCAGGCTTCGGACCAGCGCCGAATCGTCCACCACCACCACTTTTGTCTTTGCCATGGCAGGCCTCTTTCAATCGTTCAGAACAGGTCCACGGAGCCGCCGCCGGTCGACGCGGGCGTGGCCTTTTGCAGGGCTGCGCGTTCCTGCGCGACCAGGGCCTCGGGGTTGCTCGGGGCCAGGCGCTTGACCATCGCCTTGCCGCTGTGCGGGAAGAAGCACACCTTGCGCGGGTACACGTCCATCACGTCCTTGGACACGATGGGGATGCGTTCCGTCTTCAGATAGTCCATCACGAAGGCGGTGTTGCGCTCGCCCACGTTCAGGCTGTTCATGCCCGACAGCACCGCGCCGCCACCGAAGACCTTGGCTTCCATCGTCATGCGGCTGGCGCCCATCTTCATCAGCTCGTTGATCAGCAGCTCCATCGCGTACGAACCGTAGCGGCCGGAATCGTTGCCGTTGCCGCCGCCATCGGGCAGCATGAAGTGGTTCATCCCGCCGACATGGGCCTGGCGGTCCCACAGGCACACGGCGATGCACGAGCCCAGCGTCGTCATGATCAGCAGGTCTTCGTCGTGCACGAAGTACTCGCCCGGCAGGATCTTCACCGCGTCGGACTGGAAGTGCGCTTCATAGAAGAAGAACGAGGCCTCGCCCGGCTTGGGCGTGCGGGCCTTGAGGCGGGCCAGGCGATCACGCTTGTGCGCGGCGATCGCGTTGCCCACCATCGGTGCGCCAGGATGCAGCCCCGGCCCACCATGGCGGGCTGAACTGCTGGAAAGAGGGCTGATCATG
>MHCFD02800__coassemble_1616_pt1 | contig 13276 bp, 8 predicted proteins | sample MHCFD02800__metabat2_low_PE_007 | metagenome-assembled genome bin MHCFD02800 | reverse complement strand
TCGCGCAGCAGGGCCAGCACCTCGCCGTCCTCGCGGCCACGCTGGCAGGCATCCTGGAACAGGATCACCTCGTCGAAGGCCTGGCCCAGGATGGCGGTCTGCTCGCGGATGTCGTCGTCACGGCGGTCACCGGCGCCGCTGATCACCACGCTGCGGCGCTTGGCCGGCATCGCGTTCACGGCCTCGACCAGGGCGCGCATGGCGTCCGGGTTGTGGCCGTAGTCGGCGATCACGGTGGCGCCACGATAGTCCATCACGTTGAAGCGGCCCGGCGCGTTGTCGGCGTCGTTGGAGAAGCTGGCCAGGCCACGGCGGATGGTGTCCCAATCGAGGCCCGTGCTCCAGGCCGCGCCGATGGAGGCCATGGCGTTGTCCACCTGGAAGCCGATGGTGCCGTTGCGCGTGAGGGGGATGTCGCGCAGCGGGATCTGCTCGCGCCAGGCACCTTCGATGGCCACGATGCTGTCGCCGTCGACGCTGATCGTGCGCTTGCCCTGGGCGCGGTGCGTGGCCAGGATCGGGTGCTGGTGATCGGCGGCGAAGAAGATGATGCCGCCCGGGCACTTGGGCGCCATGGCCGCCACGATCGGGTCGGCGGCGTTGAGCACCGCGTAGCCCGTGGGCGCCACGTTCATCACGATCACGCGCTTGAGCACGGCCAGGTCTTCCACCGTGGTGATGTAGTTCAGCCCCAGGTGGTCGCCAGCGCCGATGTTGGTCACCACGGCCGTCTGGCAGCGGTCGAAGCCCAGGCCTTCGCGCAGCATGCCGCCGCGCGCGGTTTCCAGCACGGCCGCGTCCACATCCGGGTGCATCAGCACGTTGCGGGCGCTCTTGGGTCCGGAGCAGTCGCCGCTGTCGATCTGGCGGCCGTCCACGTAGACGCCGTCGGTGTTGGTCATGCCCACGCGCAGGCCGCTGGTGGCCATCAGGTGCGCGATCAGGCGGGTGGTGGTGGTCTTGCCGTTGGTGCCAGTCACGGCGACCACGGGCACGCGGCCGTCGTCACCCGGCTTGAACAGGTGCGCGATCATGGCCTCGCCCACGTTGCGGCCCTTGCCGTACGAGGGCGACAGGTGCATGCGCAGGCCCGGCGCGGCGTTCACCTCGACGATGCCGCCGTGCTGGTCTTCCATGGGCTTGTGCACGCTCTCGCACACCACGTCCACGCCGCAGATGTCCAGGCCGACCGTCTGCGCCGCCGCGATGGCGCGGGCAGCCACCTCGGGGTGCACGTCGTCCGTCACGTCGGTGGCGGTGCCGCCGGTGCTCAGGTTGGCGTTGTTGCGCAGGATCACGCGGCGGCCCTTGTCGGGCACGGACTCGGGCGTCAGGCCCTGCACATCGAGCCGGGCCACGGCGATCTCGTCGAAGCGGATCTTGGTCAGCGAGGTGGCATGGCCTTCGCCGCGGCGCGGGTCGGCGTTGACGATGTCGACCAGTTCGCGCACGGTGTGCGTGCCGTCGCCAATCACGTGGGGCGGATCCCGGCGGGCGGCGGCCACCAGCTTGTCGCCCACCACCAGCAGGCGGAAATCGCTGCCGGGCAGGTACTTCTCGACCATCACCTCGCCGATCTCGGCGGCGGCGCGGTAGGCGATGTCAAGATGCTCGCGGCTGACGATGTTGACCGTCACGCCCTTGCCCTGGTTGCCGTCCTGCGGCTTGAGCACCACGGGCAGGCCGATCTCCTGCGCGGCGGCCCAGGCGTCCTCAGCGTCCGTCACCGGGCGGCCGGTGGGCACGGGCACGCCGGCGGCGGCCAGCAGCGTCTTGCTGAGATCCTTGTCTTGCGCGATGGATTCGGAGACGGCGCTGGTCGAGTCGACCTCGGCCGCCCAGATGCGGCGCTGGCGCGAGCCCCAGCCCAGCTGCACCAGGCTGCCGGTGGTCAGGCGTCGGTAGGGGATGCCGCGCGCGATGGCCGCATCGACGATGGAGCCGGTGCTCGGGCCCAGGCGCACGTCTTCATCGAGCTCGCGCAGGCGGGCGATGGCGGCCTCGACATCGAACTGGCCCTCGGCGCCCAGGCGGGCGGCGGTGACCAGCGCTTCGGCCAGTTCCAGCGCCAGGCGGCCCACGGCCTCTTCGGTGTACTCGACCACCAACTGGTAGACGCCGGGCTCCGTGGTGGCGGCCGTACGGCTGAAGGTGACGGGGCAGCCGGCCTGGGCCTGCAGCGCCAGGGCCGTGGCCTCCAGCACGTGGGCCAGCGAGATCTGGTCGGGGCGGCCATCGGGGCGCAGCGCGCCGATGGCGGGGAAGAGTTCGCGCAGGCGCTTTTCAAGGCCGGGCAGGGTGGCCAGGGCGCGCTCCTCGGGCTCGCAGCGCACCACCGCCTCGATGGCGGTGTGGCGGCTCCAGAGGTTGGGGCCGCGAAGGGCCCGGATGCGGGATACGTCCATTTGGCGTGTCTTTCTGGGGTCTCAGCGGGCCTGGTGGAGGGTGCCCAGCGGCTGGGGCGCGGGGGCCGGCGCGGTCAGGCAAGTCTCGATGCCGGCGGCGATCAGTTCAGGCGAAATGCCCAGGGCCCAGGCGGCGGCGATGGCCGCCATCAGCACGGGCGGGCCGTAGTCTTCGCACAGGCGCTTGACGGCCGGGCTGTCCAGCGGGACGCTGGGGATCTGCGCCGCGCCTTCGGCCAGCACCAGGCGGCCATGCTGCGCCAGCACGGCGCGGCCACCCTTGGCGCGGTGGTCGGCGATGGCGGGCAGGGCCGGGTCTTGGCCATAGAGGATCACGCTGCCATCGCACAGCTCGGCCATCTGCACCAGGCGGGCGTCGTCGGCATTGAGCACGGCCACGCCCTCGGGCAGCACCACATCGACCTGCGTGCGCAGCACCTTGAAGAGCTGGTCGGTCTCGCGGATGTCGTGGCGGTCCAGGCCGCCGATGTCGCTCAGGTCGGTCACGATGCCGACCAGGCAGCGGTCGTAGGCCAGGCCGTCGTCCAGGATGGAGGCGGCGCTGTTCTGCAGCACCACGGTGTCCACCTCGCGGTTCATCAGCAGGCGCTGGCCGGCGGCCCAATGGGCGCCGGGGCGCTTGTCGATCTGGCGGCTGCCCAGGAACAGGCCGTCCTGGCAGGCCAGGCCGACGTGGCGACCGCTCAGGTGCAGCAGCCAGGCCACCAGGCGGGCGATGGTGTTGGTGCCCTGCGAGCCGCTCACGCCCACGATGGGGATGCGGCCGGTGGCGTTGTCGTCGAACAGGTGGTCGACGATGGCGCGGCCCACGGGGCGGGGCAGGCCCAGCGCGGGTTTCAGGTGCATCAGCAGGCCGGGGCCGGCGTTCACCTCGACGATGGCGCCGCCCTGGAACTGCAAGGGCTTGGCGATGTCTTGCGCGACCAGGTCGATGCCGGCGATGTCCAGGCCTACCACGCGGGCGGCCAGGCTGGCGGCGAAGGCCACCTCGGGGTGGACATCGTCGGTGCAGTCGATGGTGAGGTTGCCGTTGCGCTGGATCAGCACGCGCTGGCCAGCGGCCGGCACGGAGTCCGCCGCCAGGCCCTGGCGCTGCAGCAGCAGGCGCATGGCCGGCTCGCGCTCCAGCACGATGGTTTCAAGCGGGAACTCCTCGGCCTCGCCGCGGCGCGGGTCGCTGTTGAGCTGCAGGTCGATCAGGCGGGCCACGGTGCTGCGGCCGTCGCCGACCACCCACAGGCTCTCGCCGCGCGTGGCGGCCACGACCTTGCCACCGACCACCAGCAGGCGGTGCTCGTCACCGGGCACGAAGCGCTCGACGATGACCTCGCTGCCTTCTTTTCGCGCCACGTGGAAGGCAGCTTCCACATCGGCTTGCGTGGACAACTCCAGCGACACGCCCCGGCCGTGGTTGCCGTCCAGCGGCTTGACCACCACCGGCAGCCCGACGTTCTGGGCCGATTCCCAGGCCTCTTCGGCCGTGGAGACGATTTCACCTTCCGGAACGGGCACACCGCAGGATTGCAGCAGCGTCTTGGTCAGGTCCTTGTCACGGGCAATGCCTTCGGCGATGGCGCTGGTCAGGTCGGTTTCGGCCGTCCAGATGCGGCGCTGGGCGGCGCCGTGGCCCAGCTGGACCAGGTTGCCTTCGTTCAGCCGCAGGTGCGGGATGCCCCGGTCGGTGGCGGCGCCCACGATGGCGGCCGTGCTGGGGCCGAGGTAGCAGTCGTCGATCTGGTTCTGTACGCGCGCGACGGCGGCGGGCACGTCGAAGGGCGCATCGCCCTCCTTGAAATTGATCGCGGCGGTCAGCAGGGCATGGCCTTCGGCCAGGGCGATGCGGGCCACCTGTTCGTCGCGGGCGCGGAACACCATGCGGTAGATGCCGGAGGTGCTGGTCTCGCGGGTCTGACCGAAACCGGTGGACATGCCGGCGAGGTTCAGCAGCTCGATGACGACGTGTTCCAGGATGTGACCGGCCCAGGTGCCTTCTTCCAGGCGCTGCAGGAAGCCGCCGCGCTCGCCGACGCCGCAGTGGTGCTCGACCAGGTTGGGCAGCCAGGTGGTCAGGCGGCTGTTCAGGCCGGGGAGCTTGTTGGAAGGGAACTCTTCGAGCCGGCCGAGGTCCAGCCAGACTTCGAGCACTGGACGGTAGGTCCAGATGTTGGGGCCGCGCAGGTAGTTGATGCGCAGCAGCTTGATCTCGTGTGGTGTGCTCATTGGGAGGGCAGCGGGGCGGGCGTCCGTTGTTGGGCCTTCTTGTCGGCTTTGGGTCGCGTTGTATCGTTGTTTGGCGGATGGGCCCTTTCGGCGCCCCGAGATTGTGACGGCGCGATCGGTGAAAATGCCAGTCCCCGATGAGGGAACGTGCTGTCCTGCACAGCCGTGTCCGACCACACCACCATGCACCAACACCCTCGTGCCGATGCCCGCGGCAAGCCAGTCGACCCCGAACGGGCGGCCGTGCAAGCCCCGAATACCGGTCTTGCTCCCGAAGAGAACGCTCTGGCCACGCTGGAGGTTGACCTCGACGAGCAACTTCGCTTCACAAAGCGCGTTCTGACGCTCACCGGCCGCCGTTTGACGTTCCAAGACCGTGAATGGCCGCTGAACCAATCCCTGGCATTGCGTCTATCTGACCATGCCGGGGTGGGGAGCCTGGAGCTGCACGATGGCGAAACCCGGCTGGCGGTATGGCATTTCACCCTGGGCGCCCAGGTGCAGGCCAACCGCCTGGTGGAACAGTTCCAGCGCGCCCAGGCGGCCACGGCCGGCCAGCCTCAGCCCGAGGAGGACGACGCCGCCCAGTGCCCGACCTGCCACGCCGCCCTCCCGCCCGACAGCGAGGAGTGCCCCACCTGTGCCCGCGAACTGACGACGCCCCCCTCGACCTGGGTGCTGCTGCGCCTGTGGCGCTTCGCCAAGCCCTATCAGACCCAGCTGATCACCGGCTTCCTGCTCACCCTGGCGTCTACCGGAGCTACCCTGGTGGCGCCCTACCTGAGCATCCCGCTGATGGACAAAGTGCTGATCCCGTTCCAGAACGGGCAGGCCATCGACACCTGGCTGGTGGTCTGGCTGCTGGCAGGGCTGCTGGGCTCGGCCGTGCTGGCGTGGGGGCTGAACTGGGCGCGCACCTACCTGCTGGCCTTGGTGTCCGAGCGCATCAGCGCCGACCTGCGCACCGCCACCTTCGAGCACCTGCTGCGCCTGTCGCTGGATTACTTCGGCAGCAAGCGCACGGGCGATCTGATGTCCCGCATCGGCTCGGAGACCGACCGCATCAGCGTCTTCCTGTCGCTGCACGCCCTGGATTTCGCCACCGACGTGCTGATGATCGGCATGACGGCCATCATCCTGTTCTCCATCAACCCGTGGCTGGCGCTGGTCACCCTGCTGCCGCTGCCCTTCATCGGCTGGATGATCCACCTGGTGCGCGACCGCCTGCGCACCGGCTTCGAGAAGATCGACCGGGTCTGGGGCCAGGTCACCAACGTGCTGGCCGACACCATCCCGGGCATCCGCGTGGTCAAGGCCTTCGCCCAGGAAAGCCGCGAGGCCAAGCGCTTCAAGGAGGCCAACCTGCACAACCTGGAGCTCAACGACAAGCTCAACAAGACCTGGTCGCTGTTCTCGCCCACGGTGGCGCTGCTGACCGAGATGGGGCTGCTGGTGGTCTGGGCCTTCGGCATCTGGCTGGTGTCGCACCAGCAGATCACGGTGGGTGTGCTCACGGCCTTCATCGCCTACATCGGGCGCTTCTACGGCCGGCTCGATTCCATGAGCCGCATCGTGTCCGTCACGCAGAAGGCGGCAGCGGGTGCCAAGCGCATCTTCGACATCCTGGACCACGTCTCCAACGTGCCCGATCCGGTCAACCCGGTGCCGCTGCCGAGCGTGCAGGGCGGCATCCAGATGGAAGGCATCGGCTTCCGCTACGGCAGCCGCACCGTGATCCGCGACCTGAGCCTGGACATCCGCCCCGGCGAGATGATCGGCCTGGTGGGCCACAGCGGCTCGGGCAAGAGCACGCTGGTCAACCTGATCTGCCGCTTCTACGACGTGAGCGAGGGTGCCATCAAAGTCGATGGCGTGGACATCCGCCGCGTGGCCGTGGCCGATTTCCGCCGCCACATCGGCCTGGTGCTGCAGGAGCCCTTCCTGTTCTTCGGCACCATTGCCGAGAACATCGCCTACGGCAAGCCCGACGCCACGCGCGACGAGATCGTGGCCGCCGCCCGCGCCGCGCATGCGCACGATTTCATCCTGCGCCTGCCCAATGGCTACGACTCGCTGGTGGGCGAGCGCGGCCAGGGCCTGTCGGGTGGTGAGCGCCAGCGCATCTCGATCGCGCGCGCGCTGCTGATCGATCCGCGCATCCTGATCCTCGATGAGGCCACATCCTCCGTGGACACCGAGACGGAAAAAGAAATCCAGAAGGCGCTGGACAACCTGGTCAAGGGGCGAACCACCATCGCGATCGCCCACCGCCTGTCCACGCTGCGCAAGGCCGACCGCCTGGTGGTGATGGACCGCGGCCAGGTGGTCGAGGTGGGCCCCCACGACGAGCTGATGGCCAAACAAGGCGCGTACTGGCGCCTGTACGAGGCGCAGGCCCGCAAGGAGCAGGAAGCCGCCGCCGTGCTGGGCGATGACGATGGAGACGAGGCATGAGCGCGTTCGACAAGACCCCTGGCGGCCTTTCGGGCGCCGCGTCTGGCCAGCCGGCCTGGCACCTGACCCGCAACCCGCTGGGCCGCCTGGTGCTGAGGGACGCCGAAGGGCAGGACCACGTCGGAGTGGTGCCGGTGCGCGCCTTTCCGATCGCCGCGCCGGACGACGGCATCTCGCTGGTCGGCCCCGACGGGCACGAGCTGGCCTGGGTGCCGCGCCTGAGTGCCCTGGCCGCGCCCGCGCGCCAGCTGATCGAAGAAGACCTGGCCGTGCGCGAGTTCACTCCGGTGGTCCAGCGCATCGAGGCCGTGTCCACCTTCGCCACGCCCAGTGTCTGGACGGTGGACACCGACCGGGGCCGCACGGAGTTCGTGCTCAAGAGCGAGGACGACATCCGCCGCCTGGAGCGTGGTGCGCTGATGATCACCAGCGGCCATGGCGTGGCCTTCGTGGTGCGCGACCGCTTCGCGCTGGACGCGCATTCGCGCAAGCTGCTCGATCGTTTCCTTTGAGCCGCTGACGGCAAGCCGCATGGCCGACGACACGCCCACTGTTTTCGAAGCCACCGTGCTGCCGGCTGGCTGGCGCTTCACCGCGCCGCCCGGCGTCTCCCTGGTCACCGCCGCCCAGCAGGCGGGCATCCGCCTGGCCCGCTCCTGCCGCAACGGCACTTGCCGCGCCTGCCTGTGCCACCTGCGCAGCGGCCAGGTGCGCTACAGCATCGAGTGGCCCGGCCTGAGCCTCGACGAGAAGGAAGAGGGCTGCATCCTGCCCTGCGTGGCGCAGCCGCTCACCGACGTCGTGCTCGACGCGCCCAAAGCCACGCTGATCGACGGAGGACCCCGCGCATGATCATCGACATGAACCAGACCAGCGCGGGCCGCGCCTACCAGTGGCTGGCCTCCACCGTCACGCCCCGGCCGGTGGCCTGGGTGTCCACGCTGTCGGCCGAGGGGCAGGGCAACCTCGCGCCCTTCAGTTTTTTCCAGGTGCTCACGGGCGATCCGCCCACGGTGATGATCAGCCCGCTGCACCGGGGCGACGGTGGTTTGAAGGACACAGTGCTCAACATCCAGGCCACGGGCGAGTTCACGATCAGCCTGGTGCCGTTCGCGCTGGTCGATGCGATGAACGAGTGCTCGGTGAGCTACCCGCATGGCGTGAGCGAGTTCGCGCAGGCCGGCGTGGCACCCGCCGCCAGCACGAAAGTGAAGCCACCGCGCGTGGCGGCATCACCGGTGAGCCTGGAGTGCGTGGCCGTGCAGTGCCAGCCCTATCCGGCCGACAAGCCCAGCTGCCACCTGATCTTGGGCCGCGTGCTGGCCATGCACATCGACGAGGCGGTGCTGGGCGACGATGCCCGCGTGGACCCGGCCCGGCTGGACCTGGTCTCGCGCATGGGCGGCGACTGGTATGGCCGCACCAAGGCCGACGCCAACTTCACGCTGGGCCGGCCCCAGGGGTGGGACCAGACCCAGCGCTGACCTGCAAGTTCAGGCCGCGGCCTTCACCGCATCGCGTCGCACCAGCCGGTTCACACCCTGCACGATCGCCTGCATCGCGGCCGCCACGATGTGCACGTCACGGCCCGCGCCGAAGGTGGGCGGCGCCTTGCCGATGGCCACCTCGATCAGCGTGAGCGCCGTGGCCTGTGCGCCGGCGGTCTGCGCATGCTCGTGGAAGTCGTCCACACGCAGCTCGCCATGCAGCAGGCCCGAACGGTTGAACGCATCCACCGCCGCCGACACCGGCCCGTTGCCCTGGCCGCGCAGCGTCATCGCGTGGCCCCGGTGCGTGACCTCCAGCACCACGTGCGTGCCGTCGGCGCCATCGTCGCTGCGGTGGCCGCGCAGCACCCAGTCTTGCGCCGCGCCATCGGGCGATGCGATGTACTCGCGCTCGAACAGCGACCACAGGCGATCGGCCGTGAACTCGCCGCCCTCGGTGTCCGTCTCGCGCTGCACCACGCCGCTGAACTCCACCTGCATGCGGCGCGGCATCGTGATGCCGTGGTGGTTCTCCAGCAGGAAGGCGATGCCGCCCTTGCCGGACTGGCTGTTCACGCGCACCACCGAGTCGTAGCTGCGGCCCAGGTCGGCCGGGTCGATGGGCAGGTAGGGCACTTCCCAGATGCCATCCGGATCCTGCGCCGCGAAGCCCTTCTTGATCGCATCCTGGTGCGAGCCCGAGAAGGCCGTGAACACCAGGTCGCCTGCGTACGGGTGGCGCGGGTGCACGGGCAACTGCGTGCAGTCCTCGGCCACGCGCGCGATCTCGTTGATGCTGGAGAAATCCAGCCCCGGGTGCACGCCCTGGGTGTAGAGGTTCAAGGCCAGCGTCACCAGGTCCACATTGCCGGTGCGCTCGCCGTTACCGAACAGGCAGCCCTCCACACGCTGGGCGCCGGCCATCACGGCCAGTTCGGCGGCGGCCACGGCGGTGCCACGGTCGTTGTGCGGGTGCACGCTCAGGATGATGGCGTCGCGGCGCGTGAGGTTGCGGTGCATCCACTCGATCTGGTCGGCGAACACATTGGGCGTGGACACCTCCACCGTGGTCGGCAGGTTGATGATCACGGGGTGCTCGGCCGTGCCGCCCCACGCGTCCACCACCGCATCGCACACCTCGCGGGCGAAGGGCAGTTCGGTGGCCATGAAGGTCTCGGGGCTGTACTCGAAGGTCCAGTCCGTCTCGGGCTGCGCGTCGGCCAGCTGGCGCATCAGCGTGGTGGCGCGCACGGCCATGGCCTTCACCTCGGGCTGCTCCAGGTTGAAGACGATGCGCCGCCAGGCCGGCGCCGTCGCGCTGTACAGGTGCACGATGGCGCGCGGCGCGCCGCGCAGCGATTCGAAGGTGCGGCGGATCAGGTCTTCACGCGCCTGGGTCAGCACCTCGATGGTCACATCGTCGGGGATGAGCTTCTCCTCGATCAGGCGACGCACGAAGTCGAAATCCGTCTGCGAGGCCGAGGGAAAGGCCACCTCGATCTGCTTGAGGCCGATCCCCACCAGCGTCTGGAACATGCGCAGCTTGCGCTCGGCGTCCATGGGCTCGAACAGGGCCTGATTGCCGTCGCGCAGGTCGGTGCTCATCCACACCGGCGGGGCGGTGATGGTGCGGTTCGGCCAGGTGCGGTCAGGCAGTTGAACAGGCGGGAAGGCTTGGTACTTGGTCGACGGATTGGAGAGCATCGGGACACCTTTTGGACGGTTGGTTTTTCGGGTTTTGAGAAAGAGGCCCGAAGTGCCTTCCGAGAGGTCCGATCCGTCTGATCGGTTTTGTGCGGCGCACAAATGAAAACCCCGGCGGAGGCGACCTCGAGCCGGGGTTGTTGGCCTGACAGGGTGGGTGTCAGGCTATGCGCGCAAGCAGCAGGCGCTCCCAGCCGAGGGCGGGGTGCCTAGTAGGTTCAAGGCGGTGAACAGGGCTTGCGACAACATGGGGTGCAGTATGCGGGCTGGGCTGGAAAGCTGTCAACCGAAAGGACATTCAGACTTGTCTCAGCCCGCAACGTAAACGACGTCAGGCGAACCGAATGCTGCACGGCAGCAGTGGCGCAGACGGTCGAAAGATCAGGCCTTGGCCGGTTCCTTCTCGTGCGCTTTCTCCTGCTCCTGCAGCACGCGCCACAGCACCTTGCCCGCGCCCGACTTGGGCAGCGCCTCGCTGAACTGCACGATGCGCGGGTACTTGTAGACGGCCATCTGCTCGCGCGCCCAGTCGATGATCTGCTGCTCGGTCACGGTGCCGCGCGCTTCGGGCCGCAGCACGACCACGGCCTTGACGGTCTCGCCACGGTAGTCGTCGTGGGCGGAGATCACGCAGGCCTCCTGCACGGCGGGGTGCTTGTACAGCAGCATCTCCACCTCGGATGGCCACACCTTGAAGCCGCTGGCGTTGATCATGCGCTTCAGTCGATCGGTGATGAAGAAGTAGCCTTCATCGTCCATGCGGCCCAGGTCCCCCGTGCGGAAGAAGCGCTTCCCGTCGATCTCGATGAACGCGGCGGCCGTGGCCTCGGGGTGGCGCCAGTAGCCCTGGAACACCATCGGCCCGTGGCTCACGATCTCGCCCACCTCGCCCTGGGGCAGTTCTTGCAGCGTGGCCGGATCGATGATGCGCGCATCGGTGCCGAACATCGGCATGCCCAGGCACTGCAGCTTGGCGCCTTCGGGCGGGTTGGCGTGCGTCGGCGCGGCGGTTTCCGTCAGGCCATAGCCTTCGCAGAAGGTCAGGCCGAACTCGGCCTTCAGGCGCTGGGCCACGGCCTCGGGCATGGCCGCGCCGCCACCGCTCAGGTAGTACAGGCTGGACAGGTCGAAGTGCTTGTAGTTCGGGCTGTTGAACAGGTCCATGATCATCGTGGGGATGCAGGTCCAGTGCGTGACCTTCAGCCGCGAGATCAGGGTGCCGGCCAGCTCGCGGTCCCAGCGCGGCATCAGGGCCACGGTGGCGCCGTTGTAGATGGGCCCCAGCACGCCGTAGAGCATGCCGGTGATGTGGAACAGCGGCACCACGCCCAGCGTCACGCTGTCGGCGGTGGACTGGCCCCACAGCCCACCCGCGATGGCGTTGTGCATCAGCGAGCGGTGCGTGTGCATGCAGCCCTTGGGCAGGCCGGTGGTGCCCGAGGTGTAGGGCAGCAGCGCCAGGTCGTCCGGGTGGCCCAGGTAGGGCGCGGGCACGCGGTTCAGGGCGATGGCGTCCGTCCAGCGCGTGGCGCCTTCGGGCAGCGGGTGCTCGGTGCGCAGCCACTGCAGCAGCGGGGCTGGGGCGTTGAGGCTGGCGTCGTCCTCCGCAGGCATCAGGTCGGCGTAGCGCGAGACCACCACGTGGCGCAGGCGCTCGGCCGTGGGCACGGCCAGGTTCGCGTCATGCACGATGCCGGCCAGATCGGCCGTGCACAGCGCCACGCGGGCCTGCGCATCGGTGATGTAGTGCTTGAACTCCTCGGCCTTGTTCATCGGGTTCACGGGCACGACCACGCCCTGCGCGCGCAGCATGGCGTGGTAGCCGATCACATACTGCGGGCAGTTCTGCGTGTACAGCAGCACGCGGTCCCCGGGGCGCACGCCCGCATCCTGCTGCAGCCAGCCGGCCAGGGCCTCGGCGCGGCGCTTGAGCTCGCCGTAGGTGATGGCCTGGCCCATGAACAGGTAGGCCACCTTGTTGGGGTAGCGCGCGGCGGAGACCTCCAGGTTGTGCCACAGCGTGGTCTCGGGCACGGAGATGGTCAAGGGCAGGCGCGAGGGCCAGTGGGCCAGGTGCGGGGCCTTGGGATTGGGGTGGGCGGGATGAAGTTGCAGTGCGTCGGACATGGTGTGAAGCAGCGGCTTTGTGGATGCCAACAGCGGCATCTTCTTTGTTGCAGTTCCGGTGTAATCGATGTGTCGGCCAGCGCGTATCCGTATCGTCCCTGTGTCGAAATGGGGCGTTCCATTTGGCGGAACACGGTGTGTGCGCCAACGCACGATTTGTCCGGCATCGTCATTGAGCACGGGCGTGAAGCGCTGTAAAGGTGAGGCCCAAAGGGATGCAAAACGGACATCTATGATGGCGACATGAGCGACGACACCCGCCCCGTTCCGCCCCTGCCCGATCTGCGGCCGGGCCTGTACCGCCACTACAAGGGCCAGCTGTACCAGGCCTATGGCGTCGCGCGCCACAGCGAGACCTTCGAACCCGTGGTGGTCTACCGGCCGCTGTACGGCGAGGGCGCGCTCTGGGTGCGGCCTTACGAGATGTTCACCGGCACGCTGGAGGTGGATGGGCAGGTGCGCCAGCGCTTCGCCTGGGAAGCCGATGCGGCAGGCGCCAACGCGGGCCACATTGGCTGAATCGGCACATCGCTGGCCGCCCATGCCCAGCCGCTTTTGATGCAATGGCCAGCATGACGACACCGGTGCGTGTCATCGAGGAGTGCAACCCGTGAGCGCCAAACAGAAACTGCTGAGCCTGCTCTATGTGCTGATCGCGCTGCTGGCGCTGGCGGGCACCTGGGGCCATGCCCTTGGCTACCTGCCGCTGGGCATCGTGCAGGCCAATGTGCGGTTCTGGCAGGACACGCTGGCCACCCCGGCCAGCCGCTTCATCGGCGTGGACATCATCATGCTGTGCATGGCCGTCTGGCTGTGGATGCTGACCGAGGCGCGCCGCATCGGGCTGCGCGGCGTGTG
>MHCFD02800__coassemble_1607_pt1 | contig 13405 bp, 11 predicted proteins | sample MHCFD02800__metabat2_low_PE_007 | metagenome-assembled genome bin MHCFD02800 | reverse complement strand
AGTCCTCCCGGGCGTAGGTCTTGACGGTCTCGTAGTTCAACAGGCCATCGACCATGCGGCCATGGGCGGCCGAGTCCACCTCGTTGACCCGGCGCTGCCGCAAGGCCCGGCGCTGCGTCATCGTCATCGTGTAGCTGGCATAGACCACGAAAGTCAGCACGATGATCAAGGTGAACCACAGGCTGTAGCCCAGCGCCATGACGGCCAGCACCGCACCGAACTCCACCAGCGTGGGCAGCACGGTGAACAGGCCTGCCCCCAGCAGGAATCCCACGCCCGAGGTGCCACGCTCGATGTCGCGGATCAGCGAGCCGGTGTTGCGCTGCGTATGGAAGCGCGGTGTCAACGCGAGCACGCGGGCATAGGTGCGCTCGGCATACAGCGTGACGACGCTCTGGGTCACCCGGGCGAAGACCAGGTCGCGCAGTTCCGTGAACAGCGTGCCGGCGAAGCGCAGCAGCGCATACCCCAGCAGCAGGAACACAGGCAGAAGCAGCACCGTTTGGAGCGCGCCCCCCGGCCCCGCCATCCCGGGAGACCGGGGCACCAACTCGGCCAGGGACTGCGGCGTGCTGAAACGGTCCACGATGGCCTTGAGCACGAGGGGTACCAGCACGCCCGCCACCTTGGCCAGGATGAGCAACACCACCGCCGCCCACACGCGCTGCGGATGCTGACGGACCGCCTGCCACAGGCCGGCGATGACTTTGTGAGAACCGTGGTCTGCCATACGAAGGGGGTGAGTGCGCCTGCGCAGAAACGGCGGAGTTCGAGCCGGGAGCCGCCAGCACATGGTGTGCCTTGGGTGGTGCTCAGCAGGCGGCCCCGCGCGGGAACACCGATTGCCAGTGCCTGCGCCGGCCCACAGGGGGGCTGCGCCGCAGAAAGGTCGGGCCATGGCTCAGCAGCAGGAACGGATCGCGGTGATCTCACCGCATTTGGACGACGGCGTCTTCAGCTGTGGCCAATTGCTGGCCCTGCACCCGGGCAGCACCGTGATCACCGTGTTCACCGGCGTACCGAAGCCCGCCAGCATGCGCACCGAATGGGACAAGCGTTGCGGCTTCGCCAGTGCGGAGGACGCGATGGCACAACGCCGGCAGGAAGATCGGCGAGCGCTGACGATGCTGCGTGCCCAGCCGGTCTGGATGGACTTCATCGACAGCCAGTACGGCGATGAGCCCGTTTGCGCCAATGACATCGCCGTCTCGCTGCGGCTGGTCCTGCGGGGGCTGGGACCGGTGCCGGTACTGCTGCCCATGGGCATGTTCCATGGTGATCACCTGCTGGTGCACCGGGCCTGCATGAAGGCCCTCGCCGCGTTGCCGGGCTACACGCCGCTGGCGTATGAAGATGCGCTCTACCGCGCCAAGACAGGCTTGCTGCAGCAGCGCCTGATGGCACTGGCCCAGGAAGGCATCACCGCCACACCGGATCCGCGGCAGGCCCAGGGCGGGGCCACGCTCAAGGCCGAGGCTGTGCTTGCCTACGCCAGCCAGTTGCAGGCCTTCGGCCCGGGGGGGTATGTCGATGTCTTGCGGCCCGAGCGCCTGTGGCGTCTCGACATCCCCGCCGGGTCCTCTGCGACGTGATCTCCGATGGCCGCCATGACCCATTCCTGCGCTCCGGCACCGAAGGACGAGCGCGTCAGCGTCGTGGTGCTCACCTTCAACCGCCCCACCGAGCTGCGGCACACGCTCGGCCAGCTGTCCGCCCTGCCCGAGCGACCGCCCATCGTCGTGGTCGACAACGGCTCGCAGGGGCCGGGCACGAACGGTGTGCTGAAGGATTTTCCGGACGTCCAGGCCGTGCGGTGCCATGCGAACCTGGGCGCGGCAGGCCGCAATGCGGGTGTGGCGCAGGTGCGCACCCCCTATGTGGCCTTCTGCGATGACGACACCTGGTGGTCACCCGGCGCGCTGAAACACGCGGCGGACGTGCTCGACAGCCACCCGCAGTTGGGCGCCCTGTCAGCCCGCGTGCTGGTCGGCCCACAGAACAGGGACGATCCGACTTGCGAACGCATGGCCCGCAGCCCGCTCGCAGCCCATGGCCTTCCTGGTCCTGCCTTGATCGCCTTCATGGCCGGGGCCGTGGTGATGCGCGCGGAATCCTTCCGGGCGGCCGGTGGCTACGAGCCCCGCCTGTTCCTGGGTGCGGAAGAAGCCTTGCTGGCCCTGGACATGGCAGCGCGGGGCTGGCGCATGGCTTATGTGCCGACGGTGACCACCCACCACCACCCCTCTCCTGCCCGGAACAACGCCCGCCGCCTCGTCGCCACCAGCCGCAACCGCATCTGGATCGCCTGGATGCGCCTGCCTTGGTCCGAGGCCTGGCTCGCCACCTTTCACCACCTGCGCGAAGCCCGCCGACAGGCCCTGCTCGGGCCGGTGCTCGCGGCCACCGCCGTCGGCCTGCCATGGGCCTTGCGGCATCGCCAGGTACTCCCCCCGGACGTGCTGGCCATGCACAAGACCGTGTTCGGCTCCCAGCCTCCCCGCCAACCCTGAGCCTGCGCGCACCCCGGGGTGGCACACCAGTTGCCCCACTTTTTTCAGGCAGCGTCTGGCGCTGTCAAGACGACGCTTTACCCAATGTCTCTTTGACTGAAAGACCTGATCATGAACCAATACATCCTGAAACGATTCTCCATGGTCGCTGCGGCGGCCCTCGTGGCCAGCGGCGCGGCAATGGCACAGAGCTCCAGTTCCGGCAACGGTGGCAGCTCCAACGCGACCGGCGCCGTGAACGGTTCTGCCGGCACCTCCGGCCTGCCGAGCAATTCGCCCAACGTGCCCAGCGGCCAAAATGCCACGCCGAGTTCCCCTCCGATCGACTACAACAGCGCCGACCCGACGGCGGCCGGCAACAGCGACGCCACCGCCGCCCACCCGGAAAAATCGCGCCATTCCGGCTCCAAGAAGGCCAAGCGCTCACGTGATGCCGCCAGTGCGCCCAGCGTGCTCGATGATCCGAACCGCGCTGGTGGCGGTACTGGCAATAGCAACGTCCGTTGACGCCGCGAAGCAGTCCGGATGACCGGGACCGAGGCCTGCCCATGAAGCAGGCCTCGCGTCGTTGTTGGCATCCCTGTTTCCTCATCCAGAAAGAACAAGAACATGCAGCACCACACCCTTACATCACGGATCACCGGCATGGCCTTCATCGGCCTGCTCGCCTGCGGCAGTTCAGTCTGGGCGAAAGCGCCCGTCGCAGGCGATAAAGAGGCTTACGATGCGGCCCGCGCCGAAGCGGCCCAGCAGTACAAGAGCGCCTTGTCCGCCTGCGGCAAGCTCGCGGTCCGCGACAAGGACGTGTGCCAGATCACGGCCAAGTCCGAGCGCACCAAGCGCGAGCAACGCGCGGAGGCCTTCTACAAGGGCACACCGCAGGCAGCCCATCAGGCACGGCTGGCCATCGCGCAAGCCGACCTCGATGCCAGCCTGCGTTTCTGCGCGCAGCGCAACGGTTCAGTATCACGCGCCTGCAAACTCGAAGCCCGTGAGCAGTACAACCGCGCCAAGGCAGAGGCCGATCAGGCCCAGCGCGATGGCCGCCCCATCGAACAGGCATTGGGAAACACCACGCCGCGGCATCCCAATGATCCGCGCAACTGCGACTCGCTGGATGGCGGAGCCAAGCATGCCTGCCTGGCCCGGGCGCAAGGCACCGTGGCCTCACCCTGAGGCATCGGCCAAAACCGACCTGGCCTTCAGAAAGGCCAGCACGCGCCGTTCCGCCACTGACAGCCCCCTGCGGGCGGGCAGCGTATCAGGTTCAGCCGGCCATTCACCCGCCAAGGCGCACACCAGCACCTCAGGGTGCACGTAGGACTTGCGGCACACCGCCACGGTGTTGCCCAGACGCGCAGCCACCTCCTTCAAGGCTTCGTTGACCACGCGGCGCCGGGCGGATAGGCTGGCAACGCCTTCTTGCGCTGCAGCCTGCTGCCCTGGGGACAAGTGGGTCCACGCATGCACCGTGGCATGCCAGGTGCGGAAATCCTTCGCGGTGAAATCATGGCCGCACAAGTTACGGATGTACTCGTTCACCTCGGCAGAGCCCACGCTGTGCACGGAGCCCTGCTCGTCCACGTACTGAAACAACTCCTGGCCAGGCATGTCCTGGCAGCGGCGCACGATGGTCGCCACACGGGGATCCTCTAGAACGACCTCGTGCTGCACACCGCTCTTGCCCCGAAAGCTCAGCACCAGACGGTGTCCGTGCACCGAGGCATGCCGGTTGCGCAAGGTGGTCAAGCCGTAGGATTTGTTGGTGCGGGCATACTCTTCATTGCCGACTCGCACGAGCGTGGTGTCCAACAGCCGCACCAGCGTGGCCAGCACGAGTTCACGGCCAGGCCGCTGTCCCACGGGCGCCGCCAGGGCCTGCGCCACATGACGCCTCAAGCGCGGCAACACCTCCCCGAAGACCAGCATGCGTTCGAACTTGTGGTCCTCGCGACGGGCCCGCCACAGGGCGTGATAGCGGTATTGCTTGCGCCCCCGCGCGTCACGGCCGGTTGCCTGCACATGCCCGCCCTCCAGTGGGCAGATCCACACTTCGTCATAGGCTGGCGGGATGGCCAGCGCGCGGATCCGCTGCAAGTGGGCAGCATCGGCCTTGTCTGTGGATCGCAGCCATCGCCCATCCGCATCCCTGTAGGCAAAGCCCCTGCCCCGCCGCACGCGGCGGATGCCAGGCATCTGATCGGTGACGTACTGCAGTTTCAGGTAGACCGCCCTTCTCGTGTCAGCCCTTGGTCTGCAGCTTGCGTGCGGCGTCCAGGTGCGACTTCAAGGTCGGCAGGGTCGACTGCACATAGTCCTTGACGGCAGGGTTCTGGGCATCGGCACTGGCCTTCTCGAAGGTGGCGATGGTCTTCTCGTGTTCGTTGACCCCCACGGTCTGCAGATACTGCTTGTCAAAGGCCGTGCCACTGGCATTTCGCAAGGCCGACAGCGTTTTCTGATCCTGAGGCAACAGTGTTTCGGGCAAGCTCACCCCATGCCCCGCGGCCAGGCGGCGGAGCTCTTCGGCCGCGCCTTTGTGGTCGGCCGCGACCAGGGCGGCGTAGGATCTCAGCGCCGGATCCCGTGCCTTCTCGGCCGCCAACTCCGACACCTGGATCTCGAACAGACTTTGAGCACCCACCTGGCTGATGAAGCGCTGCTCCGCACCATTCAAGGTGCCCGCTGTGGTGGATGTCGCCTGCGGTGATGTGGCCGTAGGCAGCCCCGCAGCGCTGGGGTTGTCACGCGTCAGCGCCTCCACCGGGGGATTCGCGAGGCTGCCGGTGCCCAGCGCGGTGCCCGTATCGGCCTGGGCAGTGCTCGTAGGGCTGGCCAGGGAGGCATCGGCCACGGACATCTTGGGCGTGGGTTCACGTTCGCAACCCGACAGACTCAGCAGCGCAGCCCCTGCCAGGGCCGTGGTCACGATGGGATGGCGAGGCATCCGGGGGTAGCTCTTCATGGCGCACTCCTTCCAATGTGGTTTCACGAGTGACTGCCGGTGCGCAGCCCGTGGCCCTCGAGCCCCTGCCGTATCCCTGCCACACCGCCATGCTGGAGGTGCGTGGCCCCTTGGTCGTCCAGTTCGTTGATCAGGCGTTGGCGGTGTGCCTGCATATCGTCGAGCAGCCGCGCCCAGTCCAGCCTGGCATGCGACAGCTGACGGAACAATTCGCCCTCCTCTTCCTTGACGTGGTGCTTGACGTACTCACCCAGCACCCGAAAGGACGCCGCCTGACGGGCGTCGCCGGGCCGTGTACGGCGCACCTGGTCGAGCAGCATCTTCATGGCCTGATGCTCCACCTCGGCATCGTCGATCAGCGCATCCCTGGACATGGCGGTACGCACCGTGGGGTAGAAGACATCTTCCTCCAGCCGGGTGTGCACCTCCAGGTCCACGCAGGTCTGGTGGATAAGGTTCTCGCAAGCCTGCGCGTCATCCACGGCATCGAGCCGGTCGAATTCGCGGAAGGCCAGCTTGGCCACCCGGTGATCCTCCTTGAGCATTCGCAACACCTCCGCCCGGGCATGGGTGTTGGCCCGGGGGCCGCGGCTCTCGTGGCGGGAAGGCAGGAAATCCTGCTTCATGGCGTGAGGGCTGCTCATGGGTGTTCTCCTTGTAGGGATCCGTTGACGCGCAGAGGCAAACCGCGTGCCCTCGCTGCAAAGGCATTTCAGGCCCTGGGAAGCATTTCTTGCAGAAAACCTTGCCCCCGGCCTGTCGAAACGACAAGTCGCGGCGGAAACCGGCAAACAGTCGATGGGGAACCGCACCGGCTGCGATGTAAGGGTTCGTGACGCCCGCTGGCAAGAAATTCAGGGTGTGCGGCGTTGTCCCTGTCGTACAGGACTGGTTCAGTCGCCATTGGCGGTCAACTCTGCCAGTTCGCTTGGCAAAAATGGAACCCGAGGCTGTCCAGACGATGTAGGCGTTGCGGCCAAACGGCATGGATGTTGCGCCTGCATGGCATTGGGTTCACAACACAGAGACAAGCCATGCCGATTCAGCCGCCTGCCATTCGCCTCGAGCACCGCCAACACCAGACCCTGACGCCGCGACTTCAGCAAGCTGTGCGTCTGCTTCAACTCTCATCGCTGGACTTTGCCCAGGAAGTCCGCGATGTGCTGGGCAAGAACCCGTTCCTGGAACACGAGGAAACGGCCGATGAGCCCAGCGATGCCATGGCCAACCCCCTTCCCACGGCGGGCGATGCGCTCGCCTCGCAGGTGGCGCCCATCACCACGGATACAGCTGAAAGCCCCGGTGCCGCTGAAGCCCTGGCATCGAACAGTACCCTCTCGGACGGCGAAGGCGACTGGGACCCGAACCCCTGGGCAGGGGGCGTCGGATCCTCCACACCACGGGGCGGCAGCGAAGGCGAGGCAAGTGCCATCGATCTCATGGCCGCCGATGAAGGCTTGCGTCCCCAACTGCACCGCCAGATCAACACGCGCCCCTTGTCGGACCGGGACCGCGCGCTGGTGGGTTGCGTGATCGAATCGCTCGATGACGACGGCTACCTGCGCACGAGCCTGGGCGAGTTGATGGCGCTGTGCGAGATGGAGCCGCCGGTGGACATGGTGGAGATGAACATGGCCCTCAAGCTGGTGCAGTCACTGGAGCCCGCGGGGGTGGGCGCACGCAGCGTGGCCGAGTGCTTGACCTTGCAGCTGCCCGAGATCGAGGACGAACCCCTGCGGGAGTTGGCCCGTACCATCATCGGGCAGCACATGGACAAGCTGGCGCAGCACGACGTGGCCGGCCTGGCCCGCCGCCTGGACCGACCTCCCGCCGAGATCGAGGCCGTCTGCGACCGTATCCGTCACCTGAACCCCCGGCCCGGTTGGCAACTGGGGGCCGTGGATGTGCGCTACATCACGCCCGACGTCATCGTTCGAAAGGTCAAGGGCCAATGGGTGGCGGTTCTCAATCCCGCCATCGTGCCCCGCGTGAAATTGAACCAGCGCTATGCAGAACTGTTCCGCAGGCACCGGGACAACCGCCATGCCGAACTGGCCGCCCACCTGCAGGAGGCGCGCTGGACGCTGCGCAATGTGGAGCAACGCTTCTCCACCATCCTGTCGGTGGCTCAGGCCATCCTTCAGCGCCAGAAGCAGTTCCTGGAACATGGTCCACTGGCCATGAAGCCCATGGCGCTTCGGGAGATCGCCGAAGAAGTGGGGCTGCATGAATCCACTGTCTCGCGGGTCACGAACAACAAGTACATGGCTACGCCGGCCGGGGTATTCGAACTGAAGTACTTCTTCTCTCGGCCCATGCCCACGGCCAATGGCGGCGCCTGCTCGGCCACGGCCATCCGGGGCGTGATCAAGGACATGATCGACGCTGAAGACACGGTGAATCCCTTGTCGGATGCGGAGATCGCGCGGCGCCTGGTGCGACAAGGTCTGACGGTGGCGCGCCGCACCGTCACCAAGTACCGGCAACTCATGAAGATCGCTGCGGTGGAGCAGCGCCGACGCCTGGCTTGAGGCGGTGAGGCGATGCCTCCCGTCCGTGATTACTGGCCTTTGGTGCGGTTATCCGATCGCTTGGAAGGGTCGGCGCGCGTTGGCGCGTCCGACGCCTCACCGCCATACCAGTAACCATGCCGGTGGCCCTGAACCTCGCCATAGTCACCATAGGGGCCCTTCTCTCCAGGTACCACGCCCCCGTGCAAGCCAGCCTGGGTCTGTGCCCGCTCCCAGGCCTCATGTTCCAGGCGTTGCTTCGACGGCCCTTGATGGGAGGTGCCGGGCCCTTCTCCGTAAAGGCTGCCTTGCGAGCCGCCTGCCCCCCCGAAGCCGCCATGAGGGCCGCTTGGATCGAACCCGCTGCCAGTCGACTCATCGTGCCCAGGTTGCTGCTTCGCGCGCGGTGCGCGCCCCTGATTCGAAGGCTGTTGCGTCATCTTGCGTCCTTTCATTAAAGCCAGGGACAGAGTCCCGCACTTGCGCGGCAATCGCCGTACCCAGTGCTTTCCCGCGTCGGCGTGGGGGGCGACATCCAATGCGGACGCCAGGCTGATGCTGGACAGCGCACCATGCGCGATGGAGACTTTCCAACCCGCCTTACACCGCGGCGCATTCACAGCCACGCGGCACATGCGCCGCGTACGCCTCATTCCTTTCAAGAAACCGCCATGTGTGCGCATGCGCAAGCCCAAGAGATTCGCGACGCCAGCAGGTTCCCTGTGAAGCCCCACGACACGCCGCCATCCCAGCCGTGCAAACGGTCAGTGCTGGCCGCATTGTTGCGCGGCAGCCTGGCCTTTTTTGTGGCCTGGGTGCGCGTCGGCGCATTGACCTCCAGCGTGGCTGCGCCGCTGATGATTGGCGTGCAATGACGATGGCCGACGATGCGCCGCCCTCACGCCGCTGGTTAGCGCGCCTGGCACGCCGCCTGCGGCATGTCCGGCGGATCGAGATGCGTGGCGCGTCGCTGCGGCGCAAGGTGATGCTGGTGGTGTTGAGTACCACCGCACTGGCCCTGGTGCTGAGCGCCGCGGCTCTGCTGGTGTATGAGCTTCAGGCCTACCGCCAATCCCGCATCGCCGATCTTCAGACACAGGCCGACCTCATCGCCGGCGCCACCGCCCCTGCCCTGGACTTCAACGACAGGACCACCGCGATGGAGAAGCTGCACATGCTGCGCTTGCGGCCACTGATCACGGCCGCCGTGCTGTACCGCGGCGACGGCACGGCGTTGGCATCCTATGCGCAGACCGATGACGTGACACGTGATCTGCCGCGGCAGGTGCAGCCTGCCGGCCACGTCATTTCAGGCGGAAAGCTCGAACTCTTCCACCCGATTCGGCAAAACGGGAAGCAGATCGGCACCCTTTACCTTCGCACCGACTACGAGATCACGCATCGCCTCATCGATTACGTGTTGATCCTGCTGGCCGTGATGGGTGCAAGCCTCGTGGCAGCCGCCTTGATCATGGCCCGGCTGCAGCGCGCGTTGACCAATCCGATCCTGCAGGTCGCTCAGGTGGCGCGTGACGTGATGACGCGAGGAGACTTCACCCTGCGGGCGCCCAAGACGTCCGCCGACGAGGTGGGCGAACTGGTGGATGCCTTCAACCTCATGCTGGCCGAAGTGGGGGCCCGGACGGCGGCACTGGAACAGACCAACCAGCACCTCTCCGTGGAGATGGCCGAACGCCGACGCGCCGAGGAGGCCGTGCATGCAGCCGCTCGCAGGAAGGACGAGTTCCTGGCCACGATGGCCCATGAACTGCGCAACCCGCTGGCCCCTCTGAGCAATGCCATCGAGATCCTGCGCCGCCTTGGGGACAGCGATCCGGCTCTGCGCCAAAGGGCCATGGACATCATGGGGCGCCAGCTTCGCCAATTGGTGCGGCTCATCGATGACCTGCTGGACGTGTCCCGGATCAACACGGGCAAGCTCATGCTGAGGACCGAGAGCATCGACCTGGTCCGCGTGCTGCAAGGGGCCCTGGAGGTGGCCACACCGCTGCTGGACAAGCGGCACCAGCATCTGCAGGTGCACCTGCCTACGGGGCCCGTGTATGTCGATGCCGATGCCACGCGCCTGGGGCAGGTGTTCGGCAACCTGCTCAACAACGCCGCCAAGTACACCGACGAGGGCGGCCATGTGACGCTGTCGATGAGCGCTCAATCGGAGGGGGGTGTCGCGGTGAGCGTGGCCGACGACGGCATCGGCATCGCGCCGGAGATGCAATCAGCCATCTTCGACATGTTCATGCAGGTAGACCCGGCCCTGGACCGGGGCAAGGCGGGCCTGGGTGTGGGCCTGTCACTGGCGCGACAACTCGTGCTGCTGCACGGCGGCCGGCTGAGCGTGCACAGCGACGGCCTTGGCCAGGGCACAACCTTCACTGTCTGGCTGCCATCGGGTGCACCGCCGACACGCGAGCTGCCGCCGCCGATTTTGGCGCAGCCACCTCTGCGGCCGAAACTGAAGGTGCTCGTGGCCGATGACAATGTGGACTTCGCCCACAGCCTGTGCAGCCTGCTGGCCGCCATGGGCCATCAAGTGGACGTGAGCCACGATGGGCGCGGCGCCGTGGCGCAAGCGCTGGCCTCACCACCTGACATCGCTTTCCTGGACATCGGCATGCCGCAGTTCAATGGGCACGAAGTGGCGCTGCGTCTGCGGGCCGATCCCCGCACCAGCGCCTGCCGGCTGGTGGCCATCACCGGATGGAGCCAAGCCCATGACCGCCTTCGCAGCCAGGCCAGCGGCTTCGACCACCACCTCGTCAAGCCGGTGGACATGCTTCAGCTTCAACCCATCCTGGCCACCATCGGCACGCCTGGCGCGGCCTGAGTGAAGCCGCGCCGGGCTTCACCGCCTTCAGTCCTGGTCCTGCGTAGACCCCAAGGCCTCGGCCGAGTTGGACAGATCGCCCTCACCTTCGTGCTGCGACGGCACGGTGGCGTACTCCTTGAGCCGGTTGTAGAGCGTCTTGAGGCTCACACCGAGGGTGGCGGCCGTGCGCTCCTTGTGACGGCCGCAGTGCTCCAGCGTGGCCAGCGTCACCAGCCGTTCGACCTCGGCCAACGGCGTGCCGACACGGATCTGCAGCACAGGCGCCCCGGTCATGGTTTGCATGGGCGTGTCGGTGGCGGGCAGGCATTCGTCCACGATGATGGAATCGGGCGCCATCACGTAGGCGCGGTGGACGATGTTGCGCAGTTCGCGCACATTGCCAGGCCACCGGTAGTCGCCCAGGCGCTGCAGCGCCTGCGGGGCGAAGCGCTTGGCCTGGCCTTCGCGGCGCGAGATTTCATCCAGGAAATGCTCGGCGATCAGCGGCACGTCCTCGAGCCGATCACGCAGCGGTGGCAAGTGGATGGGAAAGACGTTGAGGCGGTAGAGCAGGTCTTCGCGCAGCTTGCCCGCGCGCACGGCTTCCTGCGGTGACCGGTTCGTCGCAGCGATGATGCGCACATCGGTCTCCTGCACCTGCGTGGAGCCGACGCGCATGAAGGTGCCACTTTCGAGCACCCGCAGCAGCTTGACCTGCAGGTCCAGTGGCATCTCGGTGATCTCGTCGAGGAACAAGGTGCCGCCGCAGGCCCGCTCGAAGAAGCCCTGGTGCTGGCGGTCCGCCCCCGTGAAGCTGCCCTTCTCGTGGCCGAAGATCTCGCTTTCCATCAGGTGCGGCGAGATGGCACCGCAGTTCACCGCCAGGAAAGGACGGTTGCGCCGACGGCTGAGGTCGTGCACGGTGCTGGCGACCACCTCCTTGCCGCAGCCACTCTCACCAGTGATGAACACCGTGACGCCTGTGCCTGACACACGCAGCACCTGCTCGTAGACGCGTCGCATGGCGGCTGATCGCCCCCACAGCTGGCCGAAATGGCCTTCGCGCTCGAGGTTCTCCATCAGATCGCTGGCCTCGGCCTGCAAGGCCGAGGGCTTGATCACCCGCGAAAGAATGCCGCTGAGCTGCTTGACGTTGACCGGCTTGACCAGGTAGTCGGCCGCGCCCAGGCGCAAGGCCTGGATGGAGGTGTCGAGGCTGGCATGGCCTGTGATCAGCACGACCTCCGTGTTGCCCAGCGCTTTCGCGTCTTCCACCAACTGCATCCCGCTGCCATCGGGCAGCACCAGGTCCAGCAGGACCACATCCGGCTCTTGCAGGGCGAGTTGGCGTCGCGCATCGCGCAACGACCCGGCCGTCGCCACGGTGAAACCTTCTGTCGCGATCAGCGCGGCCATCATTTCAGCCGCGTCTGCTTCGTCATCAACCACCAATGCATGCGCCATCACTGACCTTTCTACTGTACGAACCTACGGCTCTCGTGCGGGGCGAAAAAGAAAGCCACCGCGAGCCACAGATCCGATCTTTACAGGTCAGCGCCGATGCCGCAGCCGCAGCCCCACCTTCAGTGAGGCCTTGAAAACGGTGCGCGCAAAGGGGTTTGCGAGATGCTAGGCAAGCACCATTCCCATGGCGCCTGCCGCCTGCTCATTGCAGTGTGATCGGCCCTGCAAAAGCCATGGGAGGCGGCATGTTCGGCGGTTCATGCACGGGCACGGGATTTTCCGCGGGAGGCGGATCGTCGATCTCTGGTGGCGGCGGCTCGGGCTGAGGCAAGGGCTCTGGGGGTCTCGCCGGTTCAGGTATCGGGGGGCTGGGCGGCATGGGTGCCGGGGCTGGCCCCACGCTCAGCGCCTCGGCACTCCCCAGGAGCCATGGAGGCACTTTCACCTGCCGACATTCATTTGCAAATGGTTTCATACGTCCATCCAGAAAAAAGGATTGCTGTGCTGTCCTGTCGCCACACGGCTTGAGGAAACGGTGTGCACTCACCGGGCAAACCACGGTCCCAGCCTCTCGATCGAGGCATGGCGATTGCCGTGAAGCGGCGCGCCGCAAAGCCGCGAAATGCACCGAGGCCTGGCCTCGATGCCATCACATCGGCAAAGCCTGGCCCTCCTTGTAAGGCTTACCGCTCGCCAAAAACAGCCTGCACCCACGCCGAGATGGCACGGCGGCTGACAGCGCATTTCCGTTGCGCTGACATGAAGGCACGGTGTTTGCCCAAGGCTGACCCCACCAACACACATCGGATGCGGGCCCCAGCCGCTGTCCGCGAGGAAGCCTCCATGAAACAGTTCCTGCGCATCGCGCTGATCAGCGAGCACGCCTCGCCACTGGCCGTGGCCGGCGGTGTCGATGCCGGCGGCCAGAACGTCTATGTGGACCAGGTCGCGCGGTGCCTGGCCGAGGCCGGCCATCAGGTGGACGTGCTGACCCGCCGCGACGCCCGTGGCCTGCCTGCCGTGAGCAAGCCCCACCCCGGCGTGCGCGTGCTGCATGTGCGTGCCGGCCCTGCGCGCTTCGTGCCCAAGGAGGCACTGCTTGCGCACATGCCGCAGTTCCGACAGGAAT
>MHCFD02800__coassemble_1604_pt1 | contig 13473 bp, 7 predicted proteins | sample MHCFD02800__metabat2_low_PE_007 | metagenome-assembled genome bin MHCFD02800 | reverse complement strand
TAAAGGTCGGAGGCGGTTCGAGGGCCAACTGGCCCGATTGTGCCCAACTTGCGGAGCCCGCATGTAAAAAGGCCGACGGCACGGATGCCGTCGGCCAAAAGGTGCCCCCGCAGGGGGAGACAAGGGCACCGAACAACCCGGTTGGGTAGTCGGGGCGGGCATCAAGCTCGTCGGAACAAGCCCAGCACCAGCGACACGACGAAACCGATCAGGAAGATGAAGAACAGCACCTTCGCGATCGAAGCGGCCCCGGCGGCGATGCCCCCGAAACCGAAGACAGCGGCGATCAGCGCGATCACCAGGAAGACGGCGGCGTAATGCAGCATGATGGTCTCCTGTCAGGTTGAGAACACCGAGCCCGAGGGCTCAGCGGCGGGCGGCCAGCGCGCCGATGACGATACCGACAGCGGCACCGACACCGATGGCTTGCCAGGGGTTGGCATGCACGTACTCGTCCGTGGCCTTGGCGGTCTTGCGAGCGCGGTCGCTCACATCGGTGCCGAGGGCGCTCAGGCGATCCTGGGCCTGGTTCAGGGCGCTCTTGAGGCGCGCGGTCACGGCGCCAGCCTGGTCGGCGGCCTCATCACCAGCGGAGTTCAGCAGGGAACGGGCCTCCACGAGGATCTTGTCGAGTTCCTTCGCGGCAATTTGAGGGGACTTGCTCATGGTGCTTCTCCTAGGCGTTGGTTGCGGGTCCGGGGTCGGGACTTCACTTCACCCGGATGTCGTTCTTGACAGCCTTGACGCCCTTCACGTTGCGCGCCAGAGACACTGCCTTGGCCGCTTCGTCAGCGTTGTTGGCGAAACCGCTCAGCTGCACGGTGCCCTTGAAGGTCTCCACGGAGATGTTCAAAGCGCTCACCGTCTTGTCTTCCACGAACGCGGCCTTGACCTTCGTGGTGATGACGCTGTCGTCCACCGTTTCCCCGAAGCTGGCTTGCTTGGAGGTGCTGGCGCAACCGGTCATCAAAACCACAGAACCGCCAGCCAGGGCCGTCAGAGACACAAACAGCGGGGTAATCAAGAGGCTAGATCGCTTCATACTTGGCTCCAGTCGATGTCAAGATATCGGTCATGCGCTTGTTGTCAGGCCCATCCTGGCGATTTGTCTGCATGACCGCTTGGGTGATTCCAATGTAAGAATTGCAGGGCCCGGAAGCTGTCAGTCCGGACTGATGGACAGGGACAGGTCTTGCTGATCCCTCTGTCAGTCAACGCTGACACCTGGGTTGTCCGCCTGAACCGCTGGCGGTCGCCGTGCATGGCCGGCATGCCATGTGTCCACCCGGCGCCCATCGGGCGCGCCATGCGATGCATAAAGACGCCGAGTCCATCGCCCCTACCCTTTCGCGGCGGCAGCGCCTGCTGTGGAGCCTGGCCGCTACATGGACGGCGATCGTGCTGGGCACGACATGGCTGGTGGACAGACAGCGCTCCGTGCAATACCTGACCGAGACCGTGAGCGACGCCCAGATGCGCGTGGACATGCTGCACGAAAGCGTCGAGAGCAACTTTCACCAGATCGCGGCCCTTGCCCAGGTGCTGGCCCGGCAGGCGATGTTCGAAAGCTTCCTTCGCCGGCCTGGTGATGCGTCCACCTCATCGGCCGACCTGGCACCGCCCGAGCGGGCCGCGCTGCGCGACACCCTGCTGGCCCGCCCCGACGTGCTGGCGATGAGCCAGCAGTTGGAGACCGTGGTCAAGGATTTCCAGATCCGCCAGGCCTTCCTGCTCGATGCCAATGGCACGGTGCTGGCCGACAGCGGCCATGTCGATCGGCAACGCACCACGGTCGGGGCCCAGTTCGGGGCCCGCCAGTACCTAGTCGATGCCATGGAGCAGGGGCGAGGCTTCCAGTTCGTGATGGGCAGCGTCAGCCAGCAGCCGGGCTTCAACTTCGCGGCCCGTGTGGCCGAGGGCGAACGCGCGCTGGGCGTGCTGGTGCTCAAGACCGACCCCGCCGCGATGACGCGCATCTTCTCTGATGCCGCCCGCCGCACGGTGATGCTGACCGATGGCAATGGCGTGGTGGTCGCGGGCAACCGGCCTGAGCACCACCTGCGCCAGATCCCCATGCAGCCCTACCCCATCGGGCGCGAAGCCGAGATGACGGCGCTGTACCGGCAGGTTCCGCGACGGCTGGACTGGGCCATGGACACCGTGCCCGTGGGCGAGCAGTCGGTGCGCATGCTGCAGATCGACGACCAGACCTACGCCGCCTTGTCGCATCCCTTGCCCGAGCACCCTTACACCGCCTGGGTGCTGGCCCCGCTCACGCGGCTGGGCTCGATCCATGCCTCCAGCATCGCCGGTGGGTTGGCCGTGCTGCTCGCGGGCCTGATGGTGTTGTGGATGACCTGGCGGCGGCTGGAGCACGATGGCATCGTCGAGCTGGCGCACCAGGATGCGCTCGAATCCACCGAAGGCCTGCCGCTGACGGTCTTCCGCTACCGCATCGACCGCGAGGGCGAAGGGCGCTTCTCCTTCGTCGGCCCGGGCGTCAAGGAGTTGTTCGGCGTGGAGCTCGACGAGCTGCTGAAGGACCCGCAATGGCTGTGGTCGCGCATCGCGCCCGGCCAGAGCACGCCGCCGACCGAGCCGGTCGAGTTCTCGCTCCCCGGTCCCGGGCACCGCCGCTGGATCGGCATGGGCAGCACGTTGCGGCCAGGCGCCAAGGGCGAACAGGTCTACGAAGGCTATTGGCAGGACCGCACCGCACTGCGCCAGACCGAACTCCGCTTCGATGCGCTGTTCGACCAGGTGCCGGTGGCCGTGATGTTGTGCCACCGCGAACGCGGCATCCTGCGCTGCAACAATGCCACGCTGGAGCTGTTCGCCGCGCACTCGTTCGAGCAGCTGCGCGGCCGCCAGCCCTGGAAGCCGCCCCTGACCCCGCCGCAGCAAACGCCGGGCAAGCACAGCGAGAACGAAGCCCTGGCCATCATCGACAAGGTGCGCGGCAATCCTGGCGAACCCCTGCACACCGAATGGCACCATACCCGGCTGGACGGCACGCGCTTCCAGGTGGCGGCCGTGGTGATCTCGCTCGACCACGAAGTGCCCGGGCTGGTGATGGGTGTGCTGCGCGACGTCACGGCCCAGCGCCAGACCGACGAGGCGCTGCGCAAGGCCGAGGACGCGGCCCAATCCTCCAGCCGCGCCAAGACCGCCTTCCTGGCCAACATGAGCCATGAGATCCGCACGCCCATGAACACCATCATGGGCATGACGCACCTGGCGCTGGAAGACACCCAGCCGGACAAGCATCGCGGCTACGTGGCCAAGGCCCACCAGGCGGCCAAGAGCATGCTGCAAATCGTCAACGACATCCTGGACCTGTCACGCATCGAGGCAGGCCAGCTGGAGTTGGAGTGCATCGAGTTCCCGGTGCAGGGCCTGATCGACCAGCTCAGCAATGTGCTGGGGCTGCAGGCTGAGCAAAAGGGCATCGAACTGCTGTTCACAGCGCCGATGGACCTGCCCACGCACCTGCTGGGCGACCCGACGCGCGTGCGCCAGATCCTGCTGCACCTTGGCGCCAACGCCATCAAGCACACCAGCGAAGGCAGCGTCACGCTGGGCCTTGAAGTGCGCAACCGCGCAGGCTACGAAGTGGAGCTGCACGGCTGGGTGCGCGACACCGGCGAAGGCATGGGCGCCGAGCAGCAAGTGAAGCTGATGCAATCCCTCACCCATGACCATGCCCCGGAACTGCCCGGCGTCGGTGGCGCCGGCCTGGGCCTGACCATCTGCCAGCAACTGCTCGAACGGATGAGCGGGCGTCTGTGGGTGGAAGGCGCCCTGGGGCGTGGCTGCACCTTCCATTTCACGTTCAAGATCAGCCTGCCTTCGGGGCCAGCCCATGCCATCCCGCTGCAGGACAACTGGCATGGCAAGCGCATCCTGCTGGCCGACGACAACCCCGATGCGCGCGAAGTGCTGGGCAAGATGCTCACGGGCATGGGCCTGATCGTGGACCTGGTGGGCAGCGGCCCCGAAGCCATCGCCGCACTGGAGCGCAGCAGCCGGCCCTACGACTGGATCATGCTGGACTGGAAGATGCCCGGCATGGACGGCATCCATTGCGCAAGCGCTCTGCAATCGCACATCCAGCGGCGCTTTCCGGGCACCCAGCCGTGCATCCTGCTGGTGACCGCGTTCAACCGTGATGACGCGGTGGAGGCGGCGCGTGGCGTGCGGTTGGCCGATGTGCTGACCAAGCCCATCACGCCGGCCGCCCTGGCCGACTGCCTGCGCAAGACCCTGACCGTGCGCCCTCTGGTGTCCACGGACGCCGCAGCGGCCTCGGCCCCACCGCCCGAAGCAACGCCCAAGATCCTGGCCGGTACCCACATCCTGCTGGTGGAAGACCAGCCACTGAACCAGGAACTGGCCCGCGAGCTGCTGCAACTGGCCGGCGCCACCGTGGTCTGCTGCGAGAACGGCGCCCTGGCGCTCACGGCCCTGGCCCGCAACAAGCCCTTCGACTGCGTGCTGATGGACTGCCAGATGCCCGTGATGGATGGCTACACGGCCACGCGCAAGATCCGCCAGCAGCCGCAGTGGCAGCACCTGCCCATCATCGCGATGACGGCCAGCGCCCTGGCCAGCGACCGCGAGCACGCCCTGGGCAGCGGCATGAACGACCACATCACCAAGCCGCTGGACATCGAGCAGATGTACCAGGTCATCAGCAAATGGGTGTCTGCATCCAAGGCCCTGCAGCGCGAGGCCGGCACGGTCAAAACGGGCACGGGCAAGCCAGCCTGAACGGCTGCCCCGTGACGGGATGCGCCAGCGTGATGTCGCAGGCGTGCAGCATCAGCCGGCCGGCGCGGACCCGATCGCCGGCGGGCCCGTACAGGTCATCGCCGACGATGGGATGCCCCAGCGCCATCAGGTGCACGCGCAGTTGGTGCGAGCGCCCGGTGACGGGCTCCAGCGAGACGCGGCTGCGATCGGCCTGACGCTGCAGCACGTGGAACCGGGTCAGTGAAGGCTTGCCGATGTCGGGATCGACCTTCTGGCGCGGGCGACGTGGCCAGTCGGTGATCAAGGGCAGGTCGATCTCGCCCTCGTCGTCCTTCAGCACACCATGGGCGATGGCTTCGTAGCGCTTGTCCACCTGGCGGTCCATGAACTGCTGGCTCATCAGCCGCTGCATGGCGGGGCCCCGCGCCAACAGCACGATGCCGGAGGTGTCCATGTCCAGCCGGTGCACCACCAGCGCATCCGCGAAGCGCGCCTGCACACGGGCGATCAGGCAATCGGCCATGCGTTCGCCCCGGCCGGGCACGCTGAGCAGCCCGGCGGGCTTGTCGATGGCAAGCAGGTGCTCGTCTTCGTACAGCAGGGCCAGGCCGTTGTCGGGCGGGGGCTGGTAGTCGGCCAACTGGTGGGTCAGTGGCTCGTCGGTGCTCATCGTTCAGGCTTTTCTCGTTGCCGGGTTGCGAACAGACCACAAGGGCCAAGGCTGGCATAGGCCGTATGGCCGGCACCGTCATTGGTTTCAGGAGGGATGTTCGAGAGGGGTGCTTGTCGAGCACGCTGCAAGGGTAGAAGATTAAGCCCTGCCGGGCGTGGTGCCCGGCGCATCGTCCGTTGATCGCACCGTCCCCCTCCATGGAGTGAACCCGATGGCCTCAGCCTCCAAAGCGTCCCAGAGCCCCAAGAAGACCGCTGCCAAGAAAACATCGTCCGTGAAAGCGGACAAGCCCGCCAAGGCCACAGGCCACGCCTTCGCCGGCACCCTCAAATCCTTCAAGACCGGTTCAGGCGGCTCGCTCAAGTACTTCTCGCTGCCGGAACTGGCCAAGACCTATCCCAGCATCAACCGTTTGCCGGTGTCCATTCGCATCGTGCTGGAATCGGTGCTGCGCAACTGCGATGGCCAGAAGGTGACGCCCGAACACGTGGCCCAGCTGGCCAACTGGCAACCCACCGCCGTGCGCACCGAAGAGATCCCCTTCGTGGTGGCGCGCGTGGTGCTGCAGGACTTCACCGGCGTGCCCTTGCTGGCCGACCTGGCCGCGATGCGCAACGTGGCCGACACCCTGGGCAAGAACCCCAAGACCATCGAGCCCCTGGTGCCCGTGGACCTGGTGGTGGACCACTCGGTGATGATCGACCACTACGGCAGCAACAAGGCACTCGACCTGAACATGAAGCTGGAGTTCCAGCGCAACAACGAGCGCTACCAGTTCATGAAGTGGGGCATGCAGGCCTTCGACACCTTCGGCGTCGTGCCCCCTGGCTTCGGCATCGTGCACCAGGTGAACCTGGAGTACCTGGCGCGCGGCGTGCACCAGACCAAGGACGGCGTGGCCTACCCGGACACACTGGTGGGCACCGATAGCCACACCACGATGATCAATGGCATCGGCGTGGTGGGCTGGGGCGTGGGCGGCATCGAGGCGGAGGCCGGCATGCTGGGCCAGCCGGTGTACTTCCTGACACCTGACGTGGTGGGCTTCGAGCTCACGGGCCGCCTGCGCGAGGGCGTGACCGCCACCGACCTGGTGCTGACCGTGACCGAGATCCTGCGCCAGCACAAGGTGGTGGGCAAGTTCGTCGAGTTCTTCGGCGAAGGCACGGCCAGCCTGGCCCTGCCCGACCGCGCCACCATCGGCAACATGGCGCCCGAGTACGGCGCCACGATGGGCTTTTTCCCGGTCGACGAGAAGACCATCGATTACTTCAAGGGCACGGGCCGCACCAAGGCCGAGATCGCCGCCTTCGAGGGTTACTTCAAGGCCCAGAAGCTGTTCGGCGTGCCCAAGGCCGGCGAGATCGACTACAGCCAGGTCGTCAAGCTCGACCTGGGCACCGTGACGCCCAGCCTGTCGGGCCCCAAGCGCCCGCAGGACCGCATCGAGCTGGGCAACGTCAAGAACCAGTTCATCAGCCTGTACAGCAAGCCGGCGGCCGAGAACGGCTTCAACCAGCCGGCCGACAAGCTGGCGCACCGCTTCGCGCTGGGCGGAGGTGACACGCCACCGGCGCATCCGCCCACCCCGGCCGGCGCGCCGCGGCAAGTGGTCGAGATGGAGGCCAACAAGCCCACGCTGGAGGCCGCGCACGCAGCCGCCACGCCGCCCACCGTGCACCCGGCCGTGGCCGCGGGCGTCACCATCGGCAATGGCGATGTGCTGATCGCGGCCATCACCTCGTGCACCAACACCTCCAACCCGGGCGTGCTGCTGGCCGCCGGCCTGCTCGCCAAGAAGGCGGTCGAGGCGGGCCTGACAGTGCAGCCGCACATCAAGACCTCGCTGGCCCCCGGCTCGCGCATCGTCACCGAGTACCTGGAGAAGGCGGGCCTGCTGCCCTACCTGGAGAAGCTCGGCTTCAACGTGGCGGCCTACGGCTGTACCACCTGCATCGGCAATGCCGGTGATCTGACGACCGAGATCAACGAGGTGATCTACCGCAACGACCTGGTCTGCGCGGCGGTGCTGTCGGGCAACCGCAACTTCGAGGCGCGCATCCACCCGAACATCAAGGCCAACTTCCTGGCCTCGCCGCCGCTGGTGGTGGCCTACGCCATCGCAGGCAACGTCACACGTGACCTGATGACGGAGCCGGTGGGCTACTCGACCAAGGGCCCCAACAAGGGCCGTGCCGTGTACCTGGGCGACATCTGGCCGACCTCGGACGAGATCTACAAGCTGATGAAGTTCGCCATGGACGCCAAGGTGTTCAAGGAGAACTACGACAAGGTGGCCAAGAAGCCGGGCAAGCTGTGGGAGCAGATCAAGGGCGTGAAGGGCCAGGTCTACGACTGGCCCAAGAGCACCTACATCGCGCAGCCGCCCTTCTTCGACGGCTTCGAGCTGCAGCCCAAGGTGTCGGCGCTGGGCGTGCGCGACGCGAAGGTCATGGCGCTGTTCGGTGATTCGATCACCACCGACCACATCTCGCCGGCCGGCTCGATCAAGGAATCGTCGCCCGCCGGCAAGTACCTGATCGAGCACGGCGTGCTCAAGGCGGATTTCAACTCCTACGGCTCGCGGCGCGGCAACCACGAGGTGATGATGCGCGGCACCTTCGCCAACGTCCGCATCAAGAACCTGATGATCCCGCCGCGTGAGGACGGCTCGCGCGAGGAAGGCGGCCTGACGCTGTTCCAGCTGGACGGCCCCGAGAAGGGCGAGAAGCAGTTCATCTACGACGCCGCGATGAAGTACATCGAGGCGGGCGTGCCCACGGTGATCTTCGGTGGCGAGGAGTACGGCACCGGCTCCAGCCGCGACTGGGCGGCCAAGGGCACGCAATTGCTGGGCATCAAGGCCGTGGTGGCGCGCAGCTTCGAGCGCATCCACCGCTCCAACCTGGTCGGCATGGGCGTGCTGCCGCTGCAGTTCAAGGGCGATGACAGCTGGCAGTCGCTGGGCCTCAAGGGCGACGAGACCATCAGCATCGAACTGGGCGAGGCCATTGTGCCGCAGGCGGATGCCAGGCTGATCATCAAGCGGGCCTCCGGAGAAACGGACACCGTGATCGTGAAGCTGCGCATCGACACGCCGATCGAGGTGGACTACTACCAGCACGGTGGCATCCTGCCCTTCGTGCTGCGGCAGTTGCTGGCGGCCTGATACCAGTTCAGGCCAGCGGCTTTGACCCTCGCGGCCATTGCACAATGAAGCCCCGCTCCGGCGGGGCTTTTGCATGGTGCCTGCACAAGCCGATTTCCTGAACGGCACCCATCTGACTGCGTTTCCATGTCCGACCAAGCACACGTCCCGAACAACGGTGATTCGATGTCCCAAGATCACAAGCCTGCCCCTTCGGGCCGGTGGCGCCCAGGGGTGACGTTGTTGGGCGTGGTCGCCGTGATGGCCTTGCTGTGGACGGGCGTGCTGGGTTGGTGGCTGCCGGGCTTTGTGCGCCCCAAGGTGGAAGCTGCCGCCACCGAAGCACTGGGCACCCCCGTGCGCATCGGCCAGTTGGCGGTGCAGCCATGGACGCTGACCGTGACAGCAGATGACGTCGCAGTCGGCCTCAAGGACAGCGAGATCCTGAAGGTCCAGCAGGCCCAGGCCCAGCTGTCGGTGGCTTCGCTCTGGCGAATCGCGCCCGTGCTGCGCCGCATCACCATCGCGCGGCCGGAGATCTGGGTGGAGCGCCAGCAGGCCGACCGCTTCAATTTCACGCCGATCCTGGAGCACCTGGCCGCGCAAAAGAAGCCCGAGCCGGCGGATGCGGAGCCCGCGCGCTTCGCCGTCTACAACATCCGCGTGACGGACGGCCTGGTGCGCTACGGTGACCGCGTGCTGGACCAGACGCACCGCGTCGAGGCGATCAACATCGGCGTGCCTTTCGTGTCCAGCCTGCCGGCCGACGAGGAAGTGAACGTGCAACCCCTGCTGGAGGCCCGCCTGGACGGCAGCCCGCTGCGCGTGGATGGCCGCACCCTGCCCTTCAAGGAAGGGCAGCACTCCGAGGTCGATGTGCAGTGGCGTGAGGTGGACCTGCCCAAGTGGGCCGCCGCCATTCGCCCGCTGCTGCCGCCCGAGGCGCAGGCCGACGTGGCCTCCGGCCGCCTGGCCGCCTCGCTCAAGATCGTGTTCGAGGAGCGCAAGGCCCCGGCCGTGCCGCGCGTGGCCATCACCGGCGGCGTGGACATCAGCGATCTGCAGGCGGCTTTGCCCGCGGTGGGCGTGCAAGCCCGGTGGACCTCGTTGAAAGTGATCGGTATCGACAGCCTGCCGCTGGAGCGCCAGGCTAGGCTGGGCAGCGTGACGCTGGACGGCGCCCGCGTGGCAGTGCAGCCCTTGGCGCGCACGGCGGCGAACACGCCAGCGGCCAAGTCCACCGCTGCGCCAACCGCCTGGCGCTGGCAGCTCGACCGCCTGCAGGTGAACGCAGACGCCATCGACATCCATCCTGCCGGTGCAGAGCCACTGCCCACGCTCGGCCCGGTCCACATCGCGCTCAACGGCCTGACCTCGCGCGCTGATTCCGCCCCGGCCAAGCTGCACCTGGACGCCGCCGACCCGCACGGCATGGCCTTGTCCATCGACGGCGGCGTGCAGGCCCAGCCGCCGCGCGCCGCGCTGGACCTCAAGCTCGGTAGCCTGCAGCCCGCCCCGTGGCTGAAGGCGCTGGGCAAGCTGGTGCCCCTGCCGGTGCAAATCGCGCAAGGCGAGCTGTCCGCGCAGACCCACCTGGAGGCCGACACGCAGGCCCTGGTGCTGACCCAGGGGCAGATCGGCCTGAAAAACCTCAAGGTACAGGCCACCGCCAAGGGCGTGAAAGACGGCATCTCGCTCGCCACGCTGGACGCGCAGGGCCTGCAGGCGCGCCTTCGCCTGCCCACGGCAGACCACGCCGCCGGCATCGAATCCCTGGCTCTCGCCAACCTGACCCTGGACAAGCTCGATGCCCGGACCACCCGCGATGCCGACGGACGTTGGCTGCTGCTGCCTGAGCCAGACAAGGACACGCCAGCCACCACTGCGCAGTCGCCCAATCCACCAATCGCCCTGCCCCAGATCGCCGTCGCCGAACTGCGCTGCACCCAATGCGCCGCGGCCGTGAGCGACCAGCGCGTACAGCCGCCGTCGCAGGTGCAGCTCAGCCAGGCCGACCTCACCGTGCGCCAGGCCTCCACCGACCTGGGCAAGTTCATGACCTTCGCGCTGAACACCCGCGCGCAGGGCAAGGGTCAGATCCGCCTGAGCGGCGAGGTGCGCCCGCAACCGCTGTCAATGCGCGGCAAGCTGGGCATCTCGCAACTGGACCTGCGCGCCGTGCAGCCCTACATCGAGCCGCATGTGAACATCGCGCTGGCCGGTGCCTACGCCAACGTGGACGGCAGCTTCAACGTCAACCTGCCACTGGACAACGATATCGCCAAGCTCGATGCACGTTATCAGGGCCAGGCCAGCCTGGGCGATGTGCGCGTGCAGGACAGCGTCAACGACGCCGACTTCCTGCGCTGGAAGCTGCTGTCGGCCAACGGCCTGGACATCGCCTGGAAGAACCAGGCGCTCAACGCCGACCTCGGCCGCATCGCGCTCAAGGATTTCTACGGCCGCATCATCATCAATCCCAACGGCCGACTCAACCTGGCCGACATCGCCGACCGCAGCGCGGGCCAGGAGGCCAAGTCGCTGACGACACCGCAGGGCGCGCCCAGCGCACCCAAGACCGTCGAGCCGATCAGCGGCAAGACCACGGCACCCATCGCGCCCAAGGACGAGTCGGCTGCATCCGCCGCGTCGGCACCCGCGTCTGCGCCGTCTGCGGCCAGTGCCGCCAGCGCACCGTCCCCCAACCTCCGCTGGCAGCGCATCACCCTGAACCAGGGCCGCGTCGATTTCACGGACAACTTCGTCAAGCCCAACTACTCGGCCCGCCTGACCAAGGTCGAAGGCGACATCTCGGCCGTGGCCTCCAGCAAGCCCGAGCCCGCGCAGGTAAAGATCTCCGGCGCGGTGGACGATGGCGCCCCGCTCGACATCACCGGCCAGTTGCATCCGCTGGGCCCGCGCCTGTACACCGACATCCAGGGCACCGCCAAAGGCATCGAACTGACCCGCCTGAGCCCCTACGCGGGCCGCTACGCCGGCTACGCCATCGAGAAGGGCACGCTCTCGCTGACCGTGCACTACAAGGTCGACAACGGCAAGCTCGAGGCGCAAAACCAGATCTTCCTGGACCAGCTCACTTTCGGCGACAAGGTCGACAGCCCTGACGCCACCAAGCTGCCGGTGCAACTGGCCATCTCACTGCTCAAGAACAGCCGGGGCGAAATCGACATCAGCCTGCCCGTGTCCGGCTCGCTGGACGACCCGCAGTTCTCCGTGGGCGGCATCATCTGGAAGGTGATCACCAACCTGCTGACCAAGGCCATCACCGCGCCCTTCTCGCTGCTGATGGGTGGCGACTCGAACGAGCTGGGCACCGTGCCCTTCGATGCCGGCAGCGCCGAGCTCAACGACACGGCCCGTGAGCGCCTGGACGCGCTGGTCGGCAAGCTCAAGGACAAGCCCTCGCTCAAGCTCGAAGCCACGGGCCGTGCCGATGCCAGCGTGGATACCGATGGTCTGCGGGAGCGCTACCTGCGCGGGCTGATGCGGGCCGCCAAGGCCAAGGCGACCGGCCAGGCGCTGCCCGACGTGCGCATCGGCGATGAAGAGCGCACGCAATGGCTCACCGCCGCGTACAAGGCCGCCGACATCAAGAAGCCGCGCAACCTGGTCGGTCTGGCCAAGAGCCTGCCGCCGGCCGAGATGGAAGCCCTGCTCAAGGCCAGCGCCCCGGCCGACGACACCGCGCTCAAGGTGCTGGCCGACCGGCGCGGCGACCGCGTCAAGGCCTACCTGGCCGACAATCTGCCGCCCGAGCGCGTGCTGCTGACGGCCTCCAAGCTGGGCCATGAGGGCCTGCCCGCCGATGACAAGGCTTCCGGCGCGCGCGTGCAGTTCGCCATCCACTGACCACCTGCACTCCGAAGCCAACATGGCAGAAGCCTTCAAGAACCTGATCAACGCCGAGGTGGTGCGCCAGGTCGGCCAGCACCTGCGACGCGTGTGGCCCGCCTTCGACCGCAAACGCTTCGAGAAACTGGCGTTGGCGGGGCTGGAGGATCTGGAGTTCAAGGCCCGCGCCCAGCACCTGGGCCAGGCCTTGCAAGCCACACTGCCTGATGACTTTCACCACGCCGCCGAAGTGCTGGAAGCCAGCTTCAAGCCCGTCACGCACGTGGAAGACCCGGACAAGGAACTGGGCTTGCTGCGCACCGACGAGACCGGCCTGGCCGGCTGGGTGCTGTGGCCCGTGGGCGAGTTCATCGCGCAACGCGGCGTGGATCACCCGGAGCGGGCCTTGCAGGCGCTGCATGCGTTAACCCAGCGCTTCACCGCCGAGTTCGCGATCCGCCCCATCATCGTGGCGCACCCGGAACTGTCATTGCGCACACTCACCGAGTGGACCACCGACCCCAGCGCCCACGTGCGCCGCCTGGTCAGCGAAGGCAGCCGCCCGCGCCTGCCCTGGGGCCTGCGCCTGAAGGCCCTGGTGGCGGACCCAACGCCCACCCTGCCCCTGCTCGAAGCCCTGCAGGACGACGTGAGCGAGTACGTGCGCCGCAGCGTGGCCAACCACCTCAACGACATCGCCAAGGACCATCCGCACCTGCTGGTGGATTGGCTGAGCAAGCACATGCCGGGCGCATCCCCGAGACGGATCCGGCTGCTGCGCCACGCCACGCGCACGTTGGTCAAGCAAGGCCATGTCGACACGCTCAGGGCCTGGGGACTGGAGCCGGGCTTCGAGGGCAGCGTGCACTTCGATGTATCGCCACGCACGGTACGCGTCGGCGAGGTCATCGCCCTCAGCGCCAGCCTGACGTCCCGGGCCACGCGCAGCAGCAAGCTGGTCATCGACTACGTGGTGCACCACGCACGCCCCTCGGGCAAGCCGTCTTTGAAGGTCTTCAAGGGGCAGGCCATCACCCTGGAGCCAGAG
>MHCFD02800__coassemble_1602_pt1 | contig 13549 bp, 9 predicted proteins | sample MHCFD02800__metabat2_low_PE_007 | metagenome-assembled genome bin MHCFD02800 | reverse complement strand
CTGTCGAACGACAGGGTCAGCAGGTTGCCGGCCTTGAGGGCCAGGAACACGATGGCGGCCGCGCCCAGCAGCACGAAGAAGCCCACCCAGATATCCACTTTTGAACGCGGCATTCGAAAATCTCCAGACGCGATGTCGCTCAGAGCGAGAACATCATCGCGGTCAACACAAAATCCAGCGCCAGCACGGCCAGCGAGGCCATCACCACCGTGCGGGTGGTCGCGCGCGAGACGCCTTCGGGCGTGGGCTGGCATTCATAGCCCTGCAGCAGCGCGATGAAGGTGACGGTGACGCCGAACACCACGCTCTTGAGCAGGCCGTTGCCGACATCCTTCCAGACATCGACACCGTTCTGCATCTGCGACCAGAAGGCGCCCGAGTCGACACCGATCATCACGACGCCGACGAGGTAGCCGCCCAGGATGCCCACGGCCGAGAACACAGCCGCCAGCAGGGGCATGGCGATCACACCGCCCCAGAAGCGCGGCGCCAGCACGCGGCGCACCGGATCGACGGCCATCATCTCCATGGCGGCCAGCTGCTCGCCGGCCTTCATCAGGCCGATGCCCGCGGTGAGCGAGGTGCCCGCGCGGCCGGCGAACAGCAGCGCGGCCACCACCGGGCCCAGTTCTCGCACCAGCGACAGCGCCACCATCAGGCCCAGCGCTTCGCTGGAGCCGTAACGCTGCAGGATGTAGTAGCCCTGCAGGCCCAGCACGAAGCCCACGAACAGGCCGGACACCGTGATGATGGCCAGCGAATGGTTGCCCAGGAAATGGATCTGATCGGCCAGCAGGCGGCCACGGCGCAGCGTGGCGCCCAGCAGCGAGACCAGGCGCAGCAGCAGGCGCGTGGCGAAGCCGATGTCGCTCAGCTTGCTGCGCACCTGGTAGCCCACTTCGGCGGGATGCAGGAACTTCATCAGCGCACTCCGAAATCCACACCCGCATCGACGGCGGGCTGGTGGAACTGCACCGGGCCATCAGGCCGCGCATGCACGAACTGGCGGACCAGCGGGTCCTCGCTGGCGCGCAACTCCACCGGAGAGCCCTGCGCCACGATGCGGCCGTTGGCCAGCAACACCACGTGGTCGGCGATCAGGAAGGTTTCGTCGACGTCGTGCGAGACGACGATGGTCGTCAGGCCCATGGTGTCGTTCAGATCACGGATCAAGCGGGCCGCGATGCCCATGGAGATGGGGTCCAGGCCGGCGAAAGGCTCGTCGTAGAGCATGAGTTCGGGGTCGAGCGCCATGGCACGGGCCAGGGCCACGCGGCGGGCCATGCCACCGGACACCTCGCTGGGCAACAGATCGCGCGCACCACGCAGGCCCACGGCATTGAGCTTCATCAGCACCAGATCGCGGATGATGGATTCCGGCAGGCGGGTGTGCTCGCGCAGCGGGAAGGCCACGTTCTCGAACACGGTCAGATCCGTGAACAGCGCGCCCTGCTGGAACAACATGCCCATGCGGCGGCGCATGGCCAGGCAGGCCTCGGGCGAGAGCTTGGCCACGTCCTGGCCATCGAAGTGCACCTCGCCGCTCATGGCCAGCAACTGGCGCGTGATCAGGCGCAGCACGGTCGTCTTGCCGCCGCCGGACACGCCCATCAGGGCCACCACGGCCCCCCGGGGCACGACCAGATCGATGTCCTTCAGGATGACCCGACCGCCGTAGCCGCAGGTCACCGAACGCAGTTCGATGAAGGACTCGGGCTGGCGTGACGGCAGGACGGTGTCAGGCAGCTGAAATTGGGGTGGGGGCATGGCAAAGAAAAAGGGCTGGTGCCTCTTCGACACCAGCCCTCAATCATATGGGAATCAGCGCTTGTCCGCTTTCTTTACGATGGATGCCTACAACATCACACTAAAGGGGGGATCTTGCGCGATCTCCATTCTTCCTATCAACGCGGCAGCGTGGACGAACCCATCAGGAATTCGTCGATCGAGCGCGCGGCCTGACGGCCTTCGCGGATGGCCCAGACCACCAGCGACTGGCCACGGCGCATGTCGCCAGCGGCGAACACCTTGTCGACGTTGGTCGTGTAGCCGCCGATGAAATCGGTGCTGGCCTTGGCATTGCCACGGTTGTCCTTGTCGACGCCGAAGCCGGTCAGGATGGTTTCCACCGGGTTGGTGAAGCCCATGGCCAGCAGCACCAGGTCGGCCTTGAGCGTCTGCTCGGAGCCGGCGACTTCTTCGAACTTGCCGTTCTTGAACTCGACGCGCACCGTCTTGACGGCGGTGACCTTGCCGTTTTCGCCGATGAATTCCTTCGTGGCGATGGCGAACTCGCGCTCGCAGCCCTCTTCGTGGCTGGAGGAAGTGCGCAGCTTGTACGGCCAGTAGGGCCAGGTCAGCTCGCGGTTCTCCTGCTCGGGGGGCATGGGCATCAGCTCGAACTGGATCACGCTCTTGGCGCCGTGGCGGTTGGAGGTGCCCACGCAGTCAGAGCCGGTGTCGCCGCCGCCGATCACGATCACGTGCTTGCCGGTGGCCATGATCTGGTCCTTGACCTTGCCGCCGGCGTTGACCTTGTTCTGCTGGGGCAGGAACTCCATCGCGAAATGGATGCCGGCCAGCTCGCGGCCGGGCACGGGCAGGTCGCGCGACTGCTCGGCGCCGCCGGTCAGCAGCACGGCGTCGAAATCGGCCTTGAGCTGATCGGGGCTCACGGTGGTGGTCGCCCAGTTGGTGACCTTGCTGGCCGCACCCGTCTTGGGCAGTTCGCCGACCATGGTGTTGGTCTTGAAGACCACGCCTTCGGCTTCCATCTGCTTGACGCGCAGGTCGATGTGCGACTTCTCCATCTTGAAGTCGGGGATGCCGTAGCGCAGCAGGCCGCCCACGGTGTCGTTCTTCTCGAAGACGGTGACGTCGTGGCCAGCACGGGCCAGCTGCTGGGCCGCAGCCAGGCCGGCGGGGCCGGCGCCGACGATGGCGACCTTCTTGCCGGTCTTGGTCTTGGGCAGCTGGGGCTTGACCCAGCCTTCGGCCCAGGCGCGATCGATGATGGCGTGCTCGATGGACTTGATGCCCACCGCGTCGTCGTTGACGTTCAGCACGCAAGCCGCTTCACAAGGTGCCGGGCAGATGCGACCGGTGAACTCGGGGAAGTTGTTGGTGCTGTGCAGCACGGTGATCGCGTTCTTCCAGTCGCCGGTGTACACCAGGTCGTTGAAGTCCGGGATGATGTTGTTGACCGGGCAGCCGTTGTTGCAGAAGGGCGTGCCGCAGTCCATGCAGCGCGCACCCTGGATCTTGGCCTGCTCGGCGTTCAGGCCGATGACGAATTCCTTGTAGTCCTTGACGCGCTTCTCGACGGGCTCATAGCCCTCTTCCAGACGGTCGAACTCCAGAAAGCCGGTGACTTTTCCCATTTCAGTGAACTCCTAATCGTCGGGCTCAGGCCTTGGCCTTGCCGGACTTCGCCTTGTCATCACCCTTGGCTTTGGCGATGGTGACGGTTGCTTCTTGCTTGGCGCCCATTTCGGTCAGGGCACGACGGTATTCGTGCGGGAAGACCTTGACGAACTTGCCACGCGCGGTGGCCCAGTTGTCCAGGATCTCGCGGGCACGCAGCGAGCCCGTCCAGCGGTGGTGGTCCTCGACCAGCTTCTTGAGCAGGGCCTCGTCGGCCTGGCCCTTGTGCTGAGGGATGCCCGCGTCGGCCTGTTCGGCAGCGGTCAGCACCTTCTCGAGTGAGACCTGGGCGGTGTTGACGCGCTTGTTGAACTGGCCGTCTTCATCGTAGACATAGGCCAGGCCACCGGACATGCCCGCCGCGAAGTTGCGGCCGGTCTTGCCCAGCACCACCACGGTGCCGCCGGTCATGTATTCGCAACCGTGGTCACCCGTGCCCTCGACCACCGCCGTGGCGCCAGACAGGCGCACGCCGAAGCGCTCGCCGCCCACGCCGCGGAAGAAGGCCTCACCCTCGGTGGCACCGTACAGCACGGTGTTGCCCACGATGATGTTGTCGATGGCGTTGCCACGGAAGTCGATGCTGGGGCGCACGACCACGCGGCCGCCACTCAGGCCCTTGCCGGTGTAGTCGTTGGCTTCACCGATCAGGTACAGCGTGATGCCCTTGGCCAGGAAGGCGCCGAACGATTGGCCGCCCGTGCCTTCCATCTGGATGAACACGGTCTGGTCAGGCAGGCCATCCGGATGGTGCTTGATCAGCTCGCCCGAGAGCATGGCGCCGACGGTGCGGTTGACGTTGCGGGCCTGCTCCATGAACTGGACCTTCTCGCCACGCTGGATGGCGGGCTGGGCCTTCTCGATCAGGCGCTGGTCCAGGGCCTTGTCCAGGCCGTGGTCCTGCGTGCTGACGTGCAGGCGGGGCACGTCGGCCGGGGCCGGCGGCAGCGCGAAGATGCGTTCGAAGTCCAGGCCGCGAGCCTTCCAGTGCTCGATGCCCTTCTTGGTGTCCAGCAGGTCGGCACGACCGATCAGGTCGTCGAACTTGCGGATGCCCAGCTGGGCCATGATCTGGCGGGCTTCCTCGGCGACGAAGAAGAAGTAGTTCACCACGTGCTCGGGCTTGCCCGAGAACTTCTTGCGCAGCACCGGATCCTGCGTGGCCACGCCCACCGGGCAGGTGTTCAGGTGGCACTTGCGCATCATGATGCAGCCCTCGACCACCAGCGGTGCCGTGGCAAAGCCGAACTCGTCGGCGCCCAGCAGCGCGCCGATCACGACGTCGCGGCCAGTCTTCATCTGGCCGTCGGCCTGAACGCGCACACGGCCGCGCAGGCGGTTCAGCACCAGGGTCTGCTGGGTTTCGGCGAGGCCGAGTTCCCACGGCGTGCCGCAGTGCTTGATGGACGACCAGGGCGAGGCGCCCGTGCCGCCGTCATGGCCGGCGATCACGATGTGGTCGGCCTTGGCCTTGGCGACACCGGTGGCCACCGTGCCCACGCCCACTTCGGACACGAGCTTGACGGACACGTCGGCGGCCGGGTTCACGTTCTTCAGGTCGTGGATCAGCTGGGCCAGGTCCTCGATCGAGTAGATGTCGTGGTGCGGCGGGGGCGAGATCAGGCCCACGCCCGGCACGGAGTGACGCAGCTGGCCGATGTATTCGGAGACCTTGCCGCCAGGCAGCTGGCCGCCTTCGCCGGGCTTGGCGCCCTGGGCCATCTTGATCTGGATCTGGTCAGCCGACACCAGGTATTCGGTGGTGACACCGAAGCGGCCCGATGCCACCTGCTTGATCTTCGAGCGCAGGCTGTCGCCCTCTTGCATCTCGTAGTCGACCTCGACCACCTTGGCGCCGATCACGTCGGACACCTTGGTGCCCTGCTTGATGGGGATGCCCTTGAGCTCGTTGCGGTAGCGGGCCTTGTCCTCGCCGCCTTCGCCGGTGTTGCTCTTGCCGCCGATGCGGTTCATGGCCAGGGCCAGCGTGCTGTGGGCTTCGGTGGAGATCGAGCCCAGCGACATGGCGCCGGTGGCGAAACGCTTGACGATGTCGGCCGCCGATTCGACTTCCTCGACCGGGATGGCCTTGGCGGGGTCGATCTTGAACTCGAACAGGCCGCGCAACGTCAGGTGACGGCGCGACTGGTCGTTGATCAGCTGGGCGTATTCCTTGTAGGTGTCGAACTTGCCCGAGCGCGTGCTGTGCTGCAGCTTGGCGATCGCATCGGGCGACCACATGTGCTCTTCACCGCGGGTGCGCCAGGCGTACTCGCCGCCAGCGTCCAGCATGGATTCCAGCACCGGGTCGTCACCGAAGGCGGCCTTGTGGTTGCGGATGGCTTCTTCAGCCACTTCGAACACGCCGATGCCGCCGACCTGCGTGGGGGTGCCACGGAAGTACTTGTCGATCAGCGGCTTGTTCAGGCCGATGGCCTCGAACAGCTGCGCGCCGCAGTAGGACATGTACGTGCTCACGCCCATCTTGGACATGATCTTGGACAGGCCCTTGCCGATCGCCTTGATGTAGTGGTAGATGGCCTTGTCGGCCGACAGCTCGCCCGGCAGGTCCTTGGCCATGGTGGCCAGGGTTTCCATCGCCAGGTAGGGGTGCACGGCCTCGGCGCCGTAACCAGCCAGCACGGCGAAGTGGTGCACTTCGCGGGCGGTGCCGGTCTCGACGACCAGGCCGGTGGAGGTGCGCAGGCCCTTGCGGACCAGGTGGTGGTGGATCGCCGACAGCGCCAGCAAGGCGGGGATCGCGATGTTGGCGCGGTCCATCTTGCGGTCGGTGATGATCAGGATGTTGTGGCCGGACTGCAGGGCCTCGACGGCCTCGGCGCACAGCGACGCCAGACGCGCCTCGACACCCTCATGGCCCCAGGCGGCCGGGTAGGTGATGTCGATCTCGTAGGGCTTGAACTTGCCGCCGGTGTGCTTCTCGATGTTGCGCAGGCGTGCCATGTCGTCGAAGTCCAGCACGGGCTGGCTCACTTCGAGGCGCATCGGCGGGTTGACGGCGTTGATGTCCAGCAGGTTGGGCTTGGGGCCCACGAAGGACACCAGCGACATCACCACGGCTTCGCGGATCGGGTCGATGGGCGGGTTGGTGACCTGGGCGAACAGCTGCTTGAAGTAGTTGTACAGCGGCTTGTTCTTGTCCGACAGCACGGCCAGGGGCGAGTCGTTGCCCATGGAGCCGGTGGCCTCCTCGCCGTTGGTGGCCATCGGGGCCATCAGGAACTTCAGGTCTTCCTGCGTGAAGCCGAAGGCCTGCTGGCGGTCGAGCAGCGTCTCGCTGAACTCGCCAGCCGCGCCGGTGATGTCGATGGTGTCCAGCTTGATGCGGACGTTCTCGATCCACTGGCGGTAGGGCTTGGCCGAGGCGTACTGGGCCTTGAGCTCTTCGTCCTCGATGATGCGGCCCTGCTCGAAGTCGATCAGGAACATCTTGCCGGGCTGCAGGCGCCACTTCTTGACGATGGTGTTCTCGGGGATGGGCAGCACACCGGATTCGGAGGCCAGCACCACGAGGTCGTCTTCGGTGATCAGGAAACGGGCGGGGCGCAGGCCGTTGCGGTCCAGCGTGGCGCCGATCTGGCGGCCATCGGTGAACACCATGGCGGCGGGGCCGTCCCACGGCTCCATCATGGCGGCGTGGTACTCATAGAAGGCGCGGCGGCGCTCGTCCATGGTGGTGTGCTGTTCCCAGGCTTCCGGGATCATCATCATCGCGGCCTGGGCGAGCGGGTAGCCGGACATGGTCAGCAGTTCGAGCGCGTTGTCGAACGTGGCCGTGTCGGACTGGCCGTCCATGCTGATGGGGTACAGCTTCTTCAGGTCATCGCCCAGCACGGGCGACTTCATCACGCCTTCGCGGGCGCGCATCCAGTTGAAGTTGCCCTTGACGGTGTTGATTTCGCCGTTGTGCGCCACCATGCGGTACGGGTGGGCCAGCGGCCATTCGGGGAAGGTGTTGGTCGAGAAGCGCTGGTGCACCAGGGCCAGGGCCGAGACGACGCGCTCGTCCTTCAGGTCGATGTAGTACTTGCCGACCTGGTCGGCCAGCAGCAGGCCCTTGTAGATGATGGTGCGGCACGACATGCTGGGCACGTAGTACTCGCTGCCGTGCGTCAAGTTCAGGCTGGAGATCTTGCTGGACGCCGTCTTGCGGATGACATACAGCTTGCGCTCGAGCGCGTCGGGCACGAGGATGTCCGGGCCGCGGCCGATGAAGACCTGGCGGATCACGGGCTCCTTCTCGCGCACGGTCGGCGACATGGGCATCTCGCGGTCGACCGGCACATCACGCCAGCCCAGCAGCACCTGGCCTTCGGCCTTGATGGCGCGCTCCATTTCCTGCTCGCAGGCCTGGCGCGAGGCGCTTTCCTTGGGCAGGAAGATCATGCCGACGCCGTACTCGCCAGGCGGGGGCAGCTCGACACCCTGCTTGGCCATCTCGGCGCGGTAGAAGTCGTCGGGGATCTGGATCAGCAGGCCCGCGCCGTCACCCATCAGCGGGTCGGCGCCCACCGCGCCGCGGTGGTCGATGTTTTCCAGGATCTTCAGGCCCTGCTGCACGATGCTGTGCGCCTTCTGGCCTTTGATGTGGGCCACGAAGCCCACGCCGCACGCGTCGTGTTCAGCATTGGCATACATGCCAAGCTCGGCCGCGGCCTTGATTTCTTGGGGCGTGGCTGCCAGGGAAGCAGCATCGGTGGGGAACGGGGTTCCCGAAGTCGCCTGAGTCATGTGGGCGCTCCAGTGGTAGTGGAGGGAAAACAACAAGGGGGAGTCCGAGGATACCCCGGGTTGCACCTCAGTTCAAGGATTATCAATAAGGGTCTGACCCCAATTTATACGAATCACGGAAAACCCACGCAAAAAATAAGGGACACATCAAGCATGGCGGCGTTTTCATCCGCCAGAGGGCCCGTGGGGGCCACCGGCTCGGTGGCCTAGTCAGCAGCGCTTTCGACTTCTGCCACCGGCTTGCGGGGCCGCCCGCGCGGTTTCTGAACCACCCGGCGGTCGGAACGCCCCTGCAGGCCCGCCAGGAAGGCGTCTCCGCCCAGGGCCCACCCGGTGTGCGCCGCCTCCGCCAGGCGGGACACCAGTTGAGCGCCCTGCCCCAGTTCCAGCCGACGCTTCCACGCAGCCTCGCGGTCGAAGGGCGTGTTGCCCAGCGTCCAGAACACGGCATGGTCCTGCACCAAAGGGTCCGTGCGCTGCCCCAGGTGGTGGGCCAGGCTGCTGGGCGCGGCCGGGCCCGGCACCACGGGCGACTCCACCAGCCCCATGCGCCAAGGCGCCAGTTCAATGAAGGCCATGGCTTCTAGCAAGTAGTGGGCCGGATCGAGCACCGTGGCACGGTAGCGCCCAGCCCACAATCCGCCCTGACGACCATGCCGTCGGTTGAAGCCGGCCACGTAGCGTCGCCCCACGGCCTGCATGAAGAGGCTCAGCGCCCCGCCTTGCGCGGGTGTGGCCAGCAGCAAGAAACGATCAGGCAGCAAGGCATAGGCGTGCACGGTGACCCCATGGGCCCGTGCGGATTCCACCAGGGCGGCGTGCAGGGCCTGGGCATCCTGCGCATCATGGGCGAGCGACTGGCCGGGCAGCACGGCCTGCACCACCAGGTGCGGCAGGGTCGGGAATTCCAGTCGGGGCAGGCGGGCCATGGCGCGATTGTGTCAAACCCTTCGGCCCTGCAGGGATGCACGCAGTGCGCCCCCTTGTTCGCGGGGGAACCCTCACGTTTCCAGGGCTACCCCCGATGGCTGGAGGACGACTGTCTCGTAACCTCCAACCCGTGAACGTTAGATGTTGTCGATGAGCGTTTACCACGCTTCGGTACTTGGCCGGAGGTGCCTCGTGACCAGCGCCGGAACGCCCCTCGCCGCCCTGCCGATGATCACCGAGTTCCGCCATCGACTGGAGAACGCCTGATGTCTGACATTTCCTCGCCCACCGCGGCCGCCTCGGCCACCCAGCGCGTCGCCTCGTGGCTGACGCACATGGGGGTGAGCACCTACGCCTTCGACGACACCCTGGGGCTGATCAACCCGCTGTGGACGGTCACCCGCCTGCACGCCCGCGTGGTCACCAAGACGGCCGAGACGCCCTCGGCCATGACGGTGGTGCTGCAGGCAGGCGGCGCGTTCCAGGGTCTCAAGCCCGGCCAGTTCGTGATGATCGGCGTGGAGATCAACGGCGTGCGCCACCGCCGCGCCTACTCGCCGCGCGCCATCGAGGGCCGCCGCGACCGCTTCGCCATCACCGTGCAGCGCCAGGCCGGCGGCAAGGTATCCAATTACGTGCACGACAACCTGCAGCCCGGTGACATCATCGAGATCGAGCAGGCCGGCGGCGAGTTCACCCTGCCCGCGCAGACACCGGCCGAAGTGCTGTTGGTGGCCGGCGGCAGCGGCATCACGCCCTGCATGTCCATCCTGGAGCACCTGCGCCGCGAAAAGGCCGCCACCCGTGTCACGCTGATCTATTTCGCGCGCAGCCGTGCCGACCGCATCTTCGCCCGTGCGCTGGAAGGCCTGGCCACACAATGGCCCGCCCTGCGCTACGTGCCGCTGGAAAGCGCCGTGAACACGCCGGGTGAGGCCTCGTCGGCCGCCGCCGCGACCCTGAGCACCGAACTGCTGTCCGAACTGCAGCCGCAGTGGGCCGCCCTGCCCGCCTACTGCTGCGGCCCGGCCCCGCTGATGGACGCCGCCCGGCAGATCTGGAAAGACGCCGGCGCCGCTGACCGCCTGCGCCTGGAAGCCTTCGCCGCCGCCCGCCCGAGCGGCGATCCGAGCGTGCGCCACCAGGTGCGCATCCTGCGCGGGGACCTGCCCGTGGCCTTCGAAGCGCCCGCCAGCGAGACCATCCTGGTCGCGGGCGAGCAGGCCGGCCACGCCATCAAGCACGGCTGCCGCCAGGGCATCTGCCACGAGTGCACCTGCCGCCTCAACAGCGGCGCCGTGCGCGACCTGACCACGGGCGAACAGATCCATGGCGAAGGCCAGCCGGTGCGCCTGTGCGTGTCGGCCGCCCTGAGCGACCTGAGCCTCGAATCCCTGAACTAAGAAGAGCATCACCATGAGCGCCACCACCACCGCGACGCTGATCGGCCCCCGATCGATGCAGGAAATGGCCGCCTTCCAGCAGGAACTGGACGCCATCCACCACGAGACCCGCCAGACGCTGGGCGAGCGCGATGCGCGCTACATCCGCCGCATCCTGCGCACGGTGCGCCTGCTGGAAACCGTGGGCCGTGGCCTGCTGATGTTCGGCTGGTTCCCGCCCACGTGGCTGCTGGGCGCCGCCATCCTGGGCATCGCCAAGATCATGGACAACATGGAGCTGGGCCACAACGTGATGCACGGCCAGTACAACTGGATGAACGACCCTCGCTTCCATGGCGACACCTTCGAGTGGGACAACACCTGCCCCAAGGAAGAATGGCGGCACTCGCACAACTACCTGCACCACAACTACACCAACGTGATCGGCAAGGACCGTGACTTCGGCTACGGCATGCTGCGCCTGTCCAACGACCTGCGCTGGAGCTGGCTGCACCCGTTCCAGCTGCTGCTGACCATGCTGCTGGCCACCTACTTCCAATGGTTCGTCGCCATCCACGACATGCAGATGGACAAGGTGGCCATCGGCCGCAAGAAGTGGTCGTCCGTGCGCCCGCAGTGGCTGCTGGTGCGCGCCAAGATCCGCCGCGTGATCGTGCGCGACTACCTCCTGTGGCCGCTGGCGGCCGCTGGCGTGGGCTTCTTCTTCGGCGATGCGCTGCAATACGGTCTGGCCATGTTCGCCGGCCAGGCCGTGGCCAACCTGATCCGCAACGTGTGGGCCTGGGCCATCATCTTCTGCGGCCACTTCACCGAAGACATCTACACCTTCAAGAAGGAATCGATCGAGGGCGAGACCAAGGGCCAGTGGTACCTGCGTCAGATCCTGGGCTCCAGCAACATCAAGGGCAGCAAGCTGCTGCACCTGCTGAGCGGCAACCTGAGCCACCAGGTCGAGCACCACCTGTTCCCTGATCTGCCGGCCAACCGCTACATCGAGATCGCCCCGCGCGTGCGCGCCGTGTGCGCCAAGTACAACGTGCCCTACAACACCGGCGCCTTCATCCCGCAGCTGTTCACCGTGTTCAAGCGCATCGCGCGCTACAGCCTGCCAGGCGGCCCGCAGAAGGCCGTGACCATCGAGATGGACTCGATGCTGCCCGAGAAGGCCTGATCGGTGGTTCGCCGCGCGCCGGGCCCGCAGACGCCTGAGGCCTTCGACGCCTTCGCGCGCGAGCTTGACCAGGTGCGCGAGGACATGCGCCTGCGCCTGGGCGAGCAGGACGCCCGCTACATCCGGCGCCTGCTCTACGCGATCCGCGCGTGCGAATCCGCCGGGCGCGGCCTGCTGACGCTGGCAGGCGCCTTCTGGCCGGCATGGCTGGCGGGCACGGGCCTGCTGGGCCTCGCCAAGTGCCTGGAGAACATGGAGTTCGGGCACAACGTGATGCACGGCCAATACGACTGGCTGAACGACCCGCGCTTCCACGGCAAATCCCACGAATGGGACAACGCCTGCAGCAAGGAAGACTGGCGCCACTTCCACAACCACATGCACCATCACCACACCAACGTGCTGGGGGTGGACCGCGATTTCGGCTACGGCATGCTGCGCCTGTCGGACGACACGCCCTGGGAGCCGCGCAACCTCACGCAAGGCCTGTACGCCGTGATCGTGGCACTGGCCTTCGAGTGGGCCATCGCCATCCACAACATGGAGGTGGAGCAACTGCGCGTGGACCGCGAGGCCACCAAGGCCCGCATGAAGCTGCTCTGGCCCACCGTGCGCGCCAAGATGTGGCGGCAGTTCAAGAAGGACTACCTGCTGTGGCCCCTGCTGGGGGGCCTGGCGGGCCTGGCGCTGGGCACCGGCTTCGTGCCCGCGCTGCTGGCCTCATTGGCCGGCCACGTGGTGGCCAACCTCATCCGCAATGTGTGGACTTTCGTCGTGATTTTCTGCGGCCACTTCACGGACCAGGTGCACACCTTCGATCCCGCCGAGGCCGCCGGGGAATCGAAAGGCCAGTGGTACCTGCGCCAGTGCCTGGGCTCGGCCAACATCAGCGGCGGACGCTGGTTCCACCTGATGACGGGCAACCTCAGCCACCAGATCGAACACCACCTGTTCCCGGACATCCCCGCGCGCCGTTACGCGGAGATGGCACCCCGGGTGCGCGAGATCTGCGCCACGTACAACGTGCCTTACAACACTGGCTCACTGCCCCGTCAGTTGGCCACCGTGGCCTGGCGCATCGTGCGGCACTCTTTCCCGGGTGGAAAGGCCGCGCTGTCATCCTTGGGCCACCCTGCCGCACATCCGCATTCGTGACATACCGCACAAACGCCGGGTGAGCCCATATCACCACTATTTCACGAAGCAAGACTGGCCCGGGCAACCCGGGCTTTTTTATGCCCGGCTTTCCGCCGCTTTTGCAGGCCATCAGGTTCGCCATGTCGGATTTTTTCTTACACGAATGACAGCGCGGTTTGGACGCGGCTTACAGCGACGGCCCTATTCAGAAAAAAAAGGGGGTGTCCAACAATCCGTTTCATGCTGATACGCAAGTTCGGCAAAACCTGAAAAACACCTTCAAGCAACCCTTCCTTTCACTTTGCAGGAGCCTGACATGAGCGCTGACCAAATCCTCACGGAGATCCGCGAAGCCAACCTGTCGTACCTGATGCTGGCTCAGAACCTGATCCGCACGGACCGCGAGCAGGCCCTGTTCCGCCTGGGCATCTCTGAAGAGACCGCCGACATGGTGGGCATGCTGACCCCGGCGCAGATCATGCGCATCGCCAGCAGCAACACCCTGCTGTGCCGCATGCGTGTCGACGACGACATCGTCTGGAACCTGCTGACCAACCATGGCAAGAGCGGCAACGACAGCGTGACCCGCCTGCACGCCAGCATCCTGATGGCCGGGCGCCACCAGGAAGCCCTTTGATCCTGCTCACCCCTGCGCCGCACTGACGCATCAAGACAAAATCCCCGGAGACACACCATGCGCACCAAGAGCCTGTTGACCGAAGCCAAGCAAATC
>MHCFD02800__coassemble_1594_pt1 | contig 13645 bp, 14 predicted proteins | sample MHCFD02800__metabat2_low_PE_007 | metagenome-assembled genome bin MHCFD02800 | reverse complement strand
CCACGGCCAGATGCGCCGTGACTTCACCTACATCGACGACATCGTGGCGGGCGTGGTGGCCACGCTGGACCGGGTGCCCGCGCCCGACGATGCGTTCGATCGCGAGCACCCGACGCCCGCATCCTCATGGGCGCCGTACCGCGTGTTCAACATCGGGCACAGCGAGCCGGTGGCCTTGCTGGATTTCATCGCGGAGCTGGAGACATCGCTCGGCCAGCAGGCGGTGAAGGATTTGCAGCCGATGCAGCCAGGCGATGTGGTGGCCACCTATGCCGACACGGCCCGCCTGGAAGACTGGACCGGGGTGCACCCGGCCGTGTCGATCGGTGAGGGCGTGGCCCGCTTCGTGGCCTGGTACCGCGATTACTTCAAGGCCTGAGGCCGCCACGGCCTGACTCAGGCCTTGGTGGTACGGCGGGGCAGGCGGATCACGAAGCGGCTGCCGCCGCCTTCGCGGGCCTCGCAACGGGCCTGCCCGCCGTGGCGCTGCGCGATCTGGCCGACCAGGCTCAGGCCCAGGCCCACGCCACCGGCGTACTCGGCATGGCCGGGCATGCGGTAGAAGGGCTCGAAGATGCGCTCGCGCTGGTCCGTCGGCACGCCGGGGCCGCGGTCTTCCACCAGGATGTCGAGGTGATCGATGCTTGGCTTGATGCGCACGTCGATCACGGCGGCGGCATCGCCCTTGCGGCCGTAGCGGCGGGCGTTTTCCAGCAGGTTGCGCACGGCGCGGCGCAGCAGGCGCTCGTCGGCCTGGATCTGCGGGTTGGCCTGGGCGGGCGGCAGCTCGTCGGCATGGACGTCGGCGCCCACGCGGCCGGCTTCCTCGATCAGCAGGCCGACCACGTCGATGGTCTGCAGATCCAGCGAGGGGCGTGCATCCAGGCGGCTGGCCAGCAGCACCTCTTCGACCAGGTCGTTGAGTTCGTGGATGTCCTGGTGGATCTCTTCCTTGAGCCGTGTGGCGTGCTCGGCGGGTACATCGCCGAGCATGGAGATGGCCATCTTCATGCGGGCCAGGGGCGAGCGCAGTTCGTGGCTGGCGTTGGCCAGCAGGCTGCGGTGCGCGGTGACGAGCTCTTCGATGCGCTGCGCGGCCTGGTTGAAGCTGCGGGCCACGTCGGCCACTTCGTCCTTGCCTTCGACATCGACGCGGTACTGCAGCTCGCCTTCGCCGAAACGCTCCACGCCCTGGCGCAGGGCCTTGAGTCGGCGGGTGAGGCGCGTGGCGACGGGCCAGGCACCCACGGCCACAGCCACGAAGACCATCACCAGCACGATGGCCAGTTCGGGCGCGCCGCCGGCCCAGCCCGCGGGCAGGACGGCACCCAGGGGAGACAGCCAGGGCTCGTTGGGCAGGAAGGGGGGCGGGCCGTTCTGCGGGCCGTTGTTCTGGCGCGGGAAGCCACCGTTGAAGTTGCCGGGCCCGCCGGGGCCGTTGCGACCGCCGAAGTTCTCATCAGGGCCACGCATGCCCTCGGGGCCGTTGCGCGGGCCGCCGGGTGTCCTCTGGCCATTGAACCCGTTCGGGCCGCCGCGCATGTCGCCATTGGGGCCGGTGCCGGGCTGCATGCGCATGCGCCCGCCCATGAAGGGACCGGGCCGCAAGATCCACAGCACGCGCCCGTCGGTGAGCTTGGTGCTCTGCAGGTGGGCGGCGAGCTCGGGGCGGCGCTCGAGGCGTTCCTCGAGCAGGGGGGAGGTGGCGATGCGCTTGCCCTGGGTGTCGTCCAGCGCCAGGGGCAGGCGCAGACGCTGCGCCCAGTCGAGCAGGGCCTCGCGCTGCTGGGCCTCGGGCGCGTCGACGCCGGGCAGGCTGTTCTCGATCAGCTCGCCCCAGGCGGCATCGCGGTCGACCTCGTTGGCCTGTTGACTCTGCTGGCTTTGCTGGAAGCGCTCGATCTCGCGCTCGAGGTTGCGCTTCGCCAGCCAGCCGGTGAGCAGGGCGAAGAGCAGCAGGACCGTGACGACTGCCAGGTAGATCCGCAGCGCCAGGGTCTTCATTCAGCGTCTTGTTTCTTGGCGAAGACGTAGCCGACACCGCGCACGGTGAGGATGCGCTGCGGGTTCTTGGGATCCTGCTCGATGGCGGCGCGGATGCGAGAGATGTGCACGTCGATGGAGCGGTCGAAGGCGTCCAGCGGGTGGCCCTTGAGCGAATCCATGATCTGGTCGCGGCTGAGTACGCGGCCGGGGTGGCGGGCCAGCACGGTCAACAGGTCGAACTGGTAGGAGGTCAGGTCGCAGGGCTGGTTGTCCAGGCGCACCTGGCGCAGGCCGTTGTCGATCTCCAGGCGGCCGAAGCGCCAGACGTCGTCGTCGGCCTGGGCGGTGGCGGTGCGGCGCAGCAGGGCGCGCACGCGGGCCAGCAGTTCGCGCGGCTCGAAGGGCTTGGGCAGGTAGTCGTCGGCGCCGATCTCCAGGCCGACGATGCGGTCGGTGGGCTCGCCGCGGGCGCTGAGCATCAAGAGCGGCATAGTGCGGGTGCGGGGCGACGAGCGCAGTTCGCGGCACAGGTCCAGGCCGTCGCCATCGGGCAGCATGAGGTCGAGGACCAGGGCGTCGCAGGCCTGGCGGGCCAGCAGCTCGCGGCCAGCGCCCAGGCTGGGGGCGGTCGACACCTGGTAGCCGTGGCTGCGCAGGTAGTCGCCGACCATGGCGCTGAGCCGCAGGTCGTCGTCGATCATCAGGATGTGTTCACTCATGTCCATCATTGTGGCGCTCTCCGGCGGCTGTGCTCAAGTAGGGCTGTCCAGCGCGTGGCCCCGGGTCTTCAGACGCCGGGGCCGGGGCGCTCAAGGGCGCTTATTGCGCGGGCGGGGGCGGTGCGTCCTCGGACAGGCGGTCCGCGCGTTCGCGGTGCTCGTCACGGCGCTCTTCGCGGTGCTTGTCCCACTCGGCTTGGCGGGCCTTGATCTTCTCGCCCAACTGGCCGCGCTGTTCCGGCGTCAGCACCTTGGCCACGTCCAGCATGGCGGTCAGCGTGCGCTTGGAGACGGCGTCGTGCTGGGCCAGGATCTTCTGGCGGGTCTGCTCGGCGGCGGCCACGTCGATCTTGGGCTGGATCAGCACGTTCAGTGCGTCCTTGCGGGGATCGAACTCGGTGTCGCGCAGCTTGCGCAGGTCATCGCGGGCGGCGCCGGCGATCTGGCGGATCTGGGCGCGCTGGGCCTCGGTGGCCTGCACCTCGTCCAGCAGTCGATCAAGGCCGGGGCCGCCCAGCAGGATGCCGGGGACGCCGCCGCCCTGACCGCCAGGGCCGGGCGGGTGGTGCGCCACCTTGTGGATGCCAGGGCGCTGGAACTTGCCAGGGGCCGCGGCCCAGGCGTCCATGGCGGAGACGGAGGCCAGGACGGCGCCGACCACCAGCATCGAGCCGGCGGCCAGGCGTCCCCAGCGCGTGGCCTGGCCACGGGTCGGGATGGTGGAAGTCGCTTGGGTCATGGAGTGTGCTCCTCGGTTTCGTGAAAGACACAGTGCCTTTCGTCGATGGCCTCATGGTCCGCCCGGGGGGTAAAGCGCGTGTGGACCCCGCGTAAAGATCTGTGTAGGCCCCCTGGGCCAATGGCGCTTGTGGCAGGCCTAGAATCGCGCCCCATGTTCCGCATCGTCCTCGTCCAACCCGAGATCCCGCCCAACACGGGCAATGTGATCCGCCTGGCGGCCAACACCGGCTGCGAACTGCACCTGATCGAGCCCCTGGGCTTCTCGATGGACGACAAGCTGCTGCGCCGTGCCGGCCTGGATTACCACGAGTACGCGCCTGTGAAGCGCCATGCCGACTGGGCGGCCTTCGTGCAGGCCGAGCGGCCCGAGCCCGAGCGGATGTTCGCCTTCACCACGCATGGCAGCCAGCCGGCGGGGCAAGTGGCGTGGTTGCCAGGTGACTGGCTCGTGTTTGGCTGCGAGACGCGCGGGCTGGATCCGGCCTTGCGTGAGCAGTTCCCGACGGCGCAGCGCGTGCGCCTGCCCATGCGGCCCGGTCAGCGCAGCCTGAACCTCAGCAATGCGGTGGCGGTGGCGGTGTTCGAAGCCTGGCGCCAGAACGGCTACGGCGGCGCGGCCTGAGGGCTGGCCGCGGCGGCTTCAGGATTCGGCGCGGGCTTCGCGGGCCATCAACTGCTGCACGGCCGCCTTGGGGCTGAACTGCCCGTCGATCACCTGCACCACGGCTTCGGTGATGGGCATGGCCACATTGAGCGCACGGGCGCGGGCCAGCACGGTGGCCGCGCTGTAGACGCCTTCGGACACGTGGCCCAGTTCACGCAGGATGGTGGGCAGGTCCTTGCCCTGCGCCAGCTGCAGGCCCACGGTGCGGTTGCGCGAGAGGTGGCCGGTGGCCGTGAGCACCAGATCCCCCAGGCCCGACAGGCCCATGAAGGTGTCCGGCTGCGCGCCCAGGGCCACGCCCAGGCGGGTCATCTCGGCCAGGCCGCGGGTGATGAGGGCCGCGCGGGCATTGAGGCCCAGCGCCAGGCCATCGGCGATGCCGGTGGCGATGGCCAGCACGTTCTTGACCGCGCCACCCACTTCGACGCCGACTGGATCGGCGGAGGTGTAGACGCGCAGGCTGTCGCTGTGGAAGGCCGTGACGGCCTGCTCGCGCAGCGTGGCATCGGGGCTGGCGGCCACCAGGGCGGTCGGGCTGCCCTGGGCCACTTCCAGCGCGAAGCTGGGGCCCGAGAGCACGCCGCTGCGCCCGCCCGGGCGGATGGCTTCGGCGATCTCGTGGCCGAGCTGGCCGGTGGTCTTGTCGAAGCCCTTGCACAGCCACAGCACGGCGGCCTCGCGCGGCACGCGGGCCAGCATGTCGGCCAGGCCGGCCATGGGGGTGCCGATCACGAGCAGGCCATCGCGGCCGGCATGGTCGATCGCGGCCTGCCAGTCGGCGGTGATGTCGAGGCTGGCGGGCAGGCCGACCTCGGCCAGATAGCGTGTGTTGCGGCGCTCGTGCCGCATGTCGTCGGCCTGGGTGGCATCGCGTGCCCACAGCAGCACCCGCCCGGCACCGCTGGCGCGGCGGGCAGCACTGATGGCCAGGGCGGTGCCCCAGGCACCCGCGCCCAGCACGGCGACGTTCACAGGCGGTGTCAGCACGGGCTGGCGCTGCGGGCGGGTTGTGCGATCAGGCGTGGCCGGCGGCGCCCTGGGCGGCCTGGGCTTGCTCGATCTGGGCCTGGTACATGGCCTGGAAGTTGACTTCGGTCAGGTGCACGGGCGGGAAGCCGGTGCGGTTGATCGCGTCGGCCACGGTCGCGCGCAGGTAGGGGTAGACGATCTGCGGGCAGGCGATGGCGATGATGGGCTGCAGCTGGTCTTCCGGCACGCCGCGGATCTCGAACAGGCCGGCCTGCTTGGCTTCGACCAGGAACAGCACCTTGTCGTTGACCTTGGTGGTGACGGTGGCGCTGACGGTGACTTCGTAGATGCCGGCGTCGCTGACGTTCTCGGCGTTCAGGTTCAGCTGCACGTCGACGTTCGGGTTGCCTTGCTCCAGGAAGATCTGGGGCGCATTGGGCAGCTCGACCGACAGGTCCTTCAGGTAGATGCGCTGGATGTTGAAGCTGGGTTGGGCTTGGTCGCTCATGTGATCCTCGTGTGTCCGGTGATGTCGTGAATAGGTTCTGGCTAGGGCGCTGCGGTTGGCGCGGAGAACTCCAAGCCGGAAAGGCAACAGGGCTGGATTATCGCCCAGCCCTGTGACAGCCCCTGGTGGGGCAACGCTCATGGTTTGCAGGGGAGGCCCCCTGTTCGGGGTGGGCGGCGCTCAGGGCGTCGCCATGGCGGACGAGTTGTCCGCCAGCCCCTGATGTCAGGCCGCTTCGGCCAGCAATGACACCAGCTTGCCTTGCTGATCCAGCGCGATCAGGTCGTCGCAGCCGCCCACGTGGGTGTCGCCGATGAAGATCTGCGGCACGGTGCGCCGGCCGGTGATTTCCATCATGTGGTCGCGCTGGGCCGGGTCGAGGTCGATGCGGATCTCCTCGATGGCGGCCACGCCGCGTTGCTTGAGCAGCATCTTGGCCCGTTGGCAGAACGGGCAGACCTGCGTGGTGTACATCTTGACGTGCTGCATGGTGTGGGCTGCTGGGAAACGTTGGGCAGATTGTCCCGCCGCGCGCTTAACCAAGGCGCCGACAAGGTGTTGGCGCCTTGAGGTAGGGCGAGGCGGGGCGTGGCCTCAGTCGGCCTTGTCGATGGGCAGATTGGCTTCGCGCCAGGCCTTCAGGCCACCGCGCAGGCCTTGGGCCTTGTCGTAGCCCAGGGCCTTGAGCTTGGCCACGGCCTTGCTGGCACGCGCGCCGGTGGCGTCGACCACCACGATGGGCAACTGCTTGTTGGCGGGCAGCCCCTTGACGCCCTCGGCGAGGGTGTCCAGCGGCAGGTTGCGGGCGTTGCGCACGTGGGCGGCCGCGAAGTCGGCGGCATCGCTCACGTCGATCACCGTGGCTTTTTCCCGGTTGATCAGCAGCACGGCCTCTTGCGCGCCCAGGTCGCCGCCGCCACCGCCGCTCTGCAGCTGCAGCCACAGAAGTGCGCCGCCGGAGCCCAGGGCTGCGGCGATCCAGTACCAGTTTTGGGTGATGTAACTCATCATGATGCGGGGGCGTGCGGAGTAGTCCCGACGGGCGGAGGCCCATGCGCGGAGCCGGCGATTATAAAATCCCCGGTTCGGCACATCCCGGCGCCCTTTGTGGTCAGCCTGCCGTGCCGCCCATTTCTGAACGACTCAACCAACGCAGCGCCATGTACAAGCTTGTCCTCATCCGCCACGGCGAATCGACCTGGAACCTGGAAAACCGTTTCACCGGCTGGACGGACGTGGACCTCACGCCCACCGGCATCGAGCAGGCCAAGCAGGCCGGCCGCCTGCTCAAGGCCGAGGGCTACGAGTTCGACGTGGCCTATACCTCCGTGCTGCAGCGCGCCATCCACACCCTGTGGCACGCGCTGGACGAGATGGAGCGCCCCTGGCTGCCCGTGGTGAACTCCTGGCGCCTGAACGAGCGCCACTACGGCGCCCTGCAGGGCCTGAACAAGGCCGAGACCGCCAAGCAGTACGGCGACGAGCAGGTGCTGGTATGGCGCCGCAGCTATGACACGCCCCCGCCCGAGCTGGACGCCAACGACCCGCGCGGCCAGCGCCAGGACATCCGCTACGCCAAGCTGCAGGCCGACCAGATCCCCCTGACGGAATGCTTGAAGGACACCGTGGCCCGCGTGCTGCCGTTCTGGAACGAGGCCATGGCGCCCGCCATCAAGGCTGGCAAGCGCATCGTGGTGGCCGCGCATGGCAACAGCATCCGCGCGCTGATCAAGTACCTGGACAACATCAGCGATGACGACATCGTGGGCCTGAACATCCCCAATGGCATCCCGCTGGTGTACGAGCTGGACGCCGACCTGAAGCCCATCAAGCACTACTACCTGGGCGATGCCGAAGCCGCCGCCAAGGCCGCCGCGGCCGTGGCCACGCAGGGCAAGGCCTGAGTCAGGGCCGAATCAACGCTGATTGACGCGGCAGGCGCATGGCCTGCTCGTCATCGTCAAGGCGCCATGTTGTCCAGTTGCACGCCCAAGGGGCAGTGGTCGGACACCAGGCGCCTTTCTTCTTCCAGCGTGTAGGGCAGGCGCACGAAGCGCACGCGGCTGGTGGCGAAGCGCAGGCCCTGGCTCATCAGCACATCGTCGATGTAGCGGCTGTGCTTCTCTTTGGACGTGCAGGGCACGTAGACCTGCTTGTTGGTCGCCGGGTAGACCACGGCGCCCACGGGGCGGTCATCGCTGATAGCGTCGAGCATGGCCAGCGGCGCGGCCTCATCGGGACCGGCGGCCAGGCGGGCATCACGGTCCAGGTGGCGGTTGAAATCGCCCAGCACGGCGAAGTTCAGCTTTTCGCGCACGCGGGCATCGACCCAGGCCTCGATCACGGGCACCTGCTGGCGCAGCTTGCCGCAGGGATCGAAGGCGCGGTCCAAGGCGCCATCGAAGCAGCCGCTTTTGAGGTGCACGGCCAGCAGGCGCACGGCGTTCTTGGTGTTGGGGTAGAGCGTGATGTCGGCGCCGCCGCGTGTCTTGCCGTCGATGTCCAGCGCTTGCAGCGGCGGGTTGCAACGGTAGGGCACGCCCTGGCGGATGGCGAAGCCCACCTTCTGCGGATGCGCGCGCGGCGTGAAGCAGTCCAGGGTCCAGCCCTGGCGGAAGACCTGGCTGGCGGCTTTGGGGCCGTCCACCTCCTGCAACGCGACGACCACGTCGCCGGGCAAGGCCTCCGCGCGTTTGGCAACAGCGGCCAGCGCGTCGAAATCGGCGCGGCTGCGCACCGGGGGCGGCTTGCGGCCGGGCGTGCAGGGCACGGCGCGTTCGTCGCTGGCGGGCTGCTGGCGCTGGCAGTGGGCGAGCAACTCGCGCTCGTCGTCCGGCGCGATCAGCCATTCCATGTTCCAGGTCAGCAGCGAGAGCGGCCGGCTCTGGGCGTGGGCGGCGCCGGCCGTTGCCAGCACCAGGGCCGCCATGGCGAGCGTGCTTGACAGCATACGCGCCGCCTGCGTCTTGAACGAAGGGGTCGAGGTACTGCGTCGCGGAGCCGGCATGGCGGTGTCCTTGTGCAGTGGGATCAGGCCTGGGCGAGCAGGGCTTGGCGGTCGACGGTGTAGGTCTGCGGGCCGGGCGTGGCGATCTTGGCCGCGCCCATCTGGTTGCCCAGGCGCACGCTGCGCACCAGGTCCCAGCCTTGCGACAGGCCGTAGAGCACGCCGCCGCGGAAGGCGTCGCCGCAACCGGTCGGGTCGATGACCTTGTCGACCTTCAGGCCCGGCACGTGCGTGGCCGTGCCTTGCACCCACACGTTGCTGCCTTCGGCGCCCAGGGTCTCGACCAGGCCCTTCAGGTGCGGCTGGCGCGAGATATCGGCCAGCGACTGGCCGACGCGGTCGGACAGCATCTTGCCTTCGTAGTCGTTCACGGCCACCCAGGTGGCCTGTGCGATGAAGCGCTTCAGATCCTCGCCGTCGAACATGGGCAGGCCCTGGCCCGGATCGAAGATGAAGGGCACCTTGGCGGCGGCCAACTGGGCGGCATGCTCGATCATCGCGTCACGGCCGTTGGGGCCGACGATGGCCAACTGCAGGTCATCGCGTTTCGGCACGGGCTGGCTGTGGGCATTCGACATCGCGCCCGGGTGGAACGCGGTGATCTGGTTGTTGTCGTTGTCGGTGATGATGCTGCACTGCGCCGTCATCGCGTCGGGCAGCGTCTTGACCAGGTCCAGCGGCACGCCCCATTCGCGCAGGCGCTCCAGGTAGGGCGCGCCATCGACCCCCAGCGTGGCCATGATCAGCGGCGTGCCGCCCAGCAGGTGCAGGCTGTAGGCGATGTTGCCGGCGCAACCGCCGAACTCGCGGCGCAGCGTGGGCACCAGGAAGGACACGTTCAGGATGTGCACCTGGTCGGGCAGGATCTGGTCCGCGAAGCGGCCTTCGAAGCGGCTGATGTTGTCGAAGGCGAGCGAGCCGCCGATGAGGATGGCCATGGTGGTGTCCCGGTAAGAGAGTGATCAGGGGTAGAACAGCTCGACGGTGTAGCCGGCGGGCGCCAGGTCGGGGGCGCGCAGGCGCCACTGCAGCGTGGTGCTGCTGCTGGCGGGCACGGCGGCGGGCACCTCGGAGCTGCCGTCGTCGGCGGCATTGCTGCCTTCGGTGCCCACGCGCGAGGCGCTCTGGACATCGAACACGCGGCGCACGACGACGGTGCCGTTGGCGTCGGTCAGGCTGAGGTCCAGGTGCGGCCAGGCCAGCACGGCCTCGGCGCGGTTGTGGATGATGGCGGTGAGGCGGTAGGTGTCCTCGCCCAGCGAGCTGGTCTTGACCAGTGCGATGTTGTCGACCTGCAGGTCTTCGATCTGCATGGGCGGCGACAGGGTGCAGCCGGTGAAGTGGCACCACTGCGCCAGGTAGGGCGTGAGATCGGGGTGGCGGCTGGCGATGCGGTCATGTTCCTGCTGCACGAACTGCGCGCCCAGCAGCAGCGCCAGTGCCAGCGCCACGAGGGACAGCACGGCCCGCACGGCCGGGTGGCGCCAGATGGCCTTGCGCTCGGCCTGCTTGATGAAGCCGGGGGCCTCGGTCTGCGGGCCACGGCCACGCGTGCCCGGGCGGCCCTTGCGCTTGCTGGGGGGCGGCAGGGATTGTTCGGGCTGGTAGCTGGCATCGTCGGGCAAGCGCGACGGGATGGTGGACGGGCCGTGGTCGGCTTCGGGGGTGTTGGCCGGTTCGGCGCGTGCGTTGGACAAGGGCTCCGCGCTCGGGGCCTTCAACGCTTCGGGAGGAATGGCGGTGGCCTGCAGCGGTGCGGTCGGCGCCGCGGCTTCCGGCGGGTTCACCGCGGCCGACAGGGCGGCCTCTGCCAGCCGCTCGGATTCAGACAGTGTCTCGGCCGATTCACCGGGGTGCGTCCAGCCCGCATCCCAGTCGTCGTCGAGGTCGGCCATGGCGTCCATGGGGAACTGGGCGTCGGCGAACTCTGGGCCGCCACGGCGTGGGCGGCGCCGGTTGGGCGGGCGCCGCATCTCGTCGGAGGGCAGCAGGTAGCGCGAATCCAGGGCGTCGGCCTCGTCGGTGACGGGATAGGACGCGGGGGCGCTTTCGAAGTCGTCGTCCGCGGCGGTGCGGATGGCGGGCTGCGTGAGCGCCGACATCGCGGCGGCCACGGCCTCGTCGGAAGGCGGCAGGTCGAGTTCGAAATGCGTGACGGCCGGCGTGGGGCGCGGATCCGGCGGCGGCATGTCGTCGGTGACCACGGCGGCGTCGTCCGCGTCAGGCGCGAAGGCGGCGGGCTCCGTGGCCTGGAAAGCCGGGGTGCGGTCGGTAGGCGGCTGGTAGAAGCGCGTTTCGTCAGCCGGGGCGGCCTGCATGGGTGTCTGGGCCGGCGGGGGGGCCACCGAAGGAGCGGGTGGCGGCACTACGCGCTGCGGCGGCGCTTCGCGCTCCATGTCGAACAGCCCTTCCAGGGCGTTGAACACCTCGGTGCAGCGCCCGCAGCGCACCCAGCCCTCGGACACCTTCAACTGGTCCTGGACGACCTTGAAAATGGTGTTGCAGTGGGGGCAGCGGGTGGCCAGACTCATAAGGCCCCGTTTATGCCACCGATCAGGCGGGTTTTTGCGCCGTCATCAGGATCCAGCCGTCTTCTTCGTTGGCAACCTGCAACTGCAGGCCGACACCGGCGTAGGCTTCTTTCAGCTCGTCTTCCTGGCGGGCCAGGATGCCGGCAAGCACCAGGTGGCCGCCGGGCGCGACGTGGCCGGCCAGCAGCGGCGACAGCAGCTTGAGCGGCGTGGCCAGGATGTTGGCCAGCACGACCGGGTAGTCACCCTTGGCTTCGCCGATCAGGTCGGGCAGGCCGGCGTTGATCGGCGTGCGGCCATCGGCGGCAGCCAAGTGTGCCAGGTTGGCCGTGGCATTGGCCTCGGTGGAATCGACGGCGGCCGGGTCGATGTCGACCGCATCGACTTGCGCAGCACCGAACAGCGCCGCGCCGATGGCCAGGATGCCCGAGCCGCAACCGTAGTCCAGCACGCGCTGGCCCTGCAGTTCGCTGGCATGGCCGGCGATCCACTTCAGGCACATGCGCGTGGTGGGGTGCGTGCCCGTACCGAAGGCCAGGCCCGGGTCCAGCCGCAGGGCCGTGGTGGCCTGGGCGGGCACCTCGTGCCACGTGGGCACGATCCAGAAGGTGTCGGTGATGGGCACGGGCGCGAACTGCGACTGTGTCAGGCGCACCCAATCCTGATCGGCCACTTCCTGGATGCCTTGCACGTGAATGTCGGTCGCCCAGTCCTGCGCGAGGATCAGGGTGGCGGCCTCCAGCGCGGCGGCTTCGTCGGGGAACAGGCTCTTGACGGTGGAGCGCTGCCAGGCCTCGCGGGGCACCGGCATGCCGGGCTCGCCCCACAGGGCTTCCTCGTGCTCGGTGTCGGCGTCGGCGTCTTCCACCGAGACGGACAGGGCCTCGACCTCCATCAGCGCGTCGCTGAGCAGTTCGACCTCGGCCTCGGTGGCCAGCAGGGTGAGTTCGTGCATGTCGGCAGCCCGGGGCTCAGCGCTTGCGCGCGGCCATCCAGTGTTCGAGGTAATGGATGTCGGTGCCGCCTTCGATGAACTTGGCGTCCACCATCAGCTCGCGGTGCAGCGGGATGTTGGTGTTGATGCCTTCGATCACGGTCTCGGACAGGGCGGTGCGCATGCGGGCCAGGGCCTGCTCGCGGGTGTCGCCGTGCACGATGATCTTGCCGATCATCGAATCGTAGTTGGGCGGCACGAAGTAGTTCGTGTAGATGTGCGAATCCACGCGCACGCCGGGGCCGCCGGGCGCGTGCCAGGTGGTGATGCGGCCGGGCGAGGGGATGAACTTGACCGGGTCTTCGGCGTTCAGGCGCACCTCGATGGCGTGGCCGCGCAGTTCGATCTGGCGTTGCGTGAAGGGCAGCTTCTCGCCGGCGGCCACGCGGATCTGCATCTGCACGATGTCGATGCCGCTGGTCATCTCGGTGACGGGGTGCTCCACCTGTACGCGCGTGTTCATCTCGATGAAGTAGAACTCGCCGTTCTCGAACAGGAACTCGAAGGTGCCCGCGCCACGGTAGCCGATCTTCTTGCAGGCGGCGGCGCAGCGCTCGCCCACTTTCTCGATCAGGCGGCGGGGGATGCCGGGGGCCGGCGCTTCTTCGATGATCTTCTGGTGGCGGCGCTGCATGGAGCAGTCGCGTTCGCCCAGCCACACGGCGTTCTTGTGCTGGTCGGCCAGCACCTGGATCTCGATGTGGCGCGGGTGCTCCAGGAACTTTTCCATGTAGACCGCCGGGTTGCCGAAGGCGGCACCCGCCTCGGCGCGCGTGGTCTGCACGGCATGGATCAGCGCGGCCTCGGTGTGCACGACGCGCATGCCGCGTCCGCCACCGCCGCCAGCGGCCTTGATGATCACCGGGTAGCCGATGGCGCGGGCCGTGCGGATGATCTCCTTCGGGTCTTCGGGCAGAGCGCCTTCGGAGCCGGGCACGCAGGGCACGCCGGACTTGATCATGGCCTGTTTGGCCGAGACCTTGTCACCCATGACGCGGATGGACTCGGGCGTGGGGCCGATGAAGGTGAAGCCGCTGGATTCGACGCGCTCGGCGAAGTCGGCGTTCTCGGACAGGAAGCCGTAGCCGGGGTGGATGGCCTCGGCGTCGGTCACCTCGGCGGCCGAGATGATGGCCGGCATGTGCAGGTAGCTCTGCGCCGAGGGGGCTGGGCCGATGCAGACGGCCTCGTCGGCCAGGCGCACGTACTTGGCGTCGCGGTCGGCCTCGGAATAGACGACGACGGACTGGATGCCCATCTCGCGGCAGGCACGTTGAATACGTAAGGCGATCTCGCCTCGATTGGCGATCAGGATCTTCTTGAACATGGGAAACCGCCTTATTCGACGACGAACAGGGGTTGGCCGTATTCGACGGGCTGGCCGTTCTCCACCAGGATCTTGGTGATCGTGCCGGCCTTGTCCGACTCGATCTCGTTCATGATCTTCATGGCCTCGATGATGCAGACCGGCTGGCCTTCCTTGACCTGGTCGCCGACTTCGGCGAAGGCCTTGGCGCCGGGGCTGG
>MHCFD02800__coassemble_1581_pt1 | contig 13994 bp, 10 predicted proteins | sample MHCFD02800__metabat2_low_PE_007 | metagenome-assembled genome bin MHCFD02800 | reverse complement strand
CCCGGCTCTGCGCCTGGATCCGGATCTCATCGTTGACCGAGATCACCTCCACCTGCTGATCAGCCAGCACCTTGAGCTCATCCGTGTGGGCTCGCAGGCTCATGGACCCCTTGCCCGCGATGGCTTGCAGCCCGCCGGTCACCGCATGCAGGCTGGTTGTCTTGCCCGACACCTGTGCATGGGTGCGCGCCGCGTTCTGGTGCCAATCTCCTTGCGCCACCACGCTCAGATGATCGCCCGCGAAGCTTGAGCTGCCTGCCTCGGTGGCCAGGCTGGCTGTGCTGGGTGTCTCCAGCACCAGCACCGGCTGCGCAAAGGCCGGCACGGCTGCCTGACCCTCGGTGCGGCCATCTCCATAGGGCTGCGACGCTGCTTGCCCATTGACGGCTCCCGCATGCCTGCCTTGCTGCGCCGGGTCGATCAGCGCGATCAGGCTGGGCATGGCTTGCCCGCCTTCATGCGGCGTTTGAGGCTGTGCGCCCGCCTGGCTGGCGACCTCGCCCAGGCGCTGCGCCAGGTCCTGCGCGGCCTTGAGTTGCGCCACGGCTTCCTGTGCATCCATCTGCGATCCGGCTGCACTGCCATAGCTGCCTTCCCGGGCGGTGGTGCTGAGCAGCAGCCCCTTGCCGCCGCGAAGCGTCGCCCAGGCCTGCGTGCCAGCCTCGAACCCGCTGCCGCGCCAGTTGCCTCGCATCGCGCTGTCGGCGCGCTGGTTAATCAGGTGCCCGAGCCCCAGCTCCGCCATGCTGTAGCTGCTCATCAGCCGCATGCGCAGTTGCGATGGCGCGTCATCCACCACCCATTGGTTGAAGTCGCCCGCGCCGTCCAGCCGGTGTGTGTGCACGCCGGAGATGAAGCCCGGGTGGTTCACGCCCGCATCTTCACCGGCAGAGAACGGCGGCGTGTCCTGTCCATTGGGCATCTGGCCGCTGATCACGGGGCGGTCGATATCGCCGTCCACGAAATCGACCTGCACCTCCGTGCCCACGCGGGGCGTGAAGGCGGATCCCCAATTGGCGCCAGCGCTGGGCAAGGCCACGCGCACCCAGGTGCCGCTGCGCTCGTTGCCCGGCGCATTGCCGTCGGTTTCGGTGGCGTGGGCATGCTCAAGCCCACCGGGGTTGGGCATGAGGCCGCGCTGCCAGCCGAACTGCACCTTTACCCGGTGGTCGCGGTCGGTGGTGAGGGGCGCGTCCTGAACACCGACCACCATGGCCGTGTCCTGGCGCGGCGCGGTGGGCTTGCGCACGAAGCGGGGCACCACGGCGGTGTCTGCCTGCACGGCGTGGAAGTGGTTGCGGTAGGTGCCGCGTTCCAGGGCGGTGCTCTTGAGCAGTTGAGCCAGGTCCGAGCCCAGGTTGTTGGTGGCGTGGTGCTCCACGGCCAGCAGGGTGAAGCGGCCGTCGTCATCGAGGCCGTGCACGGCATGTTCCGTCAGCGCAAAGTGTGCACCGGCCAGGAAGTGCCGCGCGCTGCCCTGGCCCTCGAAGCGCCGCATGTCCATTTCCAGCGCCGCCAGGGCCAGGCTGGCGGCCTGATCGGCTTGGGCTTCGTCTTCGAAGCGGTAGGCGCCCGCGCCGTCGTACGACTCCAGACGTGGCACATCGCCCAAGGGCTGATTGCTGTCGATGGTGGCATCGGTGCCGCCCAACTGCTTGTAGTTCCACGAGCCCAGTGCCACTGCATTGGTCTGCAGGCTGTGGCGCGCCATGAAGGCGGTGATGGCATCACGCTGCCCCGGCAGCGCGGCGGTGGCATGCTGCGATGTGAAGTGCATGGTGCCCATTTCCGGCAGCTCGGCTTGCCGGTCGTGGATCACCATCACGTGCTGGGCATGGCCTTGCGATGCCGCTTGCTGAGCGGCCTGGCCTTCCAGATGCTCGAAGCGGTAGGTCCAGCCTTCCTCGGCGATCAGGCGGTGCACGAAGGCCAGGTCGGTTTCGTTGAACTGCGTGCACAGGCTGCGCACGCGTTGGCGCTGGCTCACCTCGAAACGGAACTGCGCGATGGTGTAGTCCGCGAAGATGTCCTCGATGATGGCCTGGGCCGTGCGGTCCTGGAACACGAAGCTGTCGGCGCGTCGGTCCAGGGCGCTCAGCCACGGGCGCATCAGCAGGCGGTAGCGCGCCAGCCCGCCTTCGCTGCCCAGTTGCGAGGCCTGCGTCACATAGCCATGCCAGGGCTTGTAGTGGCCATCCGACTGCAGCAGGCGCACGGAGATCTGCTGGTCCAGCAGGTCTGTCACTGTCAGGTGAGCGGAGGCTGAAAGGCAGTCCACCACCAACTCGAAGGGCTGGCCCATGGCCTCGCGCAGCACCATGCGTTCGGGCACCAGCGACAGTGTCGGCAAGGCCGTTTCGACCTGCAGCATGCGGCCCTGCTGGTGCAACAGGCCGGGGAGCAAGCTGGCCAGCTTGTCCCGCAGTGATTCGATAGTCGCCACGTGGCGCCCTCCTGATGATTTTGTGGGTTCGGCCCCCGGTCATGTCGCCGAGGTGCCGTGCCTGAGCGCGCTCAGGGCAGGGTGATGGTGATGTGCGCCACCTCCGGCGCCAGCTGTACCAGGTTGCTGAAAGCGTTCAGGTCACGTGTGGTCTGACCGGTCAGTGCGCCGCGGATGCCGAGGAAGCCCAGCAGGCCCACCAGCGCGAACACCGAGGCCACAGCCCACAGCGGCACTTCCGATCGAAGCACATGGGCGATGCGGTCCGGTGCGGCCCACTGCGGTGCGAACACGGCACGGCGCCCTTTGATGTGCGAGATCTCGTCGCCCACACGGGCGGTGAGAAAGCCCAGCTTCTCGGAGCCTTCCAGGATGTACTTGCCCTGGAATCCCATCAGCAGACACATGTGGAACACCTCCAGCACCTGCAGGCGCTGGGTGCCTTGGCGGCGCAGCGTTTCCAGCTCGTCGTAAAAAGTCTGGCCGGCCAGTTGGTTGCCGAAGTACTCCAGCTGCAGCGGACGCAGCTCCCAGCTGTCGCGGGCCTTGAGCTTGGAGCCCAGCATGATCTCGTCCAGCAGGGCGCAGAAGGCGAACTTGCACAGGCTCACGTCTTCCTGCCGGCTGCCGGTCTTGAGCGTGTCGCGCTCGAAGTGGATCAGGAAGGCGCGGATGCGGTCCCTGAACTTGTCGACGTCTTCGGGCACGTAGCCGTTCTTGAGCAGGAACACCATGTAGAACCCGTCGTAGAGCAGGTCCAGCAGGGTGGCCGATTCCGAGGGGGCTTTACGTGTGCTCGTGGCGGCCTGGCCTGCGTGGCTTGGAGGGCCGCCTGCCGGCGTGGCGAACAGGGAAGGAGCAACGGTGTCGTTCATGGTCGTGGCCTGGGTGGGGTCAGCTGTTCAGTGCGAACAGTTCGAGGCGCAGCTCATCGATGCCGGCCGGCGCATACAGGGCCAGCGTCTGGGACTGCAGCATGCGGTCGTACAGCGGGCCACGCGGTTCGATGGCGAAGTAGTAGGCGCCGCTGCGCACCGGGATGGCGGCGGGCACCTGCGGTGAGTGGGTGATCTGCACGCCGCTCATGGCCGAAAGCACGAGCTTCTCGACGTCGTCCGGCGCACCGACCTTGAAGCGCACCGGCACGGCCTCGACCAGGTCGCTCGGCTGCATCGCGGCCTGCACGCCCAGGTACAGGCGTGTGGCGGGCGTTATCTTTTCGCTTTCCAGACGCGCGTGGTGGTAAGAGGGGCGCACCTCGTCGAGCGCCAGGGCGAAGTAGCGCGTGGAGATCACCGTCTCCAACAGCTCGCGGATGATGTGGTCCAGCTTGGCGAAGCCGGGGCCCGGGTCGGCATGGTGGTAGGCAGGCAGGTCGGCCAGCGAGAAGCTGCGTGAGAAGGTCATCAGGGCACCGGCCAGTTCCAGTAGGCGCTCGTACAGGCGCTCCGGGTGAAGGCCGGCATGGTGGTGAAAATGCGAGAGCGCGCCGAAGGCCGAGCTGGCCGTGTGCAGCAGCCAGAACGAGGCGATGTCGCCCGATCGGAACTCGATCACGTGCTTGGAGGGCTCGCGGTGGAAGCCGTACAGCGCATCCACCTTGGCCTGCAGCGTGTCCAGCAGGCGGCGCAGGATCGCGCGCAGGATAGGCGAAGCCTCGATGGACACCGCCGGCGCCAGGAAGCGCGAATCCAGCTCGAACGAGCCGGTCCCCGAGCGGCGCAGTCGGCATACCGGCAGGCTCACCAGGTGATCACGTGGCGCGGTGTCGGGCAGCACTCGCACCAGGCGGCGCAGCAAGGCCACATCGGCCGCGGCCGCATTGGTGTACCAATCGTTGGCGGCCTGGTTGTGCTGTGCGAAGCGCAGCGCGCCGTCGCCGGGCTGGCCCAGCGGTGTGAAGTTAGTGGCCGTGCCGCGCATGGGGGCCATGGCCACATGGAACACCATCTCCGATGTGCCTGCCGGGATGTCGGCCAGGTTCATCGGATCCGGCAGATCGTCTTCTTGCGGCGCGCGGAACAGTTCGCCATCAGGCATCACCAGCTGCAATTCGTTGAAGCGCAGCACGCCCGAGGCCAGCGCATCCGTGTCGATGCTGACCTTGCGCACGCCCCAGCCATACGGGTGCAGTGCCTTGGAGGTCTCGTGCAGGCGCCACTCGTGGTACGCGTCCTGGCGCTGGAAGTGCTGCGGGCGCAGGAAGAGGCCTTCGCCCCAGAGAACTTTGGAAGAGGGGATCACGGTTCGTCTCGCTTGATCAATCGCGCGTCAATCGCACTGCACGCCGGCCAGGCGCAAGGTTTCGGGGGGCGCATCGACGGCCTTGCCCTCGGCCACGCTCAAGGCGCAGCCATGCGCACCCAAGGTGATGCCTGCCTGGCTGGACGCCTTCGCATCGAACACGAAGCGCCAGCGCTGTTCGGCCGGGGCTCGGAACAGCGCGACGATGCCGATGTACTCGGTCTCTGGCGTGAGCGTCTGCACCACCTCGTGCTTGCCGCCGGGCTTGAGCAGCACTTCCTTGACGTCGATCAGGTCGTCGCGCAAGGCAGCCTTCTCGAGCGCTGGATCCTGGAAGGTCTCGTAAGGCGTTTGCAGGAAAGCAGCCTTGTCCTTGAGCCGGTACACGCGTGTGACCAGTGCCAGCGAGCGTTGCTGGTCGTCGGTGTTCAACACCTGGCTGGCGTGGATGCGCAAGGTCAGCTTGCGCGGCTTCTCCAGTTCGGGCACCTTGAGCGTCAGCTCCTTGGGCGGTTCTTGCGCGCGCTGCAAGCCCACGACTTTCAAGGCGGAATCGAACAGGCCATCGCTCTTGCTCGCGGTGCTCGATGCGCAGGCGCTGAGCAGCAGCGCACACAGCATCGCCATGAGCCATGACAAAGCGTGACGCGCATGACTGCGCCACGCACTCCCGGTTTTAAACATAGATGTAAATATTCGAAACAGCGTGAGCGCCGCAGATGCACTGCTCACGAGAAACGCTCGCGATGATAGGGCTTCAGAAGCCGTTTCAACTCCCCTGTAAGGGGGGGTAGTCGTGCTGTTTGATTGCGCTACAGTGGCGCCCATCGCAGCAGGGCCAAACCTGCGCAAACATCAATCAAATTCAGGAGGTTCTGGGTGAACTCGCCAGTTGCTTTGCCGTGTCCGATCGTGTCGTCCGTGTCCGGCACATCCAGTGCTGATCGGGTGTCGCGCCATCTGTCCCGTGCGCTCCTGGCTTGTTGCCTGAGTCTGCCAATGCTCACCATGGTGGGCTGCGCATCCAACAAGGCAGTCGATGCCGACGGCAAGCCAACTGCGCCTGAAGCCATCACCACGCTGGAAGAACACCTGGCCCAAGCCACGCGTGCTGAAGAAGCCGGGGATCGCGAAAAGGCCCGTGGCCTGTACCGCGCCGCCGCCAAGGCATACCCCGTCGCAGAAGAGCCCTGGCAGAAGCTGGCCGAGTCCTACTTCAATGCCGGTGATTACGGCAATGCGATCCAGGCGGCGCAAGAAGTCATGCAGCGCGATCCGAAGGACGCGACCGCCGCGAGTGTGCTGGCCATCAGTGGTCTGCGTTTGTCGTCGCAGGCCTTTGCCGTGCTGCATGAGCAGGCCGAGGGTGTGCGTGCCAAGTCCGGTGGAGCAGCCAAACCGCTGACCAATGCCAGCATCCTGCTGGCTGCGCGCATGGAAGCCGAGACCCTGGCCCGCAATCTCCGTGAGTTGCTGGGCGAGCCTCCTGCAGGCAAGGAGCCTGCGCCCGCACAACCCAACCGAGCGCGCGCTCGGCCGGCCGTGAGGCCTGCTGTGGCGGCCTCCGGTGTGCCCGCAGCTGGCGTGACGGCACCCGTGCAGCCCGCTGTGCGTCCCGCCACGCCTGCGGCCAATGCAGCACGCCCAGCCGCCACGGGCGGCAGCCCGTTTGACAAGCTGAAGTAAACCGACCGATCCACCCGATTCTTTGATGTGAAGGGAAAACCAGATGGCCAAGAAAGACAGCGTGCAAAAGCGCCTCGACAAGGTGCGTCCGCCCCGGGTGCAGCTCACCTACGACGTGGAAGTCGGTGACGCAATCGAGCAGAAGGAGATCCCCTTCGTCGTCGGCGTGCTGGGCGATTTCGCCGGCCAGGTCGATCCCGACAAGCCGCTGCCCAAGCTACGTGACCGCAAGTTCGTCAATGTCGATCTCGACAACTTCGATGAGGTGATGCAAGGCGTGGCCCCGGCCGCTACCTACCGCGTCAAGAACCGCCTGAGCGACCAGGGCGGCGAGTTCGGCGTGAACCTGCAATTCAAGCAGATCGATGACTTCTCGCCCGAGTCCGTGGTGCAGCAGGTCGAGCCGCTGCGCAAGCTGCTCGAAGCCCGCACCAAGCTCTCCGACCTGCGCAACAAGCTGGCCGGCAACGAGAAGCTCGAAGACCTGCTGGCCGAGGTGCTGAGCAACACCGAGCAGCTCAAGCAATTGAGCGCTGAATCCAAGACCGACGCGGAGTGACCATCATGTCCCAATCGTCTGCCGCTCTCGCGGTTCAAACCGAAACCACCGAATCCAGCCTGCTGAACGACATCATCCACCGCAGCCGCGTTGCCCGCTCGGATAACGAGCACGTGCGCGCGAAGGACATCATCTCCGAGCTGGTGCGCGAGGTGATGGAAGGCACGGTCGTCGTATCCGACAACCTCAGTGTCACGCTCGATGCCCGCGTGGCCGAGCTCGACCGCCTGATCTCCGACCAGCTCAGCGAGATCCTGCACGCTCCTGAGTTCCAGAAGCTCGAGTCGACCTGGCGCGGCCTGCATTACCTGTGCAAGCAGACGTCCACCGGCGCCGGCCTGAAGATCCAGATGCTCAACACCACCAAGAAGGAGTTGACCAAGGATTTCAAGACCGCGATCGATTTCGATCAGAGCACGCTGTTCAAGAAGGTCTACGAAGAAGAGTTCGGTACCTTCGGTGGCGCACCCTTCGGCGCCCTGATCGGTGACTTCGACTTCTCGCGCCAGGCCGAGGACATGTACCTGCTGGAGCAGATGTCGCACGTGGCTGCTGCTGCCCATGCGCCCTTCATCTCGGCAGCCTCGCATGAGATGTTCGGCCTGGAGACCTTCACAGACCTGGGCAAGCCGCGCGACCTGTCCAAGGTGTTCGACACGGTTGACTACGCCAAGTGGAAGTCCTTCCGCGAGTCCGAGGATTCGCGCTACGTGGGCCTGACGGTCCCGAGCTTCCTGGGCCGCCTGCCCTACAACCCCAAGGATGGCATCACCACCGAGGGCTTCAACTTCGTGGAAGATGTGAACGGTTCGGATCACTCCAAGTACCTGTGGGTCAACGCCGCCTACGCTTTCGGCGCACGCCTGACCGCTGCGTTCGAGAACCACGGCTGGTGCGCGGCGATCCGCGGTGTTGAAGGCGGTGGCCTGGTCGAAGACCTGCCCACCCACACCTTCAAGACCGATGAGGGCGAAGTGGCGCTGAAGTGCCCCACCGAGATCGCCATCACCGATCGCCGCGAGAAGGAACTCAGCGACCTGGGCTTCATCCCCCTGGTGCATTGTAAGAACACCGACTACGCCGCCTTCTTCGGTGCGCAGTCGGCGCAGAAGGCCCGCAAGTACGACTCCGACGCGGCCAATGCCAATGCCGTGCTGTCAGCCCAGCTGCAGTACATGTTTGCGGTCTGCCGCATCGCGCATTACATGAAATCCATGATGCGCGACAAGGTGGGCGCCTTTGCCAATGTGCTCGATGTCGAGCGCTATCTCCACAACTGGTTGATGCAGTACGTGGTGGATGCCGATGACGCATCCCAGGAACTTCGTGCCGAACGCCCGCTCCGTCAGGCGCAGGTCGAGGTGAGTGAAGTGCCGGGTCGCCCCGGTGTCTTCCGCGCAGTGGCCTTTGTCAGGCCACATTTCCAACTGGACGAACTGTCCGTTTCGCTGCGCCTGGTTGCCGAGATGCCGCAAGGCAGCCGGTAAGAGGGTGCGGCTCATTAATCCATTGAAGGAGGAAGCCATCCCATGAAAGACATCTACATCAAGTTCGGCAATCCGCTGAACGGCAACAAGATCGTCGGCGAGTCGCGCGACAAGGATCATCCCAAGCCCTGGTTCGAGGTGTCCAGCTGGACGCACGACATCAAGCAGCCCAAGTCGGCCACGGCCTCCACCTCGGGTGGCCACACCGCCGAGCGCTGCGAACACGGCGAAATGGTCTTCACCAAGGACCTGGACCTGATCAGCCCCCAGCTGTGGGAGGCCTGCTCGGCCGGTACGCTGTTCGATGACGTGGAGATCCACTTCATGCGCGCCAACGGCACGCAGGGCCGCGTGCAGTACCTGACGATCTACCTGAAGAAGGCGATCATCTCGCGCGTCACCCCCGTGGTCGAAGGCGAAGGCCTGCCTCTGGAAACCTTCGCGCTGAAGTACGCCGCCGTGAAGTGGGAGTACATCCAGCAGACCATGGACGGCAAGACCTCCAAGGGCACGCCTGCCCAGTGGAGCCTGGCCACCAACAAGCCGGTCTTCGAAGCGCCGAACTGATACCGCTGAACCGGCCTATCGCCGGTGTCGACAGCATGGGGGCGGTGCCCTCATGCTTTCTCGGGGTGGCCACCGTGCCACCCTTTTCACAGGATCCCTGTCTTGAGCTCCGCCATCCGCATCCGCCGCAGCGTGTTCGACCGCCTGATCGCCGACGTCGGTACCGGCGCGGACGGCATGGTCATGACGCACACCGTCGAGCAATTGCGCGATGCCGTGGCGCGTGATCTTGAGTCCTTGCTCAATACCCGCTCCATCGTTGATTTCGAGGACCCGGCCACCACGCCCTGGGTCCGCCGCTCGGTGTTGTGCTTCGGCGTGCGCGATTTCGTCGGACGCGTGCTGAGCAACTCCGAAGAGCAGCGCCACATCGGCCGCAGCCTGGCGCACGCCATCCAGACGCACGAACCACGTCTGCGCGATGTCAGCATCGTCTTCAATGATGCCCAGGGCAGTACCAATTCGCTGTCCTTCACCATCCGTGCGCTGCTGATCGTCTACCCCGCCAAGGAAACGGTCAGCTTCGATGCGGTGCTTCAGCCATCGCTGTCGCAGTTCGCCGTGACGCAGGCCCGCTTCGTGGCGGCCTGACAGATCACGCTGAGATCACGGACACGAGCACGCGACCATGGACGATCTGCTGCCGCACTATGAACGGGAACTGGCCTTCCTGCGATCGCATGCAGGCGAGTTCGCTCGGGCCTATCCCAAGATCGCCGGGCGGCTTCAGCTCAGCGGTGATGTGGGCGAGGATCCGCACGTCGAGCGCTTGATCGAATCCTTCGCACTGCTTACCTCGCGCGTGCACAAGCGGCTGGACGATGATTTCCCGCTGTTCACAGAGTCGCTGCTGGAGGTGCTGTACCCACACTACCTGCGGCCTTTCCCGTCCTGCTCGATCGCGCAGTTCCGCATGGCCGGTGCGCAGTCGCAGATGAGCACGGCGGCGCGCATCGAGCGTGGCGCGACGCTGAACACCCGTCGCGTCAAGGATGTAGCCTGCACCTTTCGCACGGCTTTCGATGTCGATCTTCTGCCGCTGCAGGTGGTGTCGGCAGGCTTCAAGGGCGTTGTGCAGGCCCCGTCAGGTACTCGTGTGCCGAAAGGCGCCACCAGCCTGTTCTCCGTGCAGCTGACACTCACATCGTCCCAGGCCACCTGGGAGGGGCTCGGGGTGGACTCGGTGCGTTTTTACCTGGACGGAGAAGCTTCACAGGTCAGTGCCCTGCGCGAGGCGCTGTTCGGCCATGTGCTGGGCGTCATGGTGCAGGACACGCCGCACGGCCCTTGGTGGTGTGGCCCGGTGGGCCCGGATGGCCAGGCGCCGGATCTGCCGCATGCGGTGGGCTTTGCCGATGATGAGGCCCTGATCGATTTCGATGCCCGGTCGCATCCGGCCTACCGGCTGCTGACGGAGTATTTCGCCTTCCCGGAGAAATTCAACTTCGTCGATCTTCCGCTGCCGGCGTCGGTCAAGCAAGGTATGGCCCGCACGATCACGCTGCACTATGCGTTGTCCGGCATCCGGTCCGATTCAGACGAGGCCCGCTTGCTTGAGACCATCGATGCGCATGGCTTGCGCCTGGGGTGCTCGCCGGTGGTCAACTTGTTCACATGCCGGGCTGAGCCGATCCGCGTGACCCACGCCAGCAGCAGCTACCCGGTACTGCCCAATGGCCAGCGCGCGTTCGGCCACGAGGTCTATTCGATCGACCGGGTGTTCCGTGTGCGGCAGACCCCGCAGGGCGAATCCATCCAGGCCTTCGCGCCCTTCTATTCGTTGCAGCACGACGAACTGCTGGCCGAGGGCGAAGAGGTCGGACGCTACTGGTCGTCCAGCCGCGATGAAACGCTGTCGCGCATCAGCCCGGGCTATGAGACCTCCATCACCATCGTCGATGTCGACTTCGACCCCGCCACGCCGCAGACGGACACGCTGTCGCTGGATGTGACCGCGACGAACCGCGACCTGCCCACCATGCTGTCGGTGGGCACACCCGGCGGCGACCTTTTCATCGAAGGCGGCACGCTGGCCAGCGAGATCGCCCTGCTGCGAAAGCCCACGCCCAGCCACCGGTTCGAGCGTGGCCGGGGCGCGCTGTGGCGCCTGGTGTCGCACCTCTCGCTCAACCACCTGTCGCTGTCGGCCTCTGGTGTGGAGGCACTGCAGGAGCTGTTCCGCCTGTACGACTTGCCACGCAGTGCCACCAACCGCCGCCTGGTCGATGGGTTGGTGGCGGTGGACTACCGCGCGGTCAGCGCCTGCCTGCCCGGCAACCCGTTTCCGACTTTCGTGCGCGGCACCGAGGTGCGCCTGTCGGTGAACGAGCAGAACTTCGCAGGCTCGGGCCTGCGTCTGCTGGCCCAGGTGCTGGAGCACTTCTTCGGCCTGTACGTGCACGCCAACAGCTTCACGCAGCTCAAGATCGTGTCGGCCCGTACCCAGGAGGACCTCGTCACATGCCCCCGGCGCAGCGGCGACAGCCCATTGCTGTAGTCCGGCAACTGCTGGACGAACCGCACCGCCACGAGTTCTTCCAGGCGGTGCGCCTGCTCGAACGCTGGTTCACGCAGCAGGAGAATCTCACGCCGGCCGAGGTGTGGAACGCGCGCCTGCGCTTTCGCAACTCACTGTCGCTGAGCTTTGCGCCCAGCGAGATCGCAGCGCTCAATGTGCATGCCAGGCCTGATCTGGACGCCCGCAACGATGCCGGCGGCGGTGAAGGCGTTGAGCGCACCAGCCTTGTCGAGCGGGTGGAAATGACGCCGGCCTTCATGGGGCTGCTGGGCGTCAATGGCGCCTTGCCGATGTTTTACACAGAGACACTGGCGCACCGCGAGCTGTACCAGCGAGACAGTGCTGCCCGGGCGTTCCTGGACATCTTCCAGCACCGCGCCGTGGTGCTGTTCTACCAGGCCTGGCGCAAGCACCGCCTGCCCCTGCAGTTCGAGCAGGACAGGCGCCGACACTTTTTGCCGCAGGTGCTGTCGCTGGCTGGTGTCGGCCAGTCGGCCCTGCGTGAGCGCCTCAAGGCCGATGAAGGCGGCGTGGCCGATGACGCGCTGGCGCACTACGCGGGCCTGTTGCAGCAGCGGCCCATGTCGGCCTCGCTGATCGGCCGGGTGCTGACGCGCTACTTCCGCGTGCCGGTGGCGGTGGAGCAGTTCATCGGCCGGTGGTTCACCTTGCCAGACAACAGTCAGACCAGCCTGGGGTTGGGATGTGCCCAACTGGGGCAGGGCGCCGTGGTCGGCGAGCGTGTGTGGCAGCGCGATCTGCGCCTGCGCCTCACGCTGGGACCGATGCCGCATGAGCGCTTTTCGCGCTTCCTGCCCGGCGGCCCCGGCGCCAAGGCGCTGCGCGAACTGCTCACGTTGTTCACCGGCGTGTCGCTCGAATACGAGATCCGGCTGAAGCTGCAGGCCTCGGATGTGCGCCCGGCGGTGCTGGACGATCCGGGCACCGAAGGACTTGGGACTGGGGCGCGGTTGGGCTGGGATGCCTTCCTCGTGACCCGGCCTTCACCAGGTGATCGGGACGAGCCAGGCTACGACATCCATTCGCTCGCCTGACCGCAGGCGACCCAGGCATCAACAAACACACAAATCATTCCAGGGAAGACCAAGCGCATGAGCAGCAGCAACTCTCTCAAGACACTCATCTCCAAGCTCAACGAGCCCTGCCGACGTGCGGCCGAGCGTGCCGCCAGCCTGTGCATGTCACGCGGCCATTTCGAGGTGGACCTGGAACACCTGCTGCTGGCCCTGCTGGAGCAGCCGCGCGGCGACCTGGCCTTGTTGTGCCGCCGCTTCGAGGTGCCGGTGTCGGCGCTCAGTGCTGACCTCGAAGCCGAGCTGGGCCGACTGAAGACGGGCAACACACGCACGCCGGTGTTCGGCCCGCACCTGCCCACCTTGCTGGAGCACGCCTGGCTGATCGCCTCGTTGGACACGCAGTCACCGCGCATCCGCAGCGGCCATCTGCTGCTGGCCTTGCTGACGGACACTGGCCTGCGTCAACTGGCCTCGCGGGCCAGCCCGCTGTTCTCACGCTTCAATGTCGATGACCTCAAGCATCGACTGGCAGAGATCACCGAAGGATCCGAAGAGCAGCCCTTGGTTGGCGGTGCGTCCCCATCTACCCACGACACGGGCCTGACTGGCGACACCAGCCGAGGCGCGCCATCGGTCACGCCGGCGCTGGACCAGTTCACCACCAACCTGACCCAGCGTGCCCGTGATGGCAAGCTCGATCCGGTGATCGGCCGTGAAACCGAGATCCGCCAGACCATTGACATCCTGATGCGCCGTCGGCAGAACAACCCCATCCTCACGGGCGAGGCCGGTGTGGGCAAGACGGCCGTGGTCGAAGGCCTGGCACTGCGCATCGCGGCGGGCGATGTGCCCGATCCGCTGCAGGGCGTGGCGCTGCACGTGCTGGACATGGGGCTGTTGCAGGCCGGTGCCAGCGTCAAGGGAGAGTTCGAGAACCGCCTCAAGGGTGTCATCGACGAGGTCAAGAAGAGCCCGCATCCGATCATCCTGTTCATCGACGAGGCGCACACCATGATCGGCGCCGGTGGGCAGGCCGGCCAGAACGACGCCGCCAACCTGCTCAAGCCCGCGCTGGCGCGGGGCGAGTTGCGCACCGTGGCCGCCACCACCTGGAGCGAGTACAAGAAGTACTTCGAGAAGGATGCGGCGCTGGCCCGGCGCTTCCAGGTCGTCAAGGTGGAAGAGCCCAGCGAGCCCGTTGCTGCCGCGATGCTGCGCGCCATGGCCCACCTGATGGAGTCGCACTTCAAGGTGCGCGTGCTGGACGAGGCCATCACCGAGGCCGTGCGCCTGTCGGCGCGCTACATCAGCGGCCGCCAACTGCCCGACAAGGCTGTCAGCGTGCTGGACACCGCCTGCGCCAAGGTGGCGCTGTGCCATAGCGCCGTGCCGGCCCGCCTGGAAGACCAGCACCAGGCCCTGGCACGCCTGGAGACCGAGATCGCCGCCCTGG
>MHCFD02800__coassemble_1561_pt1 | contig 14677 bp, 11 predicted proteins | sample MHCFD02800__metabat2_low_PE_007 | metagenome-assembled genome bin MHCFD02800 | reverse complement strand
CCGCCTGCGCGCGCTCTACCGCTGCACCGTGTGCGAGCGCGAGTACGAATCCGACGACATGGCCACTTGCCCGGCCTACCAGGGCTTCATCTGCTCGCTGTGCTGCTCGCTCGATGCGCGCTGCCAGGACCTGTGCAAGCCGCAGGCGCGCTGGTCGGTGCAGTGGCGCGCGGTCGGCCAGAAGCTGTTGCCGGCGGCGGTGTGGCGTCGGCTGGACACCGAGCTGGGCCACTTCCTGCTCTTGATGATGGTGATCACGCCCCTGCTGGCGCTGCTGTTCGTGCTGATCTTCCAGCACGAGTGGCGCACGCTGGCCGGCGACAACCCCTTGCTGGGCGCCACCTTGGCCGACACGCTGCGCAGCGGCTTCGTCAAGGCTTTTGCGGCATTGCTGCTGGTGTCGGGCGTGGTGGGCTGGTGGCTGGTGCTGGCGCACAAGAGCCGCAAGGTGGCGCAGGAAGAATCCAACCGCCAGACCCACCTGCTGGTGCGCGAGATCGAACTGCACCGCCGCACCGACGAGAAGCTGCAGCAGGCCAAGCAGAGCGCCGACCAGGCCAACCAGGCCAAGAGCCGCTACATCTCGACCATCAGCCACGAACTGCGCACGCCGCTCAACGGCATCCTGGGTTATGCGCAACTGCTCGATGAAGATCAGCGCCTGCCTGATCACGTGAAGCACGCGGTGGGCGTGATCAAGCGCGGCGGTGACCACCTGCTGTCGCTGGTCGAAGGCACGCTGGACATCGCGCGCATCGAGAGCGGCAAGCTCACGCTGGATTCCAAACCGGTGCGCCTTCATGACCTGCTGCGCCAGATCACCGGCCTGATCGAGCACGAGGCCCGCGCCAAGCACCTGCGCTTCGTGGCCGACATCGACCCGGCCCTGCCCGAGGCCGTGCGCGCCGACGAACGCCGCGTGCGCCAGATCCTGATCAACGTGCTGGGCAACGCAGTGAAGTTCACCACCACCGGCCAGGTGACCTTCAAAGTGCGCTACGCCCGCGAGATCGCGCAGGTGGACATCACCGACACCGGGCCGGGCATCGCGCAGGCCGAGCTGGACAAGATTTTCGAGCCCTTCGCGCGCGGTTCATCGGCGGCGGGCAACGCGGCCAGCGGCACGGGCCTGGGCCTGACCATCAGCAAGATGCTGACCGACCTGATGGGCGGCGAGATGAGCGTGACGAGCACGCTGGGGCAGGGCACGACCTTCCGCATCCGCCTGTTCCTGCCGCAGGTGCGCATGGCGGGCGAGCGCCTGGCGGTGGCGCCACGCGGCCAGCGCACGGGCTATGTGGGTGATCGCCGTCGCATCTGGGTGGTGGACAACGAAGAGGCCGACCGTGGCCTGTTGGTGCGCATCCTGGAGCCGCTGGGCTTCGAGGTGACGCCGTTCGCCTCTGGCGTGGACTGCCTGGCCGGCCTGCGCGTGTGCCCGCCGGCGCAGCAGCCGCACGCGGTGTTCATGGACCTGGCCATGCCCGGGCTGGATGGCTGGGCCACGCTGCGCGCCATCCGCACCGAGGGCCTGAGCGAGGCGCCCGCCGCCATCGTGTCGGCCAACGCCTTCGACAAGGCGCTGGAGAACGATGTGGGCATCGCGCCGGAGGATTTCATCGTCAAGCCCGTGCGGGTGGCGGAGCTGCTGGACTGGCTTGGGCGCAGGCTCTCGCTGCAGTGGATCGAAACGGAGCGCGCCCCGAGTCCGGTGGCCGCTGCGGGCGCCGAGCCGCCATCGACAGAAACAGCTGCTGGCGACGGCGCGGCCGAAGCCCTGCCATCGATGGATGCCTTGCGCACTCTGGAAGATCAGGTCCACACCGGCTACATCCGGGGCGTGCACAAGGTGCTCGACCAGATCGTCGCGGCCGAGCCGCAATGCGAGCCCTTCGTGCAGCGTCTGCGGGGCATGGCCAGGCTGTTCCAGCTCGACGCCATGGCCGAGGTGCTGCGCGAGGCACTGGAGCGCCGCGAGGGCGAACCCGCAGCCGGTGCGCCGGCCGTAAAGGCACAATCCGGGGCCTGACGACCTCGTCACCCCGTTCGTCATTTCGTTCGCTACCCCACAGCTTTTCCACCATGTTCGACCGCCTCGACCGCAGCCGCACCGATGTCGTGCTCATCGTCGACGATGTGCCGGACAACCTGTCGCTGCTGCACGATGCGCTCGACGAGGAGGGCTACACCGTGCTGGTGGCCACGCATGGCGAGGCCGCCCTGCAGCGCGCCACGCAGGCCGTGCCCGACATCATCCTGCTGGACGCGCTGATGCCCGGCATGGACGGCTTCGAGGTGGCGCGTCGCCTGAAAGCGCTGCCCGAGACCAGCCACATCCCCATCGTCTTCATGACTGGCTTGAGCGAGACGGAGCACGTGGTGGCCGCCTTCCAGGCCGGTGGCGTGGACTACGTGGTCAAGCCCATCCGCCCACGCGAGGTGCTGGCCCGCATCGAAGCGCACATGCAGAGCGCCCGCCAGGCGCGCCAAGCCCGCAATGCGCTCGATGCCTTCGGCCATGCCTCGCTGACGGTGCGCGTGAGCGATGGCCGCGTGCTGTGGCAGACACCGCTGGCGCGCAAGCTGCTGCAGACCTACTTCGACACACCTGAATCCGTGGCGCCCGCCGAACTGGCCGACTGGCTGCAGCAGGTCGCGCCCAAACCTGGCGCTGATGGCGCATTGCCGCCGCCCGTCACCCCTGCGCCCACCTGGGCCGTGAACCAGGGCGCCAGCCGCCTGAGCTTCGCGCTGCACGAGCCCACGGGTGACGACGAATGGCTGCTGGTGATGCAGGAAAGCTCCGACCAGGCCGCCATCGACGCGCTCACGCAGGAGTTCAAGCTCACCGCCCGCGAAGGCGAGGTGCTGTACTGGGTGGTGCGCGGCAAGACCAACCGCGACATCGGCGACATCCTGGGCAGCAGCCCGGCCACGGTCAAGAAGCAACTGGAGCACGTGTTCGCCAAGCTGGGCGTGGAGACGCGTACGGCCGCCGCCGGCCTGGCCATGAGCCGCGTGGCGCAGCTCAAGATGCGCTGAGAGGGGCTTGCCGCCAGGCGTTACAGTGCGGCATCGCCACGCTGACCCGAGCGCGCATGACGACGACCACGCCTGACATCTCCATCGCCATCCCGGCTCACAATGAAGAGCGCTACATCGGCCGCTGCATCGAGAGCGTGTTCTTGTCCGCGCAGCGTGCGCACGTGAACGCCGAAGTGGTCGTGGCGCTGAACCGCTGCAGCGACCGCACCCAGGCCATCGCCGAATCGCTGGGTGCCCGCTGTGTGGCGGAAGAGCGCAAGTGCATCGCCGCCGTCCGCAATGCGGCCGTGCGTGGCGGCACCGCCCGCGCCCTGGCCACCATCGATGCCGACAGCTGGATGCAGCCGCACACCATGGCCGCGCTGATCCGTCATGTGAATGACGACCGCTATGTCGGTGGCGGCGCGACCATCTGGCCGGAGCGCTGGTCGGCGGGGATCGTGTTCACGGGCTTCGTGGTGGCGCGCTACGTGGTCGGCAAAGGCATCTCGGCCGGCATGTTCTGGTGCCAGCGCGACACCTTCGAGGCGCTCGGTGGCTTCGACGAGCGCATGGTCAGCGTGGAAGACGTGGATTTCGCGGTGCGACTCAAGGCACTGGGCAAGGCCCGGGGGCAGCGTTTCGGCACGCTCTGGCGTGGCGGCATCATCACCTCGTGCCGCAAGTTCGATCAGTTCGGCGATTGGTACCTGGTGCGCAACCCCGCCATGGTGCGGCGCATGTTCGATGGGCATGACCGCAGTGTGGCGGATCACTACTGGTACGACGTGGAGCGTTGAGCCTTCGGCTCACATCGGCTTGAACAGGTGCGCGTAGCTGCGGCTCACGCTCAGCTTTTCCGGCCGACCCTTCAGGAACAGGTGGATGCGGCCCGTGTCCTCGCGCACCACGCGGTCGATCAGGGTGGTGCGCACCAGCGTGCCCCGGTGCACCTGAAGGAACTGCGTGGCATCGAGCCGGGGTGACAGTTCACGCAGCGGCGTGCGGATCAGCAGTTCGCGCTCGGCCGTCACCACGCGCACGTACTTGTCGTCGGCGGCGAAGTAGTGGATGTCGGCCACGGGCACCATGTGCACGGTGGAGCCCACCCCCGCCTGGATGACGGTGAGCGGCGGTTCCGCCGTGCGCACGCCCAGCAGCGCCTTGATGGGCGCCAGCGCGGCCGCGTCATCACTGCCCTGGCGCTCACGCAGGCGGCCAGCCAGGCGTTCGCAGGTCAGGGCCAGGCGCTCGGCCACCACGGGCTTGAGCACGTAGTCCGTTGCGGCCTGCTCGAAGGCGTCGACGGCGTAGCGGTCGAAGGCGGTCACGAACACGGTCAGCGGCAGAGGCTGGCCTTCGGGCCAGTCGTCGACGATGCTCTGGGCGGCGTCCAGGCCGTTGCGCTCGGGCATGCGGATGTCCATGAAGACGATGTCCGGACGGTGCAGCTGGGCAGCTTCCACGGCCGAATCGCCGTCGTGCACCACCGCGCAGATGCGCAGTGCTGGCCACAGGCGCGTCAGCGTGCGGGCCAGGTCGCGGGCCAGCAGGGGTTCGTCCTCGGCGATGAGGGCACAGGCAGCTGGATAGGTCATGACGCGGTGGCGTTGAGGGGCAGGCGCAGCGTCACCTCGGTGGTGTTGCTGCTGCTCAGGTGGAGAAGATCGACACTGGCGGCCTCGCCATACAGGGCTGCCAGCCGGTCACGCACGAAGCGCAGGCCGAAGCCACTGCCCGACGGGTTCAAGGGGCTCAATGCGTTGGATGATGGCGTCGGTGCGTCGGGCGAGGCATTCGCGGCATGCTCGGCCGGGATGCCGGAATTGCACACCCGAAGCACCAGTTGCTGGCCTTGGGCCATGGCCGAGACGCTGAGCATGCCGCCATCCTTGCGCGCTTCCAGGCCATGCTTGATCGCGTTCTCCACCAGCGGCTGCAGCAGCATCGCGGGCACGGGTGTGTCGCGAAGCTCATCAGGCAGGGTGAGCTGCGGGCGCAGGCGATCGCCCATGCGGAACTGCATCAGCCAAAGGTAATCGGCGGTCAAACGGAACTCTTCGCCCAGGCCATGCTGGGTGGCGCGGCTGCCCGCCAGCGTCGAGCGCAGGAAATCGATCAGGTGCGTCAGCATGCTGCGGGCCTGCGCCGGGTTGTCGTCGATCAGCACATACAGGTTCGACAAGGTGTTGAACAGCATGTGCGGGTCCAGCTGGGAGCGCAGCAGGTCGAGCTGCGCCTGGGCGCTGAGCTTGCGGGCGGTCGCTTCGCGCGCCTGGCTCAGCGCGTGGCGGTCCTGAAAATACTCGAACACATACACGACGATGGTGCCGTAGAGCGTGTTGAAGAGGCCGACCTCGAAGGGCGGATAGGCCTGTGGCAGGCTGGCGCCCAAGGGGCTGCCGAGCAGACCGATGAAGAGCTGCCGGGACAACCATGCGGATGCACAGACCGTGAGCAGGGATGTCCCCACCATCCGCCACTTCACGGTGCCGGGCAAGCCTTTGTACAGCCCCAGGCGCGCATGACGCGCCTGCGCATCGGGCATGGCGCGCCAGCCCCTGCGCGCCAGGATCAGCATGACGGTGCCGTTGAGGAACAGGGCGCACAGGCCGATGCAGTGCATCCAGAGCAGGTAATAGGGCAGGCCCATGACCTGGGTGAGCTTGGGGTCCAGCCTTTCGGTGGCATGCATGGACAGGGCGCCAACCAGCACCAGCAGTTCATTGACGATGAACAGCCGTGTCATGACATGGCGCCACTTCAGAGTGGGCGGGTAGGGCGCTGGGTGGTGCATGGCGTGCGTCGTCGTGTCCATGGAGGGTAGCGGCGGTGCGGGGGCGCGTGTCGGCTGTCGGGCGAATCGCGGATGGGTTGTGCGAATGGTGCCTTGGGCGCCGCCAGCGGCATCGGGGCATTTTCCCGAGGGAGGTGGCGCAACTGGCGGCGTGAGCGACGTCCTTCGGCGCCAGGGCCCGCGATCGGTCGCCGGGTGTTGGTGCAGGCCTCGCGCATTTCCTAGAGTCGGTCTCGATGACACGGGCCTCATCACCCCGACAAGCAAAGGGATCGACATGACACATCAGAGGACGATGCACGCGCTGCTCAGCGCGTGCCTGGGTATGGCGGCACTGGCTTCGGCCCACGCCGGCCCCGTGGTGACCGTGACCGAGGGCCAGCTGTCAGGGTTGACGCAGGACGGGCTGAACAAGTTCTTCGGCATCCGCTACGCCAGTCCGCCGGTGGGCGCCTTGCGCTGGGCGGCACCCCAGCCACCGCAGGCCTGGTCCGGCGTGCGCGAGGCCACCCAGTTCGGCGCCTCCTGCCCGCAACCGCAGGAGCCTTTCGCCGACAACCTGCTCAACAGCGAGGACTGTCTGAGCCTGAACGTCTACACCCCGGCCACGCCCAGCACCAAGCCCCGTCCCGTGATTGTCTGGATCCCGGGTGGTGGTGCGGTGTTGGGCTCGGCACGCCAGTACGACGCCACCTACCTGGCCCAGCAGTCCCAGGCCGTGGTGGTGACCATGAACTATCGCCTGGGGGCGCTGGGCTACCTTTGGACCTCCGGCATGGCCGGCGAGAAGAAGGGGCACAACTTCTCGCTGCAGGACCAGCAGGCCGCGCTGCGCTGGGTGCAGCGCAACGTCGCGGCCTTCAATGGTGACCCGAAAAACATCACGCTGTCGGGGGAATCGGTGGGCTCGATCTCGGTGTCGCTGCACCTGGTCTCTCCCACGGCCGCAGGCCTGTTCCACCGTGTGCTGATGGCCAGCGGGATCGTGCCGCCGGCCATCGACACGCCGGCCAAGGCGGCTGCCAAGGGCGATGCCTATGCGCAGACCGTGGGTTGCCCCGCCGGGCCTGACCAGATGGCCTGCCTGCGCGCCAAGCCGGTGGCCGATCTGATCCGTGCCTCGCCCACCTACGCCGACATCGGCCGTGTGGGCGATGTCTACTGGAAGAGCTTCGTCGACGGCGAGGTGGTCACGGACAACGTCTTCCCCGCGCTCTCGAAGGGGCAGTTCAACAAGGTGCCCATCATGGTGGGCTCGACGAAAGACGAAGGGCGTGGCTTCATCCCCCTGGGCTACGACCTGGACGGCAGCGCCATGACCGAGGCGGAGTACGTGGCCGCCGTCAAGGGCTTCATCGGCCCCTTCGTGCAGCCGGTGATGACCGAGTGGCTCTACCCTTCGGCCAAGCTGGGCAACCCGTCGCTGGCCTTCTCGCAGTTCCTCACGGACGGTGGTTTCGCCTGCCAGTCCAACGAGGTGGCGCTGAAAGCCTCCAGCCATGTGCCGGTCTACACCTACGAGTTCGCGGACCGCAACGCGCCGGAGTACGTGCCGTCGCCGTACATGCCCTCGGGCGCCTTCCATGCGGCGGACCTGCTGTACTGGTTCCAGTCGCCGGTGGGCAATGCGCCCTTGACGCTCAACGCCGCGCAACGCCGCCTGTCGGATCAGATGATCCGCTACTGGAAGCGCTTCGCCGAGACCGGTGACCCCAACCTGCCGGCAGGCTCGTCGGACCCGGCATGGCCCCGCTACAACAAGCTGAGCACGCCCTACCTGACGCTGGTGCCCGATGCGATCACCGTGCAGGACTGGGGAGCGTTCCAGCGCGCGCACCAGTGCGGCACATGGTCGACGCTGTATGTGATGCGGGCCTTGGGCCTGTCCTGACTGGCTGAACGCTCAGAGCTTGGGCAGCTCCAGCGCCTGGGGCTCGTGGCCCTGTGCGACCAGCCAGTCGCGCAGGGCCAGGCCCGTGGAGGAGGGCCAGTAGCGCGCCTTCGCGGGTTCGATCCGCTTGTAGTCGGCCAGCTCGTCGCCCAGCACGATGCTGCCGGTGGCCGGCACGTGGTAGGCGATGATGATCTGGTTCATGCGCTCGAAGCGGTAATGGCCGATGAAGTTCACGCCCGTGGCCTGCAGGCTGAGTTCTTCTTCCACCTCGCGGGCGATGGCTTCTTCGGGGCTGGGATCGGTCTTCTCCAGGAAGCCGGTGATCAGCGCATAGAAGGGCGCGGCCCAGGCCTTGTTGCGTGCCAGGATGATGTGGCCTTCGTGCTCGACGACCGCCGCGACCACGGGCGTCGGATTGTCCCAGTGGGTGTAGCCGCAGCCCTGGTCCGGACAGCTGTTGCGCATGACGCCCAGGTCCAGCCTGGGTTGCAGCGGCTTGGCGCATTGGGGGCAGTAGGTGAAGGCCATCGTGTTTCCTCGGCGTGGTTTTTGGCGGCGGCTCAGCGTGGGGGCGGCCGCCTCATCTTGATCAGGGCACCCTGCAGGCGCGTGGAGCAGGCCGCCAGTGTCTCCCGGTGCACGGCGGGCAGCCCCGCCCAGCATGCCTCGAATCCTGCCAGAGCCTGGCTGAACGTGGTGTGACTGCCCGCGAAGGCGATCTCGTTGCCGCCTTCGGTCGATTCGATCGTGATCATGCCGCCCTCGAAGGCCTGATCCAGGCGTTTGAGGATCTGGCGCGTCGCGTCGGTGTCGGCCTGCACATTGGCCACCAGCAGGCCCCGCGGCGTTAGCGCCTGGCGGCAGTGCGTGTAGAAACGTTTTGAGCACAGCGCGTCGGGCAGGCCGTCGCCGGTGAACCCGTCCACCAGGATCAGGTCGTAGCTGCGCGGAGGCTGGGCCACGAATTGGGCGCCGTCTGCACAGACGATGCGCAGGCGCTCGCTGTCGGGCGGGATGTGGAAGTCATCGCGCAGGTCGATCACGCCGGGATTGATCTCCACGGCGGTGAGGTCGGCCTCGGGCACATGCCGGTGCAGGTACTTGAGCATGGAGCCCCCACCCAAGCCGATCATCAGCACGCTGCGCGGCGCGGGGCCCAGCAGCAGAAGGCCCATCATCGACCGGGTGTAGTCCAGCACCAGCTCGTCCGGCGCCTCCAGCCGCATGCAGCTCTGGATCAGCGAGGTCTCGAAGCTCAGCGAGACGGTCTGGCGGTTGGTGTGGAGTCGGGGCGATTCGGTCACGGCGCGGCCAGTGTAGGGGATACGCCGACTTCGGGCCTTCCGATACGCCATGTGGCGTATTTCGCTTTTGCGGACCCCTGGGCACACTGAATCCATCCGATCGACAAGGTCTCCAGACAGGAAACCGAAGCGGCCGGGGACAGGCACACATCCCACTGCTATCAATCACCGCTTCAAAGGAGCGTCCTCTCATGAACATTTCCCGTCGCAGCGCCGTCCAATCGCTGTCCGCCATCGCCCTGGGCGTGGCCGGCCTCGCATTCAGCACCGTGGCGCAAGCCGCCGACACCATCAAGGTCGGCGTGCTGCACTCGCTGTCGGGCACCATGGCCATCTCGGAAACGGTGCTCAAGGACACCGTGCTGATGGCCATCGACGAGATCAACGCCAAGGGCGGCCTGCTGGGCAAGAAGCTCGAGCCCGTGGTGGTGGACCCGGCCTCCAACTGGCCCCTGTTCGCTGAAAAGGCCAAGCAACTGCTGACGCAGGACAAGGTCGCCGTGACCTTCGGCTGCTGGACCTCGGTGTCGCGCAAGTCGGTGCTGCCGGTCTACAAGGAAAACAACGGCCTGCTGTTCTACCCCGTGCAGTACGAGGGTGAAGAGCTCGAGAAGAACGTGTTCTACACCGGCGCCGCGCCCAACCAGCAGGCCATCCCCGCTGTGGAATACCTGATGAGCAAGGACGGCGGCTCGGCCAAGCGCTTCGTGCTGCTGGGCACCGACTACGTCTATCCGCGCACCACCAACAAGATCCTGCGCGCCTTCCTGAAGAGCAAGGGCGTGGCCGATGCGGACATCATGGAGGAGTACACCCCCTTCGGTCACTCCGACTACCAGACCATCATCGCCAAGATCAAGAAGTTCTCGTCCGAAGGCAAGAAGACGGCCGTGGTTTCCACCATCAACGGTGACTCCAACGTGCCCTTCTACAAGGAACTGGGCAACCAGGGCCTGAAGGCCAAGGACGTGCCCGTGGTCGCCTTCTCCGTGGGTGAAGAAGAGCTGCGTGGCGTGGACACCAAGCCCCTGGTCGGCCACCTGGCCGCCTGGAACTACTTCATGAGCATCAAGAACCCGACCAACGCCGAGTTCATCAAGAAGTGGACGGCTTACGCCAAGGCCAAAAACATCCCCGGCCACAAGGACAAGCCCCTGACCAACGATCCGATGGAAGCCACCTACATCGGCATCAACATGTGGGCCCAGGCTGTCAAGAAGGCTGGCAGCACCGACACCGACAAGGTGATCGCGGCGATGGCTGGCCAGACCTTCCCGGCCCCGGGCGGCTTCATGTCCAAGATGGACGAGAAGAACCACCACCTGCACAAGCCCGTGTTCATCGGTGAAGTCAAGGCCGACGGCCAGTTCAAGGTGGTCTGGAAGACCCCGGGCCCGGTCAAGGCCCAGCCCTGGAGCCCGTACATCCCCGGCAACGACAAGAAGAAGGATGAGCCGGAGAACTGATCTCGTCGTCGGAAAGCGAGCGAGTGCCCGTCCTCGTGCGGGCCTGAGCAGAGCTTGAACGCTCGGCCCAGGCCCAGACGGGCAGAACCTTGAAGCAGAGCGGTTCGCCCCCTGGGGGCTTCTCCAGGGGGCGTCTTTTTTGACCGCCGCAGACCACAAGACAGGAACGATCCCTGTGAAAAAAGATGTACTGAGCATCACCACACGCTCGCTGCTGGCCGCTGTTGCGCTGGCAGGCGGGCTGTTCTGGCAAGGTGCCGCGCACGCACTCACGGCCGATGAGGCCTACAGCGTGTCCGCTGGCGAGAACGACGACCGCATCGCCGCCCTGCAGAAGCTGCAGGCCAAAGGCGAAGACTCGGCCTTGGCCGCACTGCTCGAGGCCCTGATGGCCGACAGCGTCAAAGTGGCCGGCAAGAAGGTCTACATCATCGACGGCGAAGAAGCGAAGGACGCCGCCACCGGTCAGGTAGTGCCGCTGCCCGCCGATGCCGAAGACGTCGTCAACAACAACCGCATGGGCAGCGAGATCGAGGCCGCGCTGGCCGCCGGCAAGCTCGCATCGCCCGACGCCGCCGTGCGTTCGGAGGCCATCGATTCGCTGGCCAACGCCGCCGACGAATCCAAGCTGCCCGTGATCGACAAGGCCCTGGCCGCCGAGACCGACGCCAAGCTCAAGGCCCGCCTGGCCTCCGTGCGCGCCAAGGCCCTGCTGGCCGCCACCGACCCCGCCCGCCGCATCGAGGCGGCCGAGGCGCTGGGTGCCCAGGGCAACCCCGAGGCCCGCGCCATGCTGATGGAACGCATGGCCGATGGCGGCGAAACCGACGTGAAGGTGCAGAGCGCGCTGCGCACGGCGCTGGACAGCGTCAACAGCAAGCTGGCCTGGGGCGAGCGTGCTGGCGTGGTCTTCACCGGCATCAGCCTGGGCTCGATCCTGCTGCTGGCCGCGCTGGGCCTGGCCATCACCTACGGCCTGATGGGCGTGATCAACATGGCCCACGGCGAGCTGATGATGATCGGCGCCTACGCCACCTATGTGGTGCAGAACGTGTTCCGCCACTACTTCCCGGATGCGTTCGGCTGGTACATCCTGCCGGCCATCCCGGCCGCCTTCCTGGCGTCGGCCTTGGTGGGCGCGGTGCTGGAGCGCAGCGTGTTCCGCTTCCTCTACGGCCGCCCGCTGGAAACACTGCTGGCTTCCTGGGGCATCAGCCTGGTGCTGATGCAGGCCGTGCGCAGCCTGTTCGGCGCGCAGAACGTGCAGGTCGAGAACCCTGGCTGGCTCTCGGGCGGCTACGACATCCTGAGCAACCTCACGCTGCCCTACAACCGGCTGGCCATCATCGTGTTCGCCGGCCTGGTGCTGCTGGGCATGACCTTGCTGATCGCCAAGACGCGCATGGGCCTGTTCGTGCGCAGCGTGACGCAGAACCGCCCGATGGCCTCGTGCATGGGTGTGAACACAGCCCGTGTGGACACCATGGCCTTCTCGCTGGGCGCGGGCATCGCCGGCCTGGCGGGCTGTGCGCTCTCGCAGATCGGCAACGTGGGCCCTGACCTCGGCCAGAACTACATCGTGGACTCGTTCATGGTGGTGGTGCTGGGCGGCGTGGGCCAGATCGCGGGCACGGTGTACGCGGCACTGGGCCTGGGCATCGTCAACAAGTTCCTGGAAGGCTGGACCGGCGCGGTGCTGGCCAAGATCTTCGTGCTGGTCATCGTGGTGATCTTCATCCAGAAGCGCCCGCAAGGCCTCTTCGCCATGAAGGGCCGCAGTGCCGAAGCCTGACACGAAGGAACCAATCAAATGAGTGCTGTGATGACTTCTCCGAGCCTGACGCTGGCGGTGCCCACCGTGCCCAACAGCGCGCTGGGTCCCAAGGGCTGGACGGCCCTGATCGCCGCGGTGATCACCGTGGTGGTGCTGGCACCGGCGCTGAACCTGCTGGTGCCGACGGACAGCGTGTTCCACCTGTCCGACTACGCCCTGTCGCTGATCGCCAAGATCATGTGCTACGCCATCTGCGCGCTGGCCATGGACCTGATCTGGGGCTATACCGGCATCCTGTCGCTGGGCCATGGCCTGTTCTTCGCGCTGGGGGGCTATGCCATGGGCATGTACCTGATGCGTCAGATCGGCCGTGACGGCAGCTACAAGAGCGATCTGCCCGACTTCATGGTCTTCCTGGACTGGAAGACCGTGCCCTGGCACTGGACCTTCAGCGAATCCTTCATCGCCCAGATGATCCTGGTGGTGCTGGTGCCGGGCCTGCTGGCCTTCGTGTTCGGTTTCTTCGCCTTCCGCTCGCGCATCAAGGGCGTGTACTTCTCGATCATCACGCAGGCGATGACCTTCGCCGCGATGCTGTTCTTCTTCCGCAATGAAACGGGCTTCGGCGGCAACAACGGCTTCACCGACTTCAAGCGCATCCTGGGCATCACCATCGCGCAGCCGTCCACCCGCATGGCGCTGTTCGTGATCACGGGCCTCACGCTGATCGGCTTCTACCTGATGGCGCGCTGGCTGGTGAACACCAAGTTCGGGCGCGTGCTGCAGGCCATCCGTGATGCCGAGAACCGCGTCATGTTCTGCGGCTACAACCCGCTGGCCTACAAGCTGGCCATCTGGACGCTGTCGGCCATGATGTGCGGCATCGCCGGCGCCCTGTACGTGCCGCAGGTGGGCATCATCAACCCGAGCGAGATGTCGCCGGCCGCGGGCATCGAGATGGCGATCTGGGCGGCGGTGGGTGGTCGCGCCACGCTGATCGGCCCGATCATCGGCGCCTTCTTCGTCAACGGCGCCAAGAGCTGGTTCACCGTGGCCTTCCCGGAGTTCTGGCTGTACTTCCTGGGCCTGCTGTTCATCCTGGTCACGCTGTTCCTGCCGCAGGGCATCGTGGGCGGCGTCAAGAAGCTCCTCAACAAGAACAAGGCCGAGGTGAAGGCATGACCCCCGATCTGATGGAAGAAGGCACGGTCACGCTGAACCGCGCCAAAGGCGTATCGACAAGCGCCGGCGAATCCGGCGGGCGCGAGGCCTCGTATGGCCGCCTGGTCGAGCCCGGCCAGCTGGACGTGGCCCATGGCACCATCCTGTACCTGGACGACATCTCGGTCAGCTTCGATGGCTTCAAGGCCTTGAACAAGCTCAGCCTGAACATCGCCGTCGGCGAGATGCGCTGCATCATCGGCCCCAACGGCGCCGGCAAGACCACGATGATGGACGTGATCACCGGCAAGACCCGGCCCGACGTGGGCAAGGCCTTCTTCGGCTCGACCATCGACCTGCTGTCTATGCGCGAGAACGAGATCGCGCAGGCGGGCATCGGCCGCAAGTTCCAGAAGCCCACGGTGTTCGAGCAGCTCAGCGTGTTCGAAAACCTGGAGCTGGCGCTCAAGGCCGATCGCCGGGCACTGTCGTCCATCTTCTTCAAGCTGGACAGCGCGCAGCTCGACCGCATCGCCGAGATGCTCAAGCTGATCCACCTGAAGGACCATGCCCAGCGCACGGCCGGTCTGCTGTCGCACGGCCAGAAGCAATGGCTGGAGATCGGCATGCTGCTGATGCAGGACCCGAAGCTGCTGCTGCTCGACGAGCCGGTGGCCGGCATGACCGATGAAGAGACCGAGCGCACCGCCGAGCTGTTCCTCTCGCTCGAAGGCGCGCACTCGCTGGTCGTCGTCGAGCACGACATGAAGTTCATCAACGAGCTGACCACGCGCGGTGCCACGGCCGACAAGAAGAAGGTGACCGTGCTGCACGAAGGCTCGGTGCTGGCCGAAGGCACGCTGGCGCAAGTGCAGGCCAACGACAAGGTCGTCGAAGTCTACCTAGGCAGATAAGCCATGCTCAACGTTGAACAAGTCAACCAATACTACGGCGGCTCGCACATCCTGCGTGGCCTGGGTTTCGAGGCCAAGGTGGGCGAGGTCACTGTCGTCCTGGGCCGCAACGGCGTGGGCAAGACCACGCTGCTCAAGAGCCTGATGGGCCTGGTGCCGATCAAGTCCGGCGCGATCAAGCTCGATGGGCAAACCATCGACAAGCTCAAGCCCTACGAGCGCGTGCGTCTGGGCGTGGGCTACGTGCCCCAGGGCCGCGAGATCTTCGGGCGCCTCACGGTGGCCGAGAACCTGCAGATGGGCCTGGCCAGCAAGCCGGGCAGCACGCCCTTTCCGGAGCAAC
>MHCFD02800__coassemble_1553_pt1 | contig 14758 bp, 10 predicted proteins | sample MHCFD02800__metabat2_low_PE_007 | metagenome-assembled genome bin MHCFD02800 | reverse complement strand
GAAGAGCGCACCGTCGGCCCCAGCCTGGGCGCCGACAACATCAAGATGGGCTTCGACAGCCTGCTGTACGGCTTCATCGCCATCTCGGTGTTCATGGTGCTGTACTACCTGTTGTTCGGCGTGTTCTCCACGATCGCGCTGACCGTCAACCTGTTCCTGCTGGTGGCCGTGCTGTCCATGCTGCAGGCCACGCTGACGCTGCCCGGCATCGCGGCCATCGCCCTGACGCTGGGCATGGCCATCGACTCCAACGTGCTGATCAACGAGCGCGTGCGTGAGGAGTTGCGCAACGGCGCGGCGCCGCAGTCGGCCATCAACGCGGGTTACGAGCACGCCTGGGCGACGATTCTCGACTCGAACGTGACCACCCTCATCGCGGGCCTGGCCCTGCTGGCCTTCGGTTCGGGCCCGGTGCGCGGCTTCGCCGTGGTGCACTGCCTGGGCATCCTGACGTCGATGTTCTCTGCCGTGTTCTTCTCGCGTGGCCTGGTCAACCTCTGGTACGGCCGCCAGAAAAAGCTCAAGAGCGTGTCCATCGGACAGGTCTGGAAGCCCCAGGAATAAGAAGAGGAGCGACGCACCATGGAATTCTTTCGCATCAAGCGCGACATCCCGTTCATGCGGCATGCGCTGATCTTCAACATCATCTCGTTCCTGACCTTCGCCGCCGCCGTCTTCTTCCTGGTCACCCGGGGCCTGCACTTCTCCATCGAGTTCACCGGTGGTTCGGTGCTCGAGATGCAGTACGCCCAGAGCGCCGACCTGGCCAAGACCCGCCACGCCGTCGAGGCGCTCAAGCTGGGCGAGGTGCAGGTGCAGAACTTCGGCACCTCGCGCGATGTGCTGATCCGCATCCCGCTGCGTGAGGGCATGAAGCAGGCCGAGGTGGTCAGCAAGGTGTTCGACGCCGTGTGCAAGGCCGAGAACGGCCAGGTCTCGCAGGTGCAGACCGACCATGGCGAGAAGCCCGTCTGCAAGGCCGGTGCAGCCGAGCCCGTGTCGCTGCAGCGCAGCGAGTTCGTCGGCCCGCAGGTGGGCTCCGAGCTGGCCCATGACGGCGCCATGGCCCTGCTGGTGACCGTGATCGGCATCATGGCCTACCTGGCCTTCCGCTTCGAGTGGAAGTTCGCCGTGGCCGGCATCATCGCCAACCTGCACGACGTGGTCATCATCCTGGGCTTCTTCGCCTACTTCCAGTGGGAGTTCTCGCTGTCGGTGCTGGCGGCGATCCTGGCGGTGCTGGGCTACTCGGTGAACGAATCGGTCGTGATCTTCGACCGGATCCGCGAGGCCTTCCGCAAGTACCGCAAGCTGAACACGCACGAGGTCATCGACCACGCCATCACCAGCACCATGAGCCGCACGATCATCACCCACGGCTCCACGCAGATGATGGTGGGCTCCATGCTGATCTTCGGCGGCCCCACGCTGCACTACTTCGCGCTCGCGCTGACCATCGGCATCCTGTTCGGCATCTACTCCTCGGTGTTCGTGGCCGCGGCCCTGGCCATGTGGCTGGGCGTCAAACGCGAAGACCTGATGAAAAACACCAGAAAAGAGACCGATCCCAACGATCCGAACTCTGGCGCCGTGGTGTAGAGTGGTTCTTCACTGAACACTTGGGGGGTGTTTGCCGTGGGCTGATGCGCCCCCCGCCCGGTCTATGCCCGTTGGCTCGCCCAGGGACCTCGCCGTCCTGGCTCGTCGCACCTACCTGGAGTCCCTGCGCCAAGGCGTCGGTGACCTGGTGGCGGCTTGCGTGAACGGGGCGCGGCTGCTGGCCGCACAGTCGGCAGAGCCAGCGCTGTATGCCCGGCGTCGCGATCTGGTGCTGGACCTGCCGCGCCTGTCGGGCACCTGGAACGAGGCCCTGCTGGGCCACCTGGGCGAGGCCCTCGATTCCCTCAGCCATGGCCGTGCCGTGGTCACCCGGCCTGCGGGCCTGGACGACCCCTCGGGGCAGTTCAGCCTGGTCGATGACGCCGTCATCGAGCTGGACATGATGGTCTCGCGCCTGGGCCAGACCGTGGCCGACAAGGCCGGCTGGGAATACACCGACCTGTGCTCACGCCTGAGCACGCTCGAAGACCGCGACGAAGTGGCCCTGGACAGCCGCGGCGAGGTGCTCAAGCCCGCCGCGCTGGCGCGCTGGGTGCTCGACGCCTGGATGCACACCACCCTGGGCGTGGACCACTGGCGGACCCTGCAGAACGTGGTGCACGACGAGGTGGCGCTGCTGGCCGAAGGGGCCTACCACGATGCCAACCGCGTGCTGCTGGACCACGGCGTGCGGCCAGAGATCGACCTGCGTCCCTTCATCCGACGCGCCAAGGACGCGGGCGTGGTGCGGCCGCTGGCGCCTTCGCCGGGCGTGGTGACGCCGGGTTCCGGCGGTGGGCGTGTGGGCGGCGGCGCGAATGGTGGTGCGAGTGGCGGCGGGCAAGGTGCTGGCCACGGTGGCGGAGCTGGGCCCGGCGGTGCCGGGGGGGGCGCTTTCCCAGGTGCAGGTGCAGGTGCTGGTGGTGCCGGTGGCGCCACAGCCTTGACCGGCCAGACCAACCGCGTGACCGGCCCGGGACACCTGCCTTCGGGCCGAGGCGGCAGCTACGACGAAACCCGCCTGATGACGCAGACGCCTGCGCTGCGCACCTCGGGCCAGGGGCAGGCGGCGCTGGGCAAGCTCAACCAGCTCGTGGCCCGCCAGGTGCCGGGCTTCGACCCCACCGCGCCGCTGAGCGATTCGCAGCGCGTCCCCGTGGGCGGTGCGCTGAACCAGGCCATGGCCTCCGCCCAGCAGGCGGTGCAGCGGCAGGCCGATACCGCGGGTGGCATGGCGCCGGATCCCGGCTCCCTGGTGCGGGAGTTCCAGGCCCGCAAGCAATCGCTCAAGCAGGCCGCCGCCAGCGACAGCGAGCGCGCGATCATCGAGATCGTGGCGCTGCTGTTCCAGAGCATCCTGATGGAAGAGCGCCTGCCCGCCACCGTGCGCGTGTGGTTCGCGCGGCTGCAGATGCCGGTGCTGCGCGTGGCCGTGGCCGAGCCGGATTTCTTCGCCACGCTGGACCACCCGGCCCGCCTGCTGATCGACCGCATGGGCGGCTGCGTGATGGGGTTCGCCGGCGCGGCGCAGAACGGCGACAGCGACCAGCTGCACAAGGAGATCAAGCGCATCGTGCAGACCATCGAGGCCTACCCGGACACCGGCCGGCGCGTCTTCCAGACGGTGCTGGTGGAGTTCGAGCGCTTCCTGGTCAGCTACTTCCGCGAGGGCAACGAGGCCAGCCGCAAGGGCGTCTCGCTGGCCCAGCAGCTGGAGCAGCGCGAGGCCTATGCCATCCAGTACACGATCGAGCTGCGCAAGATGCTCGAAGCCGTGCCGGTGCACGAGGGCGTGCGCGAGTTCCTGTTCAAGGTCTGGGCCGATGTGCTGGGGCAGAGCGCGGTGCTCTCGGGGCCTGCGTCGGAAGAGACGCGCTTGCTCAAGCGCCTGGCCGGCGACCTGATCTGGTCGGCCAGCGCCAAGACCACGCGTGAGGAACGCACCGAGGTGCTGCAGCGCCTGCCGCCCTTGCTCAAGCTGCTGCGTGAGGGCATGGGCCAGGCGGGCGTGTCGGTGGAGCGTCAGGACGAGCACGTGCGCGATCTGAATGCCGCCCTGGCGGCGGCCTTCGCGGCCAAGTCGGCGGCCATCTCGACCGAGCGCCTGGGTGAGATCACCGAGAAGCTCGAGGCGCTCGACGAGTTGCTGCCCGAGCTGGGCGATGTCGAGATCGACGCGGACACGCTGCGCGATCTCTCCGGCTACGAGAGCGCCGACCTGGAGGTGGTGGCCGAAGGCGGCACCATGCCCACGCCAGCGATGCTGGCCTGGGCGGGTGAACTGAAGCTGGGGGCGTGGCTCCAGCTGGATTACCGGGGTCGCCAGGATGCGGTGCAACTGGCCTGGCGCGGGCTGCAGAAGCAGTTGGCGCTGTTCGTGACGCCGCAGGGGCGTGGGGTGCTGTTCCAGTTGCATCGGCTGGGGGCCTTCCTGCAGGCCGGGCTGCTGGTGCCGATGGAGGATGAGTCCCTCACGGTGCGCGCCACGCGCGATGCGCTGGCCAAGCTGGATGCCGATCCACAACGTTTGTTGAATTGAGGGCTTCGGGTGGTTTGAGCGAGGTTCGGCGGCTGGGGTGGGCGTTCTTCGGCCCACGCTCGCGGGGCATCGCTCTGTGCCGCGTCGGTTTCCTCTTCAACACTGGCCAGGCAGGGCACGGGCAGGCGACCGCGAATGGGGCCTGCGCCCGCCCACCCCAGCCGCCGAACCCGAACCACCCTGCGCGGGGGCAGGAAAAGGTGCGAACCCAACGGTTCGCACCTTTTCCTTCCTTCCACCCGCCACGGTCTGTCGCGGTCTGGGGGCGCCGGGTGCCTGCGGAGGTCCCATTCGCGGTCGCCTGCCGGTGGCCAGCTTGGCCGGTGTTGACGAGGTGAGCGTGGCGTACCTCGGTGCAGCCCCGCGAGCGTGGACCGTGAGCAGGTACCCGGCGCCCCCAGACCGTCGCACTAAACAGACCGCCGCGATACAATCCGCCTCATCCCTTGGGGAGTAGCCTGCGCCGGCCTTCGTGGTCAGGCGCCCGTGCATCAACAGACTTGGATCGCGTCCCCACGCGGCCATGGTGCATGGGGCAACAGCTTGGCGAGACCTTGGGCATGGCTCGCGGCTCATGGGTTGGGCGGCGTGGCCTTGCCCTTGTGTGACTCGGCCCTTGCCCGCCGCTCCGCCCAGCCCACCTTGAAGCTGTATGTTCGATGCTCTGTGGGTGTCCACCACCGCCGTTGCCCTGGCGGAAATGGGAGACAAGACGCAACTCCTGGCCCTGATGCTGGCCGCACGCTGGCGCAAGCCCTGGCCCATCGTGGCCGGCATCGCCGTGTCCACCGTGGTGAACCATGCCCTGGCCGGCGCCTTGGGCGCCTGGCTCACGCAGTGGCTGGGGCCGGATGCGCTGCGCTGGATCGTGGGCGGCTCCTTCCTGGTCGTCGCGGCCTGGATGCTGATCCCCGACAAGCTGGACGACGACGAGATCAAGCTGCCGCCCGGCGGCGTGTTCGTCGCGACCGTGGTGGCCTTCTTCGTGGCCGAGATGGGCGACAAGACCCAGGTGGCCACGGTGGTGCTGGCCGCGCGCTTCGATGCGCTCTGGCAGGTGGTGACCGGCACCACGCTGGGCATGCTGCTGGCCAACGCACCCGTGGTGTTCATGGGCGACAAGCTCACGCGCCAGCTGCCGCTGGTGTGGATCAATCGCGGAGCGGCCGTGCTGTTCGCGGTGCTGGGCGTGCTCACCCTGATGTGGCGCTGACCTGCTGACCAGGCCCGCGCGGCAGGCTCAGACCGGCGCGGGGTTCACCGTGCGCGTGATGGGCTTAAGCGCATCGGCGTGCTGGCGGCTGTGCTCGACCAGCAGGGCCTCGAAGGCGTCTTCCTTCATCGGCCGGCCCAGGTGGTAGCCCTGGGCCTCGTCGCAGCCATGGTCCTTCAGGAAGCTCAGTTGCTCCTCGTTCTCGACACCCTCGGCCACGATGCCCACGTTCAGGCGGTGCGCCATGGCGATCAGCGCGGCGGCCAGGCGGCAATCGCCTTCGGATTGCGGCACGGACATCAGGAAGCTGCGGTCCAGCTTGAAGCGGTCCACCGGCAGTTCGCGCAGGTAGGCGAAGCTGGAGTAACCCACGCCGAAGTCGTCGATGGCGATGCTCACGCCCAGGGCACGCAACTCGGTGAGAATGTCGGCCGCGCGCAGCGACTCGCGCACCACCACGCTTTCGGTGATCTCCAGCTCCAGCGCGGTGGGCGGCAGGCCCGTCTCGACCAGGGCCTGGGCCACGGTGGCGGCGATGCCGGGCTGGTCCAGTTGCACGGCCGAGAGGTTCACGGCGATGCGCAAGGGCCAGCCGGTCCTGGCGCGCCAGGCCTGGGCCTTGGCGCAGGCCTCGCGCAGCACCCATTCGCCCATCTCGACGATGAGGCCCGACTCTTCCGCCAGCGGGATGAACTCGGCCGGCGACACCAGCTTGCCCTTGTGCTCCCAGCGCAGCAGTGCCTCGGCGCCGGTGATCTGGCCGCTGGCGCAATCGAACTGCGGCTGGTAGTGCAGGCGCAGTTCGTTGCGCTCCAGCGCCTTGTACAGATCGTTCTCCAGCACCAGGGTGTCGGCCGTGGGCGATTCCATCTGGTCGCTGTAGACCTGGATGCGGTTGCGGCCGTTGTTCTTGGCGCGGTACATGGCCAGGTCGGCGTGGCGCATCAGCGTGATGGCGTCGCTGCCGTGCTGGGGGTAGATGACCAGGCCCACGCTGGGCGTGACGCGCAACTCGTGCGGGCCCACGCGCAGCGGCTCGGTGAACAGGTCCAGCACCTTCTGCGCGACGCGCGCCCCATCGGCCGCCTCGGCCAGCTGCGGCAGCAGGATCACGAACTCGTCGCCACCCAGGCGGGCCACGATGTCGCTGGTGCGCATGGCGGTGCGCAGGCGGCGCGCCACCTCGATCAGCACGCTGTCGCCGATGTGGTGGCCCAGGCTGTCGTTGATCTTCTTGAAACGGTCCAGGTCCAGGAACATCAGGGCCATCGCGTGGCCTTCGCGGTCCGCGGCCACCATGGCGGCCTTGAGCTGGTCCTGCAGCATGTTGCGGTTGGGCAGGGCCGTCAGCGCATCGTGCATGGCCATGTGCTGCAGCTGGTTCTCGGCTTCGCGGCGCAGCGTCACGTCCTGGGCCATGGCCAGGTAGCCCGTCAGGTTGCCGACCTCGTCGTGCAGCTCCGTCACGCTGATCTCGGCCACCAGCGGCCGGCCATCGGCGCGCACCAGCGTCCATTCGCTGGGCAGGCCGGGCGATTCCTCGGCCAGATGCGTCAGCACATTGAGCTCGCTCACCGGCTGGTTCAGGCGCAGCGCCAGCATGTGCGCGCGCTCGGACACCTCGTCGGGATCGAAGAAGCGCTGCGTGGTGCTCTGGCCGATCAGCTCGTTCAGGCGGTAGCCCAGCAGCGCCTCGCCGGCGGGGTTCACCGTCTGGATCACGCCGTGGCGGTTGAGCATCAGGATCGCGTAGGGCGCGTGGTGCACGATCACGCGGCGCATCTCGTCGACCTCGTTGAGCTGGCGCTGCGCCTCGATCACGGCCAGTTCGGCGGCGGCCTGGTCGCTCAGGTCGCGCACGATGCCGATGTACTGTGTCTGCCCGTCCTGCGTCATCGTGCTGATGGCCAGGTCCACCGGGAAGCGCTGGCCATTGGCGCGGCGGCCCTCTGCGCGGCGACCCAGGCCGATCAGGCCCACGTGCTGTGTCTTCAGGAAGGCATCCACACCCGCGCCGGGCGCGGCCTCGGCGGCGGTGGCCGCGGCGGGCAGCAGCAGGGACAAGTGCTGGCCCACCATCGCGATCTCGCCACGGCCGAACATGCGGCACAGGGCCTGGTTGACGCTGACGATGCTGCCGTCTTCGGCGATCACGATGATGCCGTCGACGGTGTGGTCCACCACCGAGCGCAACTGTTGCTCGCTCTCGCGGGCCTTCTGGCTGATTTCAAGCGCCATGCGCGCGGCCAGGTGGTGCCGGCTGGCGGCGCCACGCAAGGCCCACCACAGGCCCACCGAGGCCAGCACGCCGGCCAGCAGCAGGGCCAGCGGGTAAGGCTGCATCGCCTGGTTGACGGCCGGGCGCGCGAAGCTGAGCTGCCATTGGCGCCCGCCCACGTCCAGCGTGTAGTCGCGCATCTCGGCCTGCTCGCCATCGGGCGGGGCCTGGTAGTAGGCGCGGCCGTGGGCGGCGCTGTCGAACAAGGCGCGTGTGCCGGTGACGGCCTGGGGTTCCTGCCCGCCGATGTCGGTCACGCGCCAGTGCAATTGGCGCCACTGCTCGCTCGGCAGCACCTGGCGCATCAGGTCCGAGGCGCGGAACACGCCGGTGATCTGGCCCAGGTAGGCCTCGCGGCGGGCCTGGCGGCTGTCCAGCGTGATGCCGGCGCGGTACACGGGCAGTCGGATCACGAAGCCGGTGCGGTCCCTGTCGAGCTGCACCAGCGCCAGCGGCGGCGACACCATCACCTTGCCGGTGTCGCGTGCCAACTCCAGGCTGGCGCGGCGTGGCGGCTCGTCGGCGATGTCGAAACCCATGGCCTTCTCGTTGCCGGCCATCGGCTCGCTGTACTTCACGGCCACGTAGCTCGACCGTTGGCCGGGCGGATGGATGGCGTAGGCGGGGTAGCCCGCCGGGTCCACGCTGCGGTCGTCGCGCACCGCGGCCTCGAACGCGGCCTTGCGGTCCTGCGGCACCAGTTCGGCGAACTGGATGGCCGTGAGCGCGCTGTAGTCCGAACTCTTGCGCAGCGTGATGTAGCGGTTGTGGAAGGCCGCGCGGCTGACATCGCCATCGACCAGATACATCGCCTGGAAGCTGCTGAGCAGGTCGATGTAGCGGTCGACCTGGCGCTGCAGGGCCGCGGCCTGTTGCTGGGTGGCGGCGCGGAAGGCCGCGTCCGATTGTGCGCGCAGTTCACCGGCCGTGCGCTGCCACAGCAGCACGCTGAACGCCAGCCCAAGGGCGAGCACGCCCCAGGCCCCTCGTTTCAACCACGCGGATTCGGTTGTTGCCTTGTTGATCTTTGACTGCATCCAACGCCCTTGTGAACACCCGGCCGCCGTCGAGCCGACGGCAGGGGCCATTCGAGTTATCGGATGCTTTGGCGGGATGTTGACCGGGATAAGGTGTCAATACATCACGCTTATCCCGGGAAATGTCAGCCGGTTCGTGACCCACCTCGCGCCATGTCCAGCAGGCGGGCCACGCGCTCCTCGGTGGCGGGGTGGGTGGAGAACAGGCCGCGCAGGCCGCCGCCGGACAGCGGATTCATGATCATCATCTGCGCCGTCTCGGGGTGGCGCTCGGCCGCCTCGAGCGGGATGCCTTGCGCGTAGCGGTGGATCTTCTCCAACGCGCTGGCCAGGGCCTGCGGGTCGCCGCTGATCTCGGCACCGCCCCGGTCGGCCTCGAACTCGCGGGCACGGCTGATGGCCATCTGGATCAGGCTGGCGGCCAGCGGGGCCAGGATGGCCACGGCGATGCCGGCGATCGGGTTGGCCGGCCGGCCTTCCGAATCACGGCCACCGAAGAACATCGCGAAGTTGGCCAGCATCGAGATGGCACCGGCCATGGTGGCGCTGATGGTGCTGATCAGGATGTCACGGTGCTTCACGTGGGCCAGTTCGTGCGCCATCACGCCGCGCAGTTCGCGCTCGCTGAGCACCTGCATGATGCCGGTGGTGGCGGCCACGGCGGCGTTGTCCGGGTTGCGGCCGGTGGCGAAGGCGTTGGGCGCGTCTTCGTTGATCAGGTACACGCGGGGCATGGGCAGCTGCGCCTTGGCGGCCAGCTCCTGCACCATGGCGTAGAAGCGCGGCGCGGTGGTGGCGTCCACCTCGCGGGCGTTGTACATCTTCAGCACCATCTTGTCCGAGAACCAGTAGCTGAAGAAGTTCATGCCCAGCGCCACGACGAGCGCCAGCATCATCCCGGAACGGCCCCCGATCATGCCGCCGATGGCCATGAAGAGGGCGGTGATCGCCGCCATCAGGATGGCGGTTTTCATCATGTTGAACATAAGGCGGGCTCCTTTTGGCGAAGCCGGTGAGCCGCCACATGGCGGCACCGGGATAGATACGGGCGGGTTCCGGAAGTTCAAGTTCCGTTCAGGATTTGTTCAGCCCCGCAGGCAGGACGCAGGCCACAGGGGCGCATCAACCCAGATGAGAGGGCAGGGGGCCAACGGCCTGCAGGACATCGCGCGCGGCCACGCGTTTGCCACCGGGGCGTTGGAGGATGTGCAGGGCCAGGGCCTGCTCGCCGCAGGCCACCACCAGGGTGTCGCCCTGGGCGTGCAGCACCTCGCCAGGCGTGCCGCTGGCAGGCACCACGCTGGTGCGCCACAGTTTCACCGTCTCGCCGTTCAGCGCGAAGGTGGCGCCAGGGAACGGATCGAAGGCGCGCACGCGGCGCTCGATCACGTTGGCAGGCTGGTGCCAGTCGATGGCGGCCTCGGCCTTTTCGATCTTGTGCGCGTAGGTGATGCCTTCGGCGGGTTGCGCCGCGGGCGTGAAGCCACCGCAAGCCGCCAGCTCCAGCGCCTCGACGATCAGCCGGCCGCCCAGGGTGGCCAGTCGGTCGTGCAGGGCGGCGGTGGTGTCCTCGGGCCGGATGGCTTCGCGCTCGATCAGCAGCATGTCACCCGTGTCCAGGCCCTCGTCCATCTGCATGATGGTGATGCCCGTGGCCTCGTCGCCGGCCTCGATGGCGCGGTGGATGGGGGCCGCGCCGCGCCAGCGTGGCAGCAGCGAGGCGTGGATGTTCAGGCAGCCCAGGCGGGGCAGTTGCAGCGTCCACCTGGGCAGGATCAGGCCGTAGGCGGCCACCACCATCACGTCGGCGCCCACCGATTCGAGCAGCACCTTGGCGGCGGCGGCCTCATCGGGGTACTTGCCGTCGAGCTTGAGGCTGTGCGGCTGGGCCACCTGCATGCCGTGTTCCAGCGCGAACTGCTTCACCGGCGAGGCCTGCAGCTTCATGCCGCGGCCGGCCGGGCGATCGGGCTGGGTCAGCACCAGCGGAATCTGGAAACCGGCGGCGTGCAGGGCGGCCAGCGCCTCGCGGGCGAACTCCGGCGTGCCGGCAAAGACGAGCTTCATGCGGCTTCGTCTTCTTTGGAGCGCTTCTGCAGCTTGGTCTTGATGCGGTTGCGCTTGAGCGACGACAGGTACTCCACGAACACCTTGCCCATCAGGTGGTCCAGCTCGTGCTGCACGCAGACCGACAGCAGGTCGTCGTCGGCGTCGAACTCGTAGGTCTGGCCGTCGCGGTCCAGGGCGCGCACGCGCACGCGGGCATGGCGCTCGACCTTGTCGTAGATGGTGGGCACCGACAGGCAGCCCTCTTCCCACACGATCATCTCGTCGCTTCGCCCGATGATCTCGGGATTGATCAGCACGCGGGGATCGTTGCGCTCCTCGCTGGTGTCGATCACGACCACGCGCTCGTGCACGTCCACCTGTGTGGCGGCCAGGCCCACACCCTTGGCCTCGTACATGGTCTCGAGCATGTCGTCAACCAGCTGGCGGATGCGGTCGTCCACCTGCGCCACGGGCTTGGCGACCTTGTGCAGGCGCGGGTCGGGGTAGCGAAGAATGGGCAGCAGGGCCATGGTGCTCAGCCTGAGATGGTGGCGGTTCGGTGTGGAAGCAATGCAACGCCGGGGCTTGTTGGATGCGCTGCGGCGAAGGGCCGCCACGGTAACACAGGGCAACCAGCGTTGCCGCGGCTTGCAATTTCCGGGCAGAATCCAGCGATCATTGACCGGATTGTGCCGAATCTCCCGGATCCGTGCTGGTATCAGTGCTTCCCCGAATGTGTGGTCCGGCCGCCTTTCGGGTGACGAACGCAGGAGTCGGGAGGACGACTTGGAGACTGTTTTGAAGACACGCAATGCCCTGTCCATGGCCAAGGCGATCGGAGTGCTGATGCTGACGGGGGGCGTGGCGCAGGCCGTGCTGGCCCAGACGGCGCCCAACTACCCGATCACCTCGCAGCAGAAAGCCACCGCCAGCCAGGTGGCCGAGGCCGGGGTGCCGCTGTCCGAACTGGCGCCCAACGCGCCTGACTCGTACACCGTCAAGCGCGGTGACACGCTGTGGGCCATCTCGAAGCTGTTCCTCAAGAGCCCGTGGCGCTGGCCCGAGCTGTGGGGCATGAATCTGCAGCAGATCCGCAACCCCCACCTGATCTTCCCGGGGCAGATCCTGTACCTGGACAAGTCCAATGGCCGCGCCCGCTTGCGCCTGGGCCAGCCGCTGGGCCCCAATGGCGATGTCCGCCTGTCGCCGCGCATGCGCGAGGCCGACCCCAACGACGCCATCGCCACGGTGCCGCTGCACCTGCTGGAGCCCTTCTTCAATGAGGCGGTCATCTTCAACACCAGCGAAGAGCTGCTGAACGCGCCGCGCGTGGTGGCCACCCAGGAAGGCCGCGTGATCGTGTCGCGGGGCGAAACCGCCTACATCCGGGGCAACACCCAGGGCCGCTACGAGTTCCGCCTGTTCCGCCAGCCCAAGCCGCTGCGCGACCCGGCCACCCAGCAGGTGCTGGGCTACGAGGCCGTTTACGTGGGCTCGGCCGAGTTGGTGCGCCAGGGCGCCGAGGGCACGGGCGCGGATGGTCAGCCGCTGGTCATCCCCTCCACCATCACCGTCACCAGCACCCGCGAAGAGGCCATGGTGGGCGACCGCCTGGCCTCCGTGCCGCCGCGCGAGTTCGATACCGCCGTGCCGCATGCACCCAAGGGTGAGATCGCCGGGCAGGTGGTGTCGCTGTACGGCGAGGCGCTCACGGCCGGCCAGAACCAGATCGTGTCGCTCAACCGGGGCGTGGCCGAAGGCATCGAGCGCGGCCACGTGCTGGCGCTGTGGCGTGACGGCCGCATCATGCAGGACGGGACCGAAGAAGGCCGCAACAAGACCACCTTGAAGCTGCCCGACGAGCGCCACGGCCTGCTGTACGTGTTCCGCACTTTCGAGCACATGTCCTACGCACTCATCCTGAACGTGCTGGAGCCGGTCAAACCGGGTGATCGCTTCACCCAGCCTTGATCGCTCAGCGCTGATCTCCAGGCAACCCGGCCCGCGAGGCCGGGTTGTCTTTTTCAACAACCGCAGTTCGAACCTTCCGGGCCCCGAGGCCCGTTCGCCTTGAACCTGTCTTTCGATGAGCTGAGGGCCTGGCTGCGGCTGGTCCTCACCCCCAAGCTCGGGCCGGCCTCGGCCCGCAAGCTGCTGGCCGCGTTGGGCTCGCCCCAGGCGGTGTTCGATGCCGGTGCCACGGCCTGGGCCGAGTTGCTGCCCAGCCGTGAGTCCAAGGGCCTGGCCACCGAGCCGCAGGGCCTGGACGAGCACGCCGAGCGGTCCTGGGCGTGGCTGCACGAGCAGGACGCGGGTGTCGAGTCTGTCGACAAGGCCATCCTCACCCTGGCCGATCCGCGCTACCCGCAAGCCCTGTTGCAGGCCTGTGATCCACCCTTGGTGCTGTTCGCGCAAGGCCGGCTGGCACTGCTGAACGCGCCGGCCGTGGCCATGGTGGGCAGCCGTCATCCCACCGAGCAGGGGCGAGACAACGCCCGCGCCTTCGCGCAGGCGCTGAGCGCGGCGGGGTTGACGGTGGTGTCCGGCCTGGCCGACGGCATCGACGGTGCGGCTCACGAAGGCGCGCTGGCGGCTCTGCTTGATGATGCCCCTCCCGATACGGGGCGCACGATCGCCGTGGTCGGCACGGGCCTTGACCGCGTCTACCCCCGCAAGCACCACGAACTGGCGCACCGCATCGCGCGGCAGGGCCTGGTGCTGAGCGAATGCCTGTTGGGCACCCCGCCGTTGGCGGGCAACTTCCCCCGGCGCAACCGCATCGTCGCGGCCTTGAGCCGGGGCACCCTGGTGGTCGAGGCGGCAGTGCAATCGGGCTCGCTGATCACGGCGCGCCTGGCCTCGGAGATGGGGCGTGAGGTCTTCGCGATTCCGGGCTCCATCCACGCGCCGCAATCGCGCGGCTGCCATGCGCTGATCAAGCAGGGCGCCAAGCTGGTGGAGACGGCGCAGGACGTGATGGACGAACTGCACTGGGGCCACCATGGCGTGGCGATGGCCGCGTCGGGCGATGCCGATGGCGCGCCAGAAGGGCTGGACGATGCGCAAGGCGATCCGCTGCTGGATGCCATGGCCTACGACCCGGTCGGCCTGGATGCGCTCTCGGCCCGCACGGGCCTGAGCCCGGCCGATCTGGGCGTGCGCCTGCTGGCGCTGGAGCTCGATGGTCGGGTGGCGCGCCTGCCCGGACAGTTGTTCCAGCGCCGGGCCCTGGGCTGAGCGGGCTGGCCCGCCTGGTGGTACAACGGGCCCATGTCGTCGTCCGAGCTGCACACCGAGTTCCTGGGCCTGGTGCCCTACGAGCCCACCTACACCGCGATGCGCGCGTTCACCGAATCGCGCACGCCCGACACCCCCGACCGCCTGTGGATCTGTTCACACCCGCCCGTGTTCACGCAGGGGCTGGCGGGACAGGCCAGCCACGTGCTGCTCAATCCCGAAGGGCCCGGCCACATCCCCGTGGTGCAGAGCAACCGGGGTGGGCAGGTCACCTACCATGGCCCCGGCCAGGTGGTGGGCTACCCGCTGCTCGATCTGCGCCGGCGCGGCTACTTCGTCAAGGAATACGTGCACCGCATCGAGGAGGCCGTGATCCGCACGCTGGCCCCGCTGGGCGTGACCGGCCACCGGCTCGCGGGCGCGCCGGGCATCTACGTGCGGCTCGACGACCCGGGCGCGCACGCCGCGCTGACCGACCCGCCGGACCCGCGCGATCCCTTCAAGGGCCTGGGCAAGATCGCCGCCCTGGGCATCAAGGTGACGCGGCACTGCACTTATCACGGCGTGTCATTGAACGTGGCGATGGACTTGTCGCCCTACGATCGCATCAACCCCTGCGGCTACGCCGGGCTGCGCACGGTGGACCTGGCTTCGCTGGGCGTGCGGGCCGATACCGATGAGGTGGGCCGCCAACTGGCCGCCAGGCTGGAGACCTGGCTGGCGCCCTGAACGCGCCCCGTGGGGCGCCTGCAATCGAACGCATTGTGGAAGTCCACACACCCGGCAGGCCCGGGTTTTGCCCCGCT
>MHCFD02800__coassemble_1543_pt1 | contig 15109 bp, 12 predicted proteins | sample MHCFD02800__metabat2_low_PE_007 | metagenome-assembled genome bin MHCFD02800 | reverse complement strand
TCGAACGGGCCATTTCGGAGTCGGGCGGCACCTGGGTCAGCAGGCGCTGCCAGGGCTTCACGGCGTTGGCGTAATCCTTGCGCTCGAACGCGGCGCTGCCCGCCAAGGCCAGCGCCTGCAGGTTGTCCGGGTCCAGTGCCAAGGCGCGCTGGATCAGCTTTTCAGGCTCGCCGATCAAGGTCTCGCCCTGCGTCATGCCCAGCACCACGGCGTAGTCGGCCAGCAGTTCAGGCGTTTCGGGCACCAGCTTGAGCAGCTTCGCGTAGGCCGCTGCGGCATCGCCGAAGCGGCGCAAGGTCTCGTACGAGCGGATCAGCATGCGCCAGCCTTCCGGATCGTCGGGCTTGTCGGCCAGGCGCTTGGCCAGGCGGTCGACCATGCCCTGGACCTGCTCGGCCGTCATGGTGCCATCGGGGCCAGCGGCGAAGGGGGCCGATGGCGCGCCGGGCTGCGCAGCAGGCGCTGGGGCCAAGCGGTTCGCGGCGTCAAGCGCCGCCGGTGTCCCGGCCACCTGGTACAGGCCTACTGCGATGGCACCCACCACCAGGGCCACGGCCGCGGCGGTCCAGGGCTGGCGAGCCGGGCCAGCCAACGCCGCATGGGCCGGTGTCTCGCGGACATCCTCGACCACCCGCCGCACAAGGTCTTGCCGCGCGGCCTCATAGGCCTGTTGCGGCAAGGCACCGCTGCGCAGATCGGCGTCCAGCTCGCCTTGCTGCGCACGCAGCACATCGAGGTTCAGGTCATCGACCTGGGGTGATCGGCCAGCCGATGACACCCGCGTGCGCAACAAGGGCGGCAGCACGAAAAGCAAAGCAAGGGTCAGCAAGCCCGTCGCGGACAACCAGAAACCACTCATCGTGCGCTCTCCTCGCCGCGCAGGGGCGCCTGGGCCAACAACTGGGCAGCACGCTGCAGATCCGCCTCGGGCGTGAGGGCTTCAGGCGATTCGGCGGCCACGCGACGGACACGCAGACGGCGCCATAGCACCCACAAGCCCACCAGCAAGAGCGCGAAGGGGCCGAACCACAGGCCCCATGTCTGCGCCTTCACGGGTGGGCGGTAGAGGACGAAATCGCCGTAGCGCTGCACCATGTAGTCGATCACCTGCTCGTCGCTCCAGCCCTGTATCAGCTTCTCGCGCACCTGGTGCTTGAGGTCCATCGCCAGATCGGCATGCGAATCGGCGATGCTCTGGTTCTGGCACACCAGGCAGCGCAACTGCTCGGTGAGGTGGGTGACGCGTTCATCGACCTGGGCCTGCCAGGCGGCGGGCGCCGAGGCGGGAGCAGCCTGGGTCCACGAGGCCTGCATCAAGCCCCAGGCGGACCATGCGAACAGCCAGCCCAGCCAGCCGGCCATCATCCAGGCGGACTTGCGGGAAGCATCACGCACGGTTGAGCTCCTTGATCAGGGGCAGCAGCTTGTCCTTGACCTGTTCACGCGTGAGCGGGCCGGTGAACTTGAACCGGATCACGCCCTGCTTGTCGATGACGAAGGTCTCGGGCACGCCATACACGCCGTAGTCGATGCCCACGCGGCCATCCGCATCGAAGGCCACGTGGTGATACGGATTGCCGAAGCGGTCGAGCCACTGGCGGCCTTTTTCGCGGTCGTCCTTGTAATCCAGGCCGACGATGGGCACGCCAGCATCGCGTGACAGGTCCAGCAAAACCGGGTGCTCTTCACGGCAGGAGGCGCACCACGAGGCCCATACATTGAGCAGCCAGACCTTGCCGCGCAGATCGGCCGGACTGATGAGGGCATCAGGCGCCTCAAGACGGGACAGTTGGAAAGCCGGCGCTGGCTTGCCGATGAAAGGCGAAGGAATCTCCTGCGGTTTGAGCTTGAGGCCCACGCCCAGCAAGGCCAGCAAGACGGCGAAGATGCCCAGGGGCCAGAGAAAGCGGGTCATGCGTTCGGTAATGCGTTTTGCGTGAGTGCGAGAGATTGGCTTGGTGGCGCTCAGGCCACTTTGACGGCAGGATCAGGGCGATGCCCCACGGGCGGTGCGGCCTGCCCTGCTGCGCTGGAGGCCGCACGCCGACGCAGGCGATAACGGCGGTCTGAGGCCGCCAGGAAGCCGCCCAGCCCGATCACCACGGCACCGCCCCACACCCAGGCCATGAAAGGCTTGTGCTGCACGCGTACCAACCAGGCGCCATCGGGCGTGGCCTCGCCGAGCGAAACGTAGAGATCCCGCGTCAGGCCTCGGTCGATGGCCGCTTCCGTCATCGGCATGCGCTGCACGGTGTAGATGCGCTTCTCGGGATGCAGGGCCGGCAATTGCGTCGAGCCCTGCTGGACCTCGAAGGTGCCGCGGGCGCCCACGTAGTTGGGGCCACGCACTTCGTCCAGCGCGGTGAAGCTGAGCCGGTACGGGCCAGCCTGCGCGCTATCACCCACGCGCAAGTGGACGTCCTCTGCCGTGCCCAGGCCACGCGACAGCGTCACGCCGACCACGAAGATGCCCACGCCCAGGTGCGCCACCAGCATGCCCCAGTAGCCCAACTCCGGGCTGCGCAGACGCCGCAGCCACGAGGTGCCGGCGGGCAGCAGCTGCAGGCGATCCCAGAGTTGCAAGCCAGTGCTCAGCACGATCCAGGCCGCGAGCACCAGGCCCAGCAGCACCAGGGGCGAGGCCTTGATGATCAAGGCGATCAGGCCACCCAGCACCAGGCTCACCACAGCCACCGTGCGCAGACGGCGCAGCACCTTGCCGACCACGCCTTGCTTCCAACCCACGAAGGGACCGACCGGAATCAGCAGCAGCAAAGGCAACATTAAGGGCATGAACACCGAATCGAAATACGGAGGCCCAACAGAGATCTTGCCAAGGTTAAGCGCATCGAGCACGAGGGGGTACAGCGTGCCCAGCAGCACCGTGGCCGCTGCCACCAGCAGCAGCACGTTGTTGACCAGCAGCAGCGATTCGCGCGAGAACAGCGCGAATCGACCGCCCGGCCCCACAGAGGGCGCGCGCCAGGCGTACAGCGACAACGATCCGCCGATCACCACGGCCAGGAACACCAGGATGTACAGGCCACGGCGCGGATCGGCCGCGAAGGCATGCACCGAGGTCAGCACGCCCGAGCGGACCAGGAAAGTGCCCAGCAAGGACAGCGAGAAGGCCAGGATGGCGAGCAGCACCGTCCAGTTCTTGAAGCTGCCGCGCTTTTCCGTCACGGCCAGCGAGTGGATCAGCGCGGTGCCGACCAGCCAGGGCATGAAGGAGGCGTTCTCCACCGGATCCCAGAACCACCAGCCGCCCCAGCCCAGCTCGTAATAGGCCCAGAAGCTGCCCATGAAGATGCCCAGGGTCAGGAAGGCCCAAGCCACCAGCGTCCACGGACGTGACCAGCGCGCCCAGGCCGCGTCCAGCCGCCCCGCCAGCAGCGCCGCCACGGCAAAGGCGAAGGCCACGCCGAAACCCACATAGCCCATGTACAGCAGCGGCGGGTGCACGATCATGCCCAGGTCCTGCAGCAGCGGGTTCAGATCCCGCCCATCGGCCGCGGCAGGCAGTTGACGATCAAACGGGTTCGAGGTGAGCAGCATGAAGCTCAGGAAGCCGATGCTGACCAGGCCCAGCACGCCCAGCACGCGCGAAACCGTTTCTTCGGGCAGTTGACGGCTGAAGAGCGACACGGCGAAGGTCCAGCCTGTCAGGATCAGGACCCACAGCAGCAGCGAGCCCTCGTGCCCACCCCAGGTCGCCGCGACGCGGTAGTACACCGGCAAGGTGGTGTTGGAATTGCTGGCCACATAGGCCACCGAGAAGTCGTTGCCCACGAAGGCCTGAACCAGGCAGCCGAAGGCCAAGGCGACGAAGACGAACTGCCCCGCCGCCGCCGGACGGGCCACGCCCATCCAGCGCGCATCACCGCGCCAGGCGCCCAGCAAGGGCAGCACCGACTGCACCACGGCCAGGCCCAGGGCCAGCATCAGGGCGAAATTGCCCAGTTCAGGCGTCATGGCAGGGTCTCCTTGGCGAGGGGGGCACCTTGCTTGCGGCCCTGCTCCAGTGCATGGGCCGCTTCAGGCGGCATGTAGTTCTCGTCGTGCTTGGCCAACACTTCTTCGGCCAGGAACACGGCGGCCTCTGCGCCGCTGCCCAAACGGCCCTGCGCCACCACGCCCTTGCCCTCCTTGAACAGGTCGGGGAGGATGCCCTTGTAGCGCACGTTCACGCGTTTGGCCATGTCGGTGACGATGAAGCTGACGGTCAGCCCATCGGCCTGGCGCCGCAAGCTGCCGCGCTCGACCATGCCCCCGATGCGAAAGCTCCGGTCGCGGGGCGCCTCGCCCGACAGGATCTGCGTGGGCGTGAAGAAGAAGACCAGGTTCTTCTGGAAGGCCGACAGCACGAGCGCGGCACCCGCGCTCAGCACCACCAGGCCCAGCAGCACGAACAGCAGCCGCTTGTGACGCGCCTTCATTCGTGCCCCCCGGCGGCGCGTGCCGCCACCCGGGCGCGGGCAGCGCTGTCCAGCGCCTTCACCTGGCGGGCCTGCGCCACCGCGGCCAGTGCCGACCGGCGGGCGCTTGTCAGCCCAGCCACCTCGGCCAAGATCAGTGCGAACACCACGCCCACCGAGCCCCACACGTACAGGCCGTAACCGCCCATGGCCCAGAAGGCCTGCCAGCTGTCCCAGATCATGCTTTCACCTCCGGCAGCCGGGCCACCCAGTCGGCATGGCGCTCACGGGCCAGCACGATGACCCGCAGCCTGGCCAGCACGGCCGCGATCGCGTAGGACCACAGCCCCAGCGTGGTCACGAGCATGCCGGCCAGCATCACCGAAGCCATGCTGGAGCCCTTCAGGTTGATGCTCGACCCCTGGTGCAAGGTGTTCCACCACTGCACGGAGAAATAGATGATGGGCACGTTGACCGCGCCAACCAGGGCCAGCAGTGCACCGGCCTTGTCGCCCTTGCGCGGATCGTCGATCGCAGCCTGCACGGCGATGAAGCCGATGTACAGGAACAGCAGGATCACCACGGAGGTCAGGCGTGCATCCCACACCCACCAGGTGCCCCAGGTCGGGCGCCCCCACAGGGCACCTGTCCACAGCGTGAGCACGGAGAACAGCGCACCCGTGGGTGCCAGCGCGCGCGCCATCATGAACGACAGCCGCGTGCCCAGCACCAGGCCCACGGCCGACCAGAAGGCCATGGCCACGTAGATCAGCATGGCCAGCCAGGCTGCGGGCACGTGCAGGTAGATGATCCGGTAGGCATCGCCTTGCTGATGGTCCGTCGGGGCCACGAAGAAGCCGATGTACAGGCCGATACCCGTCAGCAGCACGGCCAGCGCGGCGAACACCGGCCACAGGCGGCCCGCCAGCGGATAGACATGCTGCGGCGATGCGTAGCGCCACCACCAATGGCCGGCGCCCGCAGAGGCGGCACCGCCCGGGCCGGAGGCCGAGGCGATGTCAGGGAAGGTGGCGAGATCTTTCATGGGTGGGGACACCGTGAAGGGCAATCAATCGAGCGAGATGCGCAGCGCCGCGGCGGTGGCCCAGGGCGCCAGGGCCAACGAGCCGGCCAGCAGGCCGCCGAGCAACAGCAGGTGGGCCTGGGCCCCCAGGCCACTGGCCTGCGCGCCCACGGCGCCCGCGCCGAAGATCAGCACCGGGATGGTCAGCGGCAGGATCAGCAAGGACAGCAGCACGCCGCCACCGCGTGTGCCCAGCGTCAAGGCGGCGCCCACGGCGCCCACCAGGCTGAGCACGGGCGTGCCCAGCAGCAGGCTCAGGGCCAGCACACCGATGGCGTCGGGCGGCAGATCGAACTGCAGGGCCAGCAAGGGCGACAGCAGCACCAGGGGCACACCGGACACCAGCCAGTGGGCCAGCACCTTGCCGGCCACGATCACGGACAGGAGCTCGGACGACAGGGCCAGCTGCTCCAATGTGCCGTCCAGCAGATCGGGCGAGAACAGGCGTCCCAGGGCCAGCGTGGACGCCAGCAGCGCGGCCACCCACAGCACGCCGGGCGCCATCGCGCGCAGCGAATTCTTCTCCGGCCCCACGCCCAGCGGGAACAGTGTGCTCACCATCACGAAGAAAACGAGCGAGGCCAGCACATCGGAGCGGCGCCGCACGGAGAGCAGCAGATCGCGTCGCACGGTCGCCAGGAACACGGTCAGCATGCCGGCGCTCCCGCCGACAGGTCGAGCCGGCGCAGTGCGCCGGTGGGCACGGTGATGGGTTGGTGCGTGGTGTAGACGATCAAACCGCCCTGCCCCAGGTGCTCGCCCAGCAGGTGTGTCAGCGTCTGCACGGCAGCTTGGTCCAACGCCGTGAAGGCTTCGTCGAGCACCAGCAGGCGCGGCCGCTGCGGCAGGCACAGCCGTGCAAGCGCCACGCGTTTGCGTTGCCCTTGCGACAGCACCCTGGCGGGCAGATGCGCCACGCCCGACAGGCCCAGGTGTGCCAGCGCCTCGCGCGCCTGCGCCGCCGTGCAGGGATGGCCGGCGATCAGCGCGCCGTAGTACACGTTCTCCCAGGCCAGCAGGTCGTCTTTCACACCGGCCGCGTGGCCCAGCAGCATCAGTTCGTGGCGGTAATCCTCGCGCAAGCGACGGATGTCCTCGCCATTCCAGAAGATGCGGCCATGGGCCGGCTCGGACAGGCCGCACAGCAGCCGCAGCAGCGTGGACTTGCCCGCGCCATTGGGGCCTTGCACCCACAGCGCTTCGCCAGCGCCCAGCTCGAAGTCCAGCCCGGCGAAGAGCACTCGCTCGCCGCGCGCGCCAGCCAGGCTGGAGACCGTGAGGCTGCTCATCTGCGCGCGTTGCCCGTGGGGCTGCCATAACGGTCGGCCTGCTTGTCGGCTTCGACGCCATAGGTGCGCACGTCGTCGGTGATGGGCAGCATGCCCGCGTTCCACGCGTCCCACTGCTGCTTCAGCCGTGCGAGCACGTCGGGGTGCTTCTGTGCCAGGTTGGCCCGCTCGCGCGTGTCCTTGACCACGTCGAAGAGGAATTCGTTGCCGTTGATGCGCAAGTACTTCCAATCTCCTGAGCGGACAGCACGTTGCTCCAAAGCCTTGTAGCGCCAGTACAGCGTGCGCTCGCGCAAAGGCGCACCGGCATCCAGCAAGGTCGGCAGCACGCTTTCGCCATCAGGCGCGTAGGCCGGATCAGCCTGGCCGCCGGCGGCCGCGAGCAGCGTCGGCAGCCAATCCATGGAGATCGTCACCTGCTGGCTGACACGCCCCGCGCGGATGTGGGCAGGCCAGCGCACGATCAAGGGCACACGCACGCCGCCTTCAAGCAGCTCGGTCTTCTGGCCGCTGAACGGCCAGGTGCGCGAGAAGCGTTCACCGCCGTTGTCGCTGGTGAAGACGACGATGGTGTTGTCGTCCAGGCCCTTGTCTTTCAAGGCCTTGAGCACGCGCCCGATGGCACTGTCCATGGCACCGACCATGCGGCCGTACGTCTGCAGCGAACCGCCGTCGTAATGGAAGATGCTATTGATCTCCTTGGCGACGGCCTCGTCCTGCGGGCCCTCCCAGGGCCAGTGCGGCGCGGTGAAGTGCAGCGACAGGAAGAAGGGCTGCGCGGCGCTCTGCTGGCCGATGTAGTCCACGGCGCGGTCACCCAGCAACTCGGTGTAGTAGCCGATCTTGTGCACGGGCACTTCGCCCTCGTACAGGTCTTCCGGCACGTTCTCGCCCACGCCTGGCTTGTGCGTGAAGTAGTCGATCGCGCCGCCATAGTTGCCGAAGAACTGATCGTAGCCGCTCTTGAGCGGGCCGAAGGTCGGCAGGCCGCCCAGGTGCCACTTGCCCAGCAACGCCGTGCGATAGCTCACCTTCTTGAGCAGCGACGGCAGGGTCGGATGCTCGGGCGGCAGGCCGATGGCGCCGATGCCACCCGCGCCCGCCAGAGGCTCTTCCAGGCCACCGCGCAAACGATATTGGTAACGGCCCGTGATCAGGCCGAAACGTGTGGCCGAGCACACGGCCGAGTTGGCATAGGCCTGCGTGAAGCGGATGCCCTGCTTGGCCAGCCGGTCAAGCTGCGGCGTCTGGAAATCGGTCTGCCCGTAGACACCCAGGTCGCCCCAGCCCAGGTCATCGGCCAGGATGAAGACGATGTTGGGTTGGCGCCCGGCACCCTTGCGGACAGTGGGTTGTGCGAATGCGGAGGCGCCACCCAGCACGCCGCTGGATGACAGGGACAAGGCGGACAGGCCACCAAGCAGGCGGCGACGACGGGCGTCAGGGGCGGTCATGGAATGCGGGGATACTGCTTTGAATCGGGATGCCGTCTCGCGCCTGACTCAGGGCTGGGGCGAGATGCGGAAGGTGGTGATGTCTGGCGCCTGCACGGCCTTCTCGGAACGGGCAGCCCCTGCGGGCACCCAGTCATAGGGCACGGGCTGCGCGCGGTAGAGCGTGTTGCTGAGCACCGGCTGGCCATCGCCACCATTGCGCGATTCGCTGAAATACGGGCTCACGTACTCCCACACGATCTCGCCCTTGGGCGTGACCTGGAACACACGGCCGTTCATGCCTTCGTCGATCAGCGTGTTGCCATTGGGCAGACGGCGCGCGCTGCTGATGAAGGAGCTGTAGAAGCTCCAGGCCACGCGGCCCGAATCTGCGCCCGTGTACTGCCAGACGATCTCCTTCTTGACGGGATCGATCTCCAGCACGCGCGAGCGGGCCTGCGTGCCCGTACCCGCGCGCGGGTAGCCTGCCTCGCCCTGGTTGTCGAACACCAGCAGGTTGCCGGCACCCGGCAGGCCGGCGGGGATGATGTGCGCATCGTGCTGGCCGATGATCTGGTCGACCGGGCGCGGCACCTTGCTGCCGTTCGGCGCGGGGAAATCAGGCCCCAGACGCCACACGATGGCGCCCGTCTTGCGATCGATGATGCCGATGATGTTGGCATTGCGCGAATCGAACAGCAGGTTGTCCGGATGGAAGCGCTGATCGCCGGCGTCGAACCACTTGTTGGGGCCGACCACGGACAAGTTGTTGAAGTGCAGGTAATCGAACGGCACGCTCTTGTCACCGCGCGTGAGCGTCTCTTTCAGCAGCTTGAGCGATTCGGGGCTGAAGCCCAGTTCCGACAGGTGATCGCCCGCAGCCCATTGCCACACCACCTGGCCGGACGGCGAGACTTCGTAGATGGCATCGTCCAGCACCTTGTCGGCCTTGAAGCCAGGCAGCGGACGCACCACGTTCACCAGGATCACGGTGTTGCCATTGGGCAGGCGACGCCAATCGTGGTGCTGGCGGGCACCGCCGGCATTGGCAGCGGTTTCAGTGGACACACCGGTGCCACCGTAGGCATCCTGCACGCCGACGCCCTTCCACTCCCACACCACCTTGCCATTCCAGTCCAGTTCGCCCACGGACTGGTTGCGCAGGCCGTTGCCACCGGTCGGATTGCCGCCCTGGTTGGCCAGCTGAACCAGCACGTGGCCGCGTTGCCCCTTGTTGAGCGCCGGATCGATCAGCACCGATGGAAAGCCCTCGTAAGGCCAGACCTTCACGTCGTTGCCGTTCATGTCGATCAGGTGGGTCTTCTTGTCCTGCGCGGAGAACAGCACGTAGCCGTTCCAGGCCTTGGCCGGGTCATAGCGCGTCACCCCGGTGGGGTACACGCTGGGAAAAGCCTGGACCACGCCTGCCAGCCCCAACCCCAGGCCCATCGCCGCGCAGGCCAGCGCCCAGCGACGTGCCGTGGCGCGTTGGCCGCGGCGTGAGGACGAAGGCAGATCGGTGCGGGGCATGAAGCGGTCTCCGGTAAAGCTTGAAGGAATGGGACGCCATGCCTTGGGCACGACAGGCCTCGCACTCTATCCAGCGCCCCCGGACCGGCCAACGAACGAATTCGCACATGCATATGAGCGACACATGCGTGTCTGGCAGGCGCACATCCGGTCTGCGCATGAAGGAAGCGACCCGCCCGAGTCGCCTCTCATGCCATTCAGGCCTTGCCCGTGGGCTTGGCCGGCGCGGGGCCCGGTTTGGCGGGTGACTCGGCAGGCGCTTCCTTGGCCCGCACCGCCTCACCTTGCTCCAATGCATCCGGTGGGTTCAGCACCACCGCATCCTGTGGCGAGATGCCGGAGACCACCTCGATGCTCCGGCCGAAATCGCGGCCCAGCTTCACCGTCCGCAGATCGATGGTGCCGCTCTCAGTGACGACCGCCACCCGCGGACCGTCCTGCCGGAACTGCAGCACTTGAGGGGGCAGGGACAAGCCGCCCGCACCACCACCCTTCAAGGGCACGGACACCTCCGCATAAGCACCGGGCAGCAGTCGGCCATCCCTGTTGGGCAAGACCACCTCCACCTGCATGGAGCGCGTGGCCGCATCGATGGCCCCAGCCGTTCGGGCCACCGTGCCCTGGATGGGCTTGCCACCCTGCTCCACCAGGCGCACATCCACCTGCTGTCCCACCCGCACGCCACCGGCGTAGTTCTGAGGTACGGCCACCGTCAGCTTGAGCGGATCGGTCCGGGCGATGTAGAACAGTTCACGTGTGGCCGTGCCGCTGCCGGCGGACACCAGGGCGCCCGTGTCGATCTCGCGACGCACCACCACGCCATCGAAGGGCGCGGTGATGCGGCTGAAGCCCTGCAACTGCTGCAGGCGCCGGATCTGCGCATCGGCCGCCGCCAGGTCCGCCGTGGCCTGCTGATGCGCGGCACGGCGCTCGTCGAGCTCCTGCTGCGAGACCGCATCGCGCTCACGCAGTCCCTCCCAACGGCCCAGCGACGAGGCGGTCAAAGCCAGCCGCGCCTTGATCTGCTCGCGGCTGGCCAGAGCTTGCGCCAGATCCTGATCCACCTCGGGGGTGTCGATCACGGCCAGCAGTTCACCTTTGCGGACCGGCTCGCCGATGTCGCGCAGCCAGCGCTGCAGGTAGCCACTGGTACGCGCGTACACGGCCGCCTCGGTTGAGCCACGCAGCGTGGCCGGCAAGGTGATGCTGCGTTGCGCCGGGGCGGGCCTGGCGCGCGTGGTGAGCACGCTGCGCACGGCCTGCGCCTGCGTCTCGTCACTCAACTGGCGCGCCTGGGCCAGGTGCAGGTAGGTGCGCACGCTGGCGCCCCCAGCCAGCAGCAGCAACACGGCCAGGCCGATGTGCACGGTACGCCGGACGGCACGGTGAGAAGACGAAGGCAAGGCAGTCATGTCAGGATCCGCGGAAAATCAGGATGCACTGGGAACGAGTGGTGGCGTGGCGTCTGGCAAGGTCCCACGGCGCACGGCACGGCGTTGCCGCCAGTCGTGCAGGCCACCGAACACCAGCGGCACGAAGATCAGCGTGGACACGGTGGACAGCAGCAGCCCGCCGATCACGGCGCGGCCCAGCGGTGCGTTCTGCTCACCGCCTTGCCCCAGGCCCAGGGCCATGGGCGCCATGCCGATGATCATGGCCGTGGCCGTCATCAGCACCGGGCGCATGCGCGTGGCGCCGGCATCCAGCGCGGCACTCAGGGGCGGCACACCGGCAGACAGGCGCTGCCTGGCGAAGGACACCACCAGGATGCTGTTGGCCGTGGCCACGCCCACCGTCATGATCGCGCCCGTGAGCGCGGGCACCGAGAGCGTCGTGCCCGTGAGGAACAGCATCCAGGCGATGCCTGCCAGGCCGGCCGGTAGGGCCGTGATGATGATCAAGGCATCGAGCCATGACTGAAAATTCACCACGATCAGCAGGTAGACCAGCACGATGGCCACGGCCACGCCCACCGCCAGGTCCTCGTGGGCCTCCTGCATCGTGACCACCTGCCCCCTTACCGTGATCTCGGACCCACGCGCCAGCTTGGGCCGAACGGCCTCGATCTCGCGCTCGATGTCGGCATAGACGGCCCCCAGGTCACGCCCGTCCACGCTGGCCAGGATGTCGAGCACCGGCACGATGTTGTAGTGCGACACATTGCCTTGCTGGCTGGACGGCTTGACCTGCACCAGGTTGCCCAACAGCTGCGCATCGTGCGCCACGCCCGACACCGGCGGGCTGACCGGGATGCTCAGGACTGCCTCCAGGCTGTCCACCTCGTGCTGCGGTGTCTGCACCGCCACGTTGTAGATGTTGCCGTTGTTCGGGTTCATCCAGTAGGTGGGCGAGGTCTGGAAGCTGGAGCTGAGCGAGACCATCACGTTCTGCGCCACGTCGCGCGCCACCAGGCCCGTCTGCGCCAGGGCGGAGCGGTCCATCTCCAGCGCGATGGAGCGGCGATCGAAGCGCTGCAGCATCACCACGTCGGCCGCGCCAGGCACCTTGCGCACGCGGTTGATCAACTCGGTGGCCAGGGCCAGGTTCTCCGCCGTCTTGTTGCCCTGGATCTGGATGTCGATCGGCGCGCTCAAGCCGAAGTTGAGCGTCTGGCTGACCATGTCGGCCGGCTGCACATAGAACTCGTGGCCGGCGAACTCGCGCGGCAGTGTATGCCGCAGGGCCCGGATGTGCGCCGCCGTCGGCTTGTGCCCCTCGGCCAGCGAGATCATGATCTCAACATCGCTGCTGTCGAACGCGCCGTTGTTGTTGTAGAGCGTGTTGTAGGGTGAGTAAGGCCCTCCCACGATGTCGACGATGCTGGCGATCTCGTGCTGGCCCATCACCTGCCGGATGCGCGCCTCGATGCGATCGACCAGCGGGGGCATCTCTTCCAGGCGCGTACCCAGCGGCGCGCGCACATGCAGGCGGATCTGGCCGGCATCCACCGCCGGGAAAAAATCCCGGCCCAGCACTGCATACAGGCCGCAAGAGGCCACGCAGAACAGCAACATCAGCCCACCCGCCACGCGCTTGTGCCGCAGCAGCGAGGCCAGCACCTCGGCATAGCCCGCGCGCACGCGTTCGAACCAACGGTCGAAACCCAGATGGATGCGCCGCAGCCGGCCTGGCTCACGCGCCTGTCCACCTCGCCTGGCCTGGTGGCGCATCAGGTACATCACCAGCGTGGGCACCAGCGTGCGTGACAGCACGTACGACGACATCATCGCGAACACCACGGCCTGGGCCAACGGCACGAACAGCCGCCCGGCAACACCTTCCAGGAAGAACATCGGCACGAACACGATGCAGATACACAGCGTGGACACGAAGGCCGGCGTGGCGATCTCGGCCGCACCGTCCAGGATCGCCTGAATGGGCTGCTTGCCCATGTGCAGGTGCCGCTCGACGTTCTCGATCTCCACGGTGGCATCGTCCACCAGGATGCCGACGGCCAGAGCCAGCCCGCCCAGCGTCATCATGTTGATGCTGCCGCCGATCAGGTGCAGCAGGATGATGGCGCAGAAGATCGACAGCGGGATGGACGCAGCCACGATGGCCGTGCTGCGCCAGTTGCCCAGAAAGAGCAGCAGCAATGCCGCGGTGAGCGTGGCCGCGATCAAGGCCTCGTGCACCACGCCGTTGATCGCTGCCGTCACAAAGGCCGACTGGTCCACCAGCGGCGTCACGTTCGCGTCTTCCGGCAAGGTGCGCACGGCGCGCGGCAACTCGGCCCGGATGGCCTTGATGATGTCCAGCGTCGAGGCGCCGCCGTTCTTGAGCACGGTCATCAACAGGCCTCGCTCGCCATCGCGGCGCACCACGGTGTTCTGCGGCGAATAGCCGTCGCGCACCTGGGCCACGTCGCGCACGTACACGGTGGCGCCGTTGACCGTGGTGATGGGGATATCGCCCAGCGCGGCCATGGTGTCGGGCGAGCCGTTGAGCGTCACGTTGGCCTCCAGGCCGCCGATCTTGGCCGTGCCCGTGGGCAGGATCAGGTTCTGCACGCTCAGCGCATTGACAATGTCCACGGGCGACAGGCCGCGCGCCTGCAAGGACTGCCGGTTGATGTCCACCGACACCAGGCGGCTCTTGCCGCCGTAAGGCGCGGTCACGGCCACGCCGGGGATGGTGATCAGGCGCGTGCGCAGCACGTTGAACGCCTGCTCGTTGAGCTCCTGGTCACTGAGCGTCTTGCTGCTGACCCCCAGCTGCAGGATGGGCAGATCCGTGGCGGAGTACTTGACGATGGTCGGCGGCGTGGCGCCCGGCGGCAGCGAGCGCAGGGCCGCCTGCGTGCTGGCCACCAGCTGCGAGATGGCCGTGGCCGTGTCCACCTGCGGCTGGAAGAACACCTTGATGATGCCCAGGCCGGCGGCCGTCTGCGATTCGGTGTGCTCCATGTCGCTGACCGCGTTGGCCAGGTTGCGCTCCACGGGGGTGACGATGCGCTCGCTCATCTCCTTGGCCGTGAGCCCGTTGTAGCTCAGCATGATGGCCACCACCGGGATGTCGATCTCCGGAAAGACATCCACCGGCATCTTGCGCAGCGCCAGGGGCGTCGCCAGCAGGATCAGCAGCGCCGCGACGATGAAGGTGTAAGGGCGGCGCAGCGCGACCTGAACAATCCACATGATTCACTTGCCGCCCGTGATGCCGCGGCCCGCCCGTTGTGAAGAACAAGAGGACACGGTCAGCAAACTTCACGCCAGCAATCCGGACAGCAGGCCCAACAACTCCCGCCCGCATGGCCATGACGCGCCATGACACCCAAGCGCCCAAATGCTGCGCAATTTCAGTCAGTGCTGCTGGACCACTGTTGCTCACGCAACACCTGATCAGACACCAGATGCCACCCCTGACGGATTCACGATATTCATATATGAAATGCGCAGTTGATTCAGGCTGAACCGCTTCATACCATCGCGGCTGTTCAAGGCAAGGCCCTGTATCCATCGGCCCTATGCCCCGGTCCCCTCCCCAGCCCGTTACAGCAAGCCATGAATTTCTCGCAATCTGCGCCCGATCCCCGGCAGAACCTTGTCGGCATCTCGGCGGTCGTCCTGTTCCACGTGATCATCGTGTATGCACTGGTGTCGGGTCTGGCCAAGAAGGTGGTTGACGTGGTCCGCGCACCCATCGAAACCAAGGTGATCGAAGAGGTCAAGGAGACACCTCCGCCACAAGAGCTGGTGCCGCCGCCTCGTCTCGAAGCTCCGCCGCCGCCGTACATCCCGCCGCCCGACATCACGGTGACGGCACCGCCGCCGGCACCGACCATCGTGGCCACGACACCCACGCCGCCGCCCGCCCCCGTTCCGTTTACACCAGCGCCCGCACCGGCCGTCGAGG
>MHCFD02800__coassemble_1542_pt1 | contig 15175 bp, 11 predicted proteins | sample MHCFD02800__metabat2_low_PE_007 | metagenome-assembled genome bin MHCFD02800 | reverse complement strand
AACAGATCGGAACGGGACGGCTCATCGCCCGCCCAAGGATTGATCTCGACCTTGTAATCGATCCCACGATGGCGCCAGTAGGCACCATGCTTACGGTCACTTGCGTAGACCTGGGCCTGGGCAGGACCGATGGGCGCCCCCAGCAACGACAGGCCATCAGGTATCGGCCCGTGATCGGGGTTGCCGATCGACTCGGCGCTCATCAGCCATCTCTGGCCACCGACTTGCAGTGCTATCACCTGCTTCAGCGCCGCACGAGCGCCGAATTCTGGGGGTAAGGTCATGCGCACCCCACCGATGCACGAGATGCGCTGCGGCGCCTTGACGCCCTCACCTGACCAGTTGCGCAGGTGTGCGGCATAGCGCTGATCACGCAGAGCCAATGCCGCACGCCACTGCAGGGACGTCCAGCCGCGCAGCCATGCCGGCGCCCGGCCCGTTGGTTTGTCGGACAGTTGTTCCGGTGTTAGAAGAACGTCAGGCGTCACACCTGTGCCGGGCACGATGCCTCCGCCACTCGACAGCAGGTAGCCTTCGTCCGATTCGATGCGGCTGTTGTCCGTGACTTGGTGGGCCACCCTCACCATCAACCCGCCAGAGGAAGGCTCGCCAGCGATCACCGCGCCGGTTTGGCGCTTCAGCGTTTCAGCCAACCATTCCGTACCACTGCCGGTCTGCCGGTCAATGAGCACCAGCAAATCACGCGCTCGCAGCCAGCGCGCGACGTCGGCATCGGCATCCGATCTAGGTTCCAGACGGCTGGTGGAAGCACCAGTAACGGAATACATGCGCACGTACTCTATCGGCACAAACAGCGTCGCCACGGAGAGCAATGCATCAACCAGGCCACCTGTGTTGCCCCGCAAGTCCAGCACCACCAGGGCTGGATCGTAGCCAGCACGTAGATTGGGCCTGACCAGCATCTCGATCTGCTCCCGCGCGGCATAGGCATTGCTCATGGAAACGCCGGCTTGCTTGAGCTGGATGTAGAACGCGTCGGGCAATTGCTGCGCGTAGGCCAGCTTCGCCTGAAAGGCCCGTCTCACGAGGCGAACGGTTCGCGCGTTCGGCATGCCATCACCGCGAACCTCCAGGGACACGTCCGTCCCGGCCTGGCCTCTCACCAAAGATCCCACCTCATCGAGCGACAGGCCTCGAAGCTGCCGCCCCTGTGCAGAGACAATGAGATCGCCGATGCGAATCCCCCCCTCTGAGGCTGGTGTGTCCGGATACACATCCGAAACCACCGCACCGAGTTCAGGGTCGGCCTTGAACGAGATGCCAATGCCGGCGCTCGGCCCTGGTCCCGGCAGCATTCGCGTCCGGTGGTAGGCGATCTTCGGAGAAGCAGCACGCGCCGCAGCGGTCAGGCAGGCGTCGTCCCGCAGATCCTGCTCGTCCGTTTTAACCATGCGCGCCGCATCCCAGCACGCCTCCTCCACCTTCTCGAAAGACTCGTCGCCGGAGAAGCCTGTCCAGTACAGTGCCCGCTGGATAGCCCGCAGTCCCGTGGACACCTCGTACCTGCCAAGGTATTGGGCGCGAGCCGCAGCATCGTCGATATCCGCACGTGCGAGGGACATGCCTGCCCCGCTCACGCTCAAGGCCATCAACACCCTGGCCAACATCGACCAAGACCTGGGATGCGCTTGAAATGACATTTCTGAAATCGCCTTCGCGGTTGCTGCAGGCAAGATCACCGCGGCATGCATGGCCCATGAATGCCAATGGCACCAGGTTGCCCACAAACACGACATCCATGACGACGCCATTGCCCCGCATGGCAAGGCCATCGTCGATCCCTGCATTGATTGAATTTGGCGAGATTCTAGAAGTCGCGGGCGTTCAGGCTGACACCCAAAGGAGGGATCCCCAGAGAGAATCTCACACTGTTGGCACATGCAGAGCCTTGCCTCAGCCCTCCAGCGACTCGTGGTGATCGGCCTGGCCGCGTTTCCAGTAGGCCGAGGCGCGCACCCGCTCCTTGGGCAGGCCATGGTGGCCCACCAGCACGCGGCGCACGTCGGCGATGGCGCTGGCCTCGCCACCGGCCCACGCGTGGCCGATGCCCGGCGGCAGTTGCAGCGCTTGCACGGTGGCCGGCAATTGCGCGGGCTCGTCCACCCAGACCAGGTTCAGGTCGGCCCGCGTGCTCAGCGCGCGGCGATCGGCTTCATGAAGCGCCAGCACCACGGTGACGCGCTTGCCCTCTGGCAATTCTTCCAGGCGCCGTGCGATGGCGGGCAACGCCGAGTCGTCACCCACCAGCAGGTGCCAGTCGAAGCCCATCGGCACCACGAAGCTGCCCTTGGGACCGCCCACCGCCAGCGTCTGCCCGGGCCGGGCCTGGCGCGCCCAGTTGGCGGCGGGGCCGTCGCCGTGCAGCGCGAACTCGATGTCCAGCTCCAGCGCCTGGGCGTCGAAACGGCGCGGCGTGTAGTCACGCATCAGCGGGCGGGCAGCGCCTGGTGCCCATTGCGGACCGTCCGGCCCCAGCGGCGGCAACTCGGGCGCGGACAGGCCATCGGGGCCCCACATCAGCTTGACGTGGTTGTCGAACGAGGCGGTGACGAAGTCGGACAGCGGCTCGCCGCCCAGGGTGACGAGCAACTGGTTCGGGCTGAGCTGCCGCGTGCGCAGCACCTGCAGCAGGCGAAGCTTGACGGGGTGACGCACACGCTGCACCGTGAGCTCGGAGGGTGATATCTGGTCAGTCATGTTGACACGGTGTTATTTGTTGATAATGTCAACCTATCGTAGGCCTGATTGGTTGACTATGTCAACCATATGGTCTTGTGCCCGCTCTCCTCACACGATGCCCACCATGCCGCCGCCCCCCGCCAGAGACGAGGTGGTCGACCAACTGGCCGACCTCACCCACCTGTTCAAATCCCGGCTGCGCCAGGCCGTGCAGCAGGAGGGCGAGGGCCTGGCCCCGATGGAAGCCAAGGTGCTGATGTTCTTCACGCGCCGCCCGGGCTCCACCGCCAGTGACCTGGCCCTTCACAGCGGCCGCGACAAGGCCCAAGTGACGCGGCTGGTGCAGTTGCTGGTCGATCGCGGCCTGCTGCTGCGCGAGCCCGATCCGGCGGACCGCCGCCAGCAGCGGCTCACGCCCACGGCCGAAGGCACCGCCCTGCAGCGTGTGCTGCACCGCCAGCGCCAGAAACTGGGCCAGACCATGGTCAAGGGCCTGAGCGCAGACGAACTCGACCAACTCTCCAGCCTGCTGCGCCGCCTGCGCGACAACCTGGTGCCGCCCGAGCAGGGCTGAGCCTCCTGAACCGGCGCAGCGTCTCATCCACGGCACACCCCCTGGGCAGCCCGGTGCCCCTGAAGTACAGTCAGCCACGCCCGGCCAACGCCCTGCAGAGCACCCATCCACGGCCGGCTGCTGCACAGGAGGTCCCCATGCGCTCACGCCGTCCCCTCGCCCTGCCCCGCGTTCTCGCGGTCACCCCTGTGCTGGCCTTGTGCCTCGTGCACACCGTTCGGGCCGAAGAGCCCATCAGCACCGACCGGCCCGATTTCGTCGAATCCAGCGACGTGGTCGGCAAGGGCCGCTTCCAGTTGGAGACAGGCTTCTCCAGCGAGCGCAACAAGGCCGACGGCGTCAAGGAACGCCTGACCACCACGCCCACGCTGCTGCGCTTCGGCCTGAACGACACCATGGAGTTCCGCGTCGAGACCGACGGCATCAGCCGCCTGCGCAGCGAGGACACCACCACCGGCATCACCACGCGCGAGCGCGGCTATGCCGACACGGCCATCGGCATCAAGTGGCACACCATGGACGGCGACGAGGCCACCGGCCGGCCTTCGATGGCCTGGCTGCTGCACGCCGACCTCGAAACTGGCTCGCGCGCCTTCCGCGGCGACGGCGTGCGCCCCTCGCTGCGTGCCGTGGCCGAGTGGGACTTGCCCAACGACTGGTCCGTCGGCGTGATGCCCGGCGTCTTCGTCGACAAGAACGAGGATGGCGACCGCTTTGTCGGCGGCATCGCGGCCATCACCGTCGGCAAATCCTGGACGGACCGCTTCAAGACCTTCTTCGAATTGGCCGGCCAGCAACTCTCATCCAAGAAGAACGGCGGCAACATCGCCACCTGGGACACCGGCGCCACCTACCTGATCACCAACGACGTACAGGTGGACATCGGCTTCTCGTGGGCCGCCACCAAGGACACGCCGGATTTCGCCTGGGGCGTGGGCGTGGCTGTCCGCTTTTGATGGCTGGCTTTGATACGCCTTCTTACGGCATCGTGATGCGATCACGGCGCCAAAAACCCTGAACGCCGGGCAGTCTCCCGCTCTATGGATACTTGGGATCCATGGAGAAAACATATACAGACTGGTTGGACCGCCTGCCCCTCGGTCCCTGGGGGCTGACCCTCGTCTCGGCATTGATCGCGATGGTGATCGCGTGGGTGGTGTTTCAGGCTGGCGCAGCGGTGATCAAGCGCGCCGTGGCACGCTCGCCCACGGCCTCCCTGGTCACGCAGGCCTCGCGCAAGCCGGCCAGCTACGTGCTGCCGCTGCTGGCGCTGCAGTTCGTGCTGCGCGCCGCACCGGATGAGCTGGCCCGCATCGCCCTGGTGCGGCAATTCACCACCATCATCCTGATCGCCGCGCTCACCTGGCTGATCGTGCGCATCATCCAGGCCTCGGGCGCGGCGGTGGTGCTCTCGCGGCCCATCGAGAACGTCAGCGACAACCTCGCGGCCCGCCGCATCCAGACGCAGACCAAGGTGGTCACGCGCATGGTGGCCTCGCTGGCCGTGCTGATCGGCGTGTCGCTCGCGCTGATGACCATCCCCGACGTGCGCCAGATCGGCACCAGCCTGCTGGCCTCGGCCGGCGTGGCCGGTATCGCGGCCGGTCTGGCGGCGCGGCCCGTGCTGGGCAACCTGATCGCCGGCCTGCAGATCGCCTTCAGCCAGCCCATCCGGCTCGACGACGTCGTGATCGTCGAGGGCGAATGGGGCCGCATCGAAGAGATCACCAGCACCTACGTGGTCGTGAAGATCTGGGACGAGCGCCGCCTGGTCGTGCCCCTGCAATGGTGGATCGAACACCCCTTCCAGAACTGGACGCGATCGAGCGCGCAGCTGCTGGGCACCATCTTCCTGTGGGTGGATTACCGCATGCCGCTCAAGCCCATCCGCGATGCGCTCCAGCGCGTGTGCGAAGGCTCGCCCTTGTGGGATGGCCGCGTGTGCCTGGTGCAGGTGACGGATTTCAGCGAGAAGTCGATGCAGCTGCGCTGCCTGGTCAGCACGGCTGATTCGGGCAAGGGCTGGGACCTGCGCTGCCTGGTGCGCGAAGAGCTGATGTCCATGATGCAGAAGGACTACCCCGAGTACCTGCCTCGCCTGCGCGCCGAGGTCGATCCGCCCAGCGACACCGAGCACCGGCCGCCCGCGCCCGAGCAGCGTTCACCGACGCCCGAGCACGAGCACGTCACGCCGCCAGTGGCCTGAGCAAGCGATGTTGTTCAGGCCCCCTCGCCAGCACTCACACCGCCTGATCCCAGGGCTTGGACAGCCGCATCGCCCCGTTGATGATGCCCACCATCGAATAGGTCTGCGGGAAGTTGCCCCACAGCTCGCCTGTGCCCACGGCGATGTCCTCCGACAGCAGGCCGACGTGGTTCCGGCAAGCCAGCAGCGCCTCGAAGATCTCGCGCGCCTGTTGCGTGCGGCCGATGCGGGCCAGCGCGTCGATGCGCCAAAACGAACACACGTTGAACGAAGTCTCCGGTCGGCCGAAATCGTCCGGGGCCTCGTAGCGGCGCATGAAGGGGCCGTCGCACAGCACGCTCTCCAGCGCCTCGACCGTCTTGACGAAGCGCGGGTCTTTAGGATCGATGAAGTTCACCTCGGCCATCAGCAGCACGCTGGCGTCCAGGTCCTTGCCGCCGAAGCTTTCCACGAAGGCCTGCCGCTCTTCGCTCCAGGCCAGGGCCAGGATCTTGTCGCGCACGATGCGGGCGCGTTCGCCCCAATGCGCCGCGCGCTCGGGCAGGTTCAGCACCACGGCCACCTTGGCCAGCCGGTCGCACGCCGCCCACGACATCAGCGAAGAAGACGTGTGCACGCGCGAGCGCGTGCGCAGCTCCCACATGCCCGCATCGGGCTGGTCGTGCAGGCGCCAGGCCTGCTCGCCCATGGCCTCCAGCGCGGCGAAGTCGCTCGCATCGGCCCGGCGGAACAGGCGGTGATCGTGAAAAGCCTGCGCCGCGCCCAGCACGATGTTGCCGTAGACGTCGTGCTGGAAGTGCTCGAAGGCCTGGTTGCCCACGCGCACCGGGCCCATGCCACGGTAGCCGCCCAGGTGCGGCACCAGGCCTTCGGTCAGTTCGCGCTCCAGGCCGATGCCGTACAGCGGCTGCACGTGGCCGCCCTGCGCGCCGCGCACGATGTCGTGCAGCCAGCGCAGGTACTCCTCCATCGTGCCGACCTCGGACAGGCTGTTGAGCGCGCGCACCACGAAGAAGGCATCTCGCAACCAACAGTAACGGTAGTCCCAGTTGCGCTCGCTGTTGGGCGCCTCGGGGATGCTGGTGGTCATGGCCGCGACGATGGCGCCGGTCTCTTCGTACTGGCACAGCTTGAGCGTGATGGCGGCGCGGATCACGGCGTCTTGCCACTCCAGCGGCAAGGCCAGGCGGCGCGTCCAGTGGCGCCAGTACAGGCTGGTCTGCTCCTCGAAATCACGGGCCGTCTCTTCGATGCCGGACCCGAGGGTCTCGTCAGGGCCCAGGAACATGCTGATGGGGCCGGGCAGCGAGAACCAGGTCTCGGCCACCACGTAGGTCAGCGGCGCGTTGGTGCTCAGGCGCAGCGCATGGTCGGGGAACACGAAGCGCAGGTGGTTGCTGCCGCGCGTGATGGTCGGCTCGGTGGCGCCCCAGTCGCCACGCGGCTTGATGCTCAGGCGCACACGCGGATGGCCGGCCAGCGGGCGGATGCGGCGCACGAGCTGCGCGGGCCGGAAGGCACGGTCACGCTGGAAGAAGCGCGGCGCGAAATCGACCACCTCGATGCCCTGCCCGTCCGCATCGAACAGGCGGGTGCGCAGGATGGCGGTGCCTGGGTCGTACTGCTGCTCGGTGCGCACCAGGCCCTCGAGCTCCACCGACATCGTGCCCTCGCGCTGGAGGCCGTCGCCCGAATCGAGCAGCGCGTGGAACACGGGGTCGCCATCGAAGCGCGGCATGCAGGCCCACACAACGCGGGCCTGTTTGTCCACCAGCGCGCTGATGGCGCAGTTGCCGATCAGGGCCAGGCCCAGGGAAGCGTGGTCGGTGGGATTGCTCATGTTCTTGTTCCCGTTCTTCGTCTTGTTGATCCTTGCATCCGTTGTACCCCAAGGCTTGCAACCAGGGTGTTACATGGGGGCTTTGGGAAGCCCTGTATATTTGAACCAATGTATAGGCAACCCGCAAAGCCTGCGCGGACACTGTCCCACCCACCACAAGGAGGACACCGCGCATGAACACGCTGCGCCTTCAACTGCGCTTCCTGGTGCCGCTGGTCATCACGCTGGTCGTGGCGTCCTACCTGGCCCTGCCGCTGATGGACCGTCTCACCCTGCGCTGGTTCTCACGCGATGTGAACCTGCGCGGCGAGTTGCTGACCAACACCATGTCGGATTCCATCGCCGAGGCGCTGAAGGATCCGCTGGGCCTGCGCCTGCAGGTGCTCTTCAACCGCGCCGTGCAGGATGAGCGCCTGGTCGCCATCGGCCTGTGCACGCTCGATGGCAAGCTGCTGCGCCACTCGCCCGCCTTCCCACGCGACTTCAGCTGCGAGCAGGCCACCGAGACCTCGGCCCGCAAGGACCCGCAGATGCACATCGAGGGCGGTTCGGTGCACGTGGGCATGCACCCGGTCAAGTCCGACAGCGGCGAGCACCTGGCCAACCTGGTGCTGCTGCACGACCTGAGCTTCGTCGAGCGCCGCAGCCAGGACACGCAGAAGTACCTGATCGTGCTGATCTCCGGGCTGGGCGTGATCATCGCCTTGATCACGGTGGTGGTGGCGCAATTGAGCTGGCGTGGCTGGGTATCGGGCGCGCGCGCGCTGCTGCGCGGCGAAGGCCTGATCAGCCCCTTGATGTCGACATCGCCCGAGCTGGCCCCGCTGGCCGCCGACCTGCGCAGCCGCCTGCGCGATCTGGAAGACGAGTACCGGCGATCCCTCGGCCCCGAGACCATCTGGAACCCCGAGCGCCTGCGCGCCCTGCTGCGCACGCAATTGCGCGGCGACGAGCTGATCGTCGTTTCCAACCGCGAGCCCTACATCCACGAAGAGACGGGCCACGGCACCATCGTCAAGCGCCCGGCCAGCGGCCTGGTCACGGCGGTGGAGCCGGTGATGCGCGCCTGCTCGGGCACCTGGATCGCGCACGGCAGCGGCAGTGGCGACCGGGGCAGCGTCGACAAGCACGACCGCGTGCTGGTGCCCCCCGGCAAGGACGACTACACGCTGCGCCGCATCTGGCTGACCGAAGAAGAAGAGAAGGGCTACTACTTCGGCTTCGCCAACGAGGGGCTGTGGCCGCTGTGCCATGTGGCCCACGTGCGCCCCGTGTTCCGCGAATCCGACTGGCAGGAGTACCGCAAGATCAACCAGCGCTTCGCCGACGCCGTGGTGGCCGAGGCCCGCAGCGAGGATCCGGTCGTGCTGGTGCAGGACTACCACTTCGCGCTGCTGCCGGCCATGATCCGCAAGAAGCTGCCGCGCGCCACCATCATCACCTTCTGGCACATCCCATGGCCGAACCCCGAATCCTTCGGCATCTGCCCGTGGCGGCAGGAGATCCTCGAAGGCATGCTGGGCAGCACGATCCTGGGCTTCCACACGCGTTTCCACTGCAAGAACTTCATCGAGACGGTGGACCGCTATCTGGAAGCCCGCATCGAGCACGAACACTCGACCATCTCCTTCCACGAGGACACGACCTTCATCGAGAACTACCCCATCTCGATCGCCTGGCCTTCCGAGGCCACCATGGCCACATGGGCTTCGGTCAAGGAATGCCGCGAGCGCGTCTTCCAGCGCCTGGGCCTGCCGGAGGGCCACCGCATCGCCATCGGCGTGGACCGCTTCGACTACACCAAGGGCATCCTGGAGCGCCTGCACGCGGTGGAGCGCCTGCTGGAAAAGCACCCCGAATGGATCGGCAAGTTCTCGTTCGTGCAGGTGGCCGCACCCTCGCGCAGCTCGCTCGAAGAGTACAAGGCCTTCCAGGATCGCATCCAGAGCACCACCAAGCGCATCAACGAGCGTTTCGGCCGCGATGGCTATCTGCCCGTGCACCTGCTGGCCGAGCACCATGAATCCGACGCGCTCAACGAGCTCTACCGGGCCGCCGACGCCTGCATGGTCACCAGCCTGCACGACGGCATGAACCTGGTGTGCAAGGAGTTCGTGGCCGCGCGCGACGACGAGCGCGGCGTGCTGATCCTCAGCCGCTTCGCCGGTGCCGCGCGCGAGATGAGCGAAGCCCTGATCGTGAACCCGTACCACGTGGAGGAAACCGCCGACGCGCTGCACCGCGCACTCACCATGCCCGAGGCCGAGCAGCGCGAACGCATGGCCAGCCTGCGCATGACGGTGCACGAGTTCAACGTGTACCGCTGGGCCGGCCGCATGCTGACCGACGCGGGCCGCTGGCGCCTGCGCGAGCGCATCGAGGCCCGTGTTCAGCGGCACCAGCCGGGCATCGGTTCAGGCATCGGCTGAATGCACGCACCCTTTCCATCGACCCATAACAATCCGTCGGGAGGTCTGACGACGTGAAACACCTCTTCTCTCAACAAGGCCTGCAGGCGCTGGACGCCGTGATGCGGCTGCACCCTTTGCTGGCCTTCGATTTCGACGGCACGCTCGCGCCCATCGTCACGCTGCCGGACGACGCGCGCGTGTCCATCGGCGTGGCGCAGCGGCTGGACCAGCTGGCCCGCCACCTGCCCGTGGCCATCGTCACCGGCCGCAGCGTGGCCGACGTGGCGCCGCGCCTGGGCTTCGACCCGCACTTCATCATCGGCAACCATGGCGCCGAGGACCCTGACAGCCCGCAGCTGTCGCACGAGGTCTACGCCGCGCTCACGCAGCAACTCAATCAGCTGCGCGAACGCATCGCCGCGCACCAGCAGCAACTCACCGCGGCTGGCGTGGCCGTGGAAGACAAGCTGCACTCGCTGACCCTGCACTACCGCCTGGCCCGCGACCGCGATCAGGCCGTGCGCGCCATCGACAACGCCCTGGGCGAGCTGGACCCGGCGCTGCGCCAGTTCGGTGGCAAGTGCGTGGTCAACATCGTGGCCGCGCATGCGCCCGACAAGGGTGATGCCGTGGCCGCGCTGGTGCACCGCACGGGGGTCCAGGCCGCGCTGTTCATCGGCGATGACGTCAATGACGAATCGGTGTTCGAGCGTGCCCAGCCCAGTTGGCTGACGGTGCGCATCGGGCGCGATGACCCGATGTCCAAGGCGCGCTACTTCCTGGACACGCACGCCGAGGTGGCCACGATGCTGCAGCAGATGGTGAGTGCGCTGCCCTGAAACGGGGCCCGGCACAGAACTCAACGAGCGCGCATGGCCTTGCCCCTGGCAGGGTTGGCGGCGCGGGAAGCTTGACCTCAAGCGGGCTTGAGGTCCGACATTGAAGCCCTGCTTCACTCTCCATGCGACCGCACCATGTCCATCGCCAACCACCTGGCCCCGAGCCCTCAGCCGCACGCGCACACGTTCATCAACCCGCAGGGCCTGTACGACCCGCGCCCCAACGGCTACAGCCATGTGGTGGTGGCGCACGCACCGGCCCGCCTGGTCTTCGTGGCGGGCCAAGGCGGCGAAGACGCCGAAGGCGCGCTCCCGGCCGATTTCGCGGCGCAGGTCGGGCAGGCCTTGCGCAACCTGCAGGCTGCGCTGCACGCGGCGCAGGCAAGGCTGGCTGACATCGTGCGGCTCACGGTGCTGGTGGTGGACCACACGCCACAGCGTCTGGCGGTGCTGAGCACATCGCTCAAGGCGCTGTGGGGCGATCACCCCACGCCGGCCTGCACGCTGATCCCTGTGCCTCGCCTGGCGCTCGACGGCATGCTGTTCGAGATAGAAGCCCAGGCCGTGGTGCCTCTGGGCACAGGCCAATCCGGTGCCATCGAGGCCCGGTGAGCCGGACTCACCACTCGGTCGCGTTCTGGTCGTGGATACCGCTTTCCACCGGGTAGGTGTCCTTCATGTGCGCGATCAGGCGCTCGGCGCCGTCTTTCAGGCCTGGCGAGATCGGCTGCGACAGCAGGCTCACCAGAAAGCTGGAGGCGCTGAGCACGCGGCGCGGGTGGCGGATCTCCGAGGCGGTCACCCGGAACTTCTCTTCGAGCAACTGGTCCTGTGGGGCGCCGGGTGTCTCGTGGGGGCTGACGTCCGTGAGCGCCTGTGCCTGCTCGCCCAGTGAACGCAGCGCCAGCGTCTCGCCCACGGTCCTGGCTTCGGCGAAGGTGCTGCCGTCCCACAGGTAGCGGTTCACCGTGTGCAGCAGCGCATCGGTGCAGTCGGCCGCCGTGCCGTGGCCAGCCGAGAGGCGCAAGAGCTTCTCCAGCAGTTCGGGCGCCGGAGCGATCTCGGGGATGGCATCCGGGGTGGTGGGTTTTGTCTTGCTCATGGGGCGTCCTTTCAAGTGGTCATCGCGGCCTCAGGCCTGCAGCAGCCGGGCGCCCGCCACGGCCGCGCCCACCAGACCCAGCTCCGATTGCAGCACCAGGTGCACCGGGATCCGGGCCATCAGTTCCGCATACGGGCCCTTCTGACCGAAGCCGCGCAGGAAGCGGCCGTCGCGCATCATCTCGCCGCAGCGCTGGGCCACGCCGCCCGCGACATACACGCCGCCCCGGGCCAGCGTGGCCAGCGCGTAGTCGCCCGCCACCGAGCCATAGGCCAGCAGGAACTGCTCCAGCGCCTGCTGGGCGCGCGCGTCGCCCTCCTGCGTGGCCTTGCGGAACACGCCCTCGCCGGTCAGGCCATCGGTGTCCATGGGCGTGAACACCTTGGTGGGCGGCTCGTCGCCCAGGCATTGATAGAAGTTGACCAGCCCAGGGCCGGAGACGAAGTGCTCCACCACCACGCGCGGCACCAGCGGCCGCAAGCGCTGCAGGGCCAGGTCCTGCTGTTCGTTGATGGGCGCGAAGCTGTAGTGGCCGCCCTCGCCGGGCACCACGCCATGCCCGCCGCCTTGCCAGATGCGAAAGGCCACGCCCAGGCCCGAACCCGCGCCGATCACCAACTGGTTGCCTTGCGGGTCGGCGTCGCCGTCCTGCAGGGTCATCAACTCGTCTGCGCCCAAGGCCTCGATGCCATGGGCCGCCGCCTCGAAATCGTTGACCAGGGTGACGGGCACGCCGCCCAGGTGCTGGCTCAGCGCGCGGGCGTCCAGGCGCCAAGGCAGGTTGGTCATCTGCACGGTCTGGTCGCGCACGGGGCCGGCCACGCCCAGGCCAGCGGCGCGCAGCGGCTGCCCGAACGACGGCCCATGCTTGCTGAGAAAGTCCGTCAGCATGGCCTCGAACGAGGGCACCTGCGCGGCCACGTAACGCTCGCTGGCCTTCACGACCACGCGCCCTGTGGCGGCATCCACGTCGGCCAGGCCCAGCAAGGTTTTCGTCGCCCCCACGTCCGCGCACAAGATCATGTCCCGTCTCCTTTTTGACCGCCCCTGCAAAAACAGCTTCGGTGGTCTGCGCCACCTGCCGATATGCCCATCATCCATCAACAAGGGAGGATGTGATGCGCAGTGCTTCGAGAGTGGCCATCCTGGGTGTGGGTTATTGCCTCCCCGACAAGATCCGCGGCAACGACGATCCGGTGTTCGACTGGCTGCGGGCGCACCCGCCCTCGGGGGGCGAGTTGTTCGACGGGCTGAAGTTCCGGCGCGTGCTGTCGCAGGGTGACCAGGTCACCGACATCGTCGCGCACGCCTGCAAGAACGCCGCCGCCGACGCGAAGGTGAACCTGGCCGACATCGACCTGCTGATCGGCTCGGCCTCGGTGAGCGGCTGCTACGCGCCCAACGACCTGTGCGCCGTGCACCACCAGCTGGGCCTGTCGGCGGGTTGCCGCGTGATGACGCTCAACACCGACTACACCGCCTTCCACGACGGCCTGCGCATCGCCAACGATCTGATCACGGCCGGCTCGGCCCGCAAGGCCCTGGTGGCCTGCGGCAACAACTGGACGCACCACGTCGATTACCACGAGGCCGTGGCCATGGCCGCCTCGGATGCCGCGGGGGCGGCCGTGGTCGGCGCCACGGATGACGCGAGCCGCTTCACACTGATCGACTGGGACAACGAGACCGACAGTTCCTGGTTCCGCGCGCTGCGCATGGAACCGCGCTTCCACGAGAAGCACGGCGATCTGGCGCTGTTCACCACGCCGCTGATGAAGATCGACGAGAAGAACGGCGCCACCGCCGTGAAGACCTTCGGCGTGCCGGTGCCGCCCAAGATCATCGCGCGCATGCTGGCGCGCAACGGCATCACCAGCCAGGACATCACCCTGGTGGCGCACCAGAGTTCCAAGTCGATCTACGACGCGTGGAACGCCGCCATCCAGCCGGCGACCTACATCACCACGCTGGAGGAGCTGGGCGACATGGTGTCATCGTCCGTGCCGGTGAACCTCGCCAAGTGCTACAGCGAGATCGACACCAAGTACCTGGTGCTGATGGGCACCGGCATGGAGATGCACGCGACCGCCCTACTTTACCTTCGTGCTTGAGTCAGGCGAGGCATCCACGGGGGCCGCCTGCAGGTAGGGCGGCGGCTTGAGCCCCAGGTGGCTCTGCAGCATTTCCTCGGCCGTGGCGAGCGCGCCCTCCACCCAGCCCTGCGCGTGCGAGTAGGCCTCGCCGCAGATGTAGACCGGCACGTTGGACACGGGGTGGATGATGCGGTGGCCCACGTCGTAGCTTTCGACGTGCTGCGGCCAGAAGTTGGCGCCGCCGCCAAACGGATCATCGCCCCAGTCGCGGTAGGCCGCGGCGTAGGGGCGCAGGTCGGGGTGGTCTTCCAGGCCGTGCATCTGCAGCAGCAGGCGGTGCGCCTCGTCCACCATCAGTTGCGGCGCGGGGTGCTCGTTCCATTCGTCGGCGGGCAGGCCTTCGCTGGCCGGCGCATGGGCCTGGTTCCGGAACTTGACGGGGTTGTCGCGCAGGCCCGCCCAGTAGTCCAGGTCCAGGCCATCGTCGTAGATCAGGATGGCGCCGGCCTCGGTGTCGTCGCCCACCGGCCAGTAATAGCACTGGCGGATCGGCAGGTCGGTGACGGACTGGCCCTGCGTGATGCCCAGCTTCTCCCACCAGCGCGTGCGGTAGCACAGGGCCAGCTTGAACAGCGGGATCGGCACCACCGACTGGATCAGGCGGTGCACCTCGTGGTGTTCGGGCGCCAGCACGGCGCCGCTCTGCTCGATCAGCTCCAGCGAGCGGCGCGGCATGGCCAGCACCAGCTTGCGCGCCAGCACCACGTGCTCATGCCCCTCGTGCTCGATGTGCAGTTCGATGCCCTCCTTGCCATCAGGCAGGCGGGTCTTGTCGAAGCGCACCAGGCGGTGGTGCAGGTGGGTGATGCCGCCGGCCTCTTCATAGCGCTTGGCGATGGTCAGCGGCAGCGATTCGTAGCCCTCCACCAGGCGCTTGTACTCGATGGTGGCGCCGTAGTCCGACAGGTTCCATGGGAAGCCATCGGCCGCGTTCCAGGTGAAATAGATGCTGTCGTAGCCGCTGGTGTCCTCGGCGTATTGGAAGGCCTCGTGGCTGACCGAGCGGTTGTACACGTAGCGCATGGCCAGGTCGCGCAGCAAGGTGCCTTCGTAGCGGCCGCTGCGGGCCAGCTTCTCCCAATCGACCGTCTTGAGATCGACATGGTCCACGCCCAGCACCTTCTGCAGGAAGCGCTGCGCGGCCAGCACGGTGAAGCCGTCCTTGATGTTGGCGCGCTCGTCCTCGGTCAGCACGTAGGGGATCTTGTCCGGGTCGGTCAGGTCGGCCGTGCGCAGGTGCTTGCCGCGCAGGTAGGCCACGTTGCCCGGCTCGCCCACCGAGAAGTCCACCGTGGGCAGCTGCAGGTAATCCACCAGCGCCTTCACGGTTTCCTGGCCGGTGGTGAAGCG
>MHCFD02800__coassemble_1540_pt1 | contig 15229 bp, 16 predicted proteins | sample MHCFD02800__metabat2_low_PE_007 | metagenome-assembled genome bin MHCFD02800 | reverse complement strand
GCCATGAACGAAGTGTTGAAAAACGCCCGCCGCATCGTCGTCAAGGTAGGCTCCAGCCTGGTCACCAATGAAGGCAAGGGTGTGGATGCCGAGGCCATCGGCAACTGGTGCCGGCAGATGGCCGCCCTGGCGCATGACGGCCGCGAGGTGATCATGGTCTCCAGCGGCGCCATCGCCGAGGGCATGAAGCGCCTGGGCTGGACAACCCGTCCCAAGGAAATCCACGACCTGCAGGCCGCGGCCGCCGTGGGTCAGATGGGGCTGGCGCAGATGTACGAAAGCAAGCTGAGCGAGCATGGCATGGGCAGCGCCCAGGTGCTGCTCACGCACGCCGACCTGGCCGACCGCGAGCGCTACCTCAATGCGCGCTCCACCCTGCTGGCGCTGCTCTCCCACAAGGTGGTGCCGGTGATCAACGAGAACGACACCGTGGTCACCGACGAGATCAAGTTCGGCGACAACGACACGCTGGGCGCGCTGGTGGCCAACCTGGTCGAGGCCGATGCTCTGGTGATCCTGACCGATCAGAAAGGGTTGTACAGCGCCGATCCGCGCAAGGACCCGAACGCGCGCTTCATCGACGTGTGCGAGGCGGGTGATCCAGCCCTCGAGCAGATGGCCGGCGGCGCCGGCTCGCGGGTGGGCACGGGCGGCATGATCACCAAGGTGCTGGCCGCCAAGCGCGCGGCCCGCAGCGGCGCGAGCACCGTGATCGCCTGGGGGCGCGAGACCGACGTGCTGGTGCGCCTGTCGCAGGGTGAGCCCATCGGCTCGCTGTTCGTGGCGGGCACGGCCAAGTTCACCGCGCGCAAGCAGTGGATGGCAGACCACCTGCAGCTGCGTGGCGTGGTCGTGATCGACGACGGCGCCGTGGCCAAGCTGCGCGACGAGGGCAAGAGCCTGCTGCCCATCGGCGTGGTCGAGGTGCAGGGCGAGTTCCACCGTGGCGACGTGGTGGCGGTGCAGGACATGCGCGGCCAGGACGTGGCCCGGGGCCTGGCCAACTATGCCAGCAGCGAGGCGCGCCTGATCGCGCGCAAGCCCTCCAGCGAGATCGAGGGCATCCTGGGCTTCATCATCGAACCCGCGCTGATCCACCGTGACAACCTGGTCCTGATGAGTTGAACCCCAGGCTTGCGTGCGTCGGGATGACGCGCTGGCTTGCCACGACAGACTCCCGGATGAGGGCGATTTGCCTGCCGGCGCCAGCGCTTATGCTGTGTGGATAGACTGGGCCGGGCCGCCGTTGGATTTCCCCGCCAAGCGGTGGTTTCCGCCATGGTGGCCCGCAGGCGGATGGTGCTTAATCGGCGCACCTCATCCCAGTCAGAAGTCCAAGATAGATGGAGCAGTCAATGGCGCAGAACGATACCGTGGTGAACTACGACGTGGCCGTGATCCACGAGTTCGCAAGGGAGCTCTACCGCAAGTCGGTGCGGCGTGAGAAGCAGGGCGTGATGCTGGGTTTCCTGTTTGGCCTGGCGCTGACGGTGAGCGTGATCAGCGCGGCTTCGCTGGACACCCAACTGGGCCGCTGGCCCGCCGTGGTGCTGGGCTTCGTGATCGTGGCCTTCTGCACATGGTTTGGCATGAAGCTGGGGCTGGACGCCGGCCTGCGCCTGAAGCTGCAGGCCCAGCTGGCGCTGTGCCAGGCCGCGATCGAGCAGAACACGCGCGCGGGCCGCTGATCCCGCTGGGCCGATCTGTCCAAGCGTCAGGCCGGCTTCGGGCCGGCTGCGAGTGACGGGAGCAGGCCCATCTCACTGTGCATGTGCAGCAGGGCCTCGGCGTTGCCCAAGGCATCGTCGAGCGGATCGTGGGTGTGCGGCGTGCGCCGCAGGTGCTTGAAGTTCTGGCGCGTGTCCTTGACCAGCCCCTTGTAGAGCGAGCCCAGGTTGGTCGAGCTGTGGCCGAAGGGGTTTCGCCCCAGGAAATGGTGGAAGTACCAGTTGATGAACTGCCAGTCGAAGCCGTTGTTGTCCGACACGAAGCGGGGCTGATCCGGGGCCTGGGCGGCCAGCCAGTCCGCGAAGCCCTGCATGGCGGCGGCAGGATCATCGAAGGCCAGGGTCTGTTCGCGCGTCAGGCCGCTGACGGCCAGGGCCTCGGGCACCCAGCGCTCGCTGATGGGGCGCAGGCGTGCCTGGAAGCGGCGCGACAGTCCGGGCTCGACCACCACGGCGCCGAAGGACACCATCGAATAATCGCCCGGGATGGGGCCGTCGGCCTCGATGTCGATCATGATCCAGCAGCTCATGGGCGCCCTCCGGCGTCGATGCTGAGAACCTCGCCGGCCTTTGGGAGGATGCGTTGTTCCAGCAGGGTGATCAGGTCGGACATGGCTGCCTGGCTCAGGTTTGCCCCGCGAAAGGACACGGCCATCTCGGCTGGTGCTTCCCCCATCCAGCACTGGATGTCGACGCCATCCGGGCGGAGTCCTGTCAGGTAGGGGCCCTGAGCATCGCTGTCGCCGCCGCGCCAAGCGAAGTCGGGTAGCGACGCTTTTAGAAGTTCACGCCACCCTGCCTGGTCGAGGTCGGACCGGACGTCGATGCACACATAGTCTTTCATGATGGTGTTCTCAGCAGATATTCGGTGGTGTCGCGTTCAGGCTGAACGGGGCAGCCAACCAGGTTCACGTCACGGCCCAGTTTCTCGCCCCATTGTTCAGCCAAAGCCTGCAACTCCGGGAAATGAGCGTAAAGGTCGGCTGTCTTGAAGATGCCGTATCTCTCACTGGGACGGATACCCAGCCGGGCTTGGTCGTCGCTCGGTGCCTTGCCGGCGGGGTGCGCCGGTTGATCGCTCGTTTCCTCGGATTCGGCGCCGCTTTGCTCGGCCCCATCGGCCTCTTCGACATCGCCAGGATCCTGGCCCCGCACGCGCACCTTCAGACGCAGGCTGGTCTGCTCGTTCAGTGCCTGCCGGATGCGCTTGGCCAGGCCGGCCACCCGGGCTTCGAGCACGAAGGTGTGCGCGTTGGATTCGAACACGCAGGTGCCCATGAGGTACTTGGTGCCCGCAGCGCCAAGGTATTTGTTGAGCACGCCGCGCGCGGAGGCGGACAGCGGCCGCCGCGACAGCATCACCGCCATCTGCTTGCCGGTGTAGGCCAGCATGGCGTACAGCGTCTCGCCCCGGCGCGCCACGGCCAGGAGCGACTTGAGCTGATCGGTCAGGGCGGTGGGGTCGGCGTCGTCATCGGGCGGTGCCGCGCGGGCATTCTTCGGCGCGCTGGCGGGCCAGCAGGGCCTTCTGCAACTCGGAGGCGGCACGCCCATCTCCTTGAAGAACGTTTGCAGTGCCTTGTCGGCTTTGTGGGCCTTGAGCAGTGCCTTGTCTTCATAAGGCTTGCCCTTGGCGAAGGTGGTCCAGGCGGCGGTGGTGAGGGATTTGTCGAGCATGGCGTCGATGCGTTGGCGCCATGACATTCAGGCGCATGCTCGCATGGACACGGCAGCGCCTGGCCCCTTCCTGTACTGATGTGGTGAGCGCCCAAGGCGGTTGGCACTGGGATGCACTCTAGTGCATTGTTCCCAGTGCGGCCATCACTCTGGAGGCGGGGGCTGCCGCTCGCGCTTACTTCAGTTCGGCCGAACTCTTGCCCAGCAGGCGTCGGGCGATGATCAAGAGCTGGATCTGCTGCGTGCCTTCGAAGATGTCCAGGATCTTCGCGTCGCGCGACCACTTCTCCAGCAACGCGCCCTCGGTGTAGCCGATGCTGCCGGCCAGCTCCACGCACTTGAGCGCCACGTCCACGCAGGTGCGGCCAGCCTTGGCCTTGGCCAGCGAGGCCTGCAGCGAGTTGGGCTGGGCGTTGTCGGCCATCCAGGCGGCCTGCATGGTCAGCAGGCGCGCGGCCTCGTAGTCGGCCTGCATGCGCACGAACTCCGAGGCGGCGGCGCTCTGGCGGTGCAGCGGGCGGTTGTAGTCGGGCGCCAGGCCTGCTTCTTTCAGGATGCGGCCCATCTCCTCGATGCAGGCGCGGGTCAGGCCTACGGCCATGGCGGCCACCAGGGGGCGCGTGTTGTCGAAGGTCTGCATCACCCCGGCGAAGCTCTTCTCGGGGTTGATGTCCGGGTCGCCCAGCAGGTTGGCCTTGGGCACGCGGCAGTCGGTCAGCACGAAGGCGGCGGTGTCCGAGGCGCGGATGCCGAGCTTGTGCTCCAGTCGCACCAGCTCGAAGCCCGGCGTGCCCTTCTCGACCACGAAGGACTTGATGGCGGCGCGGCCCAGGCTGCGGTCCAGCGTGGCCCACACCACGACCAGGTCGGCGCGGTCTCCGGACGTCACGTAGATCTTCTCGCCATTGAGCACGTAGTGGTCGCCATCGAGGCGGGCCGTGGTGCGGATGGCGGCCGAATCGGAGCCGCAGCCCGGCTCGGTGATGGCCATGGCGGCCCAGCGGCCCTTGAAGCGCGCGAGCTGCTCTTCGTTGGCCACCGAGGCGATGGCCGAGTTGCCCAGGCCCTGGCGGGGCATGGACAGCAGCATGCCGACGTCGCCCCAGCACAGCTCCATGATGGACAGCGCGGTGGACAGGTTGGTGCCGTTGCGGTTGAGGCCATCGGCGCCGGCATTGGCATCGCGGCGCACGCCGGTGGCGCCCGTGCCGCCGACCTCGCTGTTGCCTTCGTTCATGCCGTCGATCACGGCCGCCAGCATGTCCAGCTCGACCGGGCGGGCGTGCTCGGCGCGGTCGTACTTGCGCGAGATGGGGCGCAGCACTTCGCTGGCGGTTTCCTGCGCCTGGCGCACCAGCGCGCCGAACTTGCGGGGAATTTCAAGATTGATCATGCGTATCTTCCGTCTCAGTAAACCGGCCTGAACCGATCAAGTGAACACCAAGGATCCGGCTTTTGCCGTCCAATGGTGTTACCCCTTGAGGGGGAGCGCGAAGCGCGTAGGGGGAGGGTTCAAATGAGCAGCCCGCCTTCCATCACACCGACCGCGCGCAGGTCGCGGTACCAGCGCTCCACCGGGTGTTCCTTCACGAAACCATGTCCGCCCAGCAGCTGCACGGCGTCGCTGCCGATCTGCGCGGCCTTGTCGGCGCACAGACGGCGGGCCAGCGCGGCGGCCTCGGCGAAGGGCTTGTCGGCATCGGCCAGACTGGCGGCACGCCAAGTCAGCAGGCGCATGCCGTTGAGTTCGATCGCGATGTTGGAGATCGCGAAGGCGACCGACTGGCGGTGGCTGATCGGCTCACCGAAGGCTTGGCGGTCGTTCGTGTAGGGCACCAGGTAGTCCAGCGCGGCCTGGGCGCAGCCAGTGGCCAGGGCGCACCAGGCCAGGCGCGACAGCTGGATGCATTCGGCATAGACCTCGGGGCGGCCTTCGCCCAGCAGGGCCGTGGCGGGCACGCTGGCGCGGTCCAGCGCCAGGCGGGCGCAGGCGGCGGCGCGCAGGCCCATGGCGGTGTCTTCCTCGATCGACAGACCGGCGGTGGACGACTCCACCACCAGCAGGCCAGGGCCGTGGCCTTCGATGTCGGCGGCCACGATGAACAGTTCGGCCGAGGCGGCCAGCGGCACCATCGATTTGACGCCGGTGATCTCGTAACGGCCGTCGACCAGGCGTGCGCGGGTCTGCAGGCTGAAGGGGTCGAACAGGGGCGTGGGCTCCTGCACGGCCAGGGCGGCCGGCGGCGGCGTGTCGGCCGCGAAAGCGCCCAGGTAGGTGGCCTGCTGCTCGGCCGTGCCCCACAGCACCAGCGCCGTGCTCACGGCTGAGGGCGCAAGGCAGGCCACGGCCAGGCCCATGTCGCCGTGCGACAGCGCTTCGGCGATCAGCGCGTTGGTCACGGCCGAGCGCTCGGTGCCCACGCCGCCCAGGGATTCGGGGATGCCCATGGTGGTGATGCCCAGCTCGGCGCACTGGTTCAGCAGTTCGACCGGGGCGCCGTAGGCGGTGTCGGCGGCCATGGCGGCAGGGCGCAATTGCTCGGCGGCGAACACGCGGATGGCGTCCAGGATCATGGCCTGCTCGTCTGTGGGGGTCAGGTCGAACAGCTCCCCGCCACCGCGCTTGGGCAGGCGCTCGGGCTGACCCAGCGTCTTGATGGCCTTGAAGGCGCGGCTCACGGCGGTCACGGCACGGAACCCGGCCTTGGTGCCGTGGTACAGGACTCTCTCGGTCGGCTTGCGCAGTTTCAGGCGGTCCAGGCTGGGCGAGCCAGCCATCTGGCTGAGGGTGCGAAGGCCCAGGCGGGTGAGGGAAGTGGCCATGGTGTTCTGTCTCCAGATCTTGTGAAGGCTGCTCAGCGGCGGGTGCGGCTTTTCAGCATGGCCCAGACCACGGTGTGCGTGGCCAGACCGATGCCCCAGCCCCAGGCCACCCACTTGACCCACTGGATATCGGGCGTCGCGTCCTGGTTCAGGCTCCACAGGCCGCCGATCACCATCACGTACACCACCGCATGAATCACCAGACTCAACTGCAAACCGCCCATCGCTCCAACTCCTTGTGATCCGGGCACAGGCACCCGGTGCGGGGCGGATTTCACACCGGCGCCCTCCGCCTGTCACGAGGCCTTTGCCATTCATGGTGATTCGACACAAGACAACCGGACGCTCGCGATCAAATCCCCCCTGTCTTGGGGCACAGTCACGGCCATGGATCCCTTGAGCGAAGTACTGGCCGACGTGCGCATCCGCGACGCGATGTTCGTGCGCACCCAACTGGGTGGGCAGGGGGCATTGCGGGTGGGCCAGGCTGGGCAGCCTTGCTTCCACCTGGTGACGGCGGGGCGTGTCTGGCTGCATCCGGCGCCGGCCGAGCCCGCCGTGGCGCTGCAAACGGGCGACGTGGCCTTTTTCCCCCAGGGCGGGCCACATGTATTGAGCGCGCAGCCGGTGCTGGCGGCACCCTCGCCCGATGCGGCCGATCTGCTGCAGCACTGGCGGGAGGCGGCCGGGGCCGGTGCGTCCACGGTGTCCTCCGGTGGGGCGGCGGGCGGGGTGTGGAGCGGGCGCACCCTCAGTGGCCGCATGCACATCGAAGGCGTGGCCGAGGCCTGGCTGTGGGGCGGCTTGCCGCCCTGGCTCACGCTGCAATGGGAAGGGCGGGGCCTGCCGGGCTGGCTGGTGATTGGCCTGGCCTACCTGGAGCAGGAACTGGGGCGCGAGAGCCTGGCCCGCCAGGCCGTGATCGACCGGCTCGGCGACATCCTTTTCATCCAGAGTCTGCGCACCTACCTGCACGGCCCGGGCGCCTTGCCGCCGGGCTGGCTGATGGGCCTGAAGGACGGCATGGTGTCGCGCGTGCTGGGCGCCATGCACCGCGAGCCGGCCAGGGCCTGGCAATTGGCCGAGCTGGCCAAGGTGGGCTGCGTGTCGCGCTCGGTGCTGGCCGAGCGCTTCACGCAGTTGCTGGGCATGCCACCGCTGGCCTACCTGACCAGCCTGCGCATGCAGCTGGCCGGGCGGCGCCTTCGGCAATCGGGCGCGCCGGTGGCCGAGGTGGCCCGCTCGGTGGGCTACCAGTCGTCGGCGGCGTTCGCGCAGGCGTTCAAGCGTGCGTTCGGGTGTTCACCGCGCGAGCACCGGGCGGGCGCGCGGGCCTGATGCCGGGCTGTCAGCCCCAGCCCGGGCCGAGGCTCAGCCCTGCTGGGGCGCAGCACCCCAGACATCGACCTCGATCAGTTCGACGCTTGTCGTGATGACGGCGTTGGCCTCGGGGGGCACAGCGGGGGAAGGCGCGCCGTCACGGACTGCGCGATCGGCCGGGGCCGTATCGGTGGCCGCGCCGGTGCGCCCGCGCATGTTGCCGCGCAGGTAGCGGTTCTGCCCCTTGGGCGGCGGCAGGAAGCGCGCCAGTTCGCTCAGCGCCGTCTGGTAGACATCGCGCTTGAACTCGATCACGGCCTCCAGAGGCACCCAGTACTCGTTCCAGCGCCAGGCGTCGAACTCGGGGTGGCTGGTGGCGCGCAGGTTCATGTCGCAATCACGGCCGGTGAGCTGCAACAGGAACCAGATCTGTTTTTGCCCGCGGTAGTGGCCCCGCGCATCGCGGCGGATGAAGTGCTGAGGCACCTCGTAGCGGAGCCAGTCTCGGGTGCGGGCGACGATGCGCACGTGGTCAGGCCGAAGACCGACCTCTTCATGCAACTCGCGGAACATCGCCTGCTCGGGCGACTCGCCATGCTTGATCCCGCCTTGCGGGAACTGCCAGGAGTGGGTGCGGATACGTTTGCCCCAGAACACCTGGTTGCGTTGGTTGAGCAGGATGATGCCGACGTTGGGGCGGAAGCCTTCACGGTCGAGCATGATCAACTCCGAATGCTTTGAACTGGGTTCATTATTGCACCTGACCAGTCTCCCGCCTAGGGGCGTGGATGCCCAAATTGGCCTGTCTGGCCTCTGTTTGCCCCTCAGAAGCCCGCCCGTGGGCGGGGGCACTCTGGGATAATGGCCGGCTCAGGGCGTGCAGGGCGCGCCCGACCAGCCATTCGCCATCCCATGAAAGCCTCCCAGTTCTTCATCTCGACCCTGAAAGAAGCGCCCGCCGACGCCGAGATCGTCAGCCACAAGCTCATGATGCGCGCCGGCTTCATCAAGAAGCTGGGCGCCGGCCTGTACAACTACATGCCGATGGGGCTGCGCACCATTCGCAAGGTCGAGGCCATCATCCGTGACGAGCTGAACAAGGCGGGGGCGATCGAGCTGGTGATGCCCGTGGTGCAGCCGGCCGAGCTGTGGCAGGAGACCGGCCGCTTCAGCGGCATGGGCGACGAGCTGCTGCGCTTCAAGGACCGCCACGAGCGCGATTTCGTGATCCAGCCTACCGCCGAAGAGGTGGTGACCGACATCGCCCGGCAAGAGTTGCGCAGCTATCGCCAGCTGCCCAAGAACTTCTACCAGATCCAGACCAAGTTCCGCGACGAGCGCCGCCCCCGCTTCGGCGTGATGCGCGGCCGCGAGTTCACGATGAAGGACGCCTACTCCTTCGACCGTGACGTCGAGTCGGCCAGCAAGAGCTACGACAGCATGTACGCGGCCTACACGCGCATCTTCCAGCGCCTGGGCCTGCAGTTCCGCGCCGTGGCGGCCGACACCGGCGCCATCGGCGGCGACCGCTCGCACGAGTTCCAGGTGATCGCCGACACCGGCGAAGACGCCATCGTCTACTGCCCCACCAGCGACTACGCCGCCAACATCGAGCTGGCCGAGGCGCTGCCGCTGATCGCCCAGCGTGGCGCCGCTGCCGAGGCGCTTGAAAAGGTGGCCACCCCTGGCAAGAGCACCTGCGCCGACGTGGCCGAACTGCTGGGCCTGCCGCTGAGCCGCACCGTGAAGTCGCTGGTGCTGGCCACGGACGAGACCAACGACAAGGGCGAGATCGTCAAGAGCGTGGTGTGGCTGCTGCTGGTGCGCGGCGACCATGACTTGAACGAGGTCAAGGCCGGCAAGATCGAGGGCCTGAAAGAAGGCTTCCGCTTCGCCACCGAGAAGGAAATCGTCGCGCATTTCGGCACCAAGCCTGGCTACCTGGGCCCCGTCAAGCTGCTCAAGCCCGTCAAGATCGTGGCCGACCGCACCGTGGCCCACATGGCCGATTTCGTGGTGGGCGCCAACGACGAGGGCTTCCACCTCAGGGGCGTGAACTGGGGCCGTGACCTGCCCGAGCCCGACGTGGTGGCCGACATCCGCAACGTGGTCGAGGGCGATCCCAGCCCCGACGGCCAGGGTGTGCTCGCCATCCAGCGCGGCATCGAGGTGGGCCACGTGTTCTACCTGGGCACCAAGTACTCCAAGGCCATGAACGCCACGTTCCTGGACGTGGACGGCAAGCCCAAGCACTTCGAGATGGGCTGCTACGGCATCGGCGTGACCCGCATCCTGGGCGCGGCCATCGAGCAGAAGTACGACGAGCGCGGCATCGTCTGGCCGGCCGCCATCGCCCCCTTCGAGGTGGTGATCTGCCCCGTGGGCTATGACCGTTCCGAAGACGTGAAGGCTGCGGCCGACAAGCTCTACGCCGACCTGAGCGCGCAGGGCGTCGATGCGATCCTGGACGACCGTGGCGAGCGCCCCGGCGCCATGTTCGCCGACTGGGAACTGATCGGCGTGCCGCACCGCGTGGTGCTGGGCGACAAGGGTCTCAAGGAAGGCCTGGCCGAGTACCAGGGCCGCCAGGACAAGGAAGCCGCCAAGATCGCGGTGGCCGAGGTCGCCGCCCACGTGCTGGCCCAGTTGAAGGCCTGAGGCGCGTGAGCAGGGTTGTGCGTCATCACCTGTTGCGGGCCCTGATGGGCCTGGCGCTGCTGGCGGGTACCGGCCTGCCCGCGCACGCCGGTGCCCAGCGCGAAGAGCCCCTGGCCGATGCCGTGCGCACGGCCTTGTCCGCCTCCATCGCCAACGCGGTGCCGCCGGTGCCCCGCTTCGTGGACGACCGCCGCAAGGAAACCTACGAGCGCTGGAAGCGCGGCGCCGCCGAGCGCCTCAAGAAGCGCAAGCCCGACGAGCTGATGCGCGAGGAGTTCCTGCAGACCGTCTGGTACGAGGCCACGCGCGCGGGGCTGGACCCCACCCTGGTGCTGGGCTTGGTCGAGGTGGAAAGCGGTTTCCGCAAGTACGCCATCAGCGTGGTCGGCGCGCGCGGCTACATGCAGGTGATGCCCTTCTGGTCGCGCACCATCGGTGATGGCGATGCGGGCCGCCTGTTCCACATGCAGACCAACCTGCGCTTCGGCTGCGTGATCCTGCGCCACTACCTGGACATCGAGAAGGGCAACCTCTTCATGGCCCTGGGGCGCTACAACGGCAGCCGTGGCCGCCCCGAGTACCCCAACGCGGTGCTGGGCGCGCGCAAGCGCTGGGAAGATGCCGTCGCCGCCGAGCCCGCGCCGCGCGTGGTGGCCAGCGTCACTTCAGCGTCGCCAGGTACGCGATGAGGTCGGCCCGGTCCTGCGGATCGGGCACGCTGAAATCCATCTGCTGGTTCTGCACGTAGGCGTCCGGGTCGGTCAGCCAGCGGTCCAGCGTCTCTGGTGTCCAGCGCAGGCCGGTCTTGCCCAAGCGCTTCAAGCCGGTGGAGTAGTCGTAGCCGGGCGCGGTGCCCGCGATGCGGCCCACCACGCCCTGGTGCAAGGGGCCGATCCGGTGGTGGTCGATGGCATGGCACTCCAGGCAGTTCTCGTTGTACAGACGCTGGCCGATATCGGCGCGACCTGTCAGCTTCTGTGAGGCCGGCGGCGTCGAGCAGGCCGCGCAAAGCCCGACCAGCCCGGCCAGGGCGGTCAGCAGCCAGAACAGGCCGGAGGCCTGGCGAAATGAGGTGAGAGCGGACATGGATGCCGTTTACGCAGCGGGCCCGGCCTCTGGATGCATGCCGGTGTTCTGTGGGACTGCGGCTGCGACGACTCTGTCACGAAACCAGCGTGGGCGCCAGTTTTAAAAAGGGCCTTTCACAGGCCATTCCAGGCGCGGGGCTGGGCCTCGTCCAGGCCCAGGAGGGCCAGGGCGCGCTCGACCGTGTCGTCGATGATGTCGTCCAGCGTTTCGGGCCGGTGGTAGAAGGCCGGCAGCGGCGGGAACACGATGCCGCCCATCTCGGTGACGGACGTCATGTTGCGCAGGTGGGCCAGGTTGAAGGGCGTTTCGCGCACCATCAGCAGCAGGCGGCGACGCTCTTTCAGGGTGACATCGGCGGCGCGGGTGACCAAGTTGTCGCCCAGGCCGTGGGCCACGGCGGCCAGTGTCTTCATGGAGCAGGGCGCGATCACCATGGCGTCGGTGGCGAAGCTGCCGCTGGCGATGCAGGCACCCACGTCACCCGGCGCATGGGCCTGCGTGGCCAACGCTTCCAGATCGCGCCGGTCCAGGCCGAGCTCGTGGTGGGTGTTGAGGATGCCGGCGGGCGTGGCCACCAGGTGGGTTTCCACGCCCAGGACGCGCGCGCGCTGAAGCAGGCGCACGCCATAGACGGCGCCGCTGGCGCCCGTCAGCCCGACGATCAGCCGGCGCGGGCGCACAGGCCGTGTCGGTGCAGCAGCCGAAGGCTCACTGGCCACCGGCCAGGACCTGCTGCAGTTCGCCGGCCTGGTACATCTCCATCATGATGTCCGAGCCGCCGATGAACTCGCCGTTCACGTAGAGCTGGGGGATGGTGGGCCAGTTCGCGTATTCCTTGATGCCCTGGCGGATGCCGTCGTCTTCCAGCACGTTGACCGTGGTGATGTCGCTGGCGTTGCAGGCCTTGAGGATCTGGATGGCGCGGCCGGAGAATCCGCACTGCGGGAACTGGGCGGTGCCCTTCATGAAAAGGACGACCTTGTGGCCCTTGACCAGGTCGTCGATGCGTTGCTGTACGTCGCTCATGGTGCGATCACCGTTTGGGGAAATGGAAACAGGCCTGTTATAGCAGGCCTGTGCGATGCCGTCCGGCGGTCGGATTTACGCAGGGCGGCGGGGCCCGAGCGTATCAGAAAGCGTAGTTGACGCTGAATTTGATCACCGGGCGCAGGCGCAGTTCGCGGATGATGTTCTCCACGCCCTCGTCGCCCTGCAACATGCGGCTGATGCGGTCGATGTTGTTGGAGTTGATGGAGATCAGGCCCAGGTCGGCGTTGAAGCGCCAGCCATCGGCGGCACGGACGCCGTTGAAGCGCGTGCTGTAGCCGGCGCCCAGGTAGGGCGAGGTGCGGGTGGCGTCGTCGGTCTGGGCGCGGTCCTGGCCGGGCGAGCTGAGCATGTCCAGGCGTTGCATGCTGAGGTTCAGGCCGGTGGCGCCCTGCTGGTCGCTGGGCCACCAGGGCATGTTGCTGGAGCCGCGGATCAGGCCGGCCGTGGCACGGAAGCCCCCGGCGAAGTAGTAATCCGACAGCATGTGCAGGCTGTAGACCTTCAGGCCGCTGTAGGCGGGCTGGGCCAGCACGAAGGAGTTGCTCATCGGGTCGGAGGGGCGATCGAGCACGACGCCGATGCGGCCTTCCCAGTGGGGCCACAGGTTGGTGGAGGGGGGATCGGTAAGGGCCAGGCCGCTGCCGCCCGAGCTGGTGCTGCGGGGCGTGTGCAGGCCGATGGAGGCGGTGGCCAGGTCGCTGGTCAGGGTGGTGGTGGACGAACGCACCACGGCGTGGCCGGTGACGATGTTGGTCGGCATGGGCACCATCTGCGCGTGTGCCAGCGAACCCAGGCCGCTCAGCAGGGTGCCGAACAAGGTGGTGATCAGAGGGCGGTGGGCGCACAGCATGGTGGTTCTCCGGCAACGAACCCAAGACCGCAAGGGCGGAAGGGTTCTATGGAACCGATGCTATGTCGCTGCCTGTTTTTTGTGGGGGAGATTTGTGACCGTTGGTGTCCCCTTTTCCACAAATACCAACCCTTTACATCGAGGGCTCAGGGTCAACCCTCAAGGGTTGTGAGGCCAGGTGACGCCGTTGTGCGTGCTGGCTCGCGAGCGCTTGCTCACTTTCGGGCCTGAAAGCCCGCCCGGGGTCAGGGTATCTCACAGGGGTGAAAAGCTCACAGTGTCCGGCGGCCGCCTGTGCAACGGAGGTGTCCAGCCAGGTCGTGCCGGCTGCCCACCTCGCTGAAACCGGCTGTGCGCAGAAGGCCTTGCACGGCATCGGCCTGGTCGTAGCCGTGCTCGAGTAGCAGCCAGCCGCCGGGCTCCAGGTGCTGGGGAGCCTTGGCCACGATCAGACGCAGGTCGTCCAGGCCGTCGGGGCCGGCGGTCAGGGCTTGCTTCGGCTCGAAGCGCAGGGCGGGCAGATGCGGATCGCCCTCGGCGATGTAGGGCGGGTTGCTGACGATCAGTTCGAAGCGGCGCTCGCCCAAGGGTTCGAGCCATGAACCATGGAGCAGCTCCAGCGGCAGGTGAAGGTGCCTGGCGTTGTCGCTGGCGATGGCCAGGGCTTCGGGGCTGGCGTCCACGGCGGTGACGCTGGCGTGCGGCCTGCGCGAGCGGATCGCCAGGGCGATGGCGCCGCTGCCGGTGCCCAGGTCCAGCACGCGGGTGGGCGGTTCGGCCGGGAGCACGTCCAGCGCCCAGTCGACCAGGGTTTCGGTGTCGGGTCGTGGCACCAGCACGCCCGGGGCGACGCGCAGGCTCAGGCCGTAGAACTCCTTGTCGCCGACCAGGTAGGCCACGGGCTCGCCTTGTGCGCGGCGGGCGGTCAGGTCGCTGAAGCGGGTGGCGATGTCCGATGGCAGCGGATCGGTGTCGTGGGCCAGCAGCCAGCTGCGGGGCTGGCCGAGCAGGGTGCCGAGCAGGATCTGGGCGTCCAGCCGGTCCACGCCCTGGGCGCGGGCCAGGGCCAGGGCTTGCGCCACGGTGGCAGGTACCTGGGCTGACGTGTCGGGCTCAGACACCGGTGGCGGCTTCCAGTTCGGCCAATTGATCGGCGGCCTGGGCGGACACCAGCGCGGCGATCACGTCGTCGAGCTCGCCTTCCATGATGGTCAGCAGCTTGTACAGCGTGAGGTTGATGCGGTGGTCGGTCAAGCGGCCCTGCGGGAAGTTGTAGGTGCGGATGCGGTCGGAGCGGTCGCCGGTGCCGACCAGGCTCTTGCGCGTGGCGGCTTCACGGGCTTGGCGTTCGATGCGGTCCTTGTCGCGCAGGCGGGCGGCCAGCACGGCCAGGGCCTTGGCCTTGTTGCGGTGCTGGCTGCGGTCGTCCTGGCACTCTGCGACGATGCCGGTGGGGATGTGCGTCACGCGCACGGCCGAATCCGTCTTGTTGATGTGCTGGCCGCCGGCGCCGCTGGCGCGGTAGGTGTCGATGCGCAGGTCGGCGGGGTTGATCTGCACTTCCTCGGCCTCGTCGGGCTCGGGCAGCACGGCCACGGTGCAGGCGCTGGTGTGGATGCGGCCCTGGGTTTCGGTGGCGGGCACGCGCTGCACGCGGTGACCGCCAGATTCGAACTTGAGTTGGCCGTAGACCCCGGCGCCCTCGATGCGGAAGACGATTTCCTTGTAGCCGCCCAAATCGGATTCGTTGGCCGACATGATTTCGCAGCGCCAGCCCTGGCGCTCGGCGAAGCGGGTGTACAGGCGGGCCAGATCGCCCGCGAACAGGGCGGATTCGTCGCCGCCCGTGCCGGCTCGGATTTCCAGGAAGGCATTGCGCGCGTCGTCCGGGTCCTTGGGCAACAGGGCGGTCTGCAGTTCGGCCTCCAGGCTGGCCAGGTCGGCTTCGGCCTGTGTGGCTTCGTCCTGGGCCATGGCCTTCATGTCGGGGTCGTCGGACAAATCCCGCAGCATCTGGGTGGCGGTGGCCAGGTCA
>MHCFD02800__coassemble_1488_pt1 | contig 17598 bp, 14 predicted proteins | sample MHCFD02800__metabat2_low_PE_007 | metagenome-assembled genome bin MHCFD02800 | reverse complement strand
GTTGGCGCGGGCGGCGTAGATCGCGGCGGTGTAGCCGGCGGGGCCGGAGCCCAGGATCAGGACGTTGCTGTGGGTCGTGTCGGACATGATCTAGAGGAGCCTTTCAGGCACGAATTGTGCGCCAGCGCCGTGTTTCGCAAGGGGTGTGAGGGCATCAATTCTTTTAATGGCCATCTTTGTCGGTGCACCTTCGGACATGGTCTTCGCACGCAAAACGAAAAAATGTCTAAAAATTCCGGCACCGATGCCGAAAATTGTAGGGACTGGTGACGGACTGCACGTCGCACGGGCTGGTTTGGCCGTGCTGCGGGCGTCGACGAACCACCCCAAACCCGATTGCATATGCAACCGCAAGGCACCAAAGAGGAGCTGCCATGGCCATGTTGTCCAACCTCGATCTGATCCGGCGCGTGCCGCTGTTCTCCATGCTCACCCAGGCGCAGGCGGAGTCCATCGCCGAGAGCGTGGTCAAGCGCCGCTACCGCCGGGGCGAGCTGATCGTCGAACGCGGGCGCAAGACCAACTCCCTGTTCATCCTGCTGACCGGCCGTGCCCGCGTGGTCGCCGCCGACGAGCGTGGCCGCGAGGTGATCCTGGCTGTGCTGGAAGCCGGTGACTACATCGGCGAAATGAGCTTGATCGACAACGAGCCGCATTCGGCCACGGTGCGCGCCGAGGTGCAGACCGACGTGCTGGTGCTGGGTCGCCAGGAGTTCGCCCGCTGCCTGCCGGAGAACTCGTCGCTGTCCTACGCCATCTTGCGTGGTCTGGTGCAGCGCCTGCGCAATGCCGACCGCCAGATCGAATCCCTGGCTTTGCTGGACGTGTACGGCCGCGTGGCCCGTGCTCTGCTGGACATGGCCGACGAGGACCACGGCGCCAAGGTGATCCGCGGCAAGGTGTCGCGCCAGGACCTGGCCAAGCATGTGGGCGCCTCGCGCGAGATGGTGTCCCGCGTGATGAAGGATCTGGAAGAGCGCGGTCTCATCGAGACGCAGGACACCGGCAGCGTGGTGCTCAAGGAGCGCCTGGTCGCCACGGCCTGACAGTGCCCCCAGGGCCGGGCTGCGCCCAGCCCGCCCCCCGAGGGGGACAGGGCCACTTGGGGCGGCCCGGCGTTGCCCTGTGCGCCCGGCTTTCACCGATTCGTTTCAGCCTTGGCGCTCCGGCGCCAGCCGCCGCCACCGTGGGTCGCCCGCGTGGCGGCCATTTGCGTTCTGAATGCTGGTGCCGCAACGCCCATGGATGTCGCCCGTTTGACGCCTGAACAAAAGGGTAAGCGGGCATGTCCTCCAGGCAGATCCGGGGCGATCACCCCTGCAATCTGCCGCACAATCCGAGCATGACCTACCCCTTGGGCTCCCTGAACGCGGACGGCGGCGACGACCGCCGCCATGATCCCGCCACGTCCCTGCGCCTGACCGGGCGCCTGCACCGTCAGCCGGCATCCGCCACGACCGTGCCTTCCACACCGGTCGAGACCACGTTCCGCTTCCAGGCCTCACTGCTGATCGGCGCACTCGCCTGGATCCTGTTGCTGCTGGCGATGATCAGCCACAACCGGCTGGATGCCGCGTTCAGCACCTCCGGCCTGAACCGCGAGGCCGCCAACTGGGTGGGCCACCTGGGCGCGCTGGCCTCCGACCTGCTGTACTGCCTGCTGGGCTTCTCTGGCTGGTGGACGCTGATCATCGGCGGGCGCGTGTGGCTCAGCGCCTTCGCGCGCTGGCTGCGGCGTGACCCGGCCCTGGCCCACCTGGGACAGCACGTGCCGGGTGCCGACTACCCGCGCTGGCGCTTCTGGCTGGGCGTGGCCCTGCTGCTGTCGGCCAGCTGCGCGCTGGAATGGACGCGCCTGTACCGTGTCGAACCGGCCATCGCGGGTGAGCACGCCGGCGGCATCCTGGGCCTGGTGCTCGGGCCGCTGAGCACCAAGTGGCTGGGATTCAACGGCTCGGGCGTGCTGTGGATCGCGATGCTGGTCACCGGCATGGCCATGGCGCTGCGCTTCTCGTGGCTGGACGTGGCCGAGCGCATCGGCTCGGTGGGCGACCTGCTCAAGGAGCGCCGCGAAGCCCAGCGCGAGGCGCATCTGGACCAGGTGCTGGGCCAGCAGGCCGCCAGCGAGCGCGCGCACGAGCGCGAGGTCGAGGTGGTGCGCCACCAGCCCGTGCAGCCGCCGGATCTGGAGCTGACGGGCGACGATGATGCACCGCCGCAGCCCCTGCCACCCCAGGCGCCGATCCCGCTGGTCATCGAGGCGCCGGTGATGGAGGTGCCCAAGTCCGACCGCATCATCAAGGAAAAGCAGAAGCCGCTGTTCAGCGACATGGCCGACACCAAGCTGCCGCAGATCGACCTGCTGGACACCGCCGGCGGCCGCATGGAGACCGTCACCGCCGATTCGCTGGAGATGACCTCCCGCATGATCGAGAAGAAGCTCAAGGATTTCGGCGTCGAGGTGCGGGTGGTGGCGGCCTCGCCCGGCCCGGTCATCACGCGCTACGAGATCGAACCGGCCACGGGCGTGAAGGGTTCGCAGATCGTCAACCTGGCCAAGGACCTGGCGCGCTCGCTGTCGCTGGTGTCCATCCGCGTGGTCGAGACCATCCCCGGCAAGAACCTGATGGCGCTGGAGTTGCCCAACGCCAAGCGCCAGATGATCCGCCTGACCGAGATCCTCGGCTCGCAGGTCTACAACGATGCGCAGTCGATGCTGACCATCGGCCTGGGCAAGGACATCGTCGGCGCGCCCGTGGTGGTCGATCTGGCCAAGATGCCGCACTGCCTGGTGGCCGGCACCACCGGCTCGGGTAAATCGGTGGGCATCAACGCCACCATCCTGAGCCTGCTCTACAAGGCCGAGGCGCGCGACGTGCGCCTGATCCTGATCGACCCGAAGATGCTGGAAATGAGCGTCTACGAAGGCATCCCGCACCTGCTGTGCCCGGTCGTGACCGACATGAAGCAGGCCGGCAACGCGCTGAACTGGGCGGTGGGCGAAATGGAGCGCCGCTACAAGCTCATGAGTAAGATGGGCGTGCGCAACCTGGCCGGCTTCAACAAGAAGATCGACGAGGCCAAGGCGCGCGGCGAACTGATCCCCAACCCCTTCAGCCTGACACCGGAAGAGCCCGAGCCGCTGGAGCGCCTGCCCTTCGTCGTGATCGTGATCGACGAGTTGGCCGACCTGATGATGGTGGTCGGCAAGAAGATCGAAGAGCTGATCGCGCGCCTGGCGCAGAAGGCCCGCGCGGCCGGCGTGCACCTGATCCTGGCCACGCAGCGCCCCAGTGTCGACGTGATCACGGGCCTGATCAAGGCCAACATCCCGACGCGGATCTCGTTCCAGGTGTCCAGCAAGATCGACAGCCGCACCATCCTCGACCAGATGGGCGCCGAGGCGCTGCTGGGGCAGGGCGACATGCTCTACCTGGCACCCGGCACTGGCCTGCCCGTGCGGGTGCACGGCGCGTTCGTCAGCGACGACGAAGTGCACCGCGTGGTCGAGTACCTCAAGACGCAGGGTGAGCCCAACTACATCGAGGGGATCCTCGAGGGCGGCTCGCTGGGCGACGAGGGCAGCAACCTCGACGGCTCGCCGGCCGGTGGCGGCGATGGCGAATCCGACCCGATGTACGACCAGGCTGTGGCCATCGTGCTGCAGCACCGCAAGGCCTCGATCTCGCTGGTGCAGCGCCACCTGCGCATCGGCTACAACCGCGCGGCGCGCCTGCTGGAGCAGATGGAGAAATCCGGGCTCGTGTCCAGCATGTCGACCAATGGCAACCGCGAGATCGTCACGCCGGCGCGTGGTGGCGAGGGCGGGGCCACCGCCGCACCCTGGGACGCCTGACCGATTCTCCCAACCCTCTCCTTCAAACGAGGGCGCTTCCTTGCGGTGTTAGGGATGGCTGCCATGCGAGGGCCAATCCTAGGATGCCGTTCACCTCGAACAAGGAGAACGAGCATGAAAGCATCCTGGATGGCCGCGCTGGCCCTGAGCACCTCGATGGTGGGCACGGCCTGGGCCGATCTGACGGCCAATGTCTACCACGGCTGGACGATCGGCCTGGACGGCAAGATCTCGACGGTGGGCCTGGACAAGGTCGGCACCTTCGTCGATCCGCAGATCGACCACTGGGATGGCACCAACACCTACCGCTGGAACCCGCTGGGCGTCGACGAGCTCTACACCGTGACCTGGGCGGGTTACCTGCTGATCGCGGACGCCGGCACCTACCAGTTCCGCACCGTGGCCGATGACGGCGTGCAGGTGTTCATCGACAACCAGTCGGTGATCAACAACCCGACCCTGCAGTGGTTCGGCGAGAACCAGGGGACGGCCACGCTGACGGCTGGCGCCCATGCACTGGACGTGCGCCTGTTCGAAAACTACACCTACGACGGCATCATCCTGCAGTGGAAGAAGCCGGGTGACGCGGACTGGTCCATCGCGCCTTCGAGCGTGCTGGTGACCAGCGTGCCCGAGCCCGGGTCCTTCGCGCTGGCACTGGCAGGCCTGGCCGTGGCGGGGGCAGTGGCCCTGCGGCAAAGGCGGACACAGTAAGCCATGGAACAATCGGATATCCGATCCCACTGGAAGGCCCTGATCCGATGAAGCAGTCTTGGTACACCGCGCCCGCTGTCGTTCTTTCCCATGTTTCCACGGTATCTCGTGTGGCCGTGATGGCCGCGTGCGTGTCGGCTTCGTGGGCAGCCCCTGCGCATGCCGATGCCGTGGCTTCGCTGCGCGCCTTCGTGAAAGACGTGCACAGCGGCCAGTCCAGTTTCAAGCAGACGGTGACTTCGCCGGATGGCAAGAAGGTGCGCACCTCGACCGGCACGCTGGAGTTCCAGCGCCCCAACCGCTTCCGCTTCGCTTACGACAAGCCGATGGAGCAGTTGATCGTGGGTGACGGCAAGACGGTGTGGCAGTACGACGCCGACCTGAACCAGGTGACGGAGCGCCCCATGAGCCAGGCTCTGGGCGCCACGCCGGCGGCGCTGCTGTCGGGATCGTCACTGGAGAAGGATTTCACGCTCAAAGCCGTGCCACCCACGGGATCACAGGGTGCGGCGTCCGCGACCCCGGCGACAACGCAGGCGGCAGGTTTGATCGAATGGGCCGAAGCCTTGCCTCGTGCGAAGGACGGGCAGTTCCAATCGGTGCGTGTCGGCTTCACGGGGGGCACGCTGGTGGCCCTGGAAGTGCTCGACAGCTTCGGGCAGAAGTCGCGACTGGACTTCACCCGTTTCGACACGAAGTCGGCGGTGCCGGCTTCGCGCTTTCAATTCACGCCCCCGGCGGGGGCGGATGTGCTCAAGCAGCCCTGATCCGAGCGATCTCGGGCTTGACTTGAGCAGCAGAGCCGGCGGTTGCCGCCGGCCTGCTCACGACATCAAGGCCTGATCAGCCTTCGCGCTTGCCGAAGCCGGGGCGCTTGCCACCGAAGCCAGGCTTGGGGCCACCCGACTTGAAGCCAGGCTTGTCGCCGAAGGGCTTGCGGTCGCCGCTGAAGGACTTGCCCGCGTAGGGCTTGCCAGCGCCGGCCGGCTTGCCGCCGAAAGGCTTGCGGTCGCCGAAGGGCTTGTCGCCAAAGGCAGGCTTGTCGCCGAACGGACGCTGCTCACGGTCACCACGGTGCGGACGGTCGCCGAAGGGGCGGTCGCCATGGGCGCGGTCACCGAACGAACGCTCGCCGTGCGGGCGATCGCCATGGCGGGGCTTGAAGCCACCACCGTCACGGCCTTCACGCGGGCCCTGGCCGTTGTCGCCTTCGAACGGGCGGAAGCGCGGGTCGTGGTGCTCGGGCTTGCTGAAGCCAGCACGCGGGCCACCGAAGCCGGCGCGGTCGCCGCCACCGAAACCACCACGATCGCCGCGGTCGTTGAAGCTGCGCTCGCCACCACGGTCACCGAAGTTGCGTTCGCCGCCGAAACCGCGATCACCACGGTCGCCGCCGAAGCCGCCGCGCGAACCGCCGCCGAAGCCGCGGTCATCACGGTGGCGTTGGCCGGGCATCGGCTTCTTGCCGCGTGCGGGGCCACCGCGCTCGGCCTGCAGCTTGGTCTTGGGCTCCAGGCCGGCGATGACGGCCTCGGGGATGCGTTGCGTGGTGAAGCGCTCGATGCGGCGCACCATCGGGATGTCGCGGCGCTCGGCCAGCGTCACGGCCAGGCCGCTGCGACCGGCACGGCCCGTGCGGCCGATGCGGTGCACGTAGTCTTCCGGCTTCATCGGCATGCCGTAGTTGATCACGTGGGTGATCGTGGGCACGTCGATGCCGCGGGCGGCCACGTCGGTGGCGACCAGCACGCGCAGCTGGCCCATGCGCAGGCCTTGCAGCACGCGGTTGCGGCGGCCTTGCGGCATGCCTCCGTGCAGCGCGGCCACGGCGTGGCCCATGTCGGCCAGGCGGTCGGCCAGGATGTCGGCATCACGCTGGGTGCTGGTGAACACCACGGCCTGGTCCACGTCCTTGGTGGTCAGCAGGTGGTCCAGCAGGTCGTTCTTGTGGGCCAGGGTGTCGGCCACGTGCAGGCGCTGCTCGATGTTGTCGTGGCTGTCGGTGTGCGAGGCCACTTCGATGTTCAGCGAGTTGCGCGTCAGGCGTTCGGCCAGCTTGCCCACGTGACCGGCGAAGGTGGCGCTGAACATCAGCGTCTGGCGGTCTTCGGGGGTCTGCTGGGCGATGGTCTCGATGTCCTCGATGAAGCCCATGTCCAGCATGCGGTCGGCTTCGTCGAGCACCAGCGTTTCCAGGTTGCTCAGCACGGCGGCGCCGCTGTTGAGGTGGTCCAGCAGGCGGCCGGGGGTGGCGATCAGCACATCCAGCGGGCCCTTCAGGGCCTTGAGCTGGTAGCCGTAGGGCACGCCGCCCACGACGGTGGCCACGCGCAGGCCTTGCATGTGGCGGCCGTAGGTGGAGGCGGCCTTGGCCACTTGCAGGGCCAGTTCACGGGTGGGGGCCAGCACCAGCACGCGCGGGCCGTGCACCTTGCCCTTTTCGCGGCGCTTGGTGTTGTCGCCACGGGCGGCGATGATGCGCTCCAGCGCGGGCAGCATGAAGGCGGCGGTCTTGCCGCTGCCGGTGCTGGAGGCCACGCGCAGGTCCTTGCCTTCCAGGGCCGCCGGGATGGCGCGCATCTGCACGTCCGTCGGGTTGCTGTAGCCGGAATCGGCCAGGGCCTGGATCAGCAGGGGGCTCAGGCCCAGGTCGGCGAAGCCGGCGCCATCGGCGGGGGCTTCTTCGCCTTCGAGTTGTTCGCCATCGCCAAAGGCCGCGTCGGCGCGGGCTTCGGCTTCCAGGCGGCGGCTCAGGGCGTCCAGCTGCGACGCCGTGTGCTCGTCGATGGCGGGCGCCACGTCCTGCGACGGGGTGGTGTTGTCGATGTTGTCGTGATCGTTGTTCATAACTTCTTTCAAGCCAAGGCAAAGCGCGGCGCTGGCCCGTCGACCACGATGGGGTCGCGAAAAGGCCAAAGCCGCAAAGCCCGTGTGGCTCGTTGCCAGCACAGGGCTTGGTTAGGTCGCTGTGGGATTCGTGTCCGTACTTCGTGACAAGCGCGCTCGGCGCTGAGGGGTCACGGTGAGTCGGTTTGAGAGCGACGGCATCGCCGCCAACCGGAACTCAAGACACGTTTTTGGTTGGCACCCGACGGTGCAACCCGGCTTGAAAAAGGTCAGAGGGGATGAACTTGCATCCGCTTCATAACAAGCGAAGACCGCCATTATGGCGGGTTTGTACGGAGTTGTCCACCCCCTCAGGCGCCGCTGATGCGGGCCGGTGCGGGAAGAGCGGGGACCGCTCTGACACCGCAGTGCGTGGGCCCTTACTCGGGGCGCTTCATCGAGAGATCGTTGGCAGTGCGGAGGCCGCGAACGCCAAAAAACAGCAGAGCGGGCACGGCGACAAGGCAAAGGATACCAATGGTCAGCATGACGAAACCTCTGTGCAAAGGTGGATGAGAGCTTCAGCATGCGCCGATCAAACAGAGGGCAATAGCGGGTAAACGTGATGAATTGGGCGTTTGAAGGGGGGTTATCAAGGGTTACTCCGGGGGCTTGGGCGGGCTGCGACAATCAGGGTATGCAGGAAAGCCTTGATCTGCCCCTCGACCCGCCCGGTGACGGCGGCCATGCGCCCGGAACCCCGAAGGCATCGGGCGATTTGCCCAAACGCGCCAGCCGGCAAGCGGCGTCGCCGCACGCCCCACTGGCCGAGCGCCTGCGCCCCAGGACGCTGGACGAGGTCGCCGGGCAAGCGCACCTGCTGGGCCCGGGACAGCCGCTGCGCGTGGCGTTTGGATCGGGCCAGCCGCATTCGATGATCCTGTGGGGGCCGCCTGGCGTGGGCAAGACCACGCTGGCGCGCCTGATGGCCGGCGCGGTGGACGCGGAATTCGTGACCATCTCGGCCGTGCTGGGCGGCATCAAGGACATCCGCGAGGCGGTGGACTACGCGCAGATGGCGCAGCAGCGTGGCCGGCGCACCATCGTGTTCGTCGACGAGGTGCACCGCTTCAACAAGGGACAGCAGGACGCCTTCCTGCCGCATGTGGAGTCGGGCCTGTTCACCTTCATCGGGGCCACCACCGAGAACCCGTCGTTCGAGGTGAACGCGGCGCTGCTGTCGCGCGCCACCGTGCACGTGCTGCGCTCGATGGACGAAGCCGCGATGCGCGAGTTGCTGCAACGCGGCCAGACCGAACTGCAAGGCCCGGCGTTGACACCTTCCGCGGCCGATCGGCTCATCGCCTATGCCGATGGCGATGCGCGCCGCCTGCTCAATACCTACGAGACGCTGGCCGGCTTGCTGCGTGGGCAGGCCGAGATCGACGAGGCCGCCCTGGAGCGCTCGCTGGGCGAGCAACTGCGCCGCTACGACAAGGGGGGCGATCAGTTCTACGACACGATCTCCGCGCTGCACAAATCGGTGCGCGGCTCCGATCCGGATGCCGCGCTGTACTGGTTCGTGCGCATGCTCGATGGCGGCGTGGATCCGCGCTACATCGTGCGGCGCCTGGTGCGCATGGCCAGCGAGGACATCGGTCTGGCCGATCCGCGCGCGCTGCGCATGGCGCTCGATGCCGCCGAGACCTACGAGCGCCTGGGCAGCCCCGAAGGCGAACTGACCCTGGCGCAGTGCGTGATCTACCTGGCCATGGCGCCCAAGAGCAATGCAGCCTATGTGGCCTACAAGGCCGCGCGCGCCTGGGTGGCCAAGGACCAGAGCCGGCCCGTGCCCATGCACCTGCGCAATGCGCCCACCAAGCTGATGAAGGAACTGGGCCACGGCGCGAACTACCGTTATGCGCACGACGAGCCCGGTGGCGTGGCCAAGGGCGAGCAGTACTTCCCCGACGGCATGGCGCCGCAGGCCTTCTACAAGCCTGTGCCGCGCGGGCTGGAGATCAAGATCGGTGATCGGCTGGCGCAGTTGCGGGGGGGCGTTCAGGCGCCTGCCGTGGACGACGCAGACGAGGGCTGAGGCCTGTTGGTGGTGTCGATCGCCTGAAGCCTTGCCCGCGCATCGGGCATCTTCATTGCTTGCAAGGCCAGCATGCCGATGGCAGGCTGCAGGCATCCGTCTTTGCCGGCGCTCTTGCCGGGGCCCGATGTTCGACCACGCTCGCCATGCCCCCAGCTGCCTCCTACACCCACCGCGTCGGCGTGCACACGCACAGCTTTCGCGACCTGAAAGACCTGATGGCCAAGGCCACGCCCGCGCGATCGGGCGATGTGCTGGCCGGTGTGGTTGCGCACACCGCGCAGGAGCGCGTGGTGGCGCAGATGGCGCTGTCCGAACTGCCTTTGCGCACCTTCCTCGATGAGGCGCTGATTCCCTACGAGGAAGACGAGGTCACGCGCCTGATCATCGACACGCACGATGCGCAGGCCTTCGCGCCGATATCGCACCTCACGGTGGGCGACTTCCGCAACTGGCTGCTGGCCGACGACACCGATTCGGCCGTGCTTGCCAGCGTGGCGCCGGGCATCACGCCCGAGATGGCCGCCGCCGTGACCAAGCTGATGCGCAATCAGGACTTGATCCTGGTGGCCCGCAAGTGCGAGGTGCGATCGGCCTTCCGCAACACCATCGGCTTGCCGGGCCGACTGTCCACGCGGCTGCAGCCCAACCACCCGACGGACGACGCCAGCGGCATCGCGGCCAGCGTGCTCGATGGCCTGATGTACGGCAGCGGCGATGCGGTGGTCGGCATCAACCCGGCCAGCGACAACGTGCCCCAGGTGATCCGCCTGGTGACGATGCTGGCCGAGGTGATCGCGCACTACGGCATCCCCACGCAGTCGTGCGTGCTGACCCACGTGACCAACACCTTGACCGCCATCGAGCGCGGCGCGCCGGTGGACCTGGTGTTCCAGTCCATCGGGGGCACCGAGGCCACCAACCAGAGCTTTGGCGTCAGCCTGGCGCTGCTGGCCGAGGCGCGCGATGCCGCGCTGTCCTTGAAGCGCGGCACCGTAGGCGACAACGTGATGTATTTCGAGACGGGGCAGGGCAGCGCGCTGTCGGCCCATGGCCACCATGGCGTCGATCAGCAGACCTGCGAGGCGCGGGCCTATGCGGTGGCGCGTGCGTTCAAGCCGCTGCTGGTCAACAGCGTGGTGGGCTTCATCGGTCCGGAGTATCTGTATGACGGCAAGCAGATCATCCGCGCCGGGCTGGAGGACCACTTCTGCGCCAAACTGATGGGCCTGCCCATGGGCTGCGACGTCTGCTACACCAACCATGCCGAGGCCGACCAGGACGACATGGACACGTTGCTGACCCTGCTGGGCGCGGCTGGCTGCACGTATGTGATGGGTGTGCCAGGCGCGGACGACATCATGCTGAACTACCAGACCACGTCCTTCCACGATGCGCTGTATGTGCGCCGGGTGCTGGGGCTGAGGCCGGCGCCGGAGTTCGAGGCCTGGCTGGCGCAGGCGCGCATCTTCAGCGAAGCGGGCACGGGCTTCAGGCTGCATGAATCGCTGCCACCGCTGTTTCAAGCAGCCTTGTTGGGGGCTTGAGCACGATGCCAGACCACGCAGCCAAGGTCATCGCCAATCCGTGGATGCTGTTGAAGCGGCTCACCGACGCCCGCATCGCGCTGGGCCGTGCCGGGGTGAGCCAGCCCACGGCGCCGCAACTGGCCTTTCAACTGGCGCATGCGCAGGCCCGTGATGCCGTGCACCTGGCACTGGATGCCGAGGCGCTGCACGCCGCCTTGCAGGCACTGGGCCACGGCTGCCTGCGCCTGCACAGTGCGGCTGCCGATCGCGGCATCTACCTGCAGCGGCCGGATCTGGGGCGGCGGCTGGACGCGCCATCGCGCGAAGCGTTGCTGGCCTGTCGCGGCGATGCCGAGGCAAGGCCTCATGACGTGGCCTTCGTCGTGGCCGATGGCTTGTCGGCCCTGGCCATCGGCCGCCATGCCTTGCCTTTCCTGCAGGCCGTGCTGCCGCGCCTTCAGGGCGAGGGCTGGCGTATCGCGCCGCTGAGCGTGGTCGAACAAGGACGTGTGGCCGTGGCCGACGAGGTGGGCGAGCTGCTGGGCGCGCGCCTGGTCGTGGTGCTGATCGGCGAGCGGCCAGGCCTGAGCTCGCCCGACAGCATGGGCCTGTACATGAGCTGGATGCCACGTGTGGGCCTGAGTGACGCTCAGCGCAACTGCATCTCCAACATCCGGCCGGCGGGCCTGGGGTATGCCGAGGCGGCGGACAAGCTGCACTGGCTGATGGACGAGGCCCGGCGCCGAGGGCTGACGGGTGTCGCGCTCAAGGACGAAACCGGCACGCCAGCCGGTGAAAGTGCCTTGGCGAGCGCCTCATTCCTGCTGCCCGGCGGGCCGATGCCCGAGATTGCCCGACAATCCCGCATCGATTCCCCGCCGGAGAACAACACATGAAGACCTACGACCTCGAACTGCAACGCCTGAAATCGGCCAGGCACAACAAGGGCCTGATCGAGCTGGGGGTCGATGTGCTGGTGCAGCCCCGCCAAAGCAAGGGCGAGGAGGCCGCCACCACCAGCTGCCTGTCGATTCCGGTCGACGACGCGCGGACCCTGCTGATCCTGCTCAAGCAGCAGTTGACGGAGATCGACAAGCTCAACCCGCGCAGCCGCCGTTCTGGCCGCTGCTGAGCGATGGCCTCACACCACCAGGTGTGAGGGCGACATGTAGTCTTGCCGGAAGGCCTCGAAGGGCAGGGTGTCGGCGGCTTCGATGGCGGCCTGCTCCTGGATGGAGTCGGCGGCCTGCCGCTCGAAGGCGGCGCGCGCGTTCTCGGGCAGATCGAGCGCCAGCAACGCGTCTCGCGCGTTGGCCGATCGTGCCAGCGCGAAACCCACGTGGCCCCCTGCGGGATCCTGCTGCATCGCTGCGACCACGGCGGCGGATGGCAACCTGGCCGGGTCGTTCACCGCTGCCGAGGCGGCTTCCCAGGCCTGGCGATGGCCATGGCCACCCAGCACGGCATCCAGTTGCTCCGCGATCGGCAGGCAGGCGTCCACGATCTCGCGGGCCCAATCCGTCAGCAGCACGGGCTGGCCGTCACGCTCCAGGTGCAGGCCAGGTTCGCGCCCGCGTGCGGCAGTGCTTTGCTGATTGCGCGCCAGGGCCGCGATCTCCTGCGGGGTGTCGGGCGGGCTGTCCGACAGCAGGCAGTGCAGCAGGAAGGTGTCCAGGAAGCGCGCCGTGGCCTCGTCGATGCCCACGGGCAGGAAGGGGTTCAGGTCCATGCAGCGCACCTCGACGTACTCGACGCCGCGTTCGCGCAGGGCATGCAGCGGGCGCTCGCCCGACCGGATCACGCGCTTGGGACGGATGGTGCTGTAGAACTCGTTCTCGATCTGCAGCAGCGAGGTGGACAGTTGCTTGTAGCCGCCGGCCTCATCCTGAACGCCCAAGGCCTCGTAAGGTGGGTAGGGGCGCGTCAAGGCCTCCTGCAACGAGGCGGCATAACCCTTGAGGCTGTTGTAGCTCACGGCCAGGGCGCCTTGCGCATCGCTCTGGTAGCCTAGGCGGCCCATGCGCAGCGAGGTGGCATGCGGCAGGTACATGGTCTGGTCACCGAGCGGTTGCAGGCCATGCGGCAGTCCATCGACGAAGCCGGCGGTGGTGGCGGGCGAGGCGCCGAACAGCCACAGCAGCAGGAAGGATTGGCGGCGGAAGTTGCGGATCAGCGCGAAATAGTCGTCGTTGCTGAGGCCCGGCATCGACCAGTTGTAGTGGATGCCGGAGATGGTCTGCATGCGCGGGCCATAGCGGTTCGACAGGCCGATGCGGTAGACGCGCTTGGCCAGGCCCACGTTGGAGCTGCCGTACTGGCCGATCGGGATGCCGGCATCCGGCGGCAGATCGCCGGGCATGCTGCTGACCCACATCTGCTCGCGGCCCAAGGCGCGGTAGACGAACTGGTGCACACGGGTGAGTTCTTGAACGGCCTGTGCCGCGCTGGTGTGCGCGCCGGTCACCAGCTCCAGCTGCGATTCGCTGAAGTCGGTGGTGATGTGCGGGTTCGTCAGCGCCGAGCCCAGCGGACGCGGGTGCGGTGTCAGCGCCAGTTGGCCATCCGGCGTGGTGCGCAGGCTCTCCTTTTCAATGCCGCGGCGCATGCCTTGCAGCTGCTCGGGCGACAGGGCGCGCAGTCGTTCAATCAGGGGGGTCAAGATGCGCTCTCCTCGGAGCCTCTGTCTGTGTGGAGGCGCGAAACATATCAGAGATGCGACAACTTTGCAGGCGAGAGCCTGTCATGAGGGTGTCGCATAAGCGTCTGATGGAATGTTTCTTGCGATAAATGGGGAACAGTCTAAGGTTTGACCAGTTCCTGCCCGCATGGCCGCCGGCGCTTGTCCGGCAACATCAACCTATGTGTCTGATCATCAAGAAGTCTCCTGGACGCCGCATCACCGCCGATTTCCTTGAAAACGCCTGGCGGCACAACCACCATGGCTGGGGTTTTTTCCACCGTGACGGTGGGGCGCCGGGGCAGCTGGTCTGGGCGCGGGGGCTGTCCTACGAGGAGCTGATCGCGCACAACGCCCGCCTGCCGCTGGACACCGAGGTCTACCTGCACCTGCGCCGGGCCACGCACGGCGACGTCAACCACGAGATGGCACATCCCTTCGTGGTGCACCCGGGCCTGCTGCTGATGCACAACGGCAGCATCGACAGCCTGGCCCCGCAGGACACCGAGGTGAGCGATACGGCCGAGCTGGCGCGCCTGCTGCGCGACATGCTGAGCGGTTTGCAGGCGGAGCAGGTGAAGGGCTTGATCCGTTCTCAGGGCTTCCGCGCGCTGACCGCGCCGCTGATCGAGGGCTCGATGGTGCTGCTGCTGGATGCCGAAGGCCCCGTGCACCTGGGCCGTGCCTGGCACGCGGTGCGGCGCGAAGAGTGGGACGAGGCCATGGCCGGCATCGAGGTGTCCAACACGCACACCTGGGGCGCCCGATCGGCCGAGCAGGCCGCGAGCGGCCCTGCCGTGCTGCAGGGGCAGGCTGCGCTGGTGTGAGCTGCTGCTGCGTGCGCAGGTAGGCCAGCAGGCCCGCGATCCTCTGTGTGCTGTCGCCCACGCTGACGAAGCGCATGGAGGTGCCGGGCACGGTGGCCCGCCCAGGGACGCCCCTTTGAGGCGTCAGGCCTTGTGGCGGGTGTCAGCCTTCGATCTTGCGACGCCGTCCCAGCATGGCGATCACGCCCAGGCCGCTGGCCAGCAGGGCCCAGCTGCCGGGCTCGGGCACCGGCTGCGCCGTGGCCAGGATCTTGTAGTCCGGCCCGTTGAAGTTGATCGTGTCGGTGCTGAAGCTGGCCAGGCGCAGGCGGCTGACGGCCGTGTCCGTCTGGAAGCCGATGGCGCCCAGCGCTTGTCCATTGTTCAGGAAGCTGCCGTTGTCGGTGGTGACGATGATGCCGGTGTTGGTGTAGTTCTGGCGCAGCACGGTGTAGCTGCCGATCACGCCGCCGTTGTCGTCCAGTGCCTGCACCAGCAGGTCGCTGTTGGCGCCGCGCTCCCACAGGAAGAAGGTGTTGGTGGGGTTGGCGAAGCTCACGTCGACGATGGCCAGGCCGGGCGCTTCGCGGGTCACGACGATGCTGGTCAGGTTGTAATTGGCCAGCGCGCTCTGCAGGTCCGCGCTGGTGGGCGTGATGGTGGCGGTGCCTTCGCCCACCCAGCCATCGGCCACGCTGTTGATGCCACGGCCGGAGGCCAGGTTGTGCCCGCCCCGTGCCACGTCGATGCCGTCGTCCAGCACGATGGTGGTGCTGGCCACGGTCTGAAGGCCGCTCTGCGTGAGCGTCTGGCCGTTGAAGCTGACGCTGTCCAGGCGCACATCGCCATTGCCGTAGATGCCGTTGACGCCGCCGAAGGCGCCACTGGTGGACACGGCCGAATCGAAGGCAAAAGCGTTGAAGGCGACGGCGGCCTGGGCAGAGACAGAAGCCGCGGCCAATGTGAGGGCGGCCAGGGCCACGGGTGCGAGGCGGCGAGCAAATGCGAACGTGTGCATGGTGTGCAACTCCTTGGATGTTTGGTGAGTGCACAGCGTGTGCAATCTCACGTCACAAATCGTAGAAGTTGTGTCCTGCCCTCGAAACGAAGCAATGCGCATATGGATGGACGCCGGGCGCACTACTGCTTGAACGAAGCGGCTGCTGCGCGGCTCAATCGTCCGACACCTTGATCACCAGCTTGCCCAGGTGCCTGCCCTGCAGCAGGCCGCGGAAGGCCTCGGGCGCGTTTTCAAGGCCATCGATCACCTCTTCATCCAGCTTGATGCGGCCTTGCGCCATCCACTGCGCCATCTCGCGGCGGAAGGCATCGAAGCGCTCGCCGTAGTGGTCCAGGATGATGAAGCCCTGCATGCGCACGCGCTTTTGCAGCAGGGTGGCGACCAGCCCGGGCAGGCGGTCCGGGCCGGTTGATGGCCCGGCGTCGTTGTAGTGGGCGATGAAGCCGCACACGGGAATGCGCGCGCCGAGGTTCAGCAGCGGCAGCACGGCATCGAACACGGCGCCGCCCACATTCTCGAAGTAGACGTCGATGCCATCAGGGCAGGCCTGGGCCAGATGCTGCGCGAGTTGTGCATCGTGCCGGTCCAGGCAGGCATCGAAACCCAGGTGGTCCACGGCATGGCGGCACTTGTCGGCGCCGCCCGCGATGCCGACCACGTGCGCGCCTTGCAGCTTGGCCAGTTGCCCCACCACCGCGCCGACAGCGCCAGTGGCCGCAGCCACGACGACCGTTTCGCCCGCGCGCGGCTGGCCGATGTCCTGCAGGCCCACGTAGGCGGTGAAGCCGGGCATGCCCAGGCCGCCCAGGGCCAGCGAGGGCTGTGCCAGATCGCCGAGCGGCATCAGATCGTCGCCATTGGACACGGCGTAGTCCTGCCAACCCGCATTGCCCAGCACCAACTCGCCCACCGTGAAGCGCGGGTGGCGTGAGGCGACCACACGGCTGACCGTGCCCCCGACCATGGTCTCGCCCAGTGGCACCGGCGGTGCGTAGCCCGGCCCCACCTTCTCCATCAGGTTGCGCATGTACGGATCGAGCGACAGGTACAGCGTGCGCAGCAGCACCTGGCCATCGGCCGGTGCGAGGATGGGCCGCGTGTCAAGGCGGAAGTCCTGCGCGGTGGGCAGGCCCTGCGGGTGAGCCGCCAGAAGGATGCGGCGGTTGACGGTGCTGTGGCCGATCGTCATCTGAAAGCTTCCTGTGGACGTGATGTCAGCGAGTCAGGTGGCATGCACGGTACGCGGGCCATGGCGCAGCGTGAGCAGGGTGCCCAGCGTGATCGCGGCCACCGCGAAGGTGGGGCCCCCCAGCGCGCCAATGTGGTCGACCAGCAGCCCGCCGCCGATGGCCCCGCTGGCGATCGCGATCTGGAAGGCCGCGACCAGCAGCCCGCCCGCCCCCTCGGCCTGGTCGGGCGCGGCCCGCACGATCCAGGTCTGGAAGCCCACGGGGAAGGCGCCGAATGCGAAGCCCCACAGCGTGACGGCGATGGCCGTGACGATCACCGAATGCGCCCCGATCAGCAGCGTGGCGGCCAGCACGGCCACCATGCCGCCGCCGCAGACGATGGCGATCCGCTCGCTGCGGCCGGTCAGCCAGCCGCCGACGAAGTTGCCGAAGAAGCCGCCGATGCCGTAGCCCAGCAGCACGGCGGTGATCGTGCTCACCGACATCTGCGTGACGTGCTCCATCAGCGGGCGGATGTAGGTGAAGCCGGCGAAGTGCCCCGAGATCACCAGCAGCACGGCCAACAGGGCCACGCGCACGGTGGGCCGCGTGAGCAGCTCGCCCAGCACGCGCAGGTTGGGGTTGTCGCGCGGGGGCAGTGCCGGCAGGGTGAACAGTTGCACCGCCAGCGTCAGCACGCTGACCACGCCGGCCGCGATGAAGGCGCTGCGCCAGCCCCAGGTATCGCCCATCCATGCGCCGATGGGGGCGGCGCACACGGTGGCCACCGACACGCCAGTGAGGATGAACGACATGGCCCGTGCGAACAGGGCATCGGGCACCAGCCGCATGGCCAGCGCGGCCGACATGGACCAGAAGCCGCCCAGCGCGATGCCCAGCAG
>MHCFD02800__coassemble_1479_pt1 | contig 18037 bp, 12 predicted proteins | sample MHCFD02800__metabat2_low_PE_007 | metagenome-assembled genome bin MHCFD02800 | reverse complement strand
TCTCCGTCGGCCCATAGGCATTGACGAAGCGCTGTGCCGGCAGGGCCGCGCGCGCGGCGGCCAGGTCGGCCGCGGACCAGGCCTCGCCACCAACGATGGTGTTACGCACTCGGGTGTCACGCCCCTGCAGGGCGGGTGCCAGCAGGCGCAGGTAGGCCGGTGGCAGGTGCACGGTGGTGACGCGCTGCTCGGCCATCAGCTGCGCGAAGGGCTCGATGGCCAGTTGCTCGCGCGCGGCCAGCACCAGCGCGCCGCCCCCGCACAGCGGCGTGAGCCACTGCTCCACGGCCGCATCGAAGTTCATCGAGAAGAACAGCAGTTCGCGGTCGCCCCGCTGCACGTCGTAGCAGGCGCCGATGGCCTGCAGGTGCATGGCCAGCGGGCCGTGCGCCACGGCCACGCCCTTGGGGCGGCCAGTGGAGCCCGAGGTGTAGATCACGTAGGCCAGATGCTCGGCGTGCAGGGGCACGTCGGGGTTGTCGTCGTGGTGTGCGGGGATCACGGTGGCCAGGCCATCGGGCGTGTCCTGCTCGTCCAGCGATATCAGCAAGGGGCCGGGCGGCAGCGACAGGCGCGCACGGGCCGAGGCTTGCGTCAGGACCCAGGCGATGCCGCTGTCGGCCACCATGTGGTCGAGGCGGTCGCGAGGGTAGTCCGGGTCCAGCGGCACGTAGGCGGCGCCAGCCTTGAGCACAGCCAGCAGCGCCACGATCAGGTCGATGGAGCGGTCCAGCGCCACGCCCACCTTGGCTTCGGGGCGCACGCCCAGCGCGATCAGGCGGTGCGCGAGGCGGTTGGCGCGGCGGTTCAGTTCGGCATAGGTGATGGATTCGGCATCGGCGACCAAAACCACGGCGCCGGGATCATGGCGCGCCCAGGCTTCGATGCGCTGGTGGGCCCATGCAGGCGGGGCTTCGGTCGCCTTGGCCTCGTCATGCAGGGGCCAGGTGCTGCGTGACCAGTCCGCCATCAACGCGCGGTCGCCCGTCGTGATCAGGTCAACATCGCCCAGAGGTTGGTCAATGTGATGAGCCAACGCGTCGAGCAGCCGCAGCCAGCCTTGTACCAGACGGTCGATGGTGGCGGGTTCGAACAGCTCGGCGGCATAGACCAGGTGCGCGTCCAGGCTGCCATCCGGCAGCTCGCGCGTTTCCAGCGTCAGCTCGAACTGGGCCGCCACGTCGGGCAGGTCCACGGGCGACACCGACAGGCCCGGCAGCGCCGCCAGCGCGGAGAAGTCGTGCCGCAGGTGGTTGGCGGTGACCTGGCACAGCGGCGTGTGGCTCAGGCTGCGCTCGGGCTGCAACGCCTCGACGAGCTGGTCGAAAGGCAGATCCTGGTGCTGCTGCGCCGCCAGGGCATGTTCGCGCACGGCGTGCAGCGCGTCGCGCAGGCTCTGGCGCCCTTGCAGATCGGCACGCATCACCAGCGTGTTGACGAAGAAGCCGACGATGCCCTCGGTGCCTGCGCGATGGCGGTTGGCCACGGGCACACCCACACGGATGTCGGGCTGGCCCGTCCAGCGGTGCAGTACCGCCTGCCAGGCCGTGAGCAGCACCATGAAGAGCGAAGCGCCTTGAACATCGGCTTGCTGGCGCAGGGCGGCGGTCAACGCTTCGGGCACGCGCAGAGTGTGGCGCGCGGCGCGGTAGGCGGCGACGGGCGCGCGTGGGTGGTCGGCGGGCAAGGCCAGCACAGGCTGTTCGCCACCAAGCCGGCCGCGCCAGTAGTCCAGCTGGTCTTGCGCACGGCCTTGTGCCAGCCAGTCGCGCTGCCAGACGGCATGATCGGCGTATTGCAAGGGCATCGATGCCAACGGCCCTGCGCCCTGTGCCAGACGGCCGGCATAGGCTTCGGCCAAGTCATTCACCAGCACCTGCATCGATTCGCCATCGCAGACGATGTGGTGCAGCACCAGCAGCAGCACGTGCTCGTCATCACCCAGCCGGGCCAGGCGTACGCGCAGCAAGGGGCCGTGGCGCAGGTCGAAGGGCTGGCTCTGCTCGGTGCGCGCCCAGGCTTGCACGGCCGCCTCATGCCCGGCCGCGGACAGACCACTCAAATCGTGCACGGGCAAGTCCAGCGTCAACGCGGCCTGCACATGCTGCGCGGGCTCGCCATCCGGGCCCGCATGGAAAAAGGTGCGCAGCGATTCGTGCCGCGCCACCAGCGCATTCAGCGCGTCATGGCAGGCGGAGATATCCAGGCGCCCTTGCAGCCGCAGAGCACCGCTGACGTGGTACGCCGTGCTGGTCGGCTCCAATTGCCATAGGAACCACAGGCGCTGCTGCGCATGCGACAAGGGCAGCGGGCGAGCGCGCTCTTCGGCCGACAGGGCTTGCAACACCCGGGCGTGCGGCGGTGTGGCCTGTGCGCCGTCCTGCGTGGCGCGCAAGGGCAGCGCCAGCAAGGCCTGGGCGCAATCGCGCAACACTGGATGATCGAACAACAGACGCGGCGGCACGTCCCGCTCCCATTGCGCGCTCATGCGCGTGGCCAGTTGCGCCGCCGCGAGCGAGTTGCCCCCCAACGTGAAGAAGTGGGCCGAGGCGTCGGGCACCGGCAGGCCCGGACGCCAGCGCAGCAGCACCTCGTGCCACAGCGTGGCCAGGGCGCGCTCGTCGTCATTCAGCGTGGTCGCCATCTCGTCACTGCCTGCGGCATCCACGGGCCAAAGCGATTCATCGAAGCTGCCAGGCACCAGTTGCCCGCGCTCAATCAACGCGAAGGTCTCCAGCGTACTGTCACGCCATCCTTGTCGACAGGCCTGGCGCTGCAGCTTGCCGCTCGATGTCTTGGGCAGCGAACCCGGCTGCAGCAGCGCCACCATGGCCACCGGCTCACCGCACAAGGTGCCCACCACGCGGCCAATGGCCTCGGCCAGGGCCAGCGGCGACACGCGCCCATGTTGCTGGCGCGGCAACTCGGCGGCCACGCCAATGCCCTCGCCAGGCTGCCCCCCCACATCCTGCACAGCGAAGGCCGCCACACGGCCCTTGCGCACCTCGGGCACCGCCGCCTCTACCGCACGCTCGATGTCCTGCGGGTACAGGTTCTGCCCGCGCACGATGATCACGTCCTTCAGGCGGCCCGTGATGTAGAGCTGGCCTTCGTGCAGCAGGCCCAGATCACCCGTGCGCAGCCAGCGCTGGCCGTCACGCTCGACGAAGGTCTCGGCGGAAGCATCGGGGCGCGCCCAATAGCCGCTGGCCACGCTGGGACCGCTGGCCCAGACTTCGCCCACGCGGTCGTCCGGCAAGGCGGTGCCACTGCTCGGATCGGCGATGCGCACACCATGGCCTGATGCAGGCCAACCGCACCCCACCAGCGTGAGGCCTTGCTCGGCCACCTGCCCTGCGCCCCGCGCCAAGGCTGGCCCGTCGAAGGTGGTGGCGCGCAGGCCCTGATCACGGCGCGAGCTCGTCACGAACAAGGTGGCCTCGGCCAGGCCATAACAAGGGTGGGCCGCCGACGGCTTCAGGCCGGCCCGCGCGAAGCGGCTCAGGAAGGCCTGCAAGGTGTCATGCCTTATCGGCTCGGCACCCGAAAAGGCCAGGCGCCAGCTCGACAAGTCCAGCGCATCGATCTGAGCCTCGCTGATGCGCTCCAGGCACAGGCGAAACGCGAAATCAGGCCCGCCGCTGACGGTACCCCGGTGCCGCGCGATGGCCTGCAGCCAGCGCAGCGGCCGCTCCAGGAAATGCCGGGGCGACATCAGCACCATCGGGATGCCGGCGTGCAGCGGCTGCAGCAGGCCGCCGATCAGGCCCATGTCATGGAACAGGGGCAGCCAGGACACGACGACGTCATCGGGCTGCACGTCGAAGCCCTCGCCGATGGCGCGCTCGTTGGCCGACAGGTTGCCATGGCTGACCATCACCCCCTTGGGCGAGGCCGTCGACCCGGAGGTGTACTGCAGGAAGGCGATGTCGCCCTCACGCGGGGCATGGGGTTGCCAGTCGTCGGCCGGCCACTGGCTGGCGGCGTCCACGGCGACCAGGCCTACGCCGGGCTCCAGCAACGGCGCGATCAGCGGCAGCATGGCCTCGGTGCTGAGCACGCCGCAGGCGCGTGCGTCCGTGGCGATCGCGCGCAGGCGCGCCAGGTGCTGCTCGCGCAGCGATTCGGGCGGGAACACGGGCACGGCGATCAAGCCCGCGTACAGGCAGGCCATGAAACCGACGACGTAGTGCTCGTCGTTGTCCATCAGCAGCAGCACGCGCTCGGTGGGCGCCCACTTGGCCTGCAGCACGGCGGCCACGGCGCGACAGCGGCGGTCCAGCTCGGCGTAGTCCAGCGTGGTTTCCTGCTCGCGGCCGCTGTCCGCCGGATCGGGCTTGATCACGGTGAGCGCGCGGTCGGTGGGGCGGGTCGCGGCCAGGCGCCGAAGGCGACGCACCAGGGTGTCGTGCTCGGCGGCGTCAATGGGGCTGTCCGTGCGGTCCATCGTGCGATTCGTCGTGCTCATGGCGGGATCCTCAAAGGCGCCTGTCCGTGCCGCCTCGTGGGCCGCGGGGAACGCATGCGCGGGTCGTGTGTGATGAAGTGAGCGCGGCCCGATCAGGCCGCCGCCGGCTCGGGCACGGGGTGCGCGGGCCCTGCGGACAGCACTCGCCCGACGATGTCGAGCACGCGCGCCTCGTGTTCGCGGATGAAGAAGTGGCCGCCGCTGAACCAGTGCAGCGCGAACGGCCCGCGCGTCTCGTCACGCCAGGGCGTGAGGCGCGCTTCCCCGATCTCGTCGTCACGGCCACCGAAGGCGTGCAGCGGCATGTCCAGCGGCGCGCGCTGCGCACGGTGGCTGAAGCTCTCGCAGACGCCGTAGTCGGCACGCAGCACCGACAGCGTCAGGCGGCGCAACTCCGCATCGGCCAGCACTTCTTCGGGGGTGCCGCCCTGGCGGCGCAGATCGCCGACCAGCCAGGCGTCGTCGTGGCGGCCAGCGAAGCGGCCCGGCTCACGGCTGGCCGGCGCGGGGCTGGCCGACACGAACAGCGCCTGGGCGGCACGCCGGCCCAGCTCACGCTGCCGGTGTGCGATGCCCTGTGCCAGCAGACCGCCCATGCTGTGCCCGAACAAGGCATGCGGGCCGGCGAGTTCAGCCGCCTGCTCGTCGCACAGGCGCGCCACCAGCGCATCGAAGTCGGCCTCGCAGGGCTCGTCCAGGCGCGCGCCACGGCCAGGCAGCTCCACCGGCACGATGCGCAGCCAGGCGGGCATCAGGCGCTTCCAGCGCAGGTACATGGTGGCGCTGCCGCCCGCGCAGGGCAGGCACAGCAACGAGACGGCGGGCGGCATCAGCGCGCCTCGGCCGCGGCCTGTTCGTCCATGAAGCGGCGCAGCGACAGCGGCCGCATGTCGGTCCAGACCTGGTCGACATGGGCCAGGCAGGTCTTCTTGTCGCCCTGCACGCCGGTGTCGCGCCAGCCGGCGGGGATGGCCTTCCACTCAGGCCACAGCGAATACTGTTCTTCGTGGTTGACCAGCACGCGAAAGACGGTGTCTTCGCGGTCGAAACAACTTGTCATGGCGGCGCCTTCGTCACGTGGGGTGCCGGTGGGCGCCAGGGCCCCGATGGCCCGGCCGCCCGCCGGTATCCCACATTGACGAACGGGGCCCGCGAGAATTTAGTGCGTGACCCGGTGAGCGCGGCTCAGGCGCCGGCCGGTGGCCCCTCGCCAGTCAAGCGCCACACCTGCCGTGCCTGCTCGTAAGCCTGGCGGTTCAGCGCGGACGCGGCCAGCCATTCGCTCAGGTGCGCGGCTTCCGCCTCGCCCATCGGCTGCTCGTGCTGGCGCATCACCCAGGCCATGGCGTCCTGCCAGGCCGCTTCCTTGCGCGCGGCCAGTTCATCGTTGGTGCCTTCATTGACACCGCGGTTCTCACCGCCGTCTTGCCCAGATGCCGTCATGGTCCCTTCCGATCGGAACACGCCGCCCCAGCATGGGAGACGGTCGAGGTCGCCGGACGTTCATCGGTAAAGATCCGGTTCACCGATTCTAGGGATCCACGCGCGACAACGCATCCGCGCTGCCACGGATGCGAAAACAGGGCGGATCGGCTGCAGACGCGTCAGTCCAGGCCCACGCCGAGCCCGAGGGCATCGCGGCAGCAGGTCAGCGCGTCACGGATCATGAAGTTGACCAGCGTGGTGGAGATGCCGAGTTCGTCGGCCACCTCGCGCTGCGTGAGCCCGCCCAGGCGGTAGAGCTCGAAGGCCCGGCGGGTGCGCTCGGGCAACGTCGCCAGCGCGTCGGACACCATGCGCAGCTGCTGGCGGTGCATGGCCTGGGTCTCGGGCGTGCCGCTCTGGTGGGGCACGTTCAGGCCGTCTTCCTCGTTGGCGAAGACCTGGGTTTCCAGGGTCGAGCGGCGGTGCCGGTCGATGGCCAGGTTGCGCACCACCTGGAACAGGTAGGCCACGGGCTGGCGCACCTCGGCCACCACCGGCGTCTCGATCAGCTTGACGTAGGCGTCCTGCACCACGTCCTCGGCACGCTGCGTGTTGCCCAGGATCTTGATGGCAGCGGCCTTGAGCTGCGACCGCTGTGCGACGAAAAGGGCCCCGAGATCGAGGCCCTGGTGTTGGTCCAGAGAAAGCATCAGCTTCTCTCCTTTCAGAGCTCGGACAGCGGCCCCGAGCACCTTGATTGAATGATAATTATTATCATTATAGGCAACGCCAACTCATCGTTTTGTTTCAGCCTGTAGCCGCCGGGGGCATCTCCGCGATGCCACGCGGCTGACACCGAAACCGCTGCGCCGTCAGCGGTTTCGGTGATCAGATCCCCATCAGAACGAACGCGCCAGCGTGGCCGACACCATCAGCGCGCGGCCGGGCGCGGCCTCGTAGTAGCGCCGGTTGCCCTCGTTGACGATGACCGAGCCCACGTAGGCCGCGTCGCGCAGGTTCTCGATGCGCGCCAGCGTGTCCAGCCGCCAGGCCTGATCGCCCTGTCCCCACACCTGGCGCCAGCCGGCGCGCAGGGCCCACACGGTGTAGGCCGGGGCGTATTCGTCGTTGACATCGTTGGCCCACAGGCGGCCGCTGTGGCGCAACTCCAGCGCGCCGCTCCAGCCCGTGGGGGCCGGGCGCCATGCGAGTTCGGCATAGGCGCTGCGGCGGGGCACGCCGGGCAGGTCGTTGCCGGCGTTGACCTGCGTGGTCGTGGTCACGCCGCTGGCCACCATCGCGGTAGCGCGCGCGGGTGAAGGTCAGCGCGGCATAGGTGCTCCACGCTGGGTTGATGGCCCAGCTGGACGAGGCCTCGACGCCGTCGCGCCGGGTGCGGCCCACGTTCTGGAAGGTCGAGCGGCCGCCCTCGTTGCGGGCCACGGCGATCTCGTCGTCCGTGTCGATGCTGAAGAGGGCCACGTCCAGCGTGGTGCGCGGCAGCGGGCGGCTTTTCACGCCGATCTCCAGATGCTGCGCGCGGCTGGCCTTGAGCCCCAGGTTCCAGCCCGGGTCGGTGCCGGCGTTGCTGCGGTAGGCCACCTCGTTGAGCGTGGGCGTCTCGACGCTGCGGCCGGCGCTGGCGTACAGGTGCAGCGCATCCAGCGGCCTGTACATCACCGAGGCCAGGGGCGTGGTCGCCTCGAAAGCCATCGCGCCGCTGTCGTCGCCATTGCCGGCCACGATGTAGTGGTCGCGCGAGCTGAAGCGCACGCGGCTGTGGCGCAGGCCCGCGCCCACGGACCATCGCGGCGCCACGGCCCAGTCGGCCTGCAGGTACTGGTCGCTGTTGCGCGCGGTGTTGTCTTCGTCGCGCCGCAGGGCGCCGACCACGCCCAGGGTGCTGCCGATGAAGTTCTGGTAGCCCTGGCGCTGCTCCTTGAGCTGGTCGATGCTGGCGCCGCCGGTAAGCGTGAAAGGCCGCGCGGCCAGTTGCGTGCGCCAGGTGTAGCGGGCGTCCAGGCCCCGGTAGTCGCGGTTGAAATCGATGATGCCGCCGGGGTGGCGCGCCGGGGTCTGCGCGCCGGCCGGGATGGCCTGGAACTGGCGCACCTGGCGGCTGCCGCCGTAGGCCATCAGGCGCAGGGTGTCGTCATGCCCCACTGGGCGTTCGTAGACCAGGCCGAGCTGGCCGTTCTCGATGTCCTTGCGCGTGTCGTAGGCCAGCGCGCTGGCATCGGCCTGGCGCGGGTTGGCGGCCAGTTGCGCCGCCGTCAGGCCCAGTGGGTCCTGCACATTGGGCATGTTGAGGTAGCTGCCCAGCAGTGTCAGCGTGGCGCGGTCGGCCAGGTCCCAGCGCAGCTTGGTGCTGAACTGGTCGCGCTGCGCGGCGCTGTGCGCGCGCCAGCCATCGGTCTCGAAGTGGCTGAGGTTGACCATGTAGTTCACCGCGCCGCTCTGGCCGCCCAGCTTGACCTGCTCGCGGCGCAGGCCGTCGGCGCCCACGGCCAGGCCCAGCGAGAGCTCGGGCTCGGGCGGGCCGTCTTCGGTGAACACCTGAACCACGCCGCCGGCCGCGTTGCCGTACAGCGCCGAGGCCGGGCCGCGCAGCACCTCGATGCGTTCGGCCGAGCCCAGATCGAACAGCGCGCTCTGGCCCTGGCCGTCGGGCATGGTGGCGGGGATGCCGTCGGCGTACAGGCGCACACCGCGCACCCCGAAGGTCGACCGCGCGCCGAAACCCCGGCTGGAGATCTGCAGGTCCTGCGCGTAGTTCTTGCGGTTGAGCACGCCCAGGCCCGGCACGCGCTGCAGCGCCTCGGACAGGTTGATCTGCGGCCCCATCTGGCGCAGCGTGGCCGCATCGACCCGGTCGACCGAGGCGGCCAGGTCGCGACGCTCCTGCGCGCTGCGGGTGGCGGTGACGACGATCTCGGGCAGGGGCGTGTCATCGGCTGGGTCGGCCTCGGCCCCGAAGGCGGTCTGAGCCAGTGGCAACGCCCCCAAAAGCGTCACGCAACAAATGACCGGAGTTTTACGAAAGCAAGTTAACGACATGCGAGGGGTTTCCATGACCGATCTGGTGCACACGGAGGCCACAATCGTCTGCATCTGATCATTCGCGTGATCAATTGAGGGCGCCCTGTGTTGCTGGGTGTGGAGTCTGGCAGGTCATCCAATGCCCTGCCCGCGACAGGTCACCCGCCTCAGGCCCCTGGTCCCGGCAAGGGACTCCGTGTTTCATGCGTCGCCCATGGCGGCGTCTCCTCGGGCGTGCAAGCGCCCCTTTCAGCGCCGGGCCCCCGTGCCCGGCGCTTTTTTCTGCGCGAGGCGCCATCGTCCTGATCCTCGCGTTGACCCACGCGCCTGCGTGAAAGCCCCACCTCTGTCAGGCACAAGACACTTGCCCCGTGGGCTTGCGGCCATCATGGCCGCGTCACATCCCCCAGCCAATACACACCACCTCGGGAGCCCCACCCATGAGCACGACGCGCCGCCGCCTGTTGTCCGGCCTGACCGCCTCCGCCGCCACTGCGGCCTCCGGCCTGCTGGCCCCCACCCGATCGGCCCAGGCCGCCACGGGTTCCGCCGCCAGCGGCAGCTACGACACCGACGTCGTCGTGATCGGCGGCGGCTACTCCGGCCTGGCCTGTGCGCGTGCGCTGGTGGCGGCCGGCCGGCAGGTGCTGGTGCTCGAAGCGCGCGACCGCGTCGGCGGGCGCTGCCTGAACCAGACACTGCCCGCCCCCTACAACCGCTACGTGGTCGAATGCGGCGCCGAGTTCATCGGCCCGGGCCAGACGCGCATGTACGAGCTGGTGCAGCAGCTGGGCCTGGCCACGCACACGGCCTACGACACCGGCAAGCTGGTCAACTGGGCCAATGGCCGGCGCACCACGTACTCCGGCGTGCTGCCGCTCAACAACCTGCTCGCCGCTGGCGAGGTGGGCCTGGCGATGATCAAGATCGACGCCATGGCCAAGCAGGTGCCGCTGGACGCGCCGTGGACCGCCGCCAAGGCCGCCGAGTGGGACAAGCAGACCGTGCAGTCCTGGATCGACGCCAACCTGTTCATCAAGGACTCGAAGAACCTGCTGCGCCTGGCCATCCTCTCGCTGCTGTCCACCGAGCCGCAGGACATCTCCCTGCTGTACTTCCTGTTCTACGTGAACAGCGGGGGCGGCCTCACGCCGCTGCTCAGCACCACGGGCGGCGGCCAGCAGGACCGCATCGTGGGCGGCTCGCAGGCCATCGCGCTGGCCATGGCGCGCGAACTCGGCACCACGCGCTTCTTGTTCAACGCGCAGGCGCAGTCGGTCACGCAGGATGCCAATGGCGTGCTCGTGGAAGGCAACGGCTTCAGCGTGCGGGCGCAGCGTGCCGTGGTGGCCATGTCGCCGTGGATGGCCTCGCGCCTGAGCGTCGCGCCGCTGGACGGCCCGGCCCAGGCCCGCCTGCAGATGATGCAGCGCGTGCCCATGGGCTCGATCTGGAAGGTGCACTGCCTCTACGACAAGCCCTTCTGGCGCGACGACGGGCTCAACGGCCAGGTCACCAGCGACGACTTCATCACCCGCGTCACCTTCGACAACACCCCGCCCGAGGCCGGCGCGCCCGGCGTGCTGATGGGCTTCATCGACGGGCAGGACGCGCGCGACGCCGTGCTCTTGAGCCCGGCCGAGCGCAAGCGCCGCGTGGTGCAGGCCTTCACCGCCTACTTCGGCACCAAGGCCGCCTCGCCCATCGGCTACCTGGAGATGAACTGGCAGGGCGAAAACTTCAGCGCCGGCGGCCCCACCGGCCACTTCCCGCCCGGCGTGCTCACGGCCTATGGCAGCACGCTGCGCACGCCCACCGGCCGCGTGCACTGGGCCGGCACCGAAACCGCCACCGTGTGGACAGGCTACATGGAAGGCGCGGTGCGCTCAGGCGAGCGTGCAGCGCAGGAGGTACTGGCCAGATGAGCGCGCTGCCGTCGTCCGATCAAACGCCGGTGCCGGGCCCGTTGCGCCAGGCGCCCTTCACGCCCGTGCTTATCGTGGGCGCCGGGCCGGCGGGGCTGGCCGTGGCGGCCTGCCTGCGCCGCCTGTGGATCCCCTTCGAGATCCTGGAACAGACGGGCGACGTGGCCCACTCGTGGATGCGCCACTACGAGCGATTGCACCTGCACACCGACAAGGCGCATTCCGAGCTGCCCTACCTGCCCTTCCCGGCCGACTACCCGCGCTACCCCTCTCGCCAGCAGGTGGTCGATTACCTGCATGGGTACGCGAAGCACTTTCAGATCACACCGCGCTTTCACGAGCAGGTGATGTCGGCGCGGCGTGTGTTCAGTGGGGAAGGCACGCAGAACGGCCAGACCTGCTGGGAGGTCGAGACGCAGGACACCCGCTACCGCACGCACCACCTGGTGCTGGCCACCGGCGTGAACCACGACCCGAACCTGCCGCACTGGCCGGGCCAGGATCAGTACAAGGGCGAGATCGTGCACAGCGCGCACTACAAGAACGGCGCGCGCTGGGCCGACAAGGCCGTGCTGGTGGTGGGCCTGGGCAACTCCGGCGGCGAGATCGCCATCGACCTGTGGGAGCACAAGGCGCGCCCCAGCCTGGCCGTGCGCAGCCCCGTCAACGTGATCCCGCGCGAGGTGATGGGCACGCCCTTCCTCACCGTGGGCATCCTGCAGCGATCGTGGCCGGCCTGGCTGGCCGATGCCCTCAACGCGCCGACCACGCGCCTCATCGTGGGCGATCTGAGCCGCTACGGCCTGCCCCGCCCCAAGCTGGGCCCCGTGGCGCAAGTGCGGCAGGAGGGCAAGGTGCCCTTCATCGACATCGGCACCATCGACCTGGTCAAGCGCGGCGAGGTCGGCGTGTACCCGGGCATCGAGCGCTTCACGCCCGAGGGCGTGGTGTTCACCGACGGGCGCAGCAAGGCGTTTGACGCCATCGTGCTGGCCACGGGCTACCGCTCGCAGGTGGGCCACTGGCTGGAGGGCGGCGCGATCCCGCTGCCCGACAAGCAGGTGCCCAGCCCGCAGCCCGGCCTGCCCGAGGGCCTGCACCTGTGCGGCTTCTACGTGTCGCCCACGGGCATGCTGCGCGAGATCGCGCGCGAGGCGAAGCTGATCAGCCGGAAGATCGCGGCCAGCGGGCAGACGGCGGCCACGCGCTGACGTTCAGCACGACGATCCCCGAAGCGTTCAGAGCTTGGGCGGGTTGCCGTCGTCCGGCGGCAGCAGGCCGGACACGTCGGCCAGCAGGCCACCGCTGAGCGTGGCGCCACCGTCGAAATCGGCGCCGAACAGCTGCAGCGACTTCTTCTGCACGCGGCTGCGGAAGTGCTTGCGGTCGAACAGCTTTTGCTGCGCCTCGGCCGGCAGGTCGGTGATGCGCAGCACGTTGCGCTCGATCAGCACGTCGATCAGGTCTTCCAGCACCCGCACCAGGTTGGCGTCCAGGCCCGCGAAGGAGCGCCCTTCATCGTCGGCCACGGCCACGAAGGCCCTCACCTCGGGGTGATCGACCGGCAGCGGCTCGGCGCCCGGCACCGGTTCCAGGTGCAGGCTGATGATCTTGCCGGCGGCATCACGCAGTACGTAGCGCATGGTGGTCGATGGGTGTGCAGGTTGGGTATGCAGGTGTCTTGGGCAGACTCTATCCCAGCTATCGACCCGCCGCGCGCGAACTTGAAAGCAGCGGTGAGGCCGCCAAGGCGATCAGCCTTTGAATCAACGCTCTGCCGTGAAGCGCCGCATCAGCACGGCGAACAACAGGCCGCCACCGTACATCACGATGCCGTACACCGCGCCGGGGATGGCCATGGCGCCGTCGTTGAGCACCGAGCCCGCGATCACCAGCGCCAGCGTGGCGTTCTGCACTGCTGATTCGATGCCCAGCGTCACGCTCTGGCGGCGCGACAGGCGGGCCAGCCAGGCCACGATGAAACCCACGGCCAGCATGCTGAGGTTCAGCGCCAGCGCCAGCGGGGCCAGCGTCGGGAAGGCCGTCTTGGCCATGTCCCAGTTCTTGGCGATGGCGGCGATCACCACCAGCACGAACAGCACTGTGGCCACCTTGGTGAAGCGCGGCTCCAGGCGCAGCGCCAGCGGCTCGCGCCAGGCACGCAGGGCCATGCCCAGCGCCACCGGAAGGCCCAGCATCACGAAGACCTGGCCCATCATCATGCCGACCGGTACCTCCACCGCCTGGGCTGCATCACCCGTGCCGAAATGCGCCAGCGACCAGGACACGATGAAGGGCAAGGTGAACACGGTGAGCACGCTGGCCACGGCGGTGAAGCTCAGCGCCAGGGCCACGTCGCCGCGCGCCAGGTAGGTCAGCAGGTTGGAGGTGGTGCCCGTGGGGCAGGCCGCCAGGATCATGAAGCCCACGGCGAAGGCGCCCGTGAGCCCGGCCACCGAGACCAGGCCGAAGCACACCAGCGGCAACAGCACGAAGTGGCACAGCACGCCCACCAGCAGGGCGCGGGGCTGCCGCACGATGCGGCTGAAATCGACCGCCGTGAGCCCCAGGCCCAGCGAGAACATGATGAAAGCCAGCACCGCCGGCAGCAGGATGGTCGATGCGACATCGCCTTGCATGGGAGAACCCTTTACTTCGAACGGCCTGCGCGGCAGGCCATCAAACGGACAACGTGCCAAAGATTGAATCTGAACTCAATCTTTCAGCACCCTGCAGTCTGCCAGCAAAGGCTCGCCCATCAGCAGGCCCTGGTTCGCGCAATCGAGCGCCACGGGTGCGCCCTGCGGCCAGGCGCGCATTTGTGCCGCATCGGCCGTGGCCATCACGGCACGGGCGGGCGGCAGATCAGGGCCGGCGTCCAGGCTGACCAGCACGAGGCCGTTCTCGCCCGCTTCGACGGAGGCGACGGCGCCTTTCAAGGTCAGGCGCTTGCCCGCATGTTTGGCGTGCGCGCGGCCGCCGCTGTCGCGGTACTCGGCCATCAGGGCTTCAGGCGATGCGGTCGATGCGGCCGCTTCGGATGGCGCGACCACGACAGGCACGGCAGAAGCAGGCGACACGGCCGCATCAGGCGCCTGTGCGGTGTCCGCGACAGACGGCTGATGCGCCGGATCGTCATCACTGCCACTGCCCCACAACCACATCCACGCAGCCGCCAACAGCAACACCACGGCACCCGCGCCCCACCACGACCACTGCTTCATGCGTGGGCCTTCCGGCACCACGCCACCATGGAAAAAGCCGCCGGAGGGCATCCGGCGGCGAACAGAACGTCATGCAACGCCTGAGGAGAAAACACAATCACAGCGTCAGCAAGTACTGGACCAGATTCGAGATGTCGTTGGACGACTTCGCGCACCACGGATGGGGCGAGGCCGGCAGCCCGATCGGGCCGGGCGCACCGACTTCGGGCCCGAACTCGCGGCGCATCTTCTGGTAGTCCCAGTAGTAGTAATCGGCGTCGCCGGCCACCGTCACGAAGTACTTGTGACGCTCGACGAAGAGGTTGCGCGCGTCCGAGGTGGTGTCCAGGATGTTTTTCTTCTTGGCCTTGTAGACGCGGAAGACATCGCCCTTGCGGTTCAGGTCAGGGAACACCGCGGGCTGATCGGCCGAGCCCAGCGCGGGGCGCACCGGCGCATGCAGCGTGTAGTACTGGTTGTACAGGGCCGAGCCCTCGGTGCAGCGCGCCGGGTTGACCAGATCTTCAAGATTGCGCACGTGGCCGTCGGTCAGCAGACCGCGCGACTGCACCCAGTACAGGTTGCGCAGGAAGGTCACGCGGATGGATTGCTGCTTGTACTGGAAATCCGACGGCGCGAAGAAGCGGCCCACTTCTTTCAGCGGCAGCATCTTCTCGTTGGTGTTGGCGCCCAGCTTGTCCGAGTGGCACGAAGCGCAGGCCTGGTCGAACGCCGCCTTGCCCTGCGCCACCGCACCCGCCACATTGGGGTACTGCTGCCAGGTCTTCTGCACGAAGGCGCCTTCGGTGGTGGCGGTGCTGCCCGTCTGCGCCAGCTTGCCGTTGGACTTGAGCCAGCGGTACAGGCCCACGTTGCGCAGGTCGTCGTCGTCCTGGTCCAGCACGGACATGTAGGCCGTCAGCGCCTTGAGCGACTTCTGGTCCATCGAGCCCATCGCGCCCTCAGGCTCCTGCGCATGGATGTACGAGCCCTCGAAGCCCACGAAGGATTCCGTATGCGACAGCGAACGGCGGATCGGCAGGTGGTTGGTCACGTTGGGGATGACCATCGGCGAGAAGATGTAGTCGTTGTCGTACTCCGTGCCCTCGCCGGCCTTGCGCGTCAGCGTGGACTCGGTGGCCCCGCCGGGCATCAGGTACAGCAGCGGTGTCTTGTCGACCTTCTTGGTGCCGGTGGACCAGCTCGGGCCCGGCTCGTTGTCGACGATGTAGGCGAAGGTGGCTGTGGTGTCCGTGGTCTTGTCGCCCAGCGTCGTCCACTTCTGCGTCCAGCCCGGGTTGGGCAGGCCGGGAAAGACCTTGGTGATGGTGTTCGATCCCTTGCCGTAGCTGATCTTGTAGCCATGGCACGAGGCGCAGTTGAAGCCGATCCACTTGCCACGGCCCAGCAACGGGTGCGAGGACTCGGCATAGCGGTAGCCCACCCAGCCGCTGTTGCTGGTGTTGCCCGCGGTGAGCTGCTTGTCGACCAGCAGGAAGCCGGGGATGGGGCTTTCCTGCGGGTAGGGATCGAACTTCACGTCGGCGATGGCTTCATCGGGCACCTGGCCGGCCACCGTCTTGTAGGCGCCGAACAGCACGGCCGGATCGGCCGCCTTGCGCGTGTACGGGTCCGTCGTCTTGCCCGCGAAAATCTTGTCCCAGTCCAGGCTCTTGAACTTGTGCGCCACGCCCAGGCCGTAGTCGTAGGACCAGAAGATCTGCCGGCCCAGTTTCACCATCTCGGCGAAGCTGGCGTTGTCCACGTTGACGTTGATCGGCGTGATGGCCTTGCTGTCGTCCGTCAGCGTCGAGACGATGTCGCAGTTGGGATTGGCGGGCGATTCGAGCCGCGTGAGCTGCGCGTCGATCACATTGTGCGGCTGGCCGGGCTTGCGCATCGACAGGTTGTAGCCGGTGCGCTTTTGCACCTGCAGCTTGAGCGGCCCTTTGCTGGCGTGGGCGGGCACGCGGAACTCGACCTGCGTGTCGCTCCAGGCCAGCACGTCTTTCGGCCAGTTGCTGCGCACGGTGCCGGTCTCGTAGTTGGCGCTGGCCAGGATGTCGAGCTTCTGCTCGTACATCACCAGGTCGGTCTCCAGCACGCGGCTGTTGCCGACCATGATCTTGCTGAAGTCGATGTCGGTGCCGGCACCGAAGCCGCTGCCCTTGAGCGTGACGGTGTCGCCCGGCTTGAGCGTGGGCGTGGCGCTGCTGCCAGCCGACCACACCAGCGCGCCGTTGACCAGCATCTGCTGCACCACCGGCTGCGCGAAGGTCTGCGCCGAGGCGGCGCGCTGCTGCTCGCGGCCCGCGTTGAAGCTGCAGACCAGCTCCTGGTCCGGGAAGCTGGGCGCGGCCTGGGCGCACAGGGCCTGCGCGGCCAGCGCCAGCACGCCAAGGCGCGGCAGCTGCCTGCGCACGGCGGCGCGGGCAAGGTGGCTGGCGTGGGGGACCTGGGGGATCGTGTTCATGGGCGGACTCCTGCGGGATCGCCGGTCGTGTCTGCCGGCGTGGTCGCATGATCCGTTTCGCCCTGAACCGAAGCTGTCGGCCGCCCGACAGACCAGGGAAACACCTCAGAGGGTGGACCCGCGGGTGCGCCTTCGTGAAGCAGGCGTCAGCCGCGCGCCACCGGCTGCATCTGCCCCAGGATGCGCTTCTCGGTGCTCGACAGGCCGGCCACCGTCATCAGCTTGTCCATGTCCAACACCTCGATGCGGCCGTAAGCCACCTGCAGCACGCCCTGGTCCTGCAGGCCCTGCAGCACCTGGTTGGTGGTCTGCCGCGAGAGCGACAGCATCATGCCCAGCTGCGACTGGCTGATGGGCACCACGCAGGGCCCCGCGTGCGTGAGCGACGAGGTCTGCGCCAGCAGCAGCAGGCGGCGCGCCAGGCGGCCCTCGGCGGGCAGCAGGGCCAGATCCTCCATGCCGATGAAGGCCAGGCGCAGCTTGAGCGCCATCAGCACGCCGAACTCGCGCCAGAACAGCGGCACACGCGCCAGCAGGTCGTGCAGGCTGGCCAGGGGCACGTGCAGCAGGCGCGTGGCGCCTTCGGCGACCACGTTGTGCGTGCGCGGTAGGTTGTCGAACAATGCGATCTCGCCGATCCAGCCGGGCGGCTCGGCCATCGCCAGAATGGCCTCCTTGCCGGCTTCGGTCACGCCCGAGATGCGCAACGAGCCTTCCAGCACGGCGTAGAGCCCGTCGGGCGGGCTGCCGCGCAGAAAGAGCGCCTCGCCATGGCGAAGGCGGCGCGGCGTGGCCAGTTGCAGCAGGGCCAGTTCCAGATCAGGCGGCAGGCTGCCGAACCAGGGGTCCTTGCGCAGCAGCGCGCGGACATCCGGCGTGATCCAGGATGAAGCGGCGAGCTCAGTCACGTCAGAGCTGCCCGTAGCTGTGCAGCCCGGACAGGAACATGTTCACGCCCAAAAACGCGAAGGTGGTGACCACCAGGCCCACCAGCGACCACCAGGCCGCGAAGGTGCCGCGCAGGCCCTTCATCAGGCGCATGTGCAGCCAGGCGGCGTAGTTCAGCCACACGATCAGGGCCCAGGTCTCCTTCGGGTCCCAGCTCCAGTAGCCGCCCCAGGCCTCGGCCGCCCAGAAGGCGCCCAGGATGGTGGCGATGGTGAAGAAGGCGAAGCCCACGGCGATGGCCTTGTACATCACGTCGTCGGCCACCTCGGGGCTGGGCGTGCGGGGGTTGATCCATCCGCGCGCCGCGATCACGACAATGAAGAAAGCCAGCAGCACGCCGATCAGGCGCAGCGCCTTGGCCACGGCGCCGAAAGTCTCGGGCTGCAGATCACCCAGCACGGCGAAGCCCAGCAGCGGCAACGCGATCACCACGCCCGGCACGCCGACCAGGCCCAGCCACAGCGCGCGCGGCGTGGCCGTCTTGAGCAGGTAGGCCAGCGCCACCATGGCCGCCAGCGCGAAGGTGCCATAGCCCACGAAGTTGGCCGGCACGTGG
>MHCFD02800__coassemble_1471_pt1 | contig 18315 bp, 19 predicted proteins | sample MHCFD02800__metabat2_low_PE_007 | metagenome-assembled genome bin MHCFD02800 | reverse complement strand
CAGTGCCGGAACCGCAACGCTGTGCCAGCTGGCAGCAGCGCTTCCGCGACGCCCGCGGGCGCGAACGCTTCGCCACGGCGGACAATCATGCCGCCGCCACGGCCGAGCGCGAGCGCCTGCAGGCCTTCCTGGCCACGCTGCCAGGCGCCCGGGCCTACCCCAGCCAGGCCAACATGATCCTGGTGCGCGTGAACGACGCCGCCGGCACCTTCGCCGCCCTCAAACAGCGGGGGATCCTGATCAAAAATGTGTCTGGATTACACCGTTTGCTGGCAAACTGCATCCGTCTGACCGTGGGCCTGCCCTCGGAGAACGACGCCCTGATGGCCGCGCTGGCCGATCTCCTGCGCGAGCCCCTGACGAACCACACCGCATGAACGCTCCCGACTTGACCGCCCCCGGCGCCGACCGCGTCGCCGAGGTCACCCGCCACACGGCCGAGACCCAGATCACCGTGCGCCTCAACCTGGACGGCGCCGGCACGGCCCGCCTGGCCACCGGCATCGGTTTCTTCGACCACATGCTCGACCAGATCGCCCGCCATGGCCTGATCGACCTGGACATCGACGCCAAGGGCGACCTGCACATCGACGGCCACCACACGGTGGAAGACGTGGGCATCACCCTGGGCCAGGCCGTGGCCAAGGCCGTGGGCGACAAGAAGGGCATCCGCCGCTATGGCCATGCCTACGTGCCGCTCGATGAAGCCCTGTCGCGCGTGGTGATCGACTTCTCCGGCCGCCCGGGCCTGACCATGCACGTGCCCTTCACGGCCGGCAGCATCGGCGGCTTCGACACCCAGCTCACCTTCGAATTCTTCCAAGGCTTCGTCAACCACGCGGGCGTCACCTTGCACATCGACAATCTGCGCGGCGTCAACGCGCACCACCAGTGCGAGACCGTGTTCAAGGCTTTCGCCCGTGCGTTGCGCGGTGCCCTGGAGCGCGACCCCCGCATGGCCGGCGTGATTCCCTCGACCAAGGGCTCGCTGTGAGCCGACTGGCACCCACTCGATCCGTTCTCTCGATCCTTCCTGCTTCCTTCTGATCCCATGAACCCCGCTTCGACCGTGGCCGTCATCGATTACGGCATGGGCAATCTGCGTTCGGTGTCCCAGGCGGTGCAGCATGCCGCCCAGGGCCTGGAAGGCCTGAACGTGGTCGTCACCAACGACCCCGAGGTGGTGCACGCCGCCGAGCGCGTCGTCCTGCCCGGCCAGGGGGCCATGCGCGACTGCATGCGCGAGCTGCGCGAAGCCCATGGCGGCGGCCTGCTGCAGGCCGTTCTGGATGCGGCGGCCCGCAAGCCCCTGATGGGCGTCTGCGTGGGCATGCAGATGCTGCTGGACCACAGCGAAGAGCAGGACACCCCGGGCCTGGGCCTGATCCCCGGCCGCGTGATCCGCTTCCGCCTGGAGGGGCGCACCCAACCTGACGGCAGTCGCTACAAAGTGCCCCAGATGGGCTGGAACCGGGTCCACCAGCCGGCCAACCAGGGCGACCAACCCCACCCCATGTGGGCAGGCATTCCCGAAGACAGCTACTTCTACTTCGTCCACAGCTACCATGCGGTTGTGGATAATCCCCAACACAGCGCCGGCGAGACCGACTATGGCACCCGCTTTACCTGCGCGGTGGCCCGGGATAATATTTTCGCGACACAGTTCCACCCCGAAAAAAGCGCGGCGCACGGCCTGGCCCTGTACCGCAACTTCCTGACGTGGCAACCGTGAGCGCCGCCGTACGCGTCCACGGTTGATGTTTCACCCCTTCTTTCCACCCTCTGGCCCCAAGCCATGCTGCTGATTCCCGCGATTGACCTGAAAGACGGCAAATGCGTGCGCCTCAAACAAGGCGACATGAACGATTCCACCACCTTCGGCGAGGATCCGGCCGCGATGGCCCGACGATGGCTGGAGGCAGGCGCCCGGCGCCTGCACCTGGTGGACCTCAATGGCGCGTTCGCGGGCAAGCCGGTCAACGAGGCGGCCATCAAGGCCATCATCAAAGAGGTGGGCGACGAAATCCCCGTGCAGCTGGGCGGCGGCATCCGTGATCTGGACACCATCGAGCGCTACCTCGATGACGGCCTGAGCTACGTCATCATTGGCACGGCCGCGGTCAAGAACCCCGGTTTCCTGAAGGATGCCTGCAGCGCCTTCGGCGGCCACATCCTGGTCGGCCTGGACGCCAAGGACGGCAAGGTGGCCACCGACGGCTGGAGCAAGCTCTCCGGCCACGAGGTGGTCGACCTGGCCAAGAAGTTCGAGGATTACGGCGTCGAAGGCATCATCTACACCGACATCGGCCGCGACGGCATGCTCACCGGCATCAACATCGACGCCACCGTGAAGCTGGCCCAGGCCCTGGCCGTGCCCGTGATCGCCTCGGGCGGCCTGTCCAACATCCTGGACATCGAGAAGCTCTGCGCCGTCGAAGATGAAGGCGTCGAGGGCGTGATCTGCGGCCGCGCGATCTACAGCGGCGATCTGGATTTCGCCGCCGCGCAGACCCGCGCGGACGAGCTCAACGGCGAAGGCTGAGCCAAGCGGTTGCGCGGATCAGGCGCACCACCATGAAGCAGGGCGGCTCTCGGGCCGCCTTGCTGCTTTTCGGGCCCTCTGATGCGGGGCCCTCTCAGGGATTGGACGCCAGCGTCTCGATCGACAGCCGCAGCTGCGTGCTCATCGGCAGGCCCAGCGTGATGCCGAGGAAGGGCAGCTTGCGCATGAACCACTGGCGGTACTGGCGTTCGATCTCGCCGTTGCGCGCCATCTCGTGGAAGGCATCGGCCACCACCGCGGCCATGGCCGGATCGCCCTTGCGGAACATGATGGCGTAGGGCTCGTAGGAGAGTCGATCGCCCACCAGCCGGTACAGCTCGCGCTGCGTGCCCGATTGCGCCGCGCGCACGTACAGCAGCACCTCGTCGGTGGCGAAGGCCTGCACCTGGCCGCGCGCCAGCAGCGAGAACGAGGCGTCGTGGTCAGACGAGGGCACTAGGGTGACCGGCACGCGGTGCTGGGCCGCCAGATCACGCAGGATCTGTTCGTTCGTGGTGCCGGCCGTGACCGACACCCGCTGCCCGGCCAGGTCGCGCAGCGACTGCACGGTCGAGTCGCGCGGCACCAGCAGCCGCGTGCCGGACACGAAGATCAAAGGCGAGAAGGCCACCCGCTGCTGGCGGTCGTGCGTGCTGGTGGTCGTGCCGCACTCCAGGTCCACCTGGCCCTGTTCCACGGCCGGGATGCGCGAGGCCGCCGTGAGCGGCACCCAGCGAATGCGCAGCGGCTTGTGCACTGCCTCGGCCATCGCGTGGGCGAGTGAGCGGCACAGCTCGATCGAGTAGCCGCGCGGCTCCGAGCCCGGCGCAGGCACGAAAGAGAAAGGCGGCAGGTCACCGCGGTAGCCGATCGCCACTTCGCCCTGGTTGTGAGCCTTGAGCAGGGTGCCCGTCAGCACCGTGGGGGCTGGCTGGGTCTCGGTGGGCACTTGGGCTTGGGCGGTGCCGGCCAGCAGCCATGCCGAGGCCGCGAGGATGTGGACGATGCCACCCGCCGTGCGCCGCAGCCCATGCCGCCCCCAAGCCCTTCCACGCAAGACCAGGCCATGGCGCGGCGCGCCAGGCTGTTCAGCCGTGGCGAGGGGGGGCGTGGGCGGGTTCCGGATCGGGTTCGGTGTCCAGGGTGTGGGCGCGTTCACGGGCTTCTTCCTCGGAGAGCAGTGCACCCTCCCATTTGGCCACAGCCGCCGCCGCGATGGAGTTGCCCACGGCGTTGGTGGCTGAACGGCCCATGTCCAGGAAGGTGTCCACACCCAGGATCAGCAGCAGCCCCGCCTCCGGGATGTTGAAGTGGGTCAGCGTGGCGGCGATCACCACCAGCGAGGCGCGAGGCACGCCCGCGATGCCCTTGGACGTCAGCATCAGCACCAGCAGCATCGTGATCTGGGTGGCCAACGGCAGGTGGATGCCGTAGGCCTGCGCGATGAACAGCGTCGCGAAAGTGCAGTAGATCATCGAGCCATCCAGGTTGAAGGAGTAGCCCAACGGCATCACGAAGCTGGAAATGCGCCGGCGCACGCCGAAGCGGTCCAGTGCGTCCAGCAGCTTGGGGTACGCCGCTTCGGAGCTGGCCGTGGCGAAGGACAGCAGGAAGGCTTCGCGGATGCCGCGCAGCAGCGTGACGATGCGCCGCCCCAGCACCGCCCAGCCCGCCAGCACCAGCAGCATCCACAGCAGGATCAACGCGACGTAGAACTGGCCCATGAACACCGCGAAGCGCAGCAGGATCTCCAGCCCGTTGACGGCCACCGTGGCCGCCATGGCCGCCAGCACCGCGAAGGGCGCGAAGCCCATGATGTAGCCGGTGATCTTGAGCATCACGTGTGACAGCTCCTCGATGGACGTCGTCAGCGTGCGGGCCTTGTCGCCCAGGGCTGCCATCGCCACGCCGAAGAACATCGAGAACACCACGATCTGCAGGATCTCGTTGTTGGCCATGGCCTCGGCGAAGGATTTGGGCACCAGATGGCCCACGAAATCCTTCAGCGTGAACTTGGACGTGGCCAGGTTCACGGCGGCGTGCTCGTCGGGCAAGGGCAGGTTCAGGTGCGCGCCAGGCTGCATCAGGTTGGCCAGCACCATGCCCAGCAGCAGCGACACCAGCGAGGCGGTCATGAACCAGCCCAGCGCCTTGAGGAACACACGTCCCACCGAACTGGCATCGCCCATGTGCGCGATGCCCACCACCAGCGTCGAGAACACCAGCGGCGCGATGATCATCTTGATCAGCCGCAGGAAGATGTCCGACACGATCGAGAAGTAGCCCGCGATCTGGCTGGCCGTGGCCTTGTCCGGCGCCTGGGCGAACACCGCCCAGCCCACCAGGATGCCGATGACCATGGCGATGAGGATGCGGGCCGTCGGCGGCAGTTTGCGGATCATGGAAGCTCCTTGTGGCGTGGATGCGGCGAGCGCGCCTGCGACTCCCTACAATGGCGATTACACCAAACGGTGTTCCCTGTTCATCCCTCGACCCTGTTGCCGTTTTCTCATGCTCGCCAAACGAATCATTCCTTGTCTCGACGTCACGGGCGGCCGTGTGGTCAAAGGGGTCAACTTCGTCGAACTGCGCGATGCCGGTGACCCGATCGAGATCGCCGCTCGCTACAACGAGCAAGGCGCCGACGAACTCACCTTCCTGGACATCACCGCCACCAGCGATGGGCGTGACCTGATTCTGCCCATCATCGAGGCCGTCGCCTCCCAGGTGTTCATCCCCTTGACGGTGGGCGGCGGCGTGCGCGTGGTCGAGGACGTGCGCCGCCTGCTCAACGCCGGTGCCGACAAGGTCAGCTTCAACTCGGCGGCCGTGGCCAACCCGCAGGTGATCCGCGATGCCTCCGACAAGTACGGCTCGCAGTGCATCGTGGTGGCCATCGACGCCAAGCGCCGCCAGGGCGATGACCTGGCCGCGCGCGGCCCGGGCTGGGACGTCTACACGCACGGCGGCCGCAAGAACGTGGGCCTGGACGTGGTGGCCTGGGCCACGCAGATGGCTCAATACGGTGCCGGCGAGATCCTGCTGACCAGCATGGACAAGGACGGCACCAAGTCGGGCTTCGATCTGGCCCTCACGCGCGCCGTGAGCGACGCCGTGAGCGTGCCCGTGATCGCCTCGGGCGGCGTGGGCAACCTCGATGACCTGGCCAATGGCGTGCAGCAGGGCGGGGCCGACGCGGTGCTGGCCGCCAGCATCTTCCACTACGGCGAGTACACCGTCGGCCAGGCCAAGGCGCTGATGGCCCAGCGCGGCATCCCGGTGCGGATCTGAGCGAAGCACCACGATCAAGCTGATCACACAAAAGGGCCGCTGCATGCGGCCCTTTGCACTTCTTCACCGTTGCGGTGCATGGCCCGTGTTCTGCCACAGATCACGTCTCTGAACAGACGTGAATGGCATCACATCAAGGGCCCTAAGGCCATGCGAACCTGTCAACCTGAACGGCCACTTCGGCGTAATGTAGAGGCGAGGCCATGGACAACATCCGCCGCGCCCAGCCACCCCGGAAGCATCGGGTCATGACGGGCCACCAGCGGACGCTCCATCCGATGGAAAGGAGTCCTCTCATGTCTGACGCACAACAACAAGCACAACGCTTCCGCTCCGTGCCCCTGTCGTCGCTGACCCAAGCGCCCAGCCTGCCTCAGCTCAAGCGCACCGCGCGCCCTGACGACCGCGCCATTGCCCTGCTCACCGACCTGCGCTTCAGCCCCCTGGTGGTCGCCAGCCACCGCGATGGCCTGGACCAGACCCTGCACGTGATGCTGCGTGCCGGTGTGCGCATGGCTTTCGTGTCGGGCGCCAATGGCGAACTGGTCGGCATGGTCACGGCCGACACCTTGATGGGGGAACGACCGGTGCTGCGCGCACTGACGCACAACGTCCAGCGCGACGAGCTGTCGCTGGCCGACGTGATGACGCCGCTGACCCATTGGGAAGTGGCGGACATGCAGGACGTGCGCCACGCCCGTGTGGGTGACATCGTCGCCACCCTGCGCGAGAACGGCCTGCGCTACCTCCTGATCACCGAAGTGAGCGACGGCAAGACCTCGCTGCGTGGGCTGTTCTCGGCCAAGCGCCTGGAAGCGGCTTTGGGGCAGCCCATCGACGCCGACCTGCACGCCCACAGCTTCGCCGAGCTCGAATCGGTGCTGGCGCGCTGAGCGAGCCGGATGACAGCCCCGCTCAGGCGGGGTTGTCGATGTCGATGAAGGCGTGCGCCACGCCGAAGCGTTCGTACACGGCCTGGCCCAGCGCCTGCACGCCGTAGCGCTCGCTGGCGTGATGCCCGCAGGCCATGAAGGCCACGCCCATCTCGCGCGCGTAATGGGCCTGCGGCTCTGAGATCTCGCCCGTCAGGTACACATCGGCCCCAGCCGCGATGGCCTGCTCGAAGTAGCCCTGGGCCCCGCCGCTGCACCAGGCGATGCGCTTGAGCGGCCGGCCATCACCATTGACCACCGTGGGCGTGCGGCCCATGGCCAGTGACACGCGGTCGGTCAGGCCTTCCAGGCTCAGGCCCTCCGGCGGCGCGGCGCCAATGTAGCCGAGGTCCTGTTCGCCGAAACGCCCGTCGGCCACGAGGCCCAGGCGCTGCCCCCACTGCGCGTTGTTGCCCAGGCTGGCATGCGCGTCCAGCGGCAGGTGGTAAGCCAGCAGGTTGATGTCGTTGCGCAGCAGCGTGTTCAGGCGTTGGCGCATCCAGCCCGTCACGCGCCCATCCTGCCCACGCCAAAACAGGCCGTGGTGCACCAGGATCGCGTCGGCCCCGGCCGCCACGGCGGCTTCGATCAGGGCCAGGCTCGCCGTCACGCCCGTGACGAGCTTGCGAATCTGCGGCTTGCCCTCCACTTGCAGACCGTTCGGCCCATAATCGCGGAATCGCCCGCTCTCGAGCAACTGGTCGAGATGGGCGGTCAATGCTTCGCGTTCGATCACGTCGGTGGTCATTCGGCTTTCCTTCAATGCGCAAACTCTGGCTTATTTTCTCGCAGGCGGTCACCGTCGCGGTGGCCGTCATTTTCGTGGTGTCCACGCTCAAACCGCAGTGGATCCAGAGCCTGCCCTGGCAGAACGGCTCGCCCGTCGTCACCTTGCCCCTCGGCGATCCTCCGCCGGCCACCATCCCCGGGGCAGGGCAGAAGGGTGTCCGGGCGGCCGATGTCGGATTTTCCGACGCCGCCAAGCGCGCGGCGCCCACCGTGGTCAGCGTGATCACCAGCAAGGCGGCCTCGCGCAACCCCCGCCACAAGGATCCTTGGTTCCGCTATTTCTTCGGTGAGCAGGACGGCAACGGCCAATCCCAATCGGGTGTGGGATCGGGCGTGATCGTCAGCCAGGACGGCTACGTGCTGACCAACAACCACGTGGTCGACCGCATGGATGACATCGAGGTCATGCTGACGGACGGCCGCAAGGCACGCGCCAAGGTCATCGGCAGCGATCCGGAATCCGACCTGGCCGTGCTCAAGATCGACCTGGACAAGTTGCCGGCCATCGTGTTCGGTGATTCCGACACCCTGCAGGTGGGCGATGCGGTGCTGGCCATCGGCAACCCCTTCGGCGTGGGCCAGACGGTGACCTCCGGCATCGTCAGCGCGCTGGGGCGCAACCAGCTGGGCATCAACACCTTCGAGAACTTCATCCAGACGGACGCTGCCATCAACCCGGGCAACTCGGGCGGCGCGCTGGTGGATGCGCACGGCAACCTGATGGGCATCAACAGCGCCATCTACTCGCGCTCGGGCGGCAACATGGGCATCGGCTTCGCGATCCCCGTGTCCACGGCGCGCCTGGTGATGGAGAGCCTGATCAAGGACGGCCAGGTGACCCGGGGCTGGATCGGCGTGGAGCCGCGTGACCTGACGCCCGAGATCGCCGAGACCTTCAACCTGCCTGTGAAAGACGGGGTGCTGATCACCGGGGTGCTGCACAACGGGCCGGCGGCCAAGGGCGGCGTGCGCCCGGGCGACGTGGTGGTGCAGGTGGCGCAGGCCAAGGTGGGCAACACGACGCAGCTGCTCAATGCGGTGGCGGGGTTGAAGCCTGGGTCGGTGGCGCAGGTGCAGGTGCGGCGCGGGAACCAGACCTTGTCGGTCGATGTGACGGTGGCGCAACGGCCCAAGGCGATCAATCGGCCGGCCGGCAATGCCGATCAGGATGATGATGAGTGATTGCGCTGGCTGACGGCAGTCGGCATGTTTGGCTGCTGTCGTCGGTTCTGGCGTTCTTTCGTGGCAGCGCGGGGCGCGGGATGCGGGGGCAGCCCGCCGGGGCCTGCGTTGTCGGTCCCGCCGAAGTCGGGACCACCCCAATGAAGCCCGGACGCAGGTTGGCTCAGCCCCCGCGCCGCGCTGCCCCGACAAAGCGCTTCCAAAAAGCCCAGACAAAGAAAACGCGCCCCAAAAGAGGCGCGGTGTCAAAACGCAAGCGCAAGAGCGGCATCAAGACCCGGAGGCCGACGACGCATCCTTCGCCTCATCGTTGTCCTTTCTGGACTTCTCCGCGAACTGCGCCGCCCAGATCCCCACCTCATAGAGGATGCACATCGGAATGGCCAGCGCCAGCTGCGACACCACGTCCGGCGGCGTCACCACCGCGGCGATCACGAAGGCCACCACCACGAAATAGCCACGCCATTCCTTCAGCTTGGCCACCGGCACGATGCCCATGCGCGACAGGATCACCACCACCACCGGCACCTCGAAGGCCGCGCCGAACGCCAGGAACATGTTGATCACGAAGCCCAGGTAGGCCTCGATGTCCGGTGCCGCCGTGATGCTCTTGGGCGCGAACTGCTGGATGAAGTGGAAGACCTTGCCGAAGACGAAGAAGTAGCAGAAGGCCACGCCCATGAAGAACAGCAGCGTGCTCGACACGATCAGCGGCAGCACCAGCTGCTTCTCGTTGGCGTACAGCCCTGGTGCGACGAAGGCCCAGATCTGATAAAGCACCACCGGCAGCGCCAGCATGAAGGCGGCCAGCATCGTGATCTTGATCGGCACCATGAAGGGCGAGATCACGCTGGTGGCGATCAGCGTGGCGCCCTTGGGCAGGTTCTGTACCAGCGGCTGGGCGAGCAGGTCATACAGGCCCGAAGGGCCGGGGTACAGCGCCAGCACGATGAAGCAGATGCCAATGGCGAACACCGCCCGGATCAGCCGGTCGCGCAACTCGATCAGATGGGTGACGAAGGGCTGCTCGGTGCCCTCCATCTCGTTGGGTTGGGGGTCTTGGCTCACGGGGCCTCTGTCGGGCAGGAATGGGGGGGGCATCGACACGCGGTCTGACATCAACGTGGCCTCATCAGCCCGCATCAGCGCGGGCCGACGCCGGGCGGGCGGAACCTCGCCACGCGCGCCGCGCCCGACTGCACATGCCGGCGCACGCCGTTGTGCTGCTTGTACCACATGGGCACGGCGGCCTTTTTCAGGCGCCAGTTCTTGCGCGCCGGCGTGTACACATGGCTGTAGGACGGCGTGTAATGTGTCGGCGAGCGCAGGTCGTCGCTCGGGCGTTCGCCCTCGTGGAAGCCGTCGCTCGCCTGCCGCACCTCGTCCAGGTTCTGGTAGACGGCGGTCTCGACGTCCGAGGCGGCGGTCTCCAGGCCGGTCTTCATCTTCTTGAGCTCTTCGAGCTCGATGGAGCGGTTGACCTCGGCCTGCACCTGCGAGACGTAACGCTGGGCCTTGCCCAGCAGCACACCGACGGTGCGGGCCACCTTGGGCAGCCGTTCGGGCCCGATCACGATCAGCGCGACCGCGCCGATCAGGGCGAGTTTGTCTATGCCAAAGTCGATCACGTGGCGGCGGGGCCTTGTTCAGGCCCGGTAAGGGGTGGTCAGGACTTTGTCTTGGCTTCGACGTCCACCGTGTTGGCGTCGGTCTTGGCGGTGTTGGTCACCTGTTGCGCAGGTGCTTCCGGCGCAGCAGCGCCACCGTCCTTCACGCCATCCTTGAAGCCCTTGACCGCGGCGCCCAGGTCGGTGCCCACGTTCTTCAGCTTCTTGGTGCCGAACACCATCACCACGATCACCAGCACGATCAGCCAGTGCCAAATGCTCAACGATCCCATCGTCTGCTCCTCAACGGTCTTGTGACCTTACCACTACGAAAACAGTGTCTTGCGAATTGCGTGCCAACTTGGTGCATCCGGCGTTCAGCCCGGCGTGCGGCGCGCGAATTCTTCCAGGCCCGACAGGCCCTCGCGCCGCGCCAATTCCTGCACGACGTCTTGCGGGCCCAGGCCCAGGTGAACCATGGCCACCATCGAATGAAACCACAGATCGGCCAATTCGCCCACCAAGGCCTTGCGTGCGTCTTCATCGCCGGGGGTGGCCGCCAGATCCTTGGCCGCCAGCACCATTTCGGTGGCCTCTTCACCCACCTTCTTGAGCATGGTGTCCGTGCCCTTGTGGAACAGGCGCGCCACGTAGCTCTTGTCCGGATCGCCCCCCTTGCGGGATTCGATGACCTCAGCCACGCGCTGCAGCACGTCCAGGGTGGGGATGGGGGTGGCGGGATTGCTCATGGTGAAACGGCGAACGCACGCGGAGCGCCTTGCAGCGCCCGATGGCTTTATTTGTAGATGCTTTCCGGGTCTTTCAAGACCGGCTCGGCGGTGACCCAGCGGCCATTGTCGTGGCGTTGGAAGAAACAACTGTGACGGCCCGTGTGGCAGGCGATGCCGGGTTCATGGCCCAGTTGCTCCACCTTGATCAGCACAACGTCGTTGTCACAGTCCAGGCGAATGTCGTGCACCTTCTGGGTGTGGCCAGATTCTTCGCCCTTGTGCCACAGGCGCTTGCGCGAGCGGCTCCAGTACACGGCTTCGCCCAGCTCGGCGGTGCGGGCCAGGGCGTCGCGGTTCATCCAGGCGAACATCAGCACGTCGCCTGTGCCCACCTCCTGGGCAATCACGGGCACGAGGCCCTGGTCGTCCCAGCGAATGTCATCTAACCAGTTCATAGCCGGTCAGTGTACGCCGGGGCCTGGGCGCGCCGCGGCTCAAGCAGTCAAAATCGGGGGCATGCAACATCCTGCTTCCTCTTTGGATCACCCGTCGAACGACGTATGGACAAAACCCGCGCCGCTGGTGCTGTCCATGGGCGACCCCTGCGGCATCGGGCCGGAGATCGTGGCCTCGCAGTGGCTGGCCGACGAGGCCCCCGGCGCGGTGGTGGTCGGTTCGGCGGAGGTGATGCGCCGGGCGGTGGCGGCATTGGCATCTCGCCGTGCGGGAGCAGCGGGCCTTCGGGTGTGGGCCGTGCGAGCGGAGCCTGCGCCCGCGGTATCCAGCGATTCAGTCGTGGTGCCGGTGTGGGAGCCGGACGGGCTGCCGCCAGCGCTGGACGGGTTGCCCTGGGGCCAGGTGAATGCGGCTGCCGGCGCCGCAGCGGCCCGTTGCGTGCGTGAAGGCGCCGCCCTGGTGCAGGAGGGCAAGGCCCTGGCCCTGGTGACGGCGCCATTGCACAAGGAGTCACTGTCGCTGGCCGGCGAGACATTCCCGGGGCACACGGAGCTGCTTCAGGCGTTGGCAACGCCGGCCGGCCAGCCCCTGGTGCCAGTCCGCATGATGCTGGCCAACCACGAACTGCGCACGGTGCTGGTGTCCATCCACGTATCGCTGCGGCAGGCTCTGGATGCGGTGACCATCGACAATGTGCTGTCAACGGTGCGCATCACGCATCAAAGTTTCATGAAAATGGGCTTTGAGCGGCCAAGGATCGCGGTGGCGGGTCTCAATCCGCATGCGGGCGAGGGCGGGCTGTTCGGCGATGAGGAGTTGCGCGTGATCATCCCGGCGCTGGAGGCGGCTCGCGCCGAGGGCATCGACACCACGGGCCCGCTGGCACCGGATACCGTCTTCATGCGCGCTCGGCATGCGCCGCCTGAGCATCCGCGCGAGTTCGACGTGGTCGTGGCGATGTACCATGACCAGGGGCTGATCCCGGTGAAGTACATGGGGGTGGCCCACGGCGTGAATGTCACATTGGGCCTGCCTTTCGTGCGCACCAGCCCCGACCACGGTACGGCGTTCGACCTGGCGGGCACCGGCAAGGCGGATCCGTCCAGCCTCACGGAAGCGATGCGCGTGGCAAGGCAAATGGCCGCATCGGCCTGAGCGCGGTCGAAGGCGGAGGGTCGCCGCGGGGGGGCGGCTCAGGCCGCGACCTTGGTGTTGCGCGTCTGCCCCAGGGCGGCCAGTTGGCGGCGTGCCCGGATGGTGGCGCGCTCCAGCAGCTGGGCCTGCTCGAAAGCCTTGAAACGCCCTGAGGCGCACATCTGCGTAAGGGTGCGGGCCGTCAGCGAGATGGTCTGCTTGGACGGCGAATGCCCCTGCGTGAACATGAAGAAGGTGCGGCCCTCGGACACCCACGTCAGGCGCACCTTCTTCCACTGGCCCTTGAGCAGCATGCGGTAGGCCGCGCCGGGCTGGATGAAGTTGACCAGCGAAGGGCCGGCCGAGGGCGGGGCCGGGGTGTCCAGCGGGAGGTCCAGGTCCACCGCGGTCAGGTCCGGCTCGTCGCCGGCGCTCAGGTCGATGTCCAGGCCGCCGTTGCCCGTGTCTTCCAGCAAGCTTGCTTCGCTGACCCAGCCGGCCGATTGCGCCTCCTGCGGCGTCATCGTGGCGGCCATGGCCAGCGGGCCGGGCTCCGTGGTCGAGCTGGGGGCGGGCAGCGGGTCGTTGGCCGCGTCTTCCCGCGTGGGGATGGTGAGCTGCTCGACCTTGCGCAGGCGCTGCTCCAGCAGGCGCAGGGTCAAATCGTGTGGCGGCGGAGCCTTCAGCGCCTCGGCGTGCAGCGGCAGCAGCTGGGCGAAGAAGCCTTCCTTGGCCTCGGCCGCCCACTGGATCATGTCCAGGCCTTCGTGCAGGTCCTTCATCAGCTGGGGCAGCTGCCGCAGGAAATCCTGCCGCAGCGAGGGGTGGCCCTTGGGCTGCACGCTCAGCACCAGTTGGTGGGAAGCCTTGCGCATGCGCACGGCCTTGTCGCTCTCGGGGCCATGGCGCACGGCCACCATGACCTGCACCTGCGTCCAGATCTGGGCCAGGAATTCCTTGAGGAAGTCCGGCGCCTCCAGGTCGGCCAGTTCGCTGCGCACCTGCTGCATGTAGCGTTGCTGCACGCGCAGATCGGCTTCCTTGCCGCTGAGCAGAGCGGCCACGGCGGCGCTCTCTTCGACGTCCCGCTCGTTCTGCGAGGCGACGAAGCGCTCCAGCTCGGCCAGCTTGGATTCGTAGATGTCCGGCCGGTCGAAATCGCCTTCGACGATCTCGCGCACCAGTTCGGTCACGACCTTGATGCACTCGTGGCCGGGGCCCTCATCGAGGCGATCGAAGGCGACGGCCAGGCTGGCCATGCGGTTGACCAGGCGGCGCACCGGGTGCTTGCGCGAATGGAAGAAGGTCTGGTCGCGCAGGGCCACGCGCAGCACCGGCAGCTGCAGCCGGCCGATCTGGCGGGCCATTTGCGGCGGCACCTTCGGGTCGGACAGCACCTGGTCGAACAGCGTCGCCACGATGTCGATGACCATCTGGTCGAGCGCGGCGCCGCCGCTGGCCTGCACCAGCTCTTCGCGGTGGGCGCGGATCAGGTTGGCCGGGCTCTGCACCTCGCCCGAGGGCAGGCCGCCAGGGCTGGACAGGGCCCAGCCCGAGGACATGGCCGACAGGCTCTGCAGCCGGCGCATCAGGCCGAGCATGCTGCTGTCGGCATCGCCTGCCGGGCCCTGGGCGGAGCCGGAGGATGCGCCGCTGCCGCCACCCGTGCCACCGCCGCTGCCGGATCCGCCCACGCGCGCGGCGGCGGCCTGCAGATCCTGTGGAGAGGGCAGTGCCATGCCGAACAGGTCGCCCAGCTTCTTCATCGACGGTGGAGGTGTCCAGGCCGCTGGGTCGCTGGCGCCATCCAGCTCGCTGCTGCGCGATGACAAGGGCGCGCCGCTGGTCGATGAATGGCCTGATTCCCGGTCCAGGCCGGGGCTGCCGGTGTGGCCTGCGGGCTTGCGCACCAGCAGGGGCGCCTGCTCCACGCCCATCTGCCTGCAATCACCCAGCAGTTGTTCGTAGCAGGTCTTGAGCGCGGCGCTGGCGTGCACGGCCAGCACGCGCGCCAACTGCTGTTGCGCGTCGGCATCCTCGCTGGCCTGCGTCACGGCTTTCAGAAGGGCCTTGCCCACGATGGCCGGCCGCAGCGGAAAGACGTCATCCTGCGTGTCGGCGCCCTGGAGTGTGACAAAGTAGCCACGCAGTTCGCGCAGCGTGGCGTCGGTGTCGATCTCCAGCAGGCGGGTCAGGCGCGCGGCCGTGACGGTTTCCTCGACCTCGGCGTTCTCCACGAGGCGCAGGGCTGTCCAGTCCGTGTCCGCGTAGGCGGCGCCTTCAGGCTGCTGGCGCTGCAGATCCTTCGCGATGCGCTCGCCCAGGTCGCGCGCGAACGCCTGTCCGACGGCCGTGCAGCGGCGCTGCAGGTCGTACTCGGCGTTCATCAACGCCTGGCGCTCGGCATTGCTGTTGGCCGCGAGGGCCAGCATGCCCAGCTGGGCCCCCGTCTTGTCGATGGCCTGCGTCATGCCCGCCACCAGGCGGGTCACGGCAGGTTCGAGCAGACGGTCCAGTCGGGGATCGGTCACAGTGGGTTCTACATCCAGATCACAACGGGGTGAAGACTTCCACCCCTTTCGATCTGGATATCGGCCATCCCGATCCGGACTTTCGTTATCGTTTCAAACTGTCACGAATTTCCCGCAGCAGGACGATGTCCTCCGGGGTGGGGGCCGGCGCGGCCGGGGCGGCGGGCGCCGGCTGACGCAGCCGGTTGATCTGCTTGATCATCAAAAAGATGATGAACGCCAGGATGGCGAAATTCAGCGCGACGGTCACGAAATTACCCCACGCGAACACGGCGCCCAGTTTCTTGGCGTCGGCCAGCGGCAAGCCGGTGGGTTGGCCGGCCAGGCCGATGTAATAACTGGAGAAATCCAGTCCGCCGACCACCTTGCCTACCAGCGGCATGATCAGGTCGTTGACCACCGAATCCACGATCTTCCCGAAGGCGCCACCGATGATCACGCCCACGGCGAGGTCGACCACGTTGCCCTTGACGGCAAACTCCTTGAATTCGGTCACGAAACTCATGCGCCCGCTCCTATCTATCACTGGTTAGAGGTGGAAATCGACTTAAATGCACAGGGTTTGATCTGACTGTGCGTGCCTGTCTGGCGTGGTTATAAACCAGAGGGCCCGTGGCTAGAATAACAGCCGACCCCTTTTCCATCGTTCATCGTCCCCGAGGAACCAATGAGCAATCAGCCAGTGGATCAAAGCCGCCGGACGTGGGTGACCATCGCCTGCATCGCCGGTGGTGCTGGTGGCGTCGCCACCGCCGTGCCTTTCGTCTCGACGTTCCAACCCTCTGAACGGGCCCGCGCGGCAGGCGCCGCGGTCGAGGCAGACATCGGTGCCCTGAAAGAGGGCGAGATGATGACGGTGGAGTGGCGCGGCAAGCCCGTGTGGATCATCAAGCGCACGCCATCGCAACTGGCCGAGCTCGACAAGATCTCCGCCGAACTGGCCGACCCCGAGTCCCAGCGCAAGCCGGACGAGCTCACCCCTGAATACGCCCGCAACCATCACCGCTCGATCAAGCCCGAGATCCTGGTGGCCGTGGGCATCTGCACCCACCTGGGCTGCTCGCCGTCGGCGAAGTTCCAATCCGGTGCCCAGCCCTCGCTGCCCGACAACTGGCCGGGCGGCTTCCTGTGCCCCTGCCACGGCTCCACCTTCGACATGGCCGGCCGCGTGTTCAAGAACAAGCCCGCGCCCGACAACCTCGAAGTGCCGCCGCACATGTACCTCTCGGACACCAAGATCCTCATTGGTGAAGACAAGAAGGCCTGAGGCAGGGAGCATCAACCATGGCTGAATTCAAGCAAGCGCCCGCGGGCGCCTCGGCCGGCGAGAAGTTCATGACCTGGGTGGACAACCGGTTTCCGGCCACCAAGCTCTGGAACGAGCACGCCGCGCAGTACTACGCCCCCAAGAACTTCAACTTCTGGTATTTCTTCGGCTCGCTGGCCCTGCTGGTGCTGGTGATCCAGATCGTGACCGGCATCTTCCTGGTCATGAACTACAAGCCGGATGCCACGCTCAACACGGCCGGCATCCCGGTGGCCTTCGCCAGCGTCGAGTACATCATGCGCGATGTGCCCTGGGGCTGGCTGATCCGCACCATGCACTCCACCGGGGCTTCGGCCTTCTTCGTGGTGGTGTACCTGCACATGTACCGCGGGCTGATCTACGGCTCCTACCGCACGCCGCGCGAGCTGGTCTGGATCTTCGGCTGCCTGATCTTCCTGTGCCTGATGGCCGAGGCCTTCATGGGCTACCTGCTCCCCTGGGGCCAGATGTCCTATTGGGGCGCCCAGGTGATCATCAACCTGTTCTCGGCGATCCCCTTCGTGGGCCCTGACCTGGCCATCCTGATCCGCGGCGACTACGTCGTGGGCGACGCCACCCTGAACCGCTTCTTCTCGCTGCACGTGATCGCCGTGCCGCTGGTGCTGCTGGGCCTGGTGGTGGCGCACCTGATCGCGCTGCACGAGGTGGGCTCCAACAACCCCGACGGGGTCGAGATCAAGGCCAAGAAGGATGCCAAGGGCATCCCGCTGGACGGCATCCCCTTCCACCCCTACTACACGGTGCACGACATCGTGGGCGTGGCCGGCTTCCTGCTGGTGTTCTCGGCGGTGATCTTCTTCGCGCCCGAGTTCGGCGGCTACTTCCTGGAGTACAACAACTTCATCCCGGCCGATCCGCTCAAGACGCCGCCGCACATTGCGCCGGTCTGGTACTTCACGCCGTTCTATTCGATGCTGCGCGCCACCACCGACCAGATGGTGCTGGTGTTCGCGGTCATCGTCGGGCTGGCCGCGCTGTTCAATCTGATCAAGGGCTCGGGCAGCAGCGCCCGCAAGATCGCCGTGGTCATCGCGGCGGCCGTGGCCATCGCGCTGCTGTTGAAGTTCGAAGCCAAGTTCTGGGGTGTGGTCGTGATGGGCGGCGCCGTGGTCATCCTGGCCTTCCTGCCCTGGCTGGACCACAGCCCGGTCAAGTCGATCCGCTACCGGCCCGACTGGCACAAGATCGTCTACGGCGTGTTCGTGCTGAACTTCATCATGCTGGGCTGGCTGGGCATCGAGCCGCCATCGCCCGTGTACGAGAAGATGGCGCAGTTCGGCACCCTGATCTACCTGGGCTTCTTCCTGCTGATGCCGTGGTGGAGCCGCCTGGGCACGTTCAAGCCGGTGCCCGAGCGCGTGACCTTCGACGCCCATTGAGCAGCAGGAGCACACCAACATGATCCATCGCATCATTGCATCGCTGCTGACCGTGCTGGCGCTGGCCTCGGGCGCCCAGGCCTCGGAAGGCGGCGCCCAGCTGGACCGCTTTCCCAAGGAGCGCGTGACCGACCTGGCCGCGCTGCAGAACGGGGCCAAGCTGTTCGTCAACTACTGCCTGAACTGCCACTCGGCGGCCTTCGTGCGCTACAACCGGCTGAAGGACATTGGCCTCACGGACGACCAGATCAAGCAGAACCTGCTCTTCACCGCCGAGAAGGTGGGCGAGACCATGACCGCGGCCATCAAGCCGCGCGACGCCAAGGAGTGGTTCGGTGCCGTACCGCCCGACCTGACCCTGGTGGCCCGCTCCCGGGCCAGCCACGCCGGCACCGGCCCGGACTACCTCTACAC
>MHCFD02800__coassemble_1419_pt1 | contig 21030 bp, 17 predicted proteins | sample MHCFD02800__metabat2_low_PE_007 | metagenome-assembled genome bin MHCFD02800 | reverse complement strand
ACCGTGGCCAAGGCCGACGTGCGGCCCGCGCGCTGGCCCAGCCCACGCTGGCTGCGTCAACGGGCGAACCGAGCCCCTCACACGATCAACCTTCCGCCCCCGACTGGCGCCCCCCTGGCAGCGACGAGCCGCTGCCTGCCTGAGCCCACATGACGACGTTTCACCGCCGCCCGCATCCCCGCCGATCGCCACGCCCGGCATCGGCCATCGCCGCCTGCATGGCCGCCATCCTGCTCGCCGGCTGTGCCGGCACCACACGCGTGGCCACACCCGAGCCATCGCCCGTCCCGGACAACTTCAAGGAGGACGGGCCCTGGCGCCAGGCCAACACCACCGTGGCGCCCACCGCTGTCCCGGACGCCTGGTGGCGCCTGTTCAACGACCCCGTGCTGGACCAGCTGCAGGATCAACTGGTGGTGGGCAACCAGAATCTGCGCGCCGTGCTGGCCCAGGTGACGCAGGCCCGCGCCGCGCTGGGCAACAGCCAGGCTGCACGCCTGCCGACGCTGGGCGTCCAGGCCTCGGCCACCCGCGCCGGCAGTGCCCGTGCGGACAGCGACAGCAACCGCGGACCACGCAACACGGTGTCCTTCTCCGGCACTGCCGCCTGGGAACTCGACCTGTGGGGACGGTTGTCGCACGCGACCAAAGGCGCGGATGCGCGCTACCAGGCCAGCTTGCAGGATCTGGCCGCGGCACGTCTTTCAGCCCAGGCCACGCTGGCACAAACCTACTTCGCCTTGCGCGCCGCCGAGGCACAGCAGGCCCTGATCGAACGCAGCATCGCGATCTACCAACGCTCGCTGGAACTCACCCAGGCGCGCCACCAATCGGGTGTGGCACCGCAAACCGATGTGCTGCAGGCCCAGACGCAGCTGCGCACCGCCCAGGCCCAGCGCATCGAGGCCGGCGCGCAGCGCGCCCAGTTGGAACACGCCATCGCCGTGCTGCTGGGCAGGGCGCCCTCCGAACTGGAACTGGCGCAGACGTCTGTGCTGCCCGATGCCCCTGCGGTGCCCGCGCTGCTGCCATCGACCCTGCTGCAACGCCGCCCCGACATCACCGCGGCGGCGCAACGCGTGCGGGCCGCCTATGCCGAGATCGGTGTGGCGCGTGCCGCCTACTTCCCCTCGATCACCCTCGGCGCCACGGCCGGCTACCGTGGCAGCGCGCTGGACGGCCTGCTCAGCGCACCGAACCGTTTCTGGTCGCTGGGGCCGGCCCTCGCCTTGGCGCTCTTCGACGGGGGCGCACGCCGCGCGGCCACCGAACAGGCCCAGGGTGCCGCCGACCAGGCCACGGCGGGCTACCGCCAGGCCGTGCTCACCGCCTTGCAGGAGGTCGAGGACAACCTCGTGCTGGCCGACCGCCTTCGTCAGGAAGCCGAACTGCAGCGCGAGGCCTTCGGCTTTGCCCAACGCAACCTGGAGATCACGCAGGACCAGTACCGCGTAGGCACGGTCAGCTACCTCAACGTGGTCACCGCGCAAACAACCGCGCTGGCCAGCGAGCGGACCTTGCTGGATGTGCGCGCCCGTCAGATCAATGCCACCAGCCTGCTGCTCAAGAACATCGCCGGACGCTGGGACCCAGCGCAAGACGCCGGCCAGCCCGCAGGCGCGCCGGCGACCACGGTCGCACAAGGCGGCGGCACGCCCTCGCGCTGAATCAGCAGGCCCTTGTCAGCAGGAGGCCCTTGCCCGGGTGTTCAAGGCGAGTGGTAAGCCGCCTCGCCGCCTCGCTCCACCGGCGGGACATCCGGCGCAGGCGAAGGCTCGTCCGCAGACAGGTCCTGCTCGTCGGAGGGCCCACCCAGCAGGCCATGGCGCTTGAGCTGGGTCCGCAGCATGTTGCGGGTGATGCCCATGGCACGCGCGGTGCGCACCTGGTTCTGTCCGCACAGGCGGTAGGCGGCATGCACCAGCGCCGACTCCACGGAATCGAACAAGTCGCGTCGCCCTTCGCCCAGCAACTCGCTCCAGGCCTGCACCAGGCGGTCCAGCGGAAGACCCGGCGGCGGCGTACGCGACGACGTGTCAGCCACAGGGGTGCTGGTGTGCGAGAACCCCTGCGTGCTCCCCGCAGAAGCCCCCAAGCCACCACGGGCGAGTGGCCCGGCGGGCGACACTGCCGCCGACACAGGCAAGCCGGTCGGCGGCGCCCCAAGCGGCACCAGCTTCAGATCTTCCGGCCGGATCACATCGTCGCGGCAGACGATCAGTGCAAAGTGGATGACGTTTTCAAGCTCGCGGATGTTGCCAGGCCACGAGTAGGTCAGCAGTGCCTGCTGCGCCTCGTCGCTGAACGTGACCTCGGGCAAGTCCAGGCGCGAACGGTAGACGCCGACGAAGTGCCTCGCCAGTGGCAGGATGTCGGCCCGGCGCTCGCGCAGGGGCGACAGCCGAACCGTGGCCACGCTCAGGCGGTAGTACAGATCGGCACGGAAGTGCTGCGCCTCCACGGCGCGGGCCAGGTCGATGTTGGTGGCCGCCACCAGCCGCACGTCCAGCGGGATGCTGCGCCGTGAGCCCAGGCGCACCACCTGGCGCTCCTGCAGCACCCGCAGCAGCTTGACCTGCAGCGACATTGGCAGATCGCCGATCTCGTCCAGGAACAGGGTTCCGCCATGGGCCGCCTCGAACCAGCCGGCACGGGCTTGCGACGCGCCAGTGAAAGCGCCGGACTCATGGCCGAACAACTCGGCGTCGATCAAGGTTTCGCTGAAGGCGCCACAGTTCACCGGCACGAAGGGACCTGCGCGCCCGCTGGTGGTGTGGATGTGCCGCGCGATCAGTTCCTTGCCTGTACCGGTCTCACCGGTGATCAGGGCCGTGGCCTCGCTGCGCGCGATGCGCTCGACCTGTGCCAGCAGCGCCTGCGAGCCAGGGTCGTGAAAGACCAGGGCCTTGGCACGAATGGACAGGGGCGCGGATGAATCCGGCAGGGTCAGCACGGTGTCCAAGGCAAGGCTTCCGAGTATTGGGATCTTGGGAAAGGTGAGACCTTAAAGCCGAGTGGCGCCCTAGGGAACTGCGATTTTTGTCGTTCAAACAGCATGGGCGCTATTGGCATGAGCACATGCGCATTTCTTCATATGCTCAAACCGAGGATGCATCTCCGCAAACATTTGTTGGCGACATATGGGGCCATGGCTATCGTTCAGCCCATTGGAGCCACGCTCCCGCTCACAACAAAGACACCATGAAGATCCTCGGCATCTCGGGCAGCCCCACCGCCGTCTCGCGCTCCAGCTGGTTGCTGCAGCACTTTCTGGACACCCTGGCCGACCAGCACGGCGCGCTCGACCTGCTCGACACCATCCGCGCCCGCGAGCTGCCCGCGCAAGCCCTGCTCCAGGCGGACTTCGCCCATCCCACACTGGTGGACGCCGTGGGCCGCGTGGCCGACGCGGACATCGTGGTGATCGCCACGCCCATCTACAAGGCAGCCTACAGCGGCCTGCTCAAGGTGTTCCTGGATCTGCTGCCGCAGGATGGCCTGCGCGGCAAGGCCGTGGTCGTGCTGGCCACGGGCGGCAGCACGGCTCACTTGCTGGCCGTGGACTACGCGCTCAAACCCGTGCTGTCGGCCCTGGGCGCCCGCGAGATCCTGGACACCGTGTACGCCACCGACGCGCAGCTGCCGCGCCATGACACCCTGGGCTACAGCGGCAGCGCCGACATCACCGAGCGCCTGGGCCGCGTGGCCAGCCATGTGCAGCGCCGCCTGCCGCCGCCAGCCCTTCAGCAGCCCCTGCCCGCCGCCATCAACCCTTTCAGCAAGCGCGTCGCCCCGCAGCACCCACTGCCCCGAGGCGTGCGCATCAGCGCCTGAAAGCAGTCGCCTGAACCATCACCAAACCCAACCACACGGAGACCTTCGACGATGCACCGCCTTCTTTCCCGCCGCGCCCTGGCACGCGTGACACTGGCCGCCACCCTGACCGCCGCCGGTCTGCTAGGCGCCACCTCGGCCTGGGCCGAGAACGCCACCGTGCGCATCGGCTTCCAGAAGTACGGCACGCTGACCGTCCTCAAGGCCAAGGGCGATCTCGAAAAGCGCCTGGCCCAGATCAATGTGGACGTGAAGTGGGTGGAGTTCCCCGCCGGCCCGCAACTGCTGGAAGGCCTGAACGTGGGCTCCATCGATTTCGGCACCGTGGGCGAAGCCCCGCCGATCTTCGCGCAGGCCGCCGGCGCCAACCTGGTCTACGTGGCCAACCAGCCGCCCGCGCCCGAGGCCGAAGCCATCGTCGTGCCCAAGGGTTCGCCCATCAAGAGCGTGGCCGAACTCAAGGGCAAGAAGATCGCCCTGAACAAGGGCTCCAACGTGCACTACCTGCTGGTCAAGGCGCTTGAAAAGGCCGGCGTGAAGTACAGCGACATCCAGACCGTCTACCTGCCGCCCGCCGATGCGCGCGCCGCTTTCGAGCGCGGCAGCGTCGACGCCTGGGTGATCTGGGATCCCTTCCTGGCCGCGGCCGAGAAGCAGATCGGTGCCCGCGTGCTGGTCAACGGCAAGGGCCTGGTCGCCAACACCCAGTTCTATCTGGTGTCGCGTCCCTACGGCGAGAAGAACCCGCAGGTGGTCAAGGCCATCATCAACGAACTGGAAAAGCTCGACGTGTGGGCCGCCAAGAACCCGTCCGGCGTGGCCGACGTGCTGGGCCCGCAGATCGGCCTGGACCGACCCATCACCGAACTGGCCGTGAGCCGCTTCGCCTACGGCATTCAGCCCATCAACGCCAAGACAGCCGCCGAGCAACAGAAGATCGCCGATGCCTTCCAGGCGCTGAATCTGATCCCCAAGCCCATCCGCATCACCGATGCGCTGCCCGCTGGCATCAAGTAAATCAAACCATCAGAAACCGCCCACGGCCTCCGAGCCGCTGGGCACATCGACTCACAGGGACTTCACCATGTCGAACCAACGCGACTTCCTCAATGCCCGCCGCCGCGTGCTGGGCACCACCGCCTCGCTGCTGGGCCTGAGCGTGCTGCCACGCTGGGCACTGGCCAACGAGGCCGCACCACCGCAACTGCGCGTGGGCTTTCAGAAGAGCTCGGTCAACCTGGTGATCCTCAAGCAGCAGGGCGCGCTGGAAAAGCGATTCCCCAACAGCAAGGTGCAGTGGGTGGAGTTTCCCGCCGGCCCGCAGATGCTGGAAGCGCTGGCCGTGGGCAGCCTGGAGTTCGCGATGACGGGCGATTCACCACCCGTGTTCGCCCAGTCCGCCGGCAAGGATCTGTACTACGTGGGCGCCGAGCCGCCCAAGCCGCTCAGCTCGGGCATCCTGGTCAAGGCCGATTCGCCGCTGCGCACGCTGGCCGACCTCAAGGGCCGCAAGATCGCTTTCCAGAAGGGCTCCAGCGCGCATTACCTGACGGTGCGTGCGCTCGAGAAGGCCGGCATCGCCTGGGCCGATGTCTCGCCGATCTGGCTGGCCCCCGCGGAAGCCCGCGCCGCCTTCGAACGCGGCAGCGTCGATGCCTGGGCCATCTGGGATCCCTTCTATGCCGCCACCGAGGTGGACGTGAAGCCACGCGTGCTGACCAACGGCGTGGGTCTGTCCAACAACAACTCGTTCTACCTGGCCTCCAAGCCCCTGGTCGAGCAACACCCGCAGACCGTGAAAGCCCTGTTCGAGGAGCTGACCCGAGCCGATGCCTACGTGCAAAGCAACCGCAAGGAAGCCGCGCAGTTGGTGGCCGATTTCAGCGGCCTGGGCCTGGCCACGGTGCACCGCTTCATCGCACGGCGCCCGGTCTCGCCCGTCAAGCCGATGTGGCCCGAGGTGATCGCCGACCAGCAGCGCGTGGCCGATGCCTTCTTCAAGCAGAACCTGATCCCCAAATCGGTCAAGGTCGACGACATCGTCTGGAAGCCGGGCCACAAGGCCTGATCAAGGCCTGATGCGCCCCTGACGCCCCAGTCAATCCAACACACCCCTCCACCCAAGGACAAGACCATGAAGATCCTCTGGTTCATCCCGACCCACGGCGATTCGCGCTACCTGGGCACCACCAAGGGCGCCCGCGCCGCCACCTTCGATTACTTCAAGCAGGTGGCCGTGGCCGCCGACAGCCTGGGCTACGAAGGCGTGCTGCTGCCCACGGGCCGCTCCTGCGAGGACTCGTGGATCCTGGCCTCCAGCCTGATCGACGCGACGCGCCAGCTCAAGTTCCTGGTGGCCCTGCGCCCCGGCATCATCCAGCCCGCGCAGACGGCCCGCATGGCCGCCACGCTGGACCGCATCTCCGGCGGCCGCCTGCTGGTCAACCTGGTCACCGGTGGCGACCCGGAAGAGCTGGAAGGCGATGGCCTGTTCCTGCCGCACTCCGAGCGCTATGAGCTGTCGCGCGAGTTCCTGACCATCTGGCGCGAAGTGCTGGCCAAGAGCCACGATGGCGAGGCATTCGACTACGACGGCAAGCACCTGCAGGTCAAGGGCGCCAAGCTGCTCTACCCGCCCATCAACAACCCATATCCTCCGGTGTTCTTCGGCGGTTCGTCGCCGGAGGCGCACGAGCTGGCCGCCGAGCAATTGGACACCTACCTGACATGGGGCGAGCCGCCCGCTGCCGTGGCCGCCAAGGTGGCCGACATCCGCGAGCGCGCCGCCAAGCATGGCCGCACCCTGAGCTTCGGCATCCGCCTGCACGTGATCGTGCGCGAGACCGAGGATGAAGCGTGGCGCGCCGCCGCCGAGCTGGTCTCGCACCTGGACGAGGCCACCGTGGCCGCCGCACAGAAGAAGTTCGCGCAGATGGACTCGGTGGGCCAGCGCCGCATGGCCGAACTCAACAAGGGCAAGTTCAACAAGGACAACATCCGGGATGGCCTGGAGGTCTCGCCCAACCTGTGGGCCGGCGTGGGTCTGGTGCGCGGTGGCGCAGGCACAGCCCTGGTGGGCGACCCTCAGCAAGTGGCCGACCGCATCAAGGAATATGCGGACCTGGGCCTGGAGTACTTCATCCTGTCGGGCTACCCGCACCTGGAAGAAGCGCACCGCTTCGCCGAGCTGGTGTTCCCGCTGCTGCCGCTGGACGTGCAGAAGAAGCTGCCGGGCAAAACGCTGACGGGCCCCTTCGGCGAGATCGTGGCCAACAGCTTCGTGCCGCCCTCCGCGTCTACCCCGGCACCTCAGACGTCCGCCAGCTGAGCGCAAGAAGAACCACAGGAGCCCCCCAGCCATGAGCCTTGCCACTGCGACCTGGCGTCAGCGCTTGAGCCCGAAGAACGCCTTGCCCTGGGTGCTGCCCGTGCTGCTGATGGCGGTGTGGGAGTTGAGCGCCCGCGCAGGCTGGCTGTCCACCCGCGTGCTGCCCGAACCGCTGGCCGTGATCCAGGCGGCCAGCCGCCTCGCCGTCAGCGGCGAGCTGTGGGAACACATGTGGGTGAGCTCGGCGCGAGCCCTCGCGGGCCTGGCCATCGGTGGTGGGCTGGGCCTGCTGCTGGGCCTGTTCACCGGCAGCCTGCGCTGGGCCGAGACCTTTCTGGACACCACCTTGCAGATGGTGCGCAACATCCCGCCGCTGGCCCTGATCCCGCTGGTGATCCTGTGGTTCGGCATCGATGAGAGCGCCAAGCTCTTCCTGGTGGCGGTGGGCGTGTTCTTCCCGGTGTACCTCAATACCTTCCACGGCATCCGCTCGGTGGACCCGGGCCTGATCGAGATGGCGCGCAGCTACGGTCTGCGGGGCTGGCAGCTGTACCGCCAGGTGATCCTGCCCGGCGCGTTGCCGTCCATCCTGGTGGGCCTGCGCTTCTCGCTGGGCCTGATGTGGGTGCTGCTGATCGTGGCCGAGACCATCTCGGCGCAATCGGGCATCGGCTACATGACGATGAACGCCCGCGAGTTCCTGCAGACCGACGTGGTGCTGGTGGGCATCCTGCTGTACGCCCTGCTCGGCAAGCTGGCCGATGTGCTGGCCCGTGGCCTGGAGCGCGTGGCCCTGCGCTGGCACCCCGGCTACCAGGCCGCCGCCGTCTGAGCCTTTCACGGCAACGCTTAACCCTGACCGCACATGAGCACGACGCTGACAACCCCACCTTCCGTGGTCGCCGCGCCCACGCCGGGATCGCCTTCCATCCCAGGCACTGGCCACGCGACGGCCCCCAGCACTGTTCTCGACCTGGCCACGCAAGACGGTCGCCACGTGCGCCCGGGCCAGGCCCGTGCATTGGCCGGCGAGCACGGTACCCGTGTCGCCTTGCGGGGCCTGGCCAAGGCCTACGGCCAGCGCCAGGTGCTGAACGACATCGACCTGGACATCGCCCCCGGCGAGTTCGTGGCCATCGTCGGCCGCAGCGGTTGCGGCAAGAGCACCCTGCTGCGCTTGCTGGCCGGCCTGGAGCGCGGCAGCGCTGGCCGCATCGACCTGGATGGCCAGCCGCTGCGTCCCGACCACGTGGCCGACCAGGGCTTGCGCCTGATGTTCCAGGATGCCCGTTTGCTGCCGTGGAAAAAGATCGGTGACAACGTGGCCCTGGGCTTGACCGGCCCCGGTGCCCGCCAACGCGTGGTGGACGCGCTCACCGCCGTGGGCCTGGCCGAGCGCATCGACGAATGGCCGGCACGCCTGTCGGGCGGGCAACGCCAGCGTGTGGCCCTGGCCCGCGCGCTGGTGCACCGCCCGCGCCTGCTGCTGCTGGACGAGCCACTGGGCGCGCTGGACGCGCTCACCCGCATCGAGATGCAGCAACTGATCGAACGCCTGTGGCGCGAGCATGGGTTCACCGCCGTGCTGGTGACGCACGACGTGTCCGAGGCCGTCGCGCTGGCCGATCGCATCCTGCTGATCGAGGACCACATCGTGGCCCTGGACGAACCCGTGCCCCTGCCGCGCCCCCGCCATCGCGGCCACCAGGCTTTCGCCGCCCTCGAAGAGCGCATCCTGCAACGCGTGCTGCAGCAGCCCGATCTGGACGAAGGCCTTGGCACCGAGCCCGGCTCGCTGGACGGGCATGCGCCTGCACGGGTCGAACAACTCCGCTGGGCGGTCTGAGCACCGGCCCCGACATCACGCAACCCATATCCGTTTTCATCAGGGCGCCCTGCGATTTCATCGCTTCACGCTCAGGGTCGGGCTGGCTAGTCTGACCCCATCCGATCAAACCTCTTCACACCTGACACAGAAAGGCACATCACCATGAGCATCACCGCGATCAACGTCCGCAATCAGTTCCGCGGCAAGGTCAAGGAAATCGTCGAAGGCCCGGTCGTCTCCGAGATCGACGTCGAAACGCCCTCGGGCCTGATCGTCACCTCCGTCATCACCACACGCTCCGTGAAGGAACTGGGCCTGGTGGTGGGCAAGGAAGTCATCGCCCTGGTCAAGTCGACCGAGGTGTCCATCGCTGCGCTGTGAACGTGCGCCGCGCCCAGTCCAGGGCGCGGACAGGCGGCACACCACGAAAAAAAGCCCGCCGCCATCAGGCGCCGGGCTTTTGCCTTGAAAGCAGCCAGGGTTCAGCGCACCTGCGTGCTCACTGGCCGGATCACCAGGAAGGATTGCGCCTCGGCCGAACCGACATTGCGGATGGACAGTGCGTCCGTGCCTTCGAACTGGAGCGATTCACGCGGATTCAACGCATGAGGCTGACCTTCGATCAGCACCTCCAAGGTGCCGCGGGCCACGCTGAGGTGCACACGGCGCGAATGCGCGGCAACGGACCACGCCATGGTGGCGTCGGATGCCAGCCGCAGCTCATAGAACTCATCGCCCTGGCCATCATGCGCCTGGTGCAGCGGGCGCAGTTCGCCCTCGCCGCGGGACAACAGTGCGCCCGTTTCGGCCGCCGGACGGATCACCACGACGCGGGAGCCGTGGTGGGCCTCCAGGAACCAGCTGACCGAGACCTTGAAGGCCTGGGCCACCTGCCACAGCGTGCGAATGCTGGGCACGCTCTTGCCCTGCTCGATCTGGCCCAGCATGGCGCGCGAGACGCCGCTGTGCAGCGAAAGCTCGTCAAGCGACCAGCGGTGCTTCTTGCGCAGCCAGCGCAGGTTGGTGCCCACCAGGGAGGACACCGCGCCTTCGCTGAGCGCCGGCCGATGGCGCGCAGGCGACGTGCTGACCGGCGCAATGCTTTGTTGGCCAAGGGCCCATGCCACGGAGGCTGGGTGTTGCTGTTCGGCCAGTGCCGCGCCGTTGGTGCTCATCGTGTGTTCTTTCCTGCCTGACCAGACGTGATCGACTGGTCACCGGGACGATACAAAGCCGGAACAGGAAGGAAAACGATGGAATTCGCATGCGCTTGCTCGTTTTTATCATGAAGAGCCGGCTCTGCTCAATGACGCATGAACCGGGCCAGGCTCAGTCGTGGCGGAACACGGCGGCGGGCAAGCGGGTTCGGCACAGGGCCAGGAACTCGACCAGGCCCCAGAGCACGGCGCAGCCGAGGGCGGCGGCTCGCAGCAGGGGGCGATGACGGCGGAATGGCTGTCTCATGTCGGCGTAGGCGGAGCGGATGTCCGCGCAGGCTAGGCGTCCCGGATGACGGGACCATGACAACGGACTGAGCCGTCGGAGCCCGGCCAGGCATGTCACTTCATGTCGCGAAAGGCACCGATGCGTCACCCCGCCCGGCTTTGTCGCAAGGCTGTCATGCGCCGACGCCAAGATGCCCCGATTCCGCCACCCGCCAACGCGATCAGCGTGCCTCCCACTCCCTTGCCTGACCTCGACGAACTGCACCGCCTGATCGACGAAGGCGGCGCCCATCTGGACACCCGGGTGGTCTGCGAGGTGGAGGTGCGCGGACGGCGCTTCGATGTGCATGCGATCTCGATGGGGCACGGCGGCGCCGGGGTGCCAGCGGTGGGCTTCTTCGGGGGCGTGCATGGCCTGGAGCGCATCGGCGCCGAGGTGGTCATGGCCTACCTGGGCAGCCTGGTCGCGCGTCTGGCCTGGGATGGCCTGCTGCGCGAACAGCTCGCCAGCGTCCGGCTGGTGTTCATGCCGCTGGTCAACCCGGGCGGCCTCTGGCTGGGCACGCGCGCCAACCCGCAAGGCGTGGACCTGATGCGCAACGCCCCGGTGGATGCGATCGAGCCGGTGCCCTGGCTTATCGGCGGCCAGCGCCTGAGCCCCGCCCTGCCCTGGTACCGTGGCCAGCCACGCATGCCCATGCAGTCCGAGAGCGCCGCGCTGTGCGCCGTGGTCGAGCAGGAGCTGCTGCCACGTCCCTTCAGCATCGCGGTGGATTGCCACTCCGGCTTCGGCGTGCAAGACCGCATCTGGTTCCCGTACGCGCACACCAGCGTGCCCATCGAGCACCTGGCCGAACTGCATGCCCTGCGCGAGATCTTCGACCAGGCCCACTGCTACCACCCCTACGTGTTCGAACCACAGAGCCAGCAGTACCTGGCGCATGGCGATCTGTGGGATCACCTGTACCTGCAATCGCGCCTGGCCCATGAGCACAATACCTTCCTGCCGCTGACACTGGAGATGGGCTCGTGGCTTTGGGTCAAGAAGAACCCGCGCCAGCTCTTCAGCCGCCACGGCATCTTCAACCCCTTGATCCGCCACCGGCAGGAGCGCGTGCTGCGGCGCCACATGGGCCTGCTGGATTTCATGGCCCGGGCCGCCTGCAGCCATGAGCGCTGGCGGCCGCAAGGCGCCGAACGCGTGCGCCACCACGAGGCCGGCCTGGCGCACTGGTACCCCGAGGACCACCCCGCCCGGATGAAAGGCAGCGCGACATGAGCGACATCTGGGTGCTGTTGCGCGGCCTGACCCGCGAGCAAGGCCATTGGGGTGACTTCATCCCCACGCTGGCCCAGGCCCTGTCCGCCAGCAGCACCTTGCTGAGCCCTGATCTGCCCGGCAACGGCACGCTGCACGCCCAGCCGAGTCCCACCGAGGTGCCAGCGATGGTTGACGCGCTGCGCGCAGGGCTTGCGCAAGAGGGCCATGCGCCGCCTTATCGGCTGCTGGCCATGTCGCTTGGGGCCATGGTCGCCATCGAATGGGCCCGGCGCCATCCCGAAGAGATCAGGTCCTGCGTGCTGATCAACACCAGCGTGCGCCCCTTCAGCCGTTTCTGGCAACGCCTGCGCCCCCGTAACTACCTGACGATCCTGCGGCTGGCCTTGATCAGGCCGGACACCCTCGCCCTGGAGCGCGCCGTGATGCGCATGACCACGCGCCACCCACCGGCGCCTGAGGCCACGCTGGCACGTTGGACCGCGCTACGCGAGCGCCACCCCGTGAGCCTGGCCAATGCCTGGCGGCAATTGCGCGCGGCCATCGGCTACCGGGCGCCACGGTTTGCGCCGCCCGTACCCCTGCTCGTGCTGTACAGCGCCGCAGACGGTCTGGTGAACCCACGCTGCTCCGAAGCGCTGATCCAGCACTGGGGAGTACCCTGGCAGCGCCATCCCAGTGCCGGGCACGACCTGCCCCTGGACGACGCCGGCTGGGTGACCCGCCAGGTACAGGAATGGCTGGCGCGCCAAAAACCGGACACGCCACCCTGAACAACACCGCCCAGCCCGCTTGGCAAGCGCCAGGCAAAGGCCTATGCTGGGGTCGACCCAGCACTTTGGACTCAACCGCCTCAGGAGCCTTTGCCATGAGCCTGCCGCAGCATCCCTGGCACCAGTTCTGGACGCGCAGCCTGGACGCTGCCACCGGTGTGGCCGGCTCGGCGGAATCGCTGCCCGGCCTCACCACGCAGTGGTGGACGCAATCGATGCAGGCTTCTCAACAGTGGTGGAGCTGGTGGTTCGCCGCCTTCATGCCGCCCGCCGGCTGGGGTGCGCAAGACCCTGTGGGCCAGGTGCCGCCGCCGGCCGCGGAGTCGGCCCGCCCTGAACCTGTCCGCCGCAGCGCGCCCAGGCCTGCGCTTGCGGCCGAAGCGCCTGTGCGCCGTCCCAAGGTCGCGGCCAAGCACGCCCGAAAGGGCTGAGGCCGTTCAGCCCAAGGGCACGCCGTCCACGAACGCGTGCAGCTCTCCCGGCTGGAAGGCGATCCACGCTTCGTTGTTCGTGAGCGGCTGGGTCGCGACCAGGGCCACGCGGTCTTGCGGCCCGCTCACCTGCGCGAAATCCACCGTGACATCGTCATCCTGCAGGCGCGCCTGCGGGAACGGGTGCTGGCGGACAAGGTAGTGCAGCTTGGTGGAACAGTGCGCCCACAGCGCCTGCCCGTTGCTCATGATGAAGTTGAAGGTGCCGAAGCGCGACACCATGGGCACCAGCTCACGCAGGGTGTTGGTGAGCTCCTCCGGCGTGGGCACGCTGGCGTGGCTCTTGGCCATCTCCTGCAGAAGCCAGCAGAAGGCGCGCTCGCTGTCCGTGTCGCCCACGGGGCGGAAGGCGGCATGCAGCAGCGGGTCGTAGCCCTTCAAGTCACCGTTGTGGGCGAACACCCAGTAGCGGCCCCACAGCTCGCGCGTGAAGGGATGGCAGTTCTCCAGCGCCACATGGCCCACGGTGGCCTTGCGGATGTGGGCAACGACATGGGTGCTGCGGATGGGGTAGCGGCGGATCAGCTCGGCCACCGGCGACTGGTCGGCCGATTGCGCATCCACGAAGCAACGCACTCCTCGGTTCTCGAAGAAGGCGATGCCGAAACCATCGGCGTGCTCGCTGGCCCGCTTGGAAAAGCCCGAGAAGCTGAAGACGATGTCGGTCGGGACGTTGCAGTTCATCCCAAGCAGTTCACACATGGATCAGGGCTCCGAAGAGAGTTCCACCAGCGCGTCGGCCAGGCCGCTGTGTCGCTGGGTTCGCCGCCCGATGGCGGCCGTGAAGACGTCGGTGCGCGCGGCCACCAGGCTGAAGGCCTGGCGTGCGCGCGTGATGCCGGTGTAGACCAGCTCACGCGTGATGGTGCCACGGGCATCGTCTGAAAGCGCCAGAACAGCATGGCCGAACTCCGAGCCCTGTGACTTGTGCACCGTCATCGCGAAGGCGGTATCGACCTCGGCCAGCCGGCCCGCCGGCACAGAACGCAATTGGACGCCATCCTTGAAGCACACACGCAGCACAGGGGCACGCCCCGGTGTGCTGGCGGGCCAGCGCAGCACCAGGCCGACATCGCCGTTGTAGACGCCCAGGGCCGGGTCATTGCGCACGATCATCACCGGTCGGCCTTCGTACCACTCGCCGGTGCGGCGCAGCAGGCCTTGCCTGGCCAGGGCTTCCTCGATCGCCTGATTGAGCCCGGTGACGCCCCAGGGGCCTTCGCGCACGGCGCAGAGCACGCGGAAGCGGTCGAAGGCATCGAGCACGCTCAAGGCCCAGCGCGCCAGGGCGGCAAGGTCATCGTCAGGCGGGCGGTGGGTCAGCAGTTGCAGGTAATCGCTGTAGCCACCGGGCAAACCTTGGGCAGGCACGGCCAGCCGGACGACATCCGACGGGTCGGCCGGCATGTGGTGGGACACCGGGGGCAGTGCCTGCTCAAGCGCCGGGTCGGCCTGCTCGGTGTGCTGGCTCAAAGCCGCCAGGGCTTGTGCCACATCGCCGGCATTGACCGCGAGGGCCAACTGGCCGATGGGGCCACCGAAACGGCGGCTCTCGCGGAGCATGACGGTCTGGCGGGCCAGTGCCGGTGGGCTCGCACCGGGCGCGGCCTCCACCGGTGGTGCAGGCGCATCGAACAGATCGCCCTGCATGGCACGCTTGTGCGCGGCTCGACCCGCCCGCATGAAGGCCGCAGGCAGGCGCTGCCCTGTCAGCCGTTCCAGGTAGGCGGCTGTCTCGTCGTCATAAGCGCCCTGCTCCGCTTGGCGGCACAGATCGCCCAGCACCGCGCCGGCTTCCACGGATGCCAGTTGGTCCTTGTCGCCCAGCAGCACCAGGCGGCAGCCCATGGGCAGGGCGTCCAGCAACGAGGCCATCATCTCCAGGTGCACCATCGAGGCCTCATCCACGATCAGCACGTCCACCTCCAGCGGGTGAGCGGCGTCATGCCGGAAGCGCCGCGTGCCGGGCTGCACGCCGAGCAAGGCATGCAGCGTGCGGGCTGGCCCGATGTGGCGGGCCAGGTCCGTGCCGATCTCGCCCAGGGCTTGCTCGATGGACTGGCGCAGGCGCGCGGCGGCCTTGCCCGTGGGCGCGGCCAGCGTGATGCGCGGTGGCTGGTCCGACGGGGCCAGGCGCAGCAGCAAGGCCAGCAGGCGCGCCACGGTGTAGGTCTTGCCGGTGCCCGGGCCGCCGGTGATGACAGACAGGCCCGCACGCAAGGCGATCGCGCAGGCCAGGCTCTGCCAATCGGGTGCGGGGCTGTCTGCGCGTTGCGTGAACAGGGTCGCCAGCACCTGGCGCGCGGCGGCCTCGTCGACCGGCAAGGTGCGCGCAACACGCGCCATCACCTGGGCCGCGACAGCGCGCTCCTGGCGCCAGTAGCGACGCAGGTACAGACGCGTGCCGTGCAGCACGAGTGGGCGATGGCTGTGCGCCGCGTCGTGGCCACCTTCGTCCACCACGGCGCTGGCACGCAAGGCCGATTGCCAGGTGGCCAGCAGCACGGGCGACGGCCGACCGGCCAGTTCGGCCCAAGCCTGCATGGCCGCCGCGGGCCAGGCCAGCAGCTCGGCAGGACGCGAGGCCAGTTCATCCAGGGCCAGACAGGTGTGACCCCGTCCTTCCAGGTGCGACAGCATGGCCGCGAGCAAGGTCACCGTGGCATTGCGGGCCACCGTGTTAACAGAGACCTCGTCGGTGTGAAGGAAGGCCGCGTCGCCTCCGGCACCCAAAGGGTCGTCAGCGTCCACCGCCAACGTGCCCACGAAGCGCGCGAAGGTCACGTCGAGCGGGCGGATCCAGTCGTGTTCGCGCCACTCGCCCAGCGCGCGCACGACGTCGTCCCAAGAAGCTTGAAGGCTCATCGGCGCGCCTCCTCGGCGGTGGTCTGCGCATGGCCCGCCAGCGCCTGCTCCAATCCTTCGAGCAATTCAAGTTGCGCAGGCACCAGGCAGCAGCCGCGCTCGGGGCCGGCCACGCCCCGCATGAACAGGAACACCGCGCCACCCAGTTGCTCAGCCGGATCGTAGGCTTCGCCCAGACGGCTGGCCAGCAGGCGGTGCAGGGCCAGCAGGTAGAGCGCGGCCTGCACGTCGTAACGGTGGCGCAGCATGGCATCGGTCAAGGCCTGGGCGTGGTAATCCGCATCGCGCAGGCCCAATGTGGTGGATTTGTAGTCCATCACCCAGTAGCGGCCCTCATGCTCGAACACCAGATCGGCGAAGCCCATCAGCATGCCCTTGAGGTGCCGCTCGGGCAAGGCAGGCCGTGATTGCCCGGGCCACAGGTGCGCCTGGCAGAGCGCATCCACGCGCGCCACGGGCAGGTGCTGGCTGGGCAGCCAAAACTCCATTTCCGGCACGGTGCCGCGCAGGCCTTGCAGCGAGGTGCCCAGTGGTGGCAGCGTGACGCTGGCCACGGCCTGCAGCCAGTGCAGCACATCGTCGGCCAGATGCGCCCAGCCCTGGCGCTCGCAGCGGCGGCGCAGGCCCTGCGTGAGGCCGGGCGAGCCCGCCAGCGCGAAGCCCTCGCCAGCCAGCCATTCCATCTGCTCGTGCAGGAAGTTGCCAGGCAGGGCGCCGCGCGGGAAGCGGTGCCAGGGCTGATCGGCATCGGTGGTGGCGTTGGCAGCGTCGGGTTGCCGCAGGTCAGTGCTGTCGTCGCCGGCCAGCACCGCCTCCTGCCGGGCCGACAGCGGCACGAGCACCGCGCCATGGCCCGTGGCCGGCAGATCGCGGACGATGCTGGAGAAACTGCCAATGGCCCAATCGCGCTCGAAGGCCGCGTTGTAGACGGGGGCGGGCCGCAAGGCCGCCTCGCTGGCGGCGATGGGCAATGGCGTGAAGGCGGCGTCCGTGCCGACATGCTCGATCACCACGGCGCCGTCGTCGGTCAGCCAATCTGACAACAACGGGGCGATGCCCTCGGCGCCCAGGTCTTCCGGGGCGCCCAGCAGATGACCCAGCGCGCTGTGCGGCAGCACGAGCGACTTGGCATTGCCTTGTCGCACGGCGCTCACGCCCAGCCACAGCGCATGGCGCGGGCGTGTCAGCGCCACGTACATCAGCCGCAGGTCTTCGCGCAGGCGCTCCAGGTCGGCGGCCTGCACCTCGTCTTCCGTGGCGCTCAGGGCGATGCGGCGCTGGCCATCCGCCTCGACCAGGTCGAACAGCCCCTGGCCACGGGCCACCTGGCGCACGCTGCCCGCGAAGGGCATCACGACCACCGGGTACTCCAGCCCCTTGGATTTGTGCACGGTCACGACCTGCACCAGGTCGGCATCGCTTTCCAGGCGCACGATGCGCTCGTCGCCCTCGCCGTGGTCGCCAACGCGCTGGGCCAGCCAGCGGATCAGGCCCTGCTCGCCCTGTGCCTGGATGCTGGCGGCCTGCAGCAGCTCGGCCAGGTGCAGCACGTTGGTGATGCGGCGCTCGCCCTGCGGCTGGGCCAGCCAGCGCGCGGCCAGGCCCAGGCGGTGGATCGTCTGGCGCAGCATGGCCAGCACGCCCTGGCGCTGCCAGGTGAGCTGCAGGCGCCGCAGCTCGGCCAGGCGCTCGTCCCAGAGCTCGTCGTCATGGGCCTGGACCAGCAGTTCTTGCAGCGTCAGGCCGAGCGTGCCGGCGGCATGGGCACTGCGGGCCAGGCGCAGATCGCGCGGCGAGGCGACCGCTCGCAGCCAGGCCAGCAGGTCGCGGGCCTCGGCGCTGTCGAACACCGAGTCCTTGTCGGACAGGTAGACCGACGGCACGCCGCGCCGGCGCAGCGCCTGGCGGACCACCTCGGCCTCCGTGCCGCTGCGCACCAGCACCGCGATGTCGGCGGGACGCAGGCGGCGCTTCAGTGCCGAGGCTTCGTACAAGCCTGTGCGCGCGTCCGACAACAGCCCGACGATGAACTCGGCGGCATGGCCGGCCATGCGGCGGTGTGCTGCTTCCTTGGACGATGGCTCGGCATCGAGCACCAGGCGCAGCGCGGGCAAGGCCCCCGCGTGGTCGCGCAGCACTTCGGCACGACCTTTCGCGTCCACGGGGTCGAAGGGCAACAAGCCATCGCCCTTCACGCCTGGATGGCGGAACGCGAAGGCGCCTCGCCCTGCCCGCTGCTCCGCCTGCTCGAAGACACGGTTGACGGCCGCCACCAGCGCCTGGGTCGAGCGGTGGTTGGTGCCCAGCACGGCATGGCGCCCCTGTGTGGCCTGGCGGGCCTGCAGGTAGCTGTAGATGTCGGCGCCACGGAAGCGGTAGATGGACTGCTTGGGATCGCCGATCAGGAAAAGCGCCCGCTCAGGATCGTTGTCGGCCACGCGGTACAGCAGATCGAACAGCCGGTACTGCAATGGCGAGGTGTCCTGGAATTCGTCGATCAGCGCGGCCGGGTATTGATCGAGGATGCGCTGGCGCAGGCGGTCCGCATGCGGCCCCTGCAAGGCATCGACCAGCCGCTGGAGCATGTCGGCGAAGCCGTAGACACCGGCCTGGCGCTTGAGCTCCTGCAGGCGCGCCTGCACCCAGCGGGCCGCATGCCAGCGCATCGGCGCGCCAGGATCGGGCAGTTGTTCCAGGGCGGCCAGCAGCGTGGCGAAGCACTCGAAGTGATCGGGCCAGCCATCGACCTCGGCCTTGCCGCTCAGGGCTTCTTCCATACCGGCCTGGACCAGGCGACGTCGTGCGGCATCGGGCAGATCGGGGTGGCGCAGATCAGGGTCATCAGCCCATGCAGCGAGCTGATCCAGCCACGGGCCGTAATAGCCTGCGCGCAGGCGGGTGCCGTTGAAGGGGCTGGGCTTGCGGGCGCACTGCTCGTCCAGCCACTGGCGCATGTGCACCACGCGTTCGGGCCAGCCGGCTTTCAGGGCCGCCAGGTCATCGCGCAGGCGTTGGTGCCCTTGAGTGATCAGGATGTCCAGCGAGGGCTCGTCCTCAGTTGCGGGCGCGGCATCCAGGCGCGGCAGCAGGCCCTTCACGTCCTGGTCCAGCGCCTCCACGCTGGGCCACACGGCCAGGGCTTGCGACAGGCTTTGCGCGTCCAGCGGGTACAGGGCCTCGCGCCAGTAGTCGCGCACGGCCTGTTCGCGCAGGGGCTGTTCGTCGGGCAGCAGTGTCTCGTCGAACAGCTGGCCGCTGTCGAAGGCATGCTCGCGCAGCATGCGCTGGCACCAGGCGTCGATGGTGTGGATGGCCGCCTCGTCCATCGCGTCGGCGGCCTGGGCCAGGCGCCAGGCGGCACGCGAGCGGCTGGCCGCATCGGGGTAGGCGTCGAGCAGGCCGGCCAGCAACGCATCGCCTTCCGGCACGGGCGCCTCGCCACGGAAGCACAGGGCGGCCTGCATCAGGCGCTGGCGGATGCGGTCGGAGAGTTCGCGCGTGGCGGCGCGTGTGAAGGTCATCACCAGCACCTCGGCGGGCAGCAGCGGGCGTGGCGGGGCGGTGTCTTCGTCGCCATGGCCCAGCACCAGGCGCAGGTACAGGGCGGCGATGGTCCAGGTCTTGCCCGTGCCGGCGCTGGCTTCGATCAGGCGGCTGCCATGCAGGGGCAGGCGCAAGGGGTCGAGTGATTCAGGCATCGGCGACGCCCTTCTGCGTGGCGATGGCTGCGCTGGTGGTGACGCTGGGGATGGACGCGTCGGCCACCAGCGGCACGGCAGTCACGCTGCTGTCCAGCCAGCGCCGGTAGGCGCCGTACAACTGCTCGGCCAGATCGGGCAGGCGGCCATCGGCCGCCAGCGCATCGAAATCCGGGTACAGGCGCGACAGGTAGACGTCTTCGGCTTCGCCATGCACGTGATCGCCCGTGTTGTAGATGCGTGGCGCGCTCTCGGGCTTGTCCAGCCAGGCCAGGGCCGTGCGGCAAGCCACAGGCAGCGGCGCCTGCAGGGCCTCGCGCCAGCTTTGCAGCAGCCCGGTCAGCAGTTCGCGGGCATCGTCGGCATGCACAGCGCGCGCCTGCACAGCCAGATCGCGTCCCAACACCAGGGTGTCGACCGGATGGCCGCAGGCCGAGGCCAGCAGCGACCACACCCAGGTGTCGAGCAAGGCCTCCGGCCGCAAGGTGGACCTGGGTCCCTGGCCCAGGCGGGACAAGGGCAGGCTCACGCGCCAGGGGCGTGCATCGCCCGCCCGCGCTTCGGCACTGGACGGCTCGCGCAGGCCGTCGAGCCAATCGTGCACGGCCAGGCCGGTGTCGTCTTCGAAATGCAGGGCGCGGCGCTCGTCCAGCAGGGGATGAGCCTGCTGCCAGGGCTGCCAGTGGTCCAGCACGGGCAGGCTGTCGGACTCCAGCGCCAAACGGCTCATCTCGCCCAGCGCGCCCAGCGGCAGCATGCCGGCACGTTGCAGGCGCCGGGAGGCTTGGTGCAGTGCCTCGATGGCATCACCCCCCAGGGCCGTGGCCGCCATCGCATCGCCCAGACAGGCCTGCAAGGCCTGGTGCCGCGCCAGGCCAAAGAGCGCCATGGGTTCGTCGTCGTCCAGTGCTTCTGGCTGATCACGGGGATCGTCCAGCACCACCTGCAGGCGGCGCAGGAAAAAGAGCTTGACGGGGTTGCGCAGCATGGCGACGAGGTCGCGCACCTGCAATTCCTTCTGCTCGGAGGCGTCGGGCAGCGCGCTTGCGTCCTCACCTGCCGGGGCCAGGCTGGCGTCATCGTGCGCGGCCTGCCACTCGCGGGCATAGGTGAACAGCGCCTGCCCATGGTCATGTCCATGCGCATCGTCGCCTTCGAAGTAGCGACGGCTGAACGGCTGCAAGGGATGCTCGGTGGTGCGCTGGCCGAGCACATCGTCACCCCAACCGGCCGCCAGGTAATCGCGCAGTTGGGACACCAGCACCGACGGCGGCTGCTCGCTGTTGTCGCGCACGCTGCGGCCGGTCCAGCTGATGTAGAGCACCTGGCGCGCGGACAGCACGGCTTCGAGCATCAGGTAGCGGTCGTCGTCACGGCGGGCGCGGTCGCCCGGGCGGCGCTGGCCAGGCCGGGCCATCAGGTCGAAATCGTTGCGGGCCGATTGGCGGGGGTAGTCGCCCTCGTTCATGCCCAGCAGGCACACCACCTC
>MHCFD02800__coassemble_1364_pt1 | contig 26710 bp, 20 predicted proteins | sample MHCFD02800__metabat2_low_PE_007 | metagenome-assembled genome bin MHCFD02800 | reverse complement strand
GACCAGACCGTGCGCCTGATGAACGCCGGCCTGACCGCGCCCGAGATCGCCGAGACGCTGCAGCTGCCCAAGGTGCTGCAGGACGAGCTGACGATTCGCGGCTACTACGGCACCGTGCGCCACAACATCAAGGGCGTGTACCAGTACTACCTGGGCTGGTACGACGCCAACCCGGCCAACCTCGACCCGCTGCCCCCGGTGGACGCGGCCAAGCGCTACGTGGCCCTGGCCGGCGGCATCGACAAGCTGGTGGCTTCGGCGCAGCAATCGTATGACGCGGGCGACTACCGCTGGGCGGCGGAGCTGCTCAAGCACGCCGTCTACGCCGAGCCGGACCACAAGGCCGCGAAGGAGCTGATGGCCAAGGCCTTCGAGCAGATGGGCTACATGGCCGAATCCGGCCCATGGCGCAATGTGTACCTGACCGGTGCGCTGGAGTTGCGCCAGGGCGCGCCGGCCAAGGGCCTGCCGCGCGACGCGCTGCTGGAGATGCTGCAGTACACGCCCATCGAGCGTTTCCTAGAGGCGATGGCGGCCTCGCTCAACGGCCCCAAGGCGGGTGATGCGCGTCTGGGCATCAACCTGGTCTTCTCGGACCTGGGCGAGAGCTACGTGCTGCGCATCGCCAACGGCGTGCTGCACATCGAGAAGGCCGCGCCTGCGCCGGATGCCAACGCCACGCTCACGCTGACCAAGGCCTTCTTCCTGCGCATGGTCACGGGCGGCGCGGGTGCGAAAGACCTGCTGCTGTCCGACCAGACCAAGATCGACGGCAGCAAGCTGGATCTGGCGCGCTTCTTCTCGCTGATCGAGAAGGCGCCCGGCAATTTCCCGATCGTCACGCGCTGAGCGCCGCAACGCGGCCCAACAAAAAAGCCGCCCCAACCCGGGCGGCTCTTTTCATGGGCGGGTCGGGCGGATGTCGATCACACCGTGGCGATGTCCTTGCGGGCCGACACCAGGGCGGCGTCGCGGGCATCGGGGCCCATGGCCAGGCCTTCGGCGGTGATCACGCGGAAGTCCGTGATGCCCAGGAAGCCGAGCACCTGCTTGAGATAACCCACATGGGCCTGACCCGAGGGCTGGTTGGCGTGCACGCCACCAGCCGTGGCCACGATCACCACGCGCTTGCCCTTGGCCAGGCCTTCGGGGCCGTTGGGGCCGTAGCGGAAGGTCACGCCGGCCACGGCCACCTGGTCGATCCAGGCCTTGAGCTGCGTGGGCACCGTGAAGTTGTACATCGGGGCACCGAGCACGATGGTGTCGGCGGCCAGGAACTCGGCGATCACGGCATCGGCCTGGGCGGCCAGGGCGGCCTGCTGGGGCGTGCGCTGGTCGGCGGGCGTGCTGCGGGCGCCGAGCACGGCGGAGTCCAGTGGCAGGGCGTCGGGCGCGGCCAGGTCGCGGTAGGTCACGGTCACCGAAGGCTCGGCCAGCTTGATGGCTTCGACGACTTCGGCGGTCAGCAGGCGCGAGGTGGAATGGGCGCCGAGGATGCTGGAATCAAGGTGCAGCAGTTTCATGATGGGCTCCAGGAAACAGGTTGTTCAGTTCGATGGAGTCATCGTATATTTGCTGCATGCAAGGCACTAGTCGGCAAAAATGGGAATGACTGTTCCATCAATGGGTCAAATCAACCCGAATGGCGAGCTGCCTGACCTGAACGACTACCGTTACTTCGCCGTGGTGGTGGATTGCGGCGGCTTCTCGGCGGCGGCGCGGCAACTGGGCCTGCCCAAATCGCGCCTGTCGCGTCGGGTGGCGGGGCTGGAAGCGCGCCTGGGTGTGCGCCTGCTGCAACGCAGCACGCGGCGCATCACCGTCACGCACGTGGGGCAGCAGGTGCTGGCGCACTGCCAGGCGCTGCTGCGCGAGGCCGAGGCGGCCGAGTGCGCGGCGGCCCGGGTCAAGGCCGAGCCCTCGGGCCGGGTGCGCGTGAGCGTGCCGATGAACCTGCTGGACATGATCCTGATCGGTGTGTTCGAGCAGTTCCTGCTGGACCACCCCAAGGTCACGCTGGACCTGATCCAGACGAGCCGCCGCGTCGACCTGATCGAGGAGGGCATCGACCTGGCCCTGCGCGTGCGCACCACCGACGATGAGGACCCGCAATGGGCCACGCGCCGCCTGACGCCGACCCGGCCGGTGCTGGTGGCCAGCCCGGCCTTCACCGAGGCGCATGGCGGCCTGCGCACGCTGGCGCAACTGGAAGGTGCTGTCGCCTTGGGCGCGGCTTCGCCCGACGGCAAGGTGCACCTGCGCCTGGAAGCGCCGGACGGCGAGCTCAAGGACATCGCCCTGACATCCCGCCTGTCCACCGACCATTTCGCCTTGCGCGCGCGCGCGGCGGTGCAAGGGCTGGGCGTGACGATGTTGCCGGAGCTCTTCGCGCTGCCCGAGATCAAGGCCGGGCGGCTGGTCGAGGTGATGCCGGGCTGGCGCTTCCAACTCAACCACCTGCAGGCGGTCTATGTGAGTCAGCGGGGGCTGTCGCCAGCGGTGCGGGCCTTGCTGGACGCCCTGGCGCAGGCCGACACATCGGCCGGGGTGTGAACGTCAAGGATCTGGGAAGGCATCATCAGGCGTTGTGGCGTGCACGGTGCCTGGGAGGGGATTGCCGGGCGACACGCTGGCGTGCCACCCGGTCCCGTGTTGCTTTGTCTGTCTCACTCCACCAGGGGCACCCCGCAGGGCCCTCCTGTTGCGGCTGATTCTAGGGACGTGAACGCGGCTGCCATCCCCACACTCAGGGGGGATCCTCCGGGATAACCCGTGGCTCACCCGAGGGGCGGAGTACGTCAACGTGGCTTCTGCGCCCAGAGCAGTCCCGTTTGCGCGGTAAAGCTGCCGTCTGGCTCGATGGCCAGCGCCTGGCGAACCTCGTCGGGCGCGCCTTGCTGCAAGGCCCTGAGGGCATCCACGTGCAAGGCCGGCGTGCGCATGCGCGCCACCCAGGAGGCGAATTCCAGCCGCACAGGCCACTGCGCCTGGGCCTGGGCCTGCACGTCGAAGCCGGTCTGGGTCAGCAACGCGTGCCACTGCGAGAGCGCGCGGTTGCGCACATGCGATCGGTCGCGCAGCAGTTCCATGGCCTGCAGATGTGTGTCCACGAGCGCGTCCTCCTCGCCGAGGATGTCGATCACGAGCAGGTAGCCGCCGGGCTTGAGCACGCGGTGCATCTCGCGCAGCGAAGCCTTGAGCGCGGTCCAGTGGTGGGCGCTGTAGCGTGTGGCCACGGCGCAGAAGTGGCCGTCGTCGAAAGGCAGCCGATCGGCCTGGGCCTGCGCGGTGTCGATGTTGCCCAGGCCGCGCGCCTGGGCCGCTTGCCGCACGGTGTCCAGCATGCCGGGCGAGGGATCGACGGCGGTGACCTGCTTGACCTGCGAGGCCAGGGCGAAGGACAGGTGGCCGGCGCCGCAGCCCACGTCGAGCACGCGGGCCGTGGCGGCGGGCAGGTGCTGCGCGGCCAGTTGCCGCGCATGGGCCAGATCCGGGCCCTGGGCATGCACGGCGCTGCCCAGGTAGGCCTGCGCCTGGGCGTCGAACTGTTGCTGGATGGTCTGTTGGTGGGGGACGGCGGTGGTCGTCATCATCGGCTCCGGGGTGGGTCTGGAAGCCAACGATACGCAGAGCGCGATGCTGGTACAAGTTGCTTGCTTATCCTATTATAAGGACTGCCCGCTTCATCCTTGCCCATGCCTTCGAACCTCACCCCCAACAGTGCGCCGGTGTCCCACGATGCCGAATCCAGCAATGCGCTGGGCGAGTTCCTGCACGCCTGCCGTGATCGCCTGAGCCCGCGTGATGTGGGCCTGCCTCAGGGTGCCCGCCGTCGTGCGCCCGGCCTGCGCCGCGAAGAGGTGGCCACGCTGTGCGGCATCAGCCCCACCTGGTACACCTGGATCGAGCAGGGGCGAACGCGCGCCGTGTCCACCGAAACCTTGGGCGCTTTGGCGCGTGGGCTGCTGCTGTCGGCGGCCGAGCGCGCCTACCTGTTCGAGCTGGCCGCCCGGTCGCTGCCGACGGCCGCCAGTACGGGGGCGGCCGATGACGAGCATCTGCCCTCGCTGAACGCGCTGGTGAATGCGGTGCGCACCCCGGCCTATGTGCTCGACCGCCACTGGGATGCCGTGGCCTGGAACCGGCCGGCCGCGCAGCTGTTCGAAGACTGGTTGGGCGGCGGGGCCAAGCGCACGGCCCAGGCGCCGGGCAGCCGCAACCTGCTGCGCTACGTGTTCCTGCACGCGGGCGCGCCGGCCCTGATCGGCGATTGGGACGAGCGCGCGCGCCGCCTGGTGGCCGAGTACCGCGCAGACACGGCCTCGTGGCGCGACGATCCGGTCGCCCAGGCGCTGGTGGACGAGCTGCAATGGGCCAGCCCGGCCTTCAAGGCCGCGTGGCGTTCTCAAGCCGTGCTCTCGCGCGAGGGCGGGCTGCGGGGCTTCGAGCACCCGCGCCTGGGCCACCGCGAGTACGAGCAGTTCACGCTGCGTGTGGCCCAGCACCCGGCGCTCAAGCTGATCGTGCTCACGCCGCGGGCGGCCTGAAAAGGGCTTGCTACAGTGGGGCACAAAAGCCAAGGAGCCCCATGACGGAGACCAGTGATCGCAAGGCGGTGAGCCTGCCCGATGGCGACAGCCCGTGGATGCGGGTGTGGCAGCACGAAGGAGCCGCCGCCGTGCCTGAGCCGGCCGCACCGGCGCGGGCGCCTCGCGTTGAGCGCGAAGGGTTGAGGCCCGGGGCTTTGGGGCCCTGGTGGGCGGCGGGGCTGCGCGCGGCCACCTTCCGGCCTGTGCAGGGCCTGGACGCCTTGCAGGCCACGCCAGCTGTGGTGGCCTGGCTGGTGGTGTTCAACCTGCTGGTGCAGGTGCTGTGGCAGCGGTTGGCCACCGAGGGGCCCGCGAACTTCCATTGGCAAGGGCTGTTGCAAGGCGGGCTCGACCTGGCCGTGCTGGCCTGGATCTGTGCCTGGGTGAGTGCGCCCGGGCCAGGGCGGATCCGCCTGCTGTGCCTGGTGCTGGGCATCGATTTCGTGGTCAGCCAAAGCAGCGGCCTGCTGTGGGTGCTGGTCAGCCAGGCGCAGGCCACCGGGCTGCTGCGCGACCTGGGCATGGGGCTGATCTGGCTGCTGTGGCTGGGGCCCATGGTGTGGTGGCTGGCGGCCCTGGCCACGGCGCTGTGGCGCCAGGGCGATCACCACGTGCGCCCCTGGCTGCTGGGCGTGGCTTTGCTGGCGGGCCTGATGGGATTGCATTGGGTGCTGCCTTCGCAGCAGGTCTGGACGCCTGCGCCAGTGGCCCGGGGCGACGACGATGAATTTGCCCGCCTATTCCTGACCGAGCCGGTGCTGCGTGCCCAGGCCACCTTGCTCGATCAGCAACTGGCCGCGCTCAAGCCCCAGCGCCCCGGCGTGGTCGATGTGTACGTGCTGACCTTCGCGCCCTACGGTGAAGAAGAAGTCTTCCGCCGTGAAAGCGCCATGGTGGCCGAGGTGATGCGCCAGCGCTTCGACGCGCAGGGCCGCGCGCTGCAGTTGGTGAACAACCCGCGCACGGCCGAGCAACTGCCCTGGGCCACCACCGACAACCTGCGCCGCGCACTGCAGCGCATCGGCCAGGTGATGGACCCGCGCGAGGACGTGCTCTTCATCCACATGACCTCGCACGGCGCGCGCAACGGCCACCTGGCCACGGGCCTGTGGCCGCTCAAGCTCGATGCCGTCACGCCCGAATCGCTCAAGGCGGCGCTGGATGACGCCGGCATCCGCCGCCGCGTGGTGTCGATCTCGGCGTGTTTCTCGGGCAGCTGGATCGCGCCGCTGGCCGACGAGGATTCCCTGGTGATGACGGCGGCCGACGCGGACCACACCTCCTACGGCTGTGGCCGCCGCTCACCGCTGACCTTCTTTGGCAAGGCCATGTACGACGAACTGCTGCGCACGCAGACGCACTCCTTCACCGAGGCGCATGCCAAGGCGCGCGCGCTGATCCTGCAGCGCGAGGAAGAGGCCGGCAAGGACGATGGCTACTCGAACCCGCAGATCCGTGTGGGGTCGCGCATCGGGCCGGTGCTGGAGGCCTTGCAGCGCCGGCTGGAGGCACCGCCGCGCTGATGGCTGGCGGGCACAGGCCGCGTCAGGCCGCCCAGAGCTTGCCCAGCAGCAGCACCCACATCACCGCCGCCACCCCATTGCTCACGGCGAACACCGTGAGCCGGTGCGCCACGTGGTTGTAGCTCAGGTAGATCAGCGAGTGCAGCACACGCAGCGCCACGTAGGCCCAGGCCAGCGCGATCAGGGTGGGCGTGGCGTGCTGCGTGACCACGGCCACCAGGCAGGCCAGGTAGAACAGCACCGGCACTTCCAGCAGGTTCATGAACACGCGGTTGGGCACGCGCGTGGCGGTGGGCACCCGCGCCGATTCGCCGTATTTGAAGTCGTCGAGTTCGACCTCGCCCCGCGCCCCGGCCTTGAAGCGCGCGATGGGCACGAGCAGCAGCACGAGCAGGGTCCACAAGGCCAGCACGGCCATGGGTTGCAGGATGGTGTGGGGTGTCATCGTGGTTCTCCTGGCGTGGGGTGTTCTCAAGATGGAAGGATCAGGGCCAGCGGTGCAGGGTGCCGCGCACGATGTCCAGCGCCACGTGGCGTGCCACCTCGTCGATGAAGCGGGCGAAGTCCACATGGGCCGTGTCGTCGGCGCGGTCGGAGATGGTGCGCACCACGGCGAAGGGCACCTGGAAATCGTGGCAGACCTGGGCGAGCGCGGCGCCTTCCATCTCGACAGCCAGGGCGTCGGGCAGGGCCTGGCGCAGGGCGGTGCTTTCGCTGGCGCTGGAGACGAAGCGGTCGCCGCTGACGATCAGGCCCTGGTGCACGGTGGCCGGCGTGTCCTTCAGCAGACGCGTGCCATGGCCGGAGGCATGGCTCAGGGCCTCGCGGGCCGCCGCGCATACGGCGCCGGACAAGGCCGGGTCGGTGGGAAGCCGCGACTTGCCCAGCCCCGGGATCTGGTGCCGGGGGAACAGCGGCGAGGCGTCCATGTCGTGCTGCAGCAGCTCGGTGGCCACCACCGCGTCGCCCACCTGCACACCCGCGCCCAGCCCGCCGGCCACACCGACGAAGACCACGGCCTGCGCTTCGAACTCGGTGAGCAGCAGGGTGGTGGTGATGGCCGCGGCCACCTTGCCGATGCCCGAGAGCACGGCGACCAGCTCGCGGCCCTCCCAGTGCCCGACCCAGAAGTCGCGGCCCGCGCGCTGCACCCGGCTTTCGTCGGGCATCGCGTCGAGCAAGGTCTGCAGTTCCTGCGGCATGGCTGCCACGATGGCCAGGCGCCCCATGTGTGAAGTCCTTCCGTGCGGGTTCGGCGGGGATTGTCCCACCGCGCGACAGCATGATCTACCCCATGCGCGCCTCATCGCGAACCCTGTTGACATGTTATGTCGAAGGCCCTACATTGACCGCCATGGGACGTCGTTGTGGCGGCCTTCAACAGGGAGTGACATGAAACCACTGCTTGATCAACTCCAGGGACTGGACACGCTGATCAGCCAGGCCATGGGGGGCCTGTCGGTGCAACTGCAACCCATTCCGGGCGACGTGCCGGTGGTGCAGGTCACCATCGACGGGCGCCAGGAGCTGCCCATCTTCCTGACGGGCTCGCAGGCGCAGATCCTGTGCATGTGCTACCTGTGGACGGACGACGAAGTGAAGGCCGAGCGCCGTACCGAGCTGCTGGGCTGCCTGCTGGACCTGAACCCGTCGGTGCCGCTGTCGTCCTTCGGCCGCGTGGACGGGCGCTATGTGCTGTTCGGCGCGCTGTCGGCCGATGCCCGCGCCGAGGACATCGCCCAGGACGTGGCCGTGCTCAGCGACAACGCGCTCGATGCACTCGACGCGCTGTCGGAATTCCTGAACTGATCGACCGAGGACACACCATGACCGTCATCAAGAAACTGGTCACCCTGTTGCGCGGCAGTGCCCGCGAGCTGGGCGAAAGCGTGGTCGATGCCAATGCCACGCGCATCTACGAGCAGGAGATCGTCGACGCGCGCCACAGCATCGACCAGGCCCGTGGCGATCTCACCGGCGTGATGGCCAAGGAGATGCAGACCGCGCGCGCCATCGAGAAGCTCAAGGCCGAGGTGGGGCGCTACGAAGGTCTGGCGCTCGAAGCGCTCAACAAGACGCAGGAGGCGCTGGCGTTGGAGGTGGCCGCCAAGGTGGGTGCGCTCGAGCAGGAGCTCGACGAGCAGACCAAGGCCCACGCGTCCTACGCCGTGCAGGTGGCCAAGCTCAAGGCGCTGATCAAGTCGGCCGAGCTGCGCATCCGCGAGCACGAGCGCGAGCTGGCCATCGCCAAGACGACCGAGAGCGTCTACCGCGCCACGCGCTCGATCTCCGAGAACATCGGCAGCAGCGGCTCCAAGCTGGTCAACGCCCGGCAGTCGCTCGAGCGCATCAAGCAGCGCCATGAGGACCTGTCCGACCGCATGGCTGCCGCCGAATCGCTCGATGCCGAGTTCGGCCACGCCGCGCTCGAGAAGAAGCTGGCGGCCGCCGGCATCGGCGACGACGCCGACCGTGCCCGCAAGGTGATGGACCGCGTGCGCGCCCGCCAGGCCTCCGAAGGACAAGGATGAGCCTCAAGCGCAAGCCGGCGCGCTGGCAGGGCTCGGACGATGCGATCCGGGCCGTGCAGGTGGCCTTCGATGTGGAGCAGGCGGTGATGGAGGCGGTGCGTCATGCCGCCTTCAGCAACCACCTGTCCACCTCGGACCAGATCCGGCAGTTGCTGGACCTGCCCACCTCGGCGCGCCCACAGCGCCCCCGGCTCACGGTGTCGCTCAGCGGCGCCGACTACGAATTGCTGTCATCGCGGTACAAGCTGCCGGCCGACGACCGGCTGGGCATCAAGGAGCGTGTCACGCAGGAGCTCATCGCTTTTGCGCAGGGAGGTGACAACGCGCCGCCCGGCAAGAAACCGGTCCCGCCCAAACGCCAGACCTGACAAGGCCTGCCTAGAATCCAGAGACGACAAGTCATACAGGCCACAGGCCAACAGAAGGGGAGTACATGGGAAGTTTTCTCGATGCGGCCATGGGGTATCCCACGGCGGTCTACACGACGCTGCTCGGTGTCGTGCTGCTGTACTGGGTGATGGCGGTGCTGGGCGTCGTGGACTTCGAGTCCAGCGGCATCGACATCGACCTGGACATGCACGCTGATGGCCAGATCGACGACCTGGGCGTGTTGGCCGGCTACGTGGTGGGCTTCGGGCTCAACGGCGTGCCCTTCTCCATCGTGGTCAGCCTGATCGTGCTGGTGTCCTGGACGCTGAGTTGCCTGGCCGGCATGTGGGTGCTGGCCTGGGTGCCCACCGTGCTGTTCAAGGCCCTGGCCGGCACGGCCGTGCTGGTGGGCAGCTTCCTCACGTCCATTCCGGTCACGGCGCGCGTGGTGCGGCCGATGCGCGGCCTGTTCGTCAGCCACACGGCCATCGGCAATGCCGCGCTGGTCGGCCTGACATGCAAGGTGCTCACGCAATCCGTCGATGAGAAGCTGGGCCGCGCCGAGGTGGCGCGCCGTGGCGCCAACATCAACATCCGCGTCTGGGCCACCACGCCCAACACGCTGGCGCGGGGCGACAGTGCCCTGATCGTCGAGTACGACGAGGCCGCCGGCCGCTACCTGATCGAGTCCGAGCGCTGAACGCGCCGGGCCGATGTTTCTTTCTCGCTTTTTCGTTCCTGCTCACTGCCTACAAGAGGACCCCTCATGGAGCCGATCTTTGTCGCCGTTGGCGTGCTCACGCTGTTCATCCTGGGCATGTTCGCCATGCTCGCCAAGTTCTATCGCAAGATCGAACAGGGGCATGCGCTCATCGTCAACACGCTCAGGGCCGAGCCCGAGGTGACCTTCACCGGGCGCATGGTCTACCCCATCATCCACAAGGCCGAGCTGATGGACATCTCGGTCAAGACCATCGAGATCGAGCGCAAGGGCCGCGAAGGCCTGATCTGCAAGGACAACATCCGCGCCGACATCGACGTGAAGTTCTTCGTGCGCGTCAACAAGACGGCCGACGACGTGCTCAAGGTGGCGCAGGGCATCGGCTGCACGCGCGCCTCCAGCCAGGAGACGCTGGAGGAGCTGTTCTCGGCCAAGTTCTCCGAGGCGCTCAAGACGGTCGGCAAGAACATGGACTTCATCGACCTCTACCAGGCCCGCGACCGCTTCCGCGACGAGATCGTCGCGCAGATCGGTGACGACCTGTCTGGCTACGTGCTCGAAGACGCGGCCATCGACTTCCTGGAGCAGACGCCGTTGGGCGACCTGGACTCCAACAACATCCTCGATGCACAGGGCATCAAGAAGATCACCGAGCTGACGGCGGTCGAGCACGTGCGCACCAACGAGCTGCGCCGCAACGAGGAAATGCAGATCAAGAAGAAGAACGTCGAGACGCAAGAAGCGCTGCTGGAGCTCGAACGCCAGCAGGCCGATGCGCAGGCCAAGCAGCAGCGCGAGGTGGCCACGGTGCGCGCTCGCGAGGAGGCCGAGACCGCCAAGATCCAGTCCGAAGAAAAGGCCAAGTCCGAGATGGCACGCCTGCAGGCCGAGCAGACCGTGGCCGTGCAGCAGGAGAACGTGCTGCGCGAGAAGGAAGTGGCCGAGAACAACCGCAAACGCGCCGTCGCCATCGAAGAAGAGAAGGTGACGCGTGCCCGCGAGCTGGAGGTGGTCGACCGCGAGAAGGAAGTCACCCTGCAGAAGATCGAGAAGGACAAGGCCGTCGAGGTGCAGAAGAAGGCGATTGCCGACGTGATCCGCGAGCGCATCGTGGTCGAGCGCACGGTGGCCGAACAAGAAGAAGCCATCAAGGAACTGCGTGTCGTGGCCGAGGCCGAGCGCACCAAGAAATCCACCATCATCATCGCCGAGGGCCAGGCCGAGGAGAAGCTGGTGCTGGAGGTGAAATCCGCCGAGGCGCAGGAGCGCCGGGCCCGCCACAAGGCCACCGAAGACCTGACGCTGGCCGACGCCAAGCTCAAGATCGCCGAGCGTGACGCCGAGGCCAAGAAGCGCGAGGCCGAGGGCGTGGAGGCCATCAGCGCCGCCACGGGCCTGGCCGCCGCCAAGGTGCAGATCGCGTCGGCACAGGCGCAGCTGGCGCAGTTCGAGGCCGAAGCCAGCGGCAAGCAGAAGGTGGGCCTGGCCGAGGTGCAGGTGAAGACGGCCGATGCCGACGCCACGCTCAAGGCGGGCCAGGCCGAAGCCCAGGTCAAGGAGCTGCTGGGCCTGGCCGAGGTGAAGGTGCGCACCGCCGACGCGGAAGCCGACCTGAAGGCCGGCGAGGTCGAGGCGCAGAACACCGAGGCCAAGTTCCATGCCGAAGCCAAGGGCCTGCGCGACAAGTTCGACGCCATGAAGGAGATGAGCGAGCACACCCGCGCGCACGAAGAGTTCCGCATGCGCCTGGAGAAATCGCACATCGAGACGCTCAAGGGCATCGATGCGCAGACCGTCATCGCCAAGGAGCAGGCCGAGGTGCTCAGCACCGCGCTGGGCAACGCCAAGATCGACATCGTGGGAGGCGAGGGCGGCTACTTCGACAGCTTCGTCAAGGCGCTGGCCGTGGGCAAGGGCATCGATGGCGTGATCTCGCGCAGCAACACGCTGCAGATCGGGCTGAAGGACCACCTCAACGGTGAGCGCGACATGGTGGGCGACGTGCGCGAGCTGATCGGCGCGCTGGGCTCGTCGGCCGGCGAGCTGCAGAACCTGAGCGTGGCCGCCCTGATGGCCAAGGTGGCGCGTGATGGCGACGACAGCCAGAAGGCCGCACTGAAGACCTTGCTGGCCCGCTGAGATGAACGACACCCACCGGACGGACGCTGCGGACGCCACCGACAGCCTGGTGGCCGGCAGCGGCAGCTACGACCTGCTCAAGAAGCGGCTGGAACAGCAGGGCGCCGCGCTGCAGCAGCAGGCCCAGGCCCTCAACGAGGCCCGCGTGGCCGAGTTCGGCCGCGCTGACCAGGTGCTGCTGCTGCGCACCCGCGCCCGTACCGAGAACAACTGCGTGGCGCGCGACATCGTGCGCATCGGCGATGTGCTGCTGTTCGGCTACAACGTCTTCATCGGTTTGCGCAAGGAGACGGCGGTCAGCGACGTGTTCGCGCTGTACCGTCTGGCCGAGCACGAGGGCGCCGACGAGCTGCAGCCCGTGCCCCTGGCCGGCAGCTTCCTCGAAGACAGCCGCTTCGTCTCGGATTTCCGCGAGCTGCACGCCTACTACAAGCACGCCACGCTGCTGCAGCTGCGCGTGACGCAGGACAAGCTGCTGGCCGCCTTCCAGATCGGCCAGCAGGTGCACGACCTGCGCGTGTTCCGCTGGCAGATCGAGCGTGACGGCAGCGTGCGCTACGTGGATAACCGCGGCGAGCGCGACATCGCCCTGCCGCCCAGCCACGATTTCGAGTGGACGCCCACCACGCGCGACGACCACGTCGCCGGCCGCCATCCGCACATCAACGTGCTGGACACCGTCTTCGTCGAGACGGTGGGCGGTGACCTGACCATCAAGGTCGAGAACAACACCGAGACCGGCCTGGGCATCTACAGCGAGCCGGTCGAGGACAAGAACCAGTCGCTCACCGACGCCGACATCGCCTATGCCCGCCTGGGCATGCTGATCCTGCTGCGCGTGCGCCCCTACCGCGAGCAGACCACGCGCTACCTGGTCTACAACCAGCGCACGCAGCAGGCCGAGCGGCTCGATGCCATCGGCGGCTCGTGCGTGCAGCTGCCCGAGGACCACGGCATCATCTTTCCTGGCGGCTACTACCTGCAATCGGGCGAGCACAAGCGCTTCGATCTGCCTCAGGACATGGTGGCCGGCCTGCGCTTCAAGCGCATGGTCAAGTCGCCCAACGGCGAGGACGTGGCCTATGTGTTCTACCAGCCGGGCTCGGGCCACTACGCGCTCTTCACCTACAACCTGATCAACAAGACGCTGAGCACGCCCATCGTGGCCAATGGCTACGCGCGCTTCGCCGACGGCCGCATGCTGGTGTTCCAGGTGGACCGGGGCGAGCCCACGCGCGTGCATCCGATGCAGCTGTGGCAGACCCCTTTCGCCACCGAGGACCACGCCACCGCGCAGCCCGCGGCCCAGGGCTTCTTCGGCAAGATCGGCAACGCCGAGCTGGTGCGTGGCGTCTCCGACCTGATGGGCATCGCCCGCGCGGTGCGCGAGCAGGCGCCCACGCGCACCGCCTACGACGACCTGATTCGCCAGTGCACGCGCGTGTCGGATGCCTACTTCTGGCTCGAAGCCCCCGAGGCGGGTGGCCTGTCGGACTTGCTGCGCCAGATCGCTGACGGCGCGCGCGCCACGCTGGCCGAGTTCGAGAAGGTCGACAGCATCCGCCGCGACACGGCCCGTGCGCTGGCGCAGGCCGAGGCCGAGCAGCACGCCCTGCTGACCGACATCGCCAGCACGATCTGGCGCCTGCCGGCCGATTTCGTCAAGGCACTGGGCCGCCTGCGCGAACTGCGCGGGCGTCTGCAGCTGGTGCGCGAGCTGCGCTATGTGGACACGGCCCGCGTGGAGGCGATGGACGCCGCGCTGGCCACCGAGCAGCAGCGCGTGGGCGAGCGCGCCCTGCAGTTCCTGGCCGATCCCACCGCGTTCGACGCGCAGCGCCAGGCCCTGAACGGCCTGGCCACCGAGTTGCCCGCCGCCACGACCACGCCGGTGCTCGACAAGCTGCTCGCCACCCTGGACGACGAAGCCGCCGGCCTGGACCTGCTCAGCGAACAGCTCGGCACCCTGCCTGGCGGCGATGCCGTGGTGCGCACCACCATCCTGGACAGCATCTCGGGCCTGTACGCCGACATCAACCGGCTGCGGGCCGATGCCCGTGTGCGTCGCAAGACCATGGGCGTGGGCGAGGCGCGCGCGGAGTTCGGCGCGCAGTTCAAGCTCTTCGGCCAGGCCGTCGAGAACGCGCTGGAATTCGCCGACAGCCCCGAGAAATGCGACGAGGCCCTGACCCGCCTGCTGGCCCAGCTCGAAGAGCTCGAAGGCCGCTTCGGCGAGCACGAGGCCTTCATCGCCGACATCGCGGCCAAGCGCGAATCGATGGTCGAGGCCCTGGCCGCGCGCCGCCAGATGCTGGTGGATGCCCGCCAGCGCCGCGCCCAGGCCATGGCCGAGGCGGGTGCCCGCATCCTCGAAGGCGTGCCGCGCCGCGTGGCGCAGATGCGCGAGCTGGCCGATGTGCACAGCTACTTCGCGTCGGACGTGCTGCTGGCCAAGCTGGGCAAGGTCATCGCCGATTTGCGCGCCATGGGCGCCTCGGTGCAGGCCGATGACCTGGCCACGCGCCTGCAGACCGCGCGCGACATGGCCGTGCGCGCCGTGCGTGACCAGCGCGAGCTGGCCGTCGATGGCGGCAACACGCTCAAGCTGGGTCGCCACGCCTTCACCATCAACCGCCAGGCGATCGACCTGACCCTGGTGTCGCATGGCGAGGGCCAGGCTTTCCAGATCACCGGCACGGACTACCTGGCCCCGGTGCACGACGACAGCCTGCTGGCGCTGCGCCCCTATTGGGCGCAGGCCCTGGTGTCCGAGACGGCCGATCTGTCGCGCGCCGAGTACCTGGCGGGCCACCTGCTCAAGGGCTGGCTCTCGGGCCAGGCCCGCGATGGCGAGGCCGCGATGGACTGGGCCCAGGTGCGCGCCCTGTTCACCGAAGACCCGATGCACCCGACCTTGCTGGAGCAGGTGCGCCGCGAGGCCGCAGCCCGTTACCAGGAGGGCTACCAGAAGGGCGTGCACGACGAGGACGCGCTGCGCCTGCTGGCCGCGCTGGTCGCCATGCAGGATGCCGCTGGCCTGTTGGCCTGGGGCCCGGCCGAACGTGCGCTGGCCCTGATGTACTGGCAGGAGGGGCTCGATGAGGCCGGGCGCGATGCCCTGCAGCGCCAGGGGCGCGCCTGCCTGCAGATGCAGGCGCTGTTCGGCCAGGCCCAGGCTTTGCAGGATCTGGAAGGCACGCTCGGCCAGGCCCTGCAAGCCTTCATGGACACGGCCATGCCCGAGCTGGCGCAGGCCGGGGAGGGCCATGCCGCCATGGGCCGCGCCGCCGCCGCTTACCTGGTGCGCCAGGTCAGCGTAGGGCATGGCACCGAGGCCTGGGCCGTGTCCGGCCTGGGTGATGACCTGGCCCAGGCCCTGCTGCGAGAGCTGGAGCGCCATGGCCGCCAAGACGAGGTGCGCCGCGACCTGGACGCCGCGCCCGTGGCCGAGCGCTGGCGCATCGCCCGCCAGTGGGTACAGGCTTTTGCCGCCACGCAGGACGCCGCCGCGCAGGCCTGGGTGGACGATGCCGCCAGCGTGCTGGCCTTGCCCGCGCGACGCCAGCGCATCAACGCCACGCTGGACCAAACCGTGGAGGGGCTGCGCAGCGAACACCCGCGCATCGACGGCGGCCACATGGCGCTGAACCTCAACGACTACTGGCGCCGCCTCGAGCACCACCATGCCCACACCGTGCCGGCCTATCAGTCGCTGCAGCACCGCCGCCATGAACTGCTGGCACAGGAGCGCCGCCGCCTGCGCCTGAACCAGTTCCAGGCCAAGCCGCTGTCGTCCTTCGTGCGCAACCGCCTGATCGACGAGGTCTACCTGCCGCTGCTGGGCGACAACCTGGCCAAGCAGCTCGGCGCGGCGGGCGATGCCAGCCGCAGCGACCGCATGGGCCTGCTGCTGCTGATCTCGCCGCCGGGCTATGGCAAGACCACGCTGCTGGAGTACGTGGCCGACCGCCTGGGCCTGGTCTTCGTGCGCATCAACTGCCCGGCGCTGGGCCACGCCGTCACCTCGCTGGACCCGAGTGCGGCACCCAACAGCGCCGCGCGCCAGGAGCTCGACAAGCTCAACCTGGGGCTGGCGATGGGCAACAACGTGATGCTCTACCTGGACGACATCCAGCACACCGACCCGGAGTTCCTGCAGAAGTTCATCGGCCTGGCCGACGGCACGCGCCGCATCGAAGGCGTGTGGAACGGCGAGCCGCGCACGCACGACCTGCGCGGCAAGCGCTTCGCCATCGCCATGGCCGGCAACCCCTACACCGAGTCGGGCGATGTCTTCAAGATCCCCGACATGCTGGCCAACCGCGCCGACATCCACAACCTGGGCGATGTGCTCTCGGGCCACGATGCGCTGTTCGCGCTGTCCTACCTGGAAAACTGTCTGACGTCGCACCCGCTGCTGCTGCCCCTGGCCTCGCGCGAGCCGGCCGATGTGCACCGGCTGGTGGCCCTGGCTCAGGGCGAAGAGGTGGCGGCCAGCGCGTTCTCGCACAGCTACAGCGCACTCGAACTCGAAGAGCTCTCAGCCATGTTCAAGCGGCTGTTCCAGGTGCGCGACCTGCTGCTCAAGGTGAACCTGGCCTACATCGCCTCGGCCGCGCAGAAGGACAGCTACCGCACCGAGCCGCCCTTCAAGCTGCAGGGCAGTTACCGCAACATGGGCAAGCTGGCCGCCAAGGTCACGCCGCTGATGCGCGAGGACGAGATCGATGCGCTGTTGCGCGACCACTACCGCGGCGAGGCCCAGACCCTGACCACCGGCGCCGAGGAGAACCTGCTCAAGCTGTCGCAGCTGCTGGGCCGTCCCACGCCCGATGAGGCGACGCGATGGCGTGAGATCTGCGACGAGTTCGTGCGCCAGCGCAAGCTGGGCGGTGACGATGCCGACGGCAGCACGCGCATCGCCTCGACCGTGCTCGATGTGGCCCGCGCCGTGGAGCACCTCAAGCCCTCACCCGAGCCGCCAGGCCCGTCGGACGGCCTGCGGCTGGCCGAGGCCGTGCTGGAGATGGCGGTGACCTACCGGCAGCTGATCATGCCGCTGGTGGCCGCCACCGAACGCCGGCTCGACCTGGACCAGTCCATCCGCAAGGAGGTCGAGCGCGTGGCCGAGCAGCTCGAGAACCGACGGCAGGCGCAGCGGCCCACGCCGCCTGACGCGGGCTGATCCGCCGGGGCCGGCCTGCACAGCCGGGGGCTTTCGGCAGGCCGATGCCGTGCGCTCGCCGGGTGCTGGCATCATGGGCGCACAAGCATCCAACACGCCTGGGGACCCGCATGTACACGCTCTACATCGCCAACAAGAACTACTCGTCCTGGTCGCTGCGGCCCTGGGCCCTGCTGACCGAACTGGGCATCCCGTTCAAGGAGCAACTGTTCCCCTTCGGCGCCGGCTCCAACTGGGACGAGTTCCGCCAGTTCTCGCCCAATGGCAAGGTGCCCTGCCTGCTGGACGATGGCCTGACGGTGTGGGAATCGCTGGCCATCGTGGAGTTCCTGGCCGAGCGCCATCCGGGCGTGTGGCCTGAGCAATCGGCCGCGCGGGCCTGGGCGCGGTCGGCCGCGGCCGAGATGCACGCGGGGTTCAGCACCTTGCGCACGCGGTGCCCCATGAGTTGCGGCATCCGCGTGCGCCTGCACGAGATCGGCCCTGCGCTCAAGACTGATCTGGCACGCCTGGACGAGCTCTGGCGCGATGGCCTGGACAAGTTCGGCGGCCCCTTCCTGGCCGGCGACACCTTCACGGCAGTCGATGCCTTCTTCGCGCCCGTGGCCTTCCGCGTGCAGACCTACGGCGTGCCCCTGAGCGACGAATCGCTGGCCTATGTGAAGCGCCTGCTGGACACGCGCGCGCTGCAGCAATGGCAGCAGCAGGCCCTGGCCGAGCCCTGGCGCGAGCCAGGCCACGAGGCTGATTGCTTGGCCTACGGCACGCTGGTGGCCGATTTGCGCTAAGCCTGCGCGACGGGGCGCAGCCCGCCGCCCTTTTGGTGGTGCGTGTTTATTTCGGATGGCGGTCGGATGGGGGGCCGCTGCGCCTGCGTGGCCGAATCCGTGTGGAAGTCCACAATCCCGCGCTGCGCGTGTTTTCGGCATCCTTGCGGCCATTGCGCGAGGTGTGCCATGACGACCCAGACCCATTCCAGCATCCCCACTGTCCCCACCACCAAGCCTGCCTGGTACAAGTCCTTGTACGTGCAGGTGCTCACCGCCATCGCCATCGGCGTGCTGCTCGGCCATTTCGCGCCGACCACGGGCGAGGCGATGAAACCGCTGGGCGAGGGCTTCATCCGGCTGATCAAGATGATCATCGCCCCGATCATCTTCTGCACCGTCGTGCTCGGCATCGCCGGCATGGACGACATGAAGAAGGTGGGCAAGACCGGCGGCCTGGCGCTGCTGTACTTCGAGGTGGTCAGCACGCTGGCGCTGATCATCGGCCTGGTGGTCGTGAATGTGCTCAAGCCCGGCGCGGGCATGCACATCGACCCGGCCTCGCTGGACACGAAGGGCATCGCCGCCTACGTGGGCCCGCACAAGATGGCGACCACGACCGAGTTCCTGATGAACATCATCCCCACCAGCGTGGTTGATGCGTTCGCCAAGGGCGACATCCTGCAGGTGCTGCTGTTCTCGATCCTGTTCGGCTTCGCGCTGCAACGCTTCGGTGGCCGCCAGAGCATCGTCTTCACCTTCATCGACAAGCTCTCGCACGTGCTGTTCGCCGTGGTGGGCATCGTGATGAAGGTCGCGCCCATCGGTGCCTTCGGCGCGATGGCCTTCACCATCGGCAAGTACGGTGTCGATTCGCTGCAGCAGCTGGCGCAGCTGATGTTTGCCTTCTACCTGACCTGCATCGTCTTCGTCGTCGGTGTGCTGGGCGTGGTGGCCCGCATCCATGGCTTCAGCGTGCTGCGCTTCATCCGCTTCATCAAGGACGAGCTGTTGATCGTGCTGGGCACCTCGTCGAGCGAAAGCGTGCTGCCCCGCATGATGGCCAAGCTGGAGCACGCCGGCGCGCACAAGTCGGTCGTGGGCCTGGTGATTCCCACGGGTTACTCGTTCAACCTGGATGGCACCTCGATCTACCTGACGATGGCCGCGGTGTTCATCGCCCAGGCCACGGACACGCCGATGACCCTGGTGCAGCAGCTGACCCTGCTGGCCGTGCTGCTGCTGACCAGCAAGGGCGCCGCCGGCGTCACGGGCTCGGGCTTCATCGTGCTGGCCGCCACGCTGAGCGCGGTGGGCGGCGTGCCGGTGGCTGGTTTGGCGCTGATCCTGGGCATCGACCGCTTCATGAGCGAGGCCCGCGCGCTGACCAACCTGGTGGGCAACGGCGTGGCCACGCTGGTGGTGGCCAAGTGGTGTAAGCAGCTGGACAGCGAGCGCCTGGATGCGGTACTGGGCGGCCGTGTGGAGACGCCGGCGCAGCTGGAACCATCGCCGGCCGAGGCCATCGAGCAGCTGATGCCGCCGCAGCCCGCGCACGTGGTCGCCAGCCATCAAGACGCTGTGCGTGCGCGCGCATGAGCACCGTGACGTGATGATTGGTGCGTGGCGGTGAACCACCGCTGGCGCATGAAAAGCAGGAGGGCGCCACGAGCGCCTTTTTGCGCTTGGGTTGCATCGCGGCTGGGTATGAGAATGATTTGCAGTGATGGCAAGTGTGCTGGTACGGCAGATCATTTATTCGCGCCTGTCGATCTATGATGCCCGCTTGCACGCCCATGCAATCTCGTGATCTGTTTCTGGATGATCACGGATGACAGCATCGATCGACACATCATGCAAACACGCACCACCCTGCGCGACGCGGCTCGTCTCCCGTTGTTCATCGCCGTACTCTGGACCGCCGTTTTCACCTTGTTGCGCCTCGGCCTGCTGCTGTACCTGGGGCCGACCTCGGTGCCATGGGCGTTGTGGCCCGGTGTCATGCTCAAGGGCGTCATGTTCGATCTGGCGGTCGTGTGTATCACCACCGCGCCCGTCTTCCTCTACGAAGCCCTGATTCCCAACGCCTGGCGCCGGCAGCGCTGGCACCGCGCGCTGCGCTGGACGTGGGTATGGGTCTCCGTCCTGGTCATGCTCTTCGGCGCGGGATCCGAAGTGACGTTCTGGCTCGAGTTCGCCACCCGCTTCAACTTCATCGCGGTCGACTACCTCATCTACACACAGGAAGTCATCGGCAACATCCGCCAGTCCTACCCGGTTCCGGCCATCGTGACGGGCCTGGGCTTGGCCGCAGCGGCAGTGACGATCGGCCTGCGGAAGCAGGTGCACCTCGCCAATGCCGTGGTGCTGAGCTGGCGGCACCGGGCCGCGCTGCTGCTGTCCGCCGTGGCGCTGCCCCTGCTGTCCGTGTCGCTCACCAACGTGGACCAGATGCAAGGCGCCGGCAACGCGTATGCAGAGGAGTTGTCGGGCAATGGCCTGTACTCGCTGGCCGCGGCCATGCGCCGCAATGAACTCGATTACGACAAGTTCTATCGCACCATGCCGCAGGCACAGGCCGATGCGATCCTCAAGGGCCTCGACGTCGAGCGGCAGCCGCTGAGCCAGGCCATCCAGGTCGATGAGGAGGATCCGGCCTCGGACCCCTTGCCCTTCAAGCGTCGGCCACGCAATGTGGTGCTGATCTCCGTGGAGAGCCTGTCCGCGTCGTTCATGGACACGTTCGGGGCGGGCAAGCACCTCACGCCCCGGCTGGACCGCCTGGCCAGGGAGGGCCTGCTGTTCGAGCACATGTACGCGACCGGCACCCGCACCGTGCGGGGGTTGGAGTCCTTGTCGCTGGGCACGCCCCCCGTGCCGGGGCAGGCCATCGTCAGGCGGCCGAACAACGAGCACCTGGCCACCTTGGGCGAGATCCTCAAGCCGCAGGGCGTGGACAGCTTCTTCTTCTACGGGGGGTACGGCTACTTCGATAACATGAGCGCCTACTTCGATGCGAACGGCTACCAGGTGTTCGACCGCACGGACATTCCAAAGGCCGACGTGGTGTTCGAAAACGTCTGGGGCGTCGCCGATGAAGTGATGTTCAACCACGTGATCAAGACCCTGGGCGCGGAGGCCGGCAAGCATCGCCCCTTCTTCGCGCACGTCATGACCACGTCGAACCATCGGCCCTACACCTATCCCGATGGCCGCATCGACATCAAGTCGCCCGGGGGGCGCGATGGGGCGGTGAAGTACACCGACTACGCGATCGGCAAGTTCATCGACGATGCCCGCCGGCAGCCCTGGTTCAAGGACACGCTGTTCATCATCATCGCGGACCACTGCGCCTCCGTGGCGGGCAAGACCAAGCTGCCTGTCGACGGCTACCACATTCCCCTGATTTTCTATGCGCCGGATTTCGTGCAGCCAGACGTCTTCAAGCCCGTGGTGAGCCAGCTGGATCTGGCGCCCACAATCGTCGAGATGATGGGCAAGAACGGCGACGACCACTTCTATGGCCGCCCCTTCTTCGAGGACGGTCCGCCCCTTAACCGGGCGTTCATCAGCAACTACCAGGAGCTGGGCTATCTGCGTGACGGGATTCTGACCGTGCTGCTGCCCAAGCGGCGTGTGCAGGCCTACAAGGTAGACGAGGCCACGTTGGAGACCACGCCCACGCAGGTCAACGAGGTCTTGATGAACGAAGCCATCGCCTACTACCAGACGGCATCCCGCGCCTTCAAGCAGGGAGCTTTGCGGATCGACCTGCGAGGCCGCTGGCTAGGCCACAAGCCCGGACCCAAGGGAGACGGCGGCTGAGCCGCGGACTCACAATTCGATCGAGGAGCGGATCCCGTCATGAAGAGGCCTGGTGAGCGGCTGGTCAGCGTGCGTAGCGCCGGGCACCGGCCACGCAACTCACGGCGCCGAGCGTCACCACCAGCATCACCCAGCTCACCTCCTCGTGCAGCAGGGCCGCGGCCAGGCCCAGGCCCATGAAGGGCTGCAGCAACTGCAGTTGCCCTACCGCGGCAATGCCCCCCTGCGCCAGCCCGCGGTACCAGAAGACGAAGCCCAGCAGCATGCTGAACAGGGAGACATAGGCCAGGCCGGTCCAGGCTGGCGTGCTCACGTGGGCCAGGTCGGCGGGCACGGTCAGCAGGGCAATGGGCAGCATGATGGGCAAGGACAAGGCCAGCGCCCAGCTGATGACCTGCCAGCCGCCCAGACGCCGCGACAGGTTGGCGCCCTCCGCATAGCCCAGGCCGCACACCAGGATGGCCGCCAGCATGAGCAGGTCGCCGTGCAGCGAGGCGGACAGCCCTTGCCTTGCCGCGTAGCCGGCCACGAACACGCCGCCCAGCACCGAGAACAGCCAGAAGGCAGGCCGGGGCGATTCACCGCCGCGCAGCACGGCGAACAAGGCGGTGCACAGCGGCAGCAGCCCCAGGAAAACCATGGCATGCGCGGAGGTCACGTGCTGAAGCGCCAGCGCGGTCAGCAGCGGAAAGCCCACCACCACGCCCAGCGCGGTGATGGCCAGCGCCGGCAGATCCGGCACCCGGGGCCGTGGTTGCCGAAAGAGCGCCAGCAACAGCAGGCCCAGGATGGCCGCGATGCAGGCGCGCGCGCTCGTCAGGAAGACCGGCGGCAGCTCGGCGACCGCCACGCGCGTGGCCGGCAGCGAGCCGGAGAAGATCACCACGCCCATGAAGCCGTTCAGCCAGCCGCTTGTTGCCTTGTCCATCGTCGGTTCCTTGTTCGATGTTGACAGTGGACCTGTTTGGCGCTGGCGCATCCATGAGCAGATCCATACAATCCAAAGAAACTGTTATGGGCAAAACACCAGAACACCCAGGCCGATCGCTGGCCAAGGCCCCGACCCGGATCGAAGTCGTCATGGCCGAGGTGCGCTCGCGCATCGCCTCGCGCGCCGATCCGCCGGGCACCCGCCTGCCGTCCGTGCGCGCCCAGGCGCAGGCGATGAAGCTCTCCGTCTCGACCGTGCTGGAGGCCTACGAGCGGCTGGCCGCCGACGGCGTGCTGACCTCGCGGCGCGGCTCCGGCTTCTACGTGGCCGGCACGGTCGCGCCGCTGGCGCTGGCGGCCATCGGCCCCAAGCTCGACCGCGAGGTGGATCCGCTGTGGGTCTCGCGCCAATCGCTCGAATCGGACGACGCGACGCTCAAGCCCGGCTGCGGCTGGCTGCCGACCTCGTGGATGTACGAGGAGGGCGTGCGGCGCGCCCTGCGCATGGCGGCGCGGGTGGGTGGCGCCGAGCTGACCGAGTACGCGCCACCCCTGGGTCTGCCGGCCTTGCGCCAGCACCTGTCGCGCCGGCTGGGCGCCAACGGCATCGACGCGCCGCCCGCGCAGGTCATGCTGACCGACTCCGGCACGCAGGCCATCGACCTGATCTGCCGATTCCTGCTGGAGCCCGGTGACACCGTGCTGGTGGACGACCCGTGCTACTTCAACTTCCACGCGCTGCTCAAGGCACACCGCGCCACGGCCATCGGCGTGCCCTACACGCCCACTGGGCCCGATGTGGAGGCCTTCCGCACGGCGCTGGAGACGCACAAGCCGCGCCTGTACATCACCAACTCGGGCATCCACAACCCGACGGGCGCGGTGTTGTCGCCAGTGGTCGCGCACCGCGTGCTCAAGCTGGCCGAAAGCCACGGCCTGACCATCGTCGAGGACGACATCTTCGCGGACTTCGAGACCACGCCCGCACCCCGGCTGGCCGCTTTCGATGGGCTGGAGCGTGTGCTCCACATCGGCAGCTTTTCCAAGTCGGTGTCGGCGTCGATCCGGTGTGGCTTCATCGCGGCGCGTGCCGACTGGATGGAGGCGCTGACCGACCTGAAGATCGCCACGGCCTTCGGCGGCGGGCGGCTGGCCTCGGGCGTGCTGCTGTCGGTGCTGACGGACAGCGGCTACCGGCGCCACATGGAGTCGGTGCGCCAGCGCCTGGCCGAGCAGATGGCGGCCACCATCAAGCGGCTCGCGCCCTTGGGCATCACGCCCTGGCTGGTGCCGCAGGCGGGCATGTTCCTGTGGTGCCGGCTGCCGCAGGGCGTGGAAGCAGCCCGCGTGGCGAGGTTGTGCCTGCAGGACGGCGTGGTGCTGGCGCCGGGCGATGCCTTCAGCCTGTCGCGCAGCGCGGGCAATTTTTTGCGCTTCAACGTGGCGCAGACCAGCGATGCGCGGCTGTTCGAGGTGCTGTCGCGTGCCTTGGCGGAGGCAGGCGTGATGGGCGTTACGGGCGTTTCGGGCGCCACGGGCAACGGCGCTTGAGGGATCGCCCTTGCGCCGAAGGCGCGCCTGCCGTGATCAGGCGCGGCGCTCGTAGCAGCCCAGGAACATCGCCACGGCGGACTCCGCCACCCGCTTGCGCTCGGCTGCGGTGAGGGGCGGCTGCCCGAGGGTGACCTGTGGCCAGAACGCGAAGCTCTTCACCAGCCCCTGCAACTGGTGGCTCGCGAAGTCCGCGTCCACCTTGGTCAGGCGCTTGTCCGCGATGGCGGCGCGGATCCAGGCGGTCTCGCCACTGTCCTTCTCGCCCATGCGGCAGACGATGTCCTGGGCGCGCTCGGGCGAATGGATGATCTCGGCCAGGGCCACGCGCGCCAGGTCGATGAAGCCCGGGTCCGCCAGCACTTCCAGCTTCTGCATCAGCAGGCGTTTCAACTGCTGATCGAGCGGCTGATCGGGCCGGTAGGCCACGTCGACGCTGGCCGTGCTGCTCTCCCACAGGTGCTCGAGCATCAGCGTGAACAGCGCTTCCTTGCTGGGGAAGTGGTTGTAGACCGTGCGCTTGGAGACGCCCGCCGCCGCGGCGATGCGGTCCATGCTCGTGGCCTCGTACCCGGCGGTGCGGAACTCCGCCACGGCCGCCTGCACGATGGCTTCGCGTTTGCGGTCGGTGAGGCGTTGCGGTGCTGAAGGCATGAAAGGCGGTCGGCGGGGTGTACGGAAATTTTACACCGCACGGTGTACTTTATTGTTTGACAACACTACACTGTGCAGTGTACTTTTGTGCCTGAACTGCTCCGCCATGAAGCACCGCCTCATCGCCCTCTTTGTAGTCCTTCTAGGAATCCTTGCCGTGACTGCCCTGACCTGCTGCGCTCAACAGACCGAACCGAGCCATGCCGAATCGCCCCAGTACCGCGACGGCCGCTTCCGCAATGTCCAGCCCAAGCCCGCGACCGGCTTCTGGCAAGGCCTGAAGCTGACATGGACCTTCCTGTTCGCCAAGCCGGAAGGCACGGTGCCCGACAAGCCGATCCCCGTGCAGGCGCTGACCCGTGCCCAGCTGGAGGCCGCGCCCGACCGCAGCCTGTACCGCCTGGGCCACTCCACCGTGCTGCTCAAGCTGCGCGGCCGCTACTGGCTCACCGACCCGGTGTTTTCCGAGCGGGCCTCGCCCGTGCATTGGGCCGGCCCCGCGCGCTTTCATGCGCCGCCGATCAGCATTGACGAGCTGCCACCGATCGCCGGCGTGATCCTGTCGCACAACCACTATGACCACCTCGACCACGCGGCGGTGCTCAAGCTGGCGGGCAAGACAGGGCGCTTCATCGCGCCCCTGGGCGTGGGCGACCAATTGATCGCCTGGGGCATCGATCCCAAGCAGGTGCAGCAGCTGGACTGGTGGCAATCCACCGAGGTCGATGGCCTGCGCCTGACGGCCACGCCAGCGCAGCACTTCTCCGGCCGAGGCCTGACGGACAGCGACAAGAGCCTGTGGGCCTCCTGGGTGATCCAGGATGGCGACCTGCGCGTGTTCTTCAGTGGCGACACCGGCTACTTCGATGGCTTCAAGGCCATCGGCCAGGCGCTGGGCCCCTTCGACATCACGCTGCTGGAAACCGGCGCCTACAACCAGCAATGGGCCTTCGTGCACATGCAGCCCGAAGAGACGCTGCAGGCCCACCTCGACTTGCGCGGCCGCTGGCTGCTGCCCATCCACAACGGTACTTTCGATCTGAGCCTGCATGCCTGGCAGGAACCGTTCGAGCGCATCGCCGCGCTGGCCACGCAGCGGGGCGTGGCTTTGAGCACGCCGGAGATGGGCGAGCGCGTGGACCTGCGCGCGCCGCATGCCGGCTCAGCCTGGTGGCGCAAGCTGGTCGATTGACGCACCCTCAGCGTTCATGGGGTCAGCGGCGATTGAGCCGCAGCCCCACCAGCCCGGCCGAGGCGATGCCCAGCACCAGCACCAGCGCCGCGCCGTAGAACACGCCGTTGGCCTGGCCGTGGTCCAGCATGAAGCCGAACACCGGCGCGGCCACCGCGAAGCCCACGTCCAGGCCCGAGTACACCGTGCCATAGACCCGGCCCGTGGCGCCCGGGGGCGCGGCACGCTTGATCAGCATGTCGCGCGAAGGGCCGGCCAGGCCCGTGCCGAAACCAGCCAGTGCCGCTGCGGCCGAGGCCACATAAGGCGGCAGCCAGCCCGTGGCCGTGAGCAGCAGCAGGCCGGCGGCCAGGGCCATCGCCACGGCGATGGTGCGCTCCAGCCGCGCCACGCGCGCCACCAGGAAGCCGCCGATCACCATGCCCGTGGCGCCGCACAGCATGTAGCCCGTCACCACGAAGGCCGTGACCGATTCGGGCAGGCCGTACATGCGCATCAGCGCGGGGCTGGCGAAGCTCTGGATGGCGCTGAGCGCGGCCGTGGTCCAGAAGAAGAACGAGAAGCACAGCCACACCGAGGGCAGCTTCAAAAAGGCCATCGGGTGTTCATCGACGGGCGCGGCGGCGGTGCCCGGCTTGGCCGCGTGCTCCCACGAACCCTGCCGGTCATCGATCGCATCGCGGTTCAGCACCAGCAGCACCAGCACCGCCAGCGCCACCAGCGCCGTGCCCAGG